>Ga0105240_10002895_pt1 | contig 27079 bp, 28 predicted proteins | sample KBSC54metaG_FD_80426 | JGI IMG/M metagenome (GOLD analysis project Ga0105240, IMG submission 80426) | Corn rhizosphere microbial communities from Kellogg Biological Station, Michigan, USA - KBS C5-4 metaG | ecosystem: Host-associated > Plants > Roots > Rhizosphere > Soil | place: Michigan, USA... | reverse complement strand
GCGGTGATGCAGGACGACCAGCTCTTCGTCGGCACGATCGAGGACAACATCAGCTTCTTCGACACCGAGCACGACCCGCAACGCGTACGCGAATGCGCGCGCGCCGCCATGATCGACGAGGAGATCATGGCCATGCCCATGCAGTACAACACCATCGTCGGCAGCCTCGGCACCGCGCTATCGGGCGGGCAGAAGCAACGCGTGCTCCTCGCACGGGCGCTCTACCGCAAGCCCCACGTCCTTTTCCTGGACGAGGCTTTCGATCAGCTCGACGTGGCGCTGGAACGGCGGATTACTTCGTCAATTGGGGGCCGAACGGTAGCTTTGGTCATCGTCAGCCATCGCGAAGAGACCGTACAAGCTACCCTGAAGAAGGTCGAGCTAAAAAGCTCACTCGGGAAACCTTTAGCTAGCGTTACGGCGGAGGCCTAGCCCTTTAAAAAGAAACGGCCCGCGCCGGGCCGTTTCTTATGTGCCAATGCTGTCCTGATGGGACATCTTGGCTTCGCTCATCTCAAATTAGCTATGCCGATCGCCCACGGCCCCCCCGTTGGACTTCGACCGGGAACGCTCTCCGCCAACGGATTACCTCAAATAGAATTTACGACGCACTCTCCACCGGCTATGAGAGCTAGCTGATCGACTGTAAGTGCAGCCACCTCGCATGATTCCTGCTGCAGATTCGAATCGTCGATTTCCAGCTCAACGTTTACGCGATTCATGAGACCTCCTTGTGCGCCGTGAATCAAATGGAATTGACTACGCATTCACCGCCCGAGATCAGCATGAGCTGGTCCACGGTCAGTGATGACACTTCCACTTTTTCGCCCTGGAGTTCAGCGTCAACTTCGAGTTCGATCGTCGCAGTATTCATTTCGCTTGCTCCTTTTCCTCTGTCGAATTAGATGGAATTGACGACGCACTCACCACCGGCAATAAGCAGCAGTTCCTCCATGGACAGTGCGGCGACTTCATCGTCCTGCTTCGCATTAACTTCGCGAAGACCAGCATTGACTTCGAGGTTTGCCAGACTCATTTATTTATGTCTCCGTTCGTTCAGATGGAATTGACGACGCATTCGCCGCCGCCAACGAATTCGAGCTCTTCGGTAGTGAGCGCGATCGAATTGTTGGATTCCTCGATTTGCGCTTCGTTAATTTCGACTTGGAGATTGGTCTGGTTCATCGTCTTGCTCCTCTTTAAAGGTTGAAGTTAGTGTTTTGTTGGTTGATACAAGTAAGGGATTGCGCCAATTTGTGAGAAATTTCACACACTTACCAAACGCTTGCGTGGTAACCTCTGGGCACGGAGTGCTACGGCTTGAAAAATAAGGCCTTTTCAAAAAAACGGCCCTAGACTACTCTTTGAAAAGAAGCTGCGCAACGACCAGCAAGGGGGAGATTTGATAAGTTCCGACAAGGCGAGAGCTCTCGGACTCCTGGACTTCCTGAGTGCCATGGCAAGTGGCGACCAGGAAGCTTCCACCGCGGCGTTGCGCGAAGTTGCTGAGACTGCGCGATCTAAACTGCACGTCTCGAGCAAGACGGAACCCGAATGGTTTGATCGCGTTGCCGAGCTTCTTCTTCGCTCCGAGGATTTTTTCGCAGCCGATCAACGCATCGAGTGCCTTCTCTACTGTGCTCAGTGGTATCAAAAGGAAGGCAAATGGTCGCTGGGCACGGCGACAGCCGAAAAAGCTGTCGCGATTGCGGAAAAGACATCAAATTTTGTCTTACTGCGGCGCGCCTATAGCGTCCTCGGCAATCTTCATAACAGCACAAAAGATTACGTCCAAGCAACCGTCTGCTATGCGCGTGCGGTAGAGATTGCGCGGTCTATCGGCGACCGAGTTGGAGAATGTGCCTCCATCGCCAACCTCGCTGTTGCGAGATTTAATAGCGGGCTGCTTGAGGAGTGTCGAACGCTTAATGCGCTTGTGATCGAAATGGCGCCGGCGTTGGAAAAGGCCGATCCCCGACTCACGCAGATTAGAGCCCAGGCGCTGCATAACATCGCGCTCGCATCGCTGATGCTGGGTGACATCAACATTGGTAGAAACAATATTGAAGAAGCCGTCGATAGCGCTCCCGAACCAGAAAATCAATGGGACGCATATCAACGCGTCATCATGGAATACACGTATGTTCGCTTGTTGAGCAAATCAGGAGAATTCGAAACGGCGCGTGAACGCGCGGGCGTTGCTAAGGAGTATTCCAAGAAAGCAAACAGCCCGCCGGCATCAATCCAAGCATCGCTCGCCGAATCCGCGTGCGACTTAAACGAGGGGAAATGGGACATTGCGCTAACTCGTTTGCAAAGATTGCTTGAGCAAGCGCGAGTGAACGAACCTGCCCGCCGAGATGTCCTCGAAGCGCTCGTTACCGGTCATCACATGGCCGGACACAACCAGCGCGCCAAAGAACTGCACCGTGATTACTTAAATGCCTTAGCGCAAGCTCAACGGAAGGGTGCAAGGCAACAGCTCGACGCACTTAAGCAATCATTTCGCGCCGGCGGGAAGCCTCTTCAAGAGCAGGACTCCGTATTGCCCGCAGAGGTACTAGACAAACTGCGCGACCGGAATAACGAACTTCTGCAAAATTTCCGTAATAAGCTGGAAGCAATGGCGGTCCTTGCCGAGCTTCGGGACGACGCCACGGGGGAACACGCATTCAGAGTGGGTCGGCTTTCGGCGTTATTCGCGAAGGAGCTTGGATATACGAATGATGTAGTTGAATCTGTCGAATTAGCCGCGAGACTTCATGACATAGGCAAGCTCGTGGTCCCCGACGTTATCTTACAGAAGCGGGGGAAGCTTACGGAAGTCGAAATTGAAGTAATGAGGAAGCATACGACTGAGGGCTCAAACATTTTGCTTGACACGCAAAACGAAGACTTCAGTCGAGCAGCAGAAATCGCACTTCATCACCATGAGTGGTGGGACGGAAATGGGTATCCCAGTGGACTAGCCGGTCCAGCAATTCCGGAGATAGCGAGAATTACAGCTTTGGCGGATGTGTTTGATGCGCTGTCGCACAAGCGCCCGTACAAGGCCGCATGGCCATTTGAGCGCTGCATCGCAACTATTCATCTGCATAAAGGCCGCCAGTTCGAGCCGCGGCTCTGCGATCTGTTTCTAGAGCTGATTCAAGATCTGCACCGAAAACACCAGGGTAACTTGGATTCCTTCCTAGGAGCCGAGGCTCGCCGCTCACCAATCGTAAGTGCAAACCGCTTGATTGATAGAGTAATCCAGGTGCTTCGCACGTTGCTCTTGTAGGAGCGCAGGTCCACCCCGTATAACCCCTGCAATTGAGCGCCCATTCCTACCTATCGAGGTGGGGACAAACCCGGCGCTTCAAGCAGATACTCCAAGGCATTTCCTGAGAATTAAAGCCGGCCGTGGCCGCAGGCGAAATACGCTTGCTCGCTGGAGGCCGAAAGGAGGAAACGCTATGGGATCTGCGCATATAGAGACCCTAGAGGCGCTGCTGCGAAATGCACCGACCGCCAGCGATCCCAGGCTACGACTTGCGCTGCGGAGATTGCAGGCTGAACTGCAAAATCGAGGAACTAGGTCGTCCATGGAGTCGACAGACTTCTATTTAGCGGCATTGCAAGCGCTAAGAAAAATCAAAGGCAATTCATATCTGGAGGTTCGCTGGCATTGCCTACGTGAGTGCTGTGCATTTTTCTTTCACCACGGGAGTTCTGAAGCAGCGCTGGATGCAGCTCACCAGCAATTTGCCCTCGCGCCAGCGATGCAATCTGCTTCCGCAGCCTGCGCATCGTTGAACAGCATGGGAGTTATTTGCGCCGACCTCGGCAACATTCAAGAAGCATTAACTCACTATTCTGAGGCTCTAAATATCGCGCAAACTTGCCACGATAGGGAGCAGGAAAGCGTGGTATTGAACAATTTAGGGACTGCGTTGAATTATGCAGGCTTGTATCGCGACGCAATTCCTTGTTTTGAGCGGGTCGTGCGAGTGACGCTGCCAAATTGGCAACGGCGAATAGATCTCAAGGCTCTGTCAAACATGGCCCAAAGCCTTTACTACCTTGAAGAGTTTCCGATGGCTTTGGACGTAATCACGAGGTGTACAGCAGCTAGCCCACGACCGAATACCGCCATCCAATGTTTTGAGCGAACCATCCGCGAATACACGTTTGTACAGATTGCCTTGGAGCTTGGCGATCATGCATTGGCGAGCAGTCATGCAAATCTCTGCCAAAAATATGCGTATTCCGCAAATTCAAATCGCTGCGACATTATGGCAAACATAGCGATAGCAAGGTGTGATGTACGCTCTGGAAAAGTGACCCATGGCCTGAGCTCGTTAGAGAGGACCTTGGTGGACAGCCGCGATGTGGACTCGGGCTACCGCGATGTCCTTGTCGCTCTGGTTAAAGCCCATGACGAGGCCCAGCAGCCAGACGTTGCCCTAATGTATCTTGAGCGCCTTCTTGCTCATGTTCGCAGGCATCGAACTCGTACTCTGGAAGCATTGCTGTCCCTCTCCACAAGATATATAGACAGCGGCCGAGGAATCCCAAGTCACAATGATCTCCAAGCATTCGAGTGCAAACGAGCCGAGCTTCGAGCCCAGGTCGCGGAACGCGCGGCAAGGAATTGCCGCCGAGAAATGATTGAACGCCTTGCTGCTGCGGCCGACCTCAGAGATGATGCCCCCGGCGGGCATGGATATCGAGTAGGGAAACTGTCAGCCGGGCTTGCGAAACAAATTGGTTGGCCAGAACAGACCTCAGCTTCGCTCGATTTGGCTGCTCGCCTTCACGACATCGGAAAGATCGCGATTCCGGACCATGTTCTCGGCAGCTCAAGTAGTTTGAAGCAATCAGAACACCACCTTATGCGAATGCACGCCGCAATTGGGGCCGAATTGCTGCGCAAGAGTGACACCCCGGAGGTTGAAATTGCCGAACGAGTAGCTCGACATCATCACGAATGGTGGAATGGCAAGGGCTATCCTGATTCACTCAAAGGCTTGGCAATCCCAGTAGAGGCAAGAATCGTGGCTTTAGCTGATGTCTTTGATTCATTGACGCACGAACGCTCGTATTCTCCGGCTTGGGAGTTCCACCGAGTCATAAACGATATTAGGGCTAGACGTGGCAGCCAATTTGACCCATCCCTAACTGATGCCTTCATTGGCTTAGTGACAACGTTAAACGAGCGCGGTGAACTCAACACCGAAATCCAAGCCGATACGGTCGCGGGCCAACTTATGCTCACTCGAGCGCGAATACATAGCATGCTCGCCTGCGAAAGCGAATGTCTCGACCGCTCAGAATTGCAAAACTAAAAAAAATACCCCCTCGGCGTTTGAGCAAAGATTGGGCTTAGTGCGGATTGACCGGAGACTCAAAAAACCTTAAAATCATGGGCTTCCCATTCCCCGATAGCTCAGTTGGTAGAGCGACGGACTGTTAATCCGCAGGTCCCTGGTTCGAGCCCAGGTCGGGGAGCCAAGATCCGCAAGGGTTGGCCTCCCATCCAGCCCTTCTCCCGCCGAGCTCCGCCGTAGAATCGCAGCCTCGCCGGCGACCCACGCCGCCCCGGAGCGATGGCACAATCGTGCAACGGCCGGGCGATTCGAGCGGATCATGAGACTGCGGACACGGCTTTTTCTCCTTGTCGCCGGGACGGTGGTTCCGCTGGTCTCGCTCGCCCTCCTCCTGGGCTTCCTGCTGGTCGACCATGAGCGCCAGATCTTCCGCCAGGGCGCGATCGATCGAAATCGCGCCGTCATGTCGGCGGTCGACGCGGAGATCCACGGGCACGTCACGACACTCCAGGCGCTTTCGGCCTTCCGCAGCATCGCCGCGAGCGACCTGCCGGCCATCCACGACGCCGCAAGGCGCGTGCTCGCCACCCAGCACAACTGGCAGCAGCTCATGTTCTCCTCGCCGGACGGGACGACGCTCGTCGACGGCACGCACGAGTTCGGTGCGGCCCTCCCGCCGGATCCCGACCTTCCGAGCCTGCGGCAGGCCGTGGACCAGAAGACGCCCACGGTGGGCGATGTGGTGTTCCGCCCTCTCGCCCGGACGTACGGCATCCCGATTCGCCTTCCCATCGTCCGGGACGGCGCGGTGACCCACGTCCTCACGGCGATCGTGGACCCCGCGCAGTTCCAGCTCCTCATCGATGCGCAGAAGCTTCCGCCCGAATGGGTGAGCGGCCTCGTGGACCAGGCCGGCCATTTCATCGCGCGCGAGCCGGTGCGCTCGAACGCGGAGGCGGCCTCGTCCGAGTTCCTCGCCCGGGCCAACAGCGATTTCGAGGGCTGGTATCGCGGCCTCACCGTGGAAGGGCTCGATACGTTCACCGCGTACCGCCGCTCGGCCCAGACGGGCTGGAGCATCGGCCTCGCGATCCCGGCCGGCACCGTCTTCGCGTCGGCCACGCGCGCGCTCTGGGTGCTCGCGACGGGGACGGTCGTGGCGCTCGCGGTGGCGCTCGGATTCGCGTGGTGGATGAGTCGGCGGATCACGGCGCCGATCGCCTCGCTCGCCACGGCCGCCCGCGCCCTGGGGCGTGGGTATGCCCATCCGCGGCTCGCGAGCGAGTCGACCCTCCTCGAGGTGCGCGACGTCGCGACCGCCCTGGGCGAAGCCGCGGCCGCCGTGCGCGAGCGCGAGACGCTCCTCGAGCGCGAGCAGGCGGCGCTCAAGGCCGCGGACCGCGCGAAGGACGAGTTTCTCGCGATGCTGGGCCACGAGCTTCGCAACCCCCTGAGCGCCATCGGCACGGCCGCCCACATACTCGGTGCCGCGCAGCCGGGGAGCCCGATGGACCGCCAGGCGCGCGGCATCATCGAGCGCCAGTCGCGGCAGATGACGCGCCTCATCGAGGACCTCCTCGACATCAGCCGCCTCACCATGGGCAAGGTGCGCCTGCGCACCGAGCCCTTCGACCTGGCCCAGCTCGCCCAGCACGTGGTCCAGACCTGGCGCCAGTCGGCGCGCATTCCCCCCGAGCGCATCGCGCTCGATGTCGAGCCCGCCTGGATCGACGGCGACCGCGCCCGGATCGAGCAGGTGCTGGCGAACCTGATCGACAACGCGAACAAGTTCACCCCGCCCGGCAAGCGGATCTTCCTCACGGTGCGCCGGCTCGAAGACGCGGCCGTGCTGGACGTGACGGACGAAGGCGACGGCATCGCGCCGGAGATGCTCGACAAGGTCTTCGAGCTCTTCGTGCAGGCGCCGCAGGGTCCGGACCGCAGCGACGGCGGACTGGGCCTCGCGCTCGTCCGCCGGCTCGTGCAGATGCACGGCGGGACGGTCTGCGCGAAAAGCGCGGGCGTGGGGCACGGAGCGGCCTTCATCGTATCCCTTCCCGCCATCGAGCCCGGCGGCGCGGTGCATCGGGTCGAGGGAGCACCCGCGCGGGTTTCGAGGGGGCTTCGCATCCTGCTGGTCGAGGACAACGCGGACGCGCGCGACATGGCGCAGGCGGTCCTCGCGCTCGCGGGCCACGACGTTCGCCCGTTTTCCAACGGAGAGGGCGCGGTCGCCGAAGCGCGCCGGTTCCGGCCGGAGGTCGCGATCGTGGACATCGGCCTTCCCGGCATGGACGGCTACGAGGTCGCCCGGCGGCTTCGCGCCGACCCGGAGCTGCGCCACCTCCGCCTCATCGCCGTGACCGGCTACGGCTCGCCGGAGGACGAGCGCCGGGCCCACGAGGCGGGCTTCGACCGGCACCTCACCAAGCCCGTCGAGCCGCAGGCGCTCACGGCGGCCCTCGCCCAGCTCGCTCCCTCGGAATTCAGTTTGCCGCAAGTTATATGACGGCTTCGCGATGGTTTTATGCCAGCTTATCGACACCGCCGCAGCCTAGCCTGAGAGGCTAGGAGGGGCACGAGCGAGCGGCGCCCCGTTTCGACACATCTCCAGCTGTTTTCGAAGGGGCCCTATGTTCGACGTTTCTGCGTTCTCCGGCATGTCCGGGGCGGTGGTCGCGCTCCTGCAGATCATGCTCATCAACGTGGTGCTGAGCGGCGACAACGCCGTGGTCATCGCGCTCGCCTGCCGCAAGCTCTCGCCCGCCCACCAGAAGCAGGCCTTCCTGTGGGGAAGCGTGGGGGTGGTCGTGCTGATGGTCGTGCTCACGATCTTCGTGGTTTTCCTGCTGAGCCTTCCCTACCTCGAGATCGTGGGGAGCGTCATGCTGATCTGGATCGGCGTGAAGCTCCTGGTGGCCGAGGACGAGGGCGACGACGGGAAGGTCGAGCAGAAGTCGACGCTCATGGCCGCGATCCGCACCATCATCATCGCGGACATGATCATGAGCCTGGACAACGTCCTCGCGATGGCGGCGGCCGCCAAGGGCCACACGTGGATGCTGATCGCGGGCCTCGTCATCACCGTCCCCGTGATCCTCTTCGGGAGCGCCCTCCTCATGAAGCTGATGGAACGCTTCCCGATCGTCGTGACCATCGGCGCGGCGCTGATCGGCTGGGTCTCCGGCGAGATGGTGATCTCGGACCCGGCGATCAAGGACTGGATCGACGCGAACGCGGCGTTCCTCCACACGGCCGCGCCGATCGCGTGCGCGGCCTTCGTGATCGTCGCGGGCAAGCTCCTCGAGCGCACGCACGCCAAGCGCCGCTCGGAGACCGTCGCCGCTTCCTGAGCGATCGCGGTATCATCGACCGGATCGCGGGCGGGCCGGTTCCCCGGCCTGCCTTACCATTGCAATTCCCGTTGTGAGCCGCGCCACATACCGGCGCGCGGACGGACCTTAGCCTTCATCCATGGGATCGCAGACTCCACCCCACCCCTGCCGCGTGCTGGTCGTCGACGACAACGAGGACGCCGCCGCGAGCCTCGCCATGATGCTGGGCATGATGGGCTACGAGGTGCGCATGGCCCATGACGGCCTCGAGGCGGTCCGCGCGGCGGACGAGTTCGTGCCGGAGGCGGCGCTCCTGGACATCGGGCTCCCGCATCTCTCCGGCTACGACGTCGCGCGCCACATCCGCAGCCGCCAGGGCGACGAGGTGCTCCTCGTCGCGATCACGGGGTGGGGCACCGCGGAGGACGTGAAGCGCTCGCGGGACGCGGGGTTCGACCACCACTTCACCAAGCCCGCGGACCCGGACCGCTTGCGCCAGATTCTGCTCGCGGAGTGCCCTCCCGCGGCCTGAGGCGCGCGCCGAAAATCTTACCGGCGGCCAAGGTTCCTCAGTTCCGCGCCTCCGGCGCGATGTCGTAGAGCGTCCACATCCGCGCGAGGAGCTCGGCGATGACGAGATGGCATCCCTGCGCGCACTCGACGGGCGTGCCGATGTGCCAGTTCGCCGACACGTCGTCCGGCGGCGGCCTCCAGTAGGGAATCGGCATGCGGCAGCGGCGGCAGGCGGCCGGCCGCAGCTTCCGGAACTCCGTGTCGAGGAGGGTGTAGAGCTGCGCGGAGCTCACGGTGGTTCGAGTCACGATCTACGCTTCGAGCGCTCCGGCCCCCGGTCGTTCCCTCTGGTACGATCCGGACCAGTGAAGCGCTCGATCCCGCTCCTCTTCGGGCTCATCGTCGCGTGCGCGATCGCGCGCGCGGAGCCCGCCCGCTCCGTGTTCCTCGAGGACCTCACGTGGCCCGAGGTGCGCGCGGCGACGCACGCCGGCAGCACGACGATCCTCGTGCCCGTCGGCGGGACGGAGCAGAACGGCCCGCACATGGCGCTCGGCAAGCACAACGTGCGTGCGCGCGCGCTCGCCGAGCGCATCGCCCGCGCGCTCGGGAACGCGCTCGTCGCGCCGGTCGTGGCCTACGTGCCCGAGGGCTCGGTGAACCCGCCCACGGGCCACATGCGCTTCCCCGGCACGATCACGATTCCGGAGGATGCCTTCGAGAAGACGCTCGAGTCGGCCGCGCGCGGCTTTCGCCTGCACGGCTTCAAGGACGTGGTCTTCCTGGGCGACCATGGCGGCTACCGCAGGAGCCTCGAGCGCGTGGCCGAGCGGCTCGACCACGAATGGGCGGGCACCACCGTACGCGCCCACGCCATCGGCGCCTATTACGACGCGGAGAGCACGGGCTTCGCGGCGATCCTGCGGAAGAAAGGCTTCACCGAGGCGCAGATCGGCGTCCATGCGGGTCTCGCCGACACCGCGCTCTCCCTCGCGATCGACCCCGCGCTCGTGCGGACCGACCGGCTGGGCGCGCCCAACAAGGGCCCGGCGGACGGCGTCGTGGGCGATCCGCGGAAGGCGACGGCTGCGCTGGGCCGGCTCGGCGTGGACCTCGTGGTCGAGCGGACGGTCGCCGCGATCCGCCAGGCGACCGCGCGCCGGTAAAATGGGCGTTTCCGTCCCGGAGCTTCCGAATTGACCGCCACGCGGCACCTGCGCACCGTCCCCCTCCTCGCCTTTTTCGCCTTGCCCTTCGCCGCCGCGGCGCTCACGCCCGTCGAGGGGATGCCCCCGGTCCCGGACCCGCACGACCTCTATAGCGAGACGGGTGCCGGGAAGCTGAGCCCCGAGGTCCGGGGCGACCTCGCGCGCGTGTACGTGCCCCACGTATCGTCGAACGACGTCTACGTGATCGATCCGGCGACGATGAAGGTGGTCGACCGCTTCAAGGTGGGCCTCAACCCGCAGCACGTCGTGCCCTCGTGGGACCTGAAGACGCTCTGGGTCACCAACAATGCCGAGGGCACCGCGCGGGGCACGCTCACGCCCATCGATCCGAAGACGGGCAAGCCCGGCGCGCCGATCGCCGTGGACGATCCCTACAACATGTACTTCACGCCGGACGGGAAGAGCGCGATCGTGGTGGCGGAGGCGCACAAGCGGCTCGATTTCCGCGATCCGCACACGATGGCGCTCCAGTACTCGATCCCCACGCCGGGCTGCGGCGGCATCAACCATTCGGACACTTCCATCGACGGGCGCTACGCGATCTTCACCTGCGAGTTCTCGGGCGGGCTCGCGAAGATCGACCTCGTGGGCCGCAAGGTCGTGGGCTACCTCAAGCTCTCGAAGGGCGGCATGCCGCAGGACATCCGCATCTCGCCGGACGGGCGCGTCTTCTTCGTGGCGGACATGCACGCCGACGGCGTCTTCGTGATCGACGGGGATAGCTTCCGCGAGGTGGGCTTCGTCCCGACGGGCAAGGGCACCCACGGCCTGTATCCCAGCCGCGACGGCACGAAGCTCTACGTCGCGAACCGCGGCTCCCATGCGATCCACGGGAAGAAGGCCGGCCCCGGCAGCGTCTCGGTCGTCGACTTCGCCACGCGCAAGGTGGTCGCCAACTGGCCGGTTCCGGGCGGCGGCAGCCCGGACATGGGCAACGTGAGCGCGGACGGCAAGACCCTGTGGCTGTCGGGCCGCTACGACAACGTGGTCTATGTCTTCGACACCGGGACGGGCGCGGCGAAGGTCATCCCCGTGGGGACCGAGCCCCACGGCCTCGCCGTCTGGCCGCAACCCGGCCGCTACTCGCTCGGCCACACCGGGAACATGCGGTAGGGCATCGGGGCGGCTGAGCGCGCCCTCCGATCGGCCTACGGCGCGCACCTCGCCGTCGTCTTCCGCGTCACGCCCCCGGCGCATCATTTACATCGTATCGTTCGGGCGCGGAGAGTGCGTGGCGAGTTCCTTGCCGAAGAATCCCGAGCCGGCGCCGCCGGGCGCGGAGCCGCTCGGCCTGGGCCCCCTGGAGCCGCTCGCCGCCAACGACGAGCGTTTCCGGCATCTTGTCGAGGCGAATCCGGCCATCGCGTGGTCCGTGGACGCGCGCGGCAGGATGACCTACGCGAACCAGCGCCTCTTCGACTACACCGGCCTCGAGGCTGGCCGCGACATCGACGACTGGGCGCGACGGGCGCTGCATCCGAGCGATTACCCGACCCGCGCGGAGGCCTGGCGGAAGGCCCAGGAGGATGGCGGAGCCTTCGAGATGGAGGCGCGCATCCGCCGCCACGACGGCGCGTATCGCTGGTTCCTCCTGCGCGCGCTCCCGCTGAGGGACGCCGAAGGGCGCGTGGTCGAGTGGTCGGGCAGCGGCACGGACATCGACGAGCGCAAGCGCTCCGAGGAGAACCTGCGGTTCCTGGCCGACGCGAGCGCGGCGCTGGTGGAGATCACGGACTTCGAGGCGACGCTCAAGCGGATCGCGCAGATCGCGCTTCCCAGCTTCGCGGACTGGGCGGAGGTGACGGTGCTCGATCCCTCCGGGAAGGTCCGCCGGCTCGCGGCGCTCCACTGGGACGCGGAGCGCACGCGCTTCGCGGAGGATCTCGAGCGCCGCTATCCCGCGAGCGAGGACGGCACGGCGCGCCGCGCGATCCGCAGCGGCCAGCCGATCCTCGTCCCGGACGTGAACGAGCGGATGCTGCGCGAGGCCGCGCGCAGCGGCGAGCACCTGGAGCTCCTGCGCAGCCTCCGCCTGCGCTCCTACCTCTGCGTCCCGATGCGGACCAGCGAGCGGATCCTGGGCGCCATCGCGTTCGCCACGTCCGAATCCGGCCGCGCGTTCACCGAGTTCGACCTCGAGGTGGCCGAGGAGCTCGCGCGGCGCGCCGCGATCGCGCTGGAGAACGCGCGGCTCGTGCGGGAGCTGAAGGAGGCGGACCGCCGCAAGGACGAGTTCCTCGCGGTGCTCGCCCACGAGCTGCGCAATCCGCTCGCCCCCGTCCGGAACGCAATCGAGATCCTGAGGAGCCTCCCCTCGCCCGCGCCCCAGCTCCAGTGGACCCACGACGTGATCGACCGCCAGGTGCGCCAGCTCTCCCGGCTCGTGGACGACCTCCTCGACGTCTCGCGCATCACGAGCGGGAAGATCGAGCTCCGGAAGGACCGGATCGAGCTCGCGGCCGCCGTGCGGATCGCCCTCGAGTCGAGCCGCCCGGTGATCGAGCGCGGCGGGCACGAGCTCACCGTGCGCGTGGCGCCGGAGCCCGTATGGCTCGACGCGGACCTCGCCCGCCTCGCGCAGGTGCTCTCGAACCTCCTCAACAACGCCGCGAAATACACGCGCTCCGGCGGCCACATCTGGGTCGCCGCCGAGCGGCGCGGTGGGGAGGCGTGGGTGTGCGTTCGGGACAACGGCATCGGGATCCAGCCGGGAATGCTCGCGCGGATCTTCGACATGTTCACCCAGGCGGGCAGCGCGGGGGACCATTCCCAGGGCGGCCTCGGCATCGGCCTCACGCTCGTGCGGCGCCTGGTCGAGATGCACGGCGGGCGCGTGGAGGCGCGAAGCGAGGGTATCGGGCGCGGGAGCGAGTTCGTGGTGCGCCTTCCCGTCGCGCAGGAGGCAAGTCGCGGGGACTCCCGGCGCGACGAGGCACCGGCGCCGGCCTCCCAGCCCTCCTCGCGGCGGATCCTCGTGGTGGACGATCACCGCGACGCCGCGGACAGCCTCTGCATGCTCCTCAAGGCACGCGGGCACGACGTGCGCGTGGCCTACGACGGCATCGAGGCAGTGGGCGCGGCGGTGACATTCCGGCCCGACGTGGTCCTCCTCGACATCGGGCTTCCGAAGCTCTCGGGCAACGATGCGGCCCGGCGCATCCGCGAGGCGCGCGGCGAAGGCGTGCTCCTCATCGCCGTCACCGGCTGGGGACAGCAGGAAGATCGACGCCGCGCGAAGGAAGCGGGCTTTGACCATCACCTCACGAAGCCCGTGGACCCCTCGGACATCTCCCGCCTGATCGACGGCGCTCCCCTCCCCCGCGCGTGACGCGCGCCGGCAGGATCAGAACTCTTCCCATTCCCCTTCGGCGTTCGCCTTCGCACCCGCGATCGCGGCCGCGGCGATCGCCACGGCGGCCTTGGGGGCGGGCTGCGGGCGCGGGGCCGCGAGGCGCGGGCCGGCCTGCGGGCGCTCCGGGAGTGCCGCGGAGAGGGCTTCCCCGTTCCCCGCCCCGGCGGCGGCACCCTGGCCGGGCGAAGGGCTCGGCCCGTGACCCAGCTTGAAGCGCTCGACCAGGCCCACCAGCTGCTGGGACTGGATGGACATGTTCTCGGCCGCGGCCGCCGATTGCTCGACCAACGCGGCGTTCTGCTGGGTCACGCGGTCCATCTCGGTCACGGCATGGCCCACCTGCTGGATGCCGGTGAGCTGCTCCTGCGAGGCGGAGGCGATGTCCGACATGATGTCGGTCACGCGCTTCACCGCCACGACGATCTCCCCCATGGTCTTGCCCGCGCCCTCCACGAGCCGCGCGCCGCCTTCCACCCGCTCCGCGGATTTCTGGATGAGCCCCTTGATCTCCTTCGCGGCTTCCGCCGAGCGCTGGGCGAGCGAGCGCACCTCGGAGGCGACCACCGCGAAGCCTCTTCCCTGATCTCCCGCGCGCGCCGCCTCCACGGCCGCGTTGAGCGCGAGGATATTGGTCTGGAACGCGATCGCGTCGATCACGCCGATGATCTCGGCGATCTTGCGCGAGGACTCCGACACCCCGCCCATCATCGCGATCACGTCGTCCATCGCCTTGCCGCCCGCCTGCGCCACCTTCGAGGCGCCGAGCGCGAACTCGTTCGCCTGCCCCGCGTTGTCGGCGTTCTGCTTCACGGCCGAGGTGAGCTCCTCCATCGAGCTCGCGGTCTCCTCGAGGCTCGAAGCCTGCTCCTCCGTGCGCGAGGAAAGGTCCGCGTTCCCCCGCGAGATCTCCTTCGATGCGGCGAAGATGCGCTCCGTGCCCACGCGGACCTCGGTCACGATCTCGCGAAGTCCCCCGTTCATGTCGCGCAGGGCGCGCATGAGGAGCGCGGTCTCGTCGGTCCCGCCCGGCCGCACTTCCGAGGAGAGGTCGCCGGCCGCGACGCGGGTCGCGATCTCGACGGCGTCCTTGAGGGGGCGCGTGATGCTGCGCGTGATGACCCAGGCGAGCAGCATGCCCAGGGCCACGGCGAGCGCTCCGATGCCGTAGGAGAGGACGTGCCTGCGCGCTTCCTCCGCGGCCGTCTCCTCGAGGAAACGGTTCGCGGCGGCCTGCTCCACCTCGACCAGCTTGTTGATCCGCTCGATCGACTGGCGCGTGAGCGGGTCGATCTTGCCGGTGATGATCTTCGCCGCCACCTCGGGGTTGAAGTTGAGCGATTGCCCGATCGCCTGGGCGAACGGCTCCTCGATCTCCTTGTCGAGCCGGGCCACGGCGTCGAGAAGCTCCTTCTCGCCCTGCGCGAGCCCCAGGTCGACCAGCCGGTCCCGCGCCTCGGCGTAGCGCTTGCGATGCTCGCGGACCCGGTCCTCCTCCTGCGACATCGCCTTCACCTCGGATTGCAGGCCGATGTTGCGGGTGGCGACCGCCGCCTCGAGGAGCGCGCTCTTCATGGTCTGGGCGAGCGCACCCTTCGCGTTCGCGGCGGCCTGCCCGGAGGCGAGCCTGCGCATCGCGATGTCGCTCATCACGTTGCCTCCCACCACCACGACGGCGAGGAGCCCGAGGAGGATCGCGAACGCGATCCCCAGGCGCACGCCGATCGCCATTCTGCGTAGGTTCATTCGAAAACGCTCCTCGGATCGACCCGGCGAAGGCGCTCGGCGCCCGTCATTCGTTCGAGACGTAGACTCCGGAGCCCACCATGATGTCGCCTTCCATCTCCGCGTACCCGGTCTTGGTCTCGATCTTGTTCGTGGCGGGGTTCAGGAACTTGAACGTGAAGGTGCCGCCCCCGTTCTGGGCCGCCTGCAGGAGGCCCTTGTTCACGTATTTCCCGTCCGGGTCGCGCATGTCGGCCAGGTCCTTGCCGATGAGGCGCGGGTTGCCGCCGTGCGCGAGGTTCTTGAGGTTCTTGTCGTACACGTAGACGTAGAGGTCGCGGTCGACGAACATCCCGTCGCGCTTGTCGATCTCCGCGAACGCCTTCTCGCGGCCGTTCTTCTGGATGTACAGGCGGGCCTTCTTGACCATCGCCTTCGCTTCGTCGAGCGTCGCGCGGTCGGCGGCGAAGGCCGGCACGGCGAAGGCCAGGGAAAGGAGCGCGAACATCGATGCGGCAAAGAGCTTTTTCATGGTTTCTCCTCGGGCAGGGATCGCGGGCGCCGTGGTGAGGCGGGCGATCGTGGTTGAAAGCGGGGACTTTTCGGCTTTGGGGATGCGACGCGTCGAAAGCGCATCCGGTCGGCAAGCGATGTCCATGCGTCTGGATTATTCCCCACGGAGCGCCCCGGAAATGTGCGCCAGATCACATACGGCGGGGCCGAGCCGATTACAGCGGTAGCCCGTTTGGTAGACTAGCCGTCCTTTTCCAGAGGAGGACAGATCCATGAATCGACGCAAGTTTCTCGCGCGCGGCGGGGTCGCCGTCGCGGGCGCCGCCGCGGTGTCCCAGGCCGTGGCCCAGGCGCCGTCCCTGCCGCAGATCCGCTGGCGCTGCGCCTCGAGCTTCCCGAAGAGCCTGGACACCATCTATTACGGCGCGGAAGTGATCGCCAAGCGGGTGGCCGAGCTCACCTCGGGCAAGTTCCAGATCCGCGTCTTCGCCGCGGGCGAGATCGTCCCCGCGTTCGGCGTCGTCGACGCGATCCAGCAGAACACCGTCGAGTGCGCGCACACCGCGAGCTACTATTTCGTCGGGAAGAACAAGGCCTTCGCCTTCGACACGACCCTCCCGTTCGGATTGAACCAGCGCCAGCAGAACGCCTGGATCTACTACGGCGGCGGCCTGGAGCTCGTCCGCGACTTCTTCCGCGACTTCGGGATCATCTCGTTTCCCGCGGGCAACACGGGCGTGCAGATGGGCGGCTGGTGGAGGAAGGAGATCCACACCGTCGGGGACCTCAAGGGCGTGAAGATGCGGATCGCGGGGCTGGGCGGCGAGGTGATGGCGCGCCTGGGCGCGGTCCCGCAGCAGATCGCCGGGGGCGACATCTACCCTGCCCTGGAGCGCGGCGCGATCGATGCGGCGGAGTGGATCGGTCCCTACGACGACGAGAAGCTCGGCTTCTACAAGATCGCCCCCCACTACTACTTCCCCGGCTGGTGGGAGAGCAACTCGATGTACTCCCTCTACGTGAACACCAAGGAATGGGAGAAGCTGCCGAAGGAGTACCAGGCCGCGATCGAGTGCGCCTCCTACGAGGCCAACACCGACATGATGGCGAAGTACGACTTCAAGAACCTGGACGCGCTCGAGCGCCTCGTGAAGAACGGCGTGAAGCTGCACGCCTTCACCAACGACATGATGGCCGCGGCGCAGAAGGCCGCCTACGAGCTCTACGAGGAGGAAGCGGGCAAGAACCCGGCCTGGAAGAAGCTCTACGAGCCGTGGAAGAAGTTCCGCGCGCGCGAGTTCCTCTGGCACCGGTCCGCGGAATTCACGTACGAGAACTTCGTGTACTCGCACCCGTTCGGGAAATAGCCCCGAAATGGGGTCAGATACCTTTTCCGCGCCGAAGGGTATCTGACCCCTTTTTCTACTGCTGCTTGAGGAGCCGCTCGAGCTCGGAGCCCGCGTCCTCCGGCTTGGGAGCCTCGGCGCCGGGCGGCGTCTTGCCGCCGGGCATCTTGGGCGCCGCGGGCGGCCCGCCCAGCTGGCGCTGCAGCTCGTCCGCGCCGGACCCCTTGATCGCGCCCGCCGCCTGGGAGATGTTGCCGGTGACCACCACGGGGAAGGCGATGATGACCGCGACCATCATCACCTGGATCGCGACGAAGGGCACCGCGCCCCAGTAGATGTCGGTGGTCTTCACGCTCTTCGGCGCCACGCTCCGGAGGTAGAAGAGGGCGAACCCGAAGGGCGGGTGCAGGAACGACGTCTGCATGTTGACCGCGAGGAGCACCCCGAACCACACGATGTCGATCCCCAGCTTCTGGGCGACCGGCGTGAGGAGCGGGACCATGATGAAGGCGATCTCGAAGTAGTCGAGGAAGAACGCGAGGAAGAAGATCAACGCGTTCACCACGATGAGGAACCCCAGCGCCCCGCCCGGCACGCTCGTGAGGAGGTGCTCGACCCAGAGGTCGCCGTCCACGCCGCGGAAGACGAGGCTGAAGACCGTGGACCCCACGAGGATGAACATCACGAAGCTCGTCATCTCGGCGGTGGACTCGAGCGCCTGCTTGAGGAGCGACCAGGAGAGCTTGCGCTTCGCGAGCGCCATCACGATGGCCCCCGTGGCTCCCATCGCGCCGCCTTCCGTCGGGGTCGCCACGCCCAGGAAGATCGTCCCCAGCACGAGGAAGATCAGCACCAGCGGCGGGACCATGGTGGTGAAGACGCGCACGACGAGCGCGGCCCCGTAGTGCGTGCGGAACTCCGGCGGGCAGGCCGGCGCCGCCCCGGGCTTCACCACCGAGACGATGAGCACCCACAGCGCGTAGGCACTCGCGAGCGCGAGGCCGGGGAAGAGCGCGCCCTCGTAGAAGTCGCCGACGGAAGCCCCCATCTGGTCCGCGAGGACGATCAGCACGAGGCTGGGCGGGATGATCTGCGCGAGCGTCCCGGAGGCGGCGATGACGCCGCTCGAGAGGCGGTTGGAGTAGCCGTAGCGCATCATCACCGGGAGCGAGATGAGCCCCATCGCGAGCACGGACGCGGCGACCACGCCGGTGGTCGCGGCCAGGAGCGCGCCCACGAAGACCACCGCGTACGCGACCCCGCCGCGGATGCGCCCGAAGACCTGGCCGATGGTGTCCAGGAGGTCCTCGGCCATGCCGCTTCGCTCGAGGATCAGTCCCATGAACGTGAAGAACGGGATCGCGAGGAGGGTCGAGTTGGCCATGATCCCCAGCACGCGCTCCGGGAGGGCCTGCAGGAGCGCGGGCTCGAGCGCGCCGTGGACGATGCCCACGATCGCGAAGAGAAGGCCGTTCGCGGCGAGCGAGAAAGCGACCGGGTAGCCCAGCAGCAGGAAGACCACCAGCCCCGCGAACATGAGGGGCGCCATCATCTCGAATCCCATTACAGGCGCCCCTCGCGCTGGTATACGGAGGCGGGAACCCTCATGAGGAACGCCACGTTCTTGATGAGCTCCGAGATGCCCTGCAGTCCGAGCAGCGTGAACGACACCGGAATCAGCAACCGCACGGGCCAGCGGATGAGCCCGCCCGGGTCCGAGGAGCGCTCCCCGATCTCCCAGGAGCTCACGAGGGACGGCCAGCTGTACCACGCGATGATCGCCACCGCCGGCAGCAGCATGAAGACGGTCCCGAAGACGTCGATCCACGCCTGGGCGCGGAGCGAGAGCTTTCCCGCGATGACGTCGATGCGCACGTGCTTGTTCCGCTTGAGGGCGTAGGCCGCGACGAGGAGGAACACGGCGGAGTTGAGGTACCACTGCAGCTCCAGCCAGGCGTTCGATCCGATGTTGAGGGCGTATCGCGCGACGGCGTTGGCCGTGCACACGATCACCGCGACCAGCCCCAGCCAGGCGACGGCGCGCCCGATCCATTCGTTCAGGGTGTCGACCATCGCGGAGAAGCGAATGAGGCTCTTCATGGATTCCTCGGGGACTTGCGGCGGACGCGCTGCGCCGCCAGTGTCGCCAAATGCGCGGCAAAACGCAACGGATCGCGCGAGCGCGTGCGGTAAACTCCGCCTTCCTCCCGCCTTTCGAGTCCCGGACAAGAGCACGCGATGAGCCAACCGATTCGCGGCACGCGCGGCATGGCCGTGGCGCCCCATTCGCTCGCCGCGCAATCGGCCGTCGCGGTCCTGCGCGAGGGCGGCAACGCGATCGAGGCCATGGTCGCCGCGGCCGCGACCATCGCCGTCGTCTACCCGCACATGAATTCCATCGGCGGGGATGCGTTCTGGCTCGTCCACGCGCCGGGCGAGCCGCCGGGCGCGATCGACGGGTGCGGCGCCGCGGCGGCCGCCGCCACGCCCGAGTTCTACCGCGAGCGTGGGCTCTCGAGCATCCCGTTCCGCGGCGGGGTCGCGGCGAACACCGTGGCCGGGACCGTCTCGGGCTGGGAGCTCGCGCTCGAGCGAAGCACGGCCCGCTGGGGTGGGCGAATGCCCCTTTCCCGCCTGCTCGCCGACGCGATCGGCTATGCGCGGGACGGCATCCCGGTCACGCGGAGCCAGACCGCCACCACGAAGGCGAAGCTCGCCGGCCTTCGCGGGCAGCCCGGGTTCGACGAGACGTTCCTCGTGGAGGGCGCCCCGCCGGCGACCGGCACGCGCTTCACCCATCCGCGGCTCGCCGCCACGCTCGAGCGGCTGGCCGGCGCGGGCCTCGCCGATTTCTACCGCGGCGACCTTGCGCGCTCGTTCGCGGGCGACCTCGCCGCCGTGGAGAGCCCGCTCGCGCTGGTAGCCCTCGAGCGCCATCGCGCGGCGTGGCGCGCGCCGCTCACGCTCGCGCATTCGCTGGGCACGATCCACAACGTGCCGCCGCCCACCCAGGGCGTGGTCTCGCTCCTCATCCTGGGCATCCTCGATGCGCTCGAGATCGGCAAGGTCGATCCGGCCGGCCCGGACTACGTGCACCTCTGCGTCGAGGCGGTGAAGCAGGCGTTCGCGATCCGCGACCGCCACGTGACCGATCCCGCGTACATGAGCGTCGACGCGCAGTCCTTCCTCGCGCCGGAGCGGATCGCCGCGCTCGCGCGGCGCGTCGACCGGGCGCGCGCCGCGCCATGGGGCCTGGGCAAAGGTCCCGGCGATACGATCTGGATGGGCGTGATCGACGGGGCCGGCCGCGCGGTGAGCTTCATCCAGAGCCTGTACCACGAGTACGGAAGCGGCGTCGTGCTCGCGGAATCCGGCGTGAACTGGCAGAACCGCGGGTGCAGCTTCTCGCTCGATCCGGGCGCGCTGAACGCGCTCGCGCCCGGCCGCAAGCCCTTCCATACGCTCAATCCGGCGCTCGCGCTCCTCTCGGACGGGCGCACGATGGTCTACGGCAACATGGGCGGCGACGGCCAGCCGCAGACGCAGAGCGCCGTCTTCACCCGCACCGTGGTCTTCGGCATGAACCCGCAGGACGCGATCGCCGCCCCGCGCTGGCTCCTCGGGCGCACGTGGGGCCAGGTGAGCGACACGCTCAAGCTGGAGGCGCGCTTCCCGCCCGCGGTGGTCGACGCCCTCGCCCGCCGCGGCCACGAGGTCGAGGTGGTCGGGGATTACGACGAGGTCGTGGGGCACGCCGGCGCCGCGATCCGGCACGCGGACGGACTCTTCGAGGGCGGATTCGATCCGCGCTCGGACGGCGGCGTCGCGGCCTACTGAGGCGCGATGCCGGGGTTCACGTCCACGCCGACCAGGCGCGGGAGATTCAGCTTCGGCGCGGGGATGGACTTCCGGTCGCGCAGGTACGCGCCGATCACGTCCCATACCGGCTCGCCCTTCGCGCCCTCGGCCACGGGCGCCCATCCGGCCACCTTGTAGGTCTTCGCGGGGTCGAGGGGCTTTCCGGCGAGCCGCATGTCCGAGATCCGCCGGCCCATCGTCTCGCCCGGCGTGCACGTGTACTCGAGACCGCCCACCCGCACCATGTCGCCGCCCTGCTGGTAGTAGGGGTCCGGGTTGAAGAGGTTGTCGCAGACGTCTTCGAGGATCGTCTTGATCATCTGGCCGGAGATGTCGGTCACCGTGGCATGGGGATAGGTGATGGCCGACCAGTCCATCACGTCGCCGAACGTGATCGCATCCCCCGGAAGGAGCGTGGTCCCCCAGCGGAAGCCGGGCGAGAACGCGATCTGCGCGCCTTTCACCGCGAGGAGCGCGTCGAGGATCACCTGGTCCACCGTGCCGTTGAAGTTCCCGCGCCGATAGAGGAGACCCTCGGTCACCGCGAGCTTCTGGGAGAGCCTCGCCACATAAGGCGCGCGTCCCTTCTCGATCACCGCCTCCATCGCGGGATCGGCGGGCAGCAGGTTCGAGAAGACCGGGAGCAGCCGGTAGCGCCAACTGCGCACGCGGCTGTCGGCGTAATCGAAGTCGAGGACCGCGAGGAACTTGCCGTTGCTGCCCGCGTTGGTGACGAGGGTCGTGCCGCCGGCGTTGCGCACCTCGACGGGCCGCGGGACGGCGTCATGGGTGTGGCCGCCCAGGATCGCGTCCACGCCCCGCAGCCGGCTCGCGAGCTTGAGGTCCACGTCCATCCCGTTGTGCGAGAGGAGGACCACGATCCTCGCGCCCCGCGTGCGGACCTCGTCCACCTGCTTCTGGAGCGATTGCTCCTGGATCCCGAAGGTCCAGTCCGGGACGAAATAGCGCGGGTGCGCGATGGGCGTGTACGGGAAGGCCTGGCCCACGATGCCCACCGGCACGCCGTTGATCTCGCGGAGCACCGAGGCCTTGAACACCGGGTCGTTGAAGTCCGCGGTGGAGACGTTCTGGGCGAGGAACTCGACGCGCCCCTTGAAGTCGCCGTCCACCACCTGCTTCACGCGCTCCTCGCCGTAGGTGAACTCCCAGTGCGCGGTCATGACGTCGATGCCCAGGGCGAGCTGCGCGTCGATCATGTCCTGCCCCTGGGTCCACAGCGACACGCCCGAGCCCTGCCACGTGTCCCCGCCGTCCAGGAGGAGCGCGCCGGGACGGGAATCGCGAAGCCGCTTCACGAGCGTCGCGAGGTGCGCGAAGCCCCCCATCTTCCCGTAGGCCTGCGCGGCGCGGGTGAAATCGAGGTACGTGAACGCGTGCGCCTCCCGCGAGCCCGGCGCGATGCCGAACGCCTTGAGGAACGCTTCGCCCACGAGATGCGGCGGCTTTCCCGCGGCGCCGGCCACGCCGATGTTCACGTCCGGCTCGCGGAAGCGCACCGGAAGGATCTGCGCGTGGCAATCGGTGAAGTGCAGCAGGCTCACGTTCCCGTAGCGCGGGATGTCGTAGAAGCCGTCTCCCTCGGCCGCGAGCGCGGCGCGCGAGGCGAGCGGAAGCCCCGCCGCCGCCCCGATCGCGAGCGCCTCGAGGAACTCGCGCCGGTCCATCAGAACTCCAGGTCTTCGGCGATCGCCGCGGCGCCCGCCTTGGCGCAGGCCTCGTCCGCCTCGCCGCCCGGCGCGCCGGAGACGCCGATCGCGCCCAGGAGCGACCCGCCCGCCTCGATCGGGATGCCGCCCGCGAGCGCGGTGATCCGCGGCACGTTCCGGAGGGCCGCCATCGGCTCGCCGGGCCGCGTGATGCGCTGCACCTCCGCCGTGCTCGTGCGCGTGCTCGCGGCCGTCCATGCCTTGTTGGCCGCGACCTCGATCGTGTGCGGCCCGGCGAAACGGTCGCGAAGCTGCGCCTGGAGGAGGCCCTGGCGGTCCACGACCGCGACCGAGACCTGGTAGCCGGACGCGCGGCAGCTCGCGAGGGCGGCCTGCGCGGCCTTCAGGGCCGACTCGGTCGTGAGCTGGCGCACGGTGTAGGTGGAAGCATCCGCGCCTGCGGCGAGGAGGGGCGCGAGGGCCGCGGCGAGCGCCGCGGCGCGCGCGAGCGGGGTCACTGATTGACCGGCGAGCGGGGATCGAGCAGGAGGGCCACGACGTCCTTGATCTGCTGCTCCGTGAGGATGCCGTGGGCCCCGAAGCGCGGCATCTGCGAGCACGCGGCGAACGCCTCCGAGTCGTAGACCTTTCCGTAGACGTACTTCTGCGTCTCCGGTCCGAAGCCGCGGATCCGCCCGAAATGCCAGAGGCTGGGGCCGATGGTCCCGTACGAGAGCTCCGCCTTCGAGATCTGGTGGCAGGCGTAGCAGTTGCCGCCGGAGGGCTTCGCCGGATCGTCCGACCACTGCTTGCCCACCCCCGTCTGCGCGAGCTTCTCCCCGGCCTTCCAGTCGCCCAGGTATTGCCCGTCCTGCGGATACCGGATGAGGGCGAGCTGGCTTCGCTGGAGGCGCTCGGCATCCGCCGGCGGGAGCTCCGCCTCCCGCGCGCGCTCGCTGCACGTCTTCTGGACCTGGTCCTGCTGCAGGCGATCGAGCGTCGCCTGGCCGCGCGGCTTGAAGTCGCGCTGCATGAGCGCGACGGCGGCCTTTTCGGGATCGCCGGAGCCGCGGTTCGCGGCGCAGCTCGCGAGGGCGAGGCCCACCGCGGCGAGCATGCCGGCGGCGGCGGCGGGTGCGATGCGCGTCTTCATGCGGCGGTCCTCCCGTTCAGCGCTTCACGCCGGGGCCGTCGTACACGCCCCCGTTCGCGTTCCGCGCGAGGTAGAGCGTGAGCGCGGTCACGGCGTCCGAGGCGTACTCCGGCTCCGGAAAGCGCTGCTGGCGATAGCAATCGTTCAGGCGGTGCTGCATCGTCCGCAGCTCGCCCTGCGAGACCCGGTAGCCCGGCCACGTCGTGTACGCGCGCTGCGCGTCCCTGGGCGTCGTGAGGTTCGGCAGGTCCTGCAGGCGGATCCGCTGGTTGTCGCGCGAGTGGCAGGTCGCGCACGAGAAGTCGTGGGTCCCCGCGCGGTAGAAGAACATCGCCTTCCCGATCTCGTAGGCGCGCTGCTCCTCCGGCCGCGAGAGCGAGACATTCATCGGCATCCCGCGCGACTGCGAGGCGATCCACGCCGCGAGCGCCTCCATGGGCGAGCGCTTCGGACCGCTCCCGAAATGGTTCTTCTTGGCTTCCGCTTCCGGAATCCCCTGGAGCGTGACCATGCACGTGACCAATCGCGATTCGAGGTCCTGCACCTTGCCCGTGTCCGGGAAGTACTTCGGAAGGACGGTGTAGGCGCCCTTCACGACGCCGGGCCCGACGCCCAGGTCGCACCGCTCGAGCGAGGCGGCCTTCGGGCCGCGCTTCTCCTTCCAGAGCGCCTCGCCGCGCGCCTCCCAGAGCTCCGCGGGATTGTCCTCGCCCAGCGCGGCACGATATTTCTCGATCTCCCGCTCCGTGCTGGAGGGCTCTTGCGCGAAGACCATGCCCGCCGCCGCGGCTAGCGCGGTGCAAAGCACGATCGCCGCCCGATGGATCGGCTTCAAATCGTTTCCTCCTCGTTTCGACCGCGCGCCGCTACGAGATCGTCGCCTCGTCGGTGCGCTTGTCGCCATGGTTGTCGACCCAGCTGATGGCGACCTTGTCCCCGGGCTTCGCGCCGCGGAAGCGGAACGACAGGAACGGGTTCTTCGACACCGCCGTGCCCCACTCCGCCGCGAGCACCGTGCGGCCGTTGCAGGTCGCGGTCACGCTCTGGATGAACCAGGCGGGGATCGGCTTCCCGCTCGCGTCCTTGCGCTGGCCGGTCTCCATCTCGTGGGCCATCAGCACCTTCACCTCGACCTTGTCGCCCGCCATCGCGGCGCGGATCTTCATCGGATCGGCCATGGCGCTATCCCCCGCATCCGCCAAGGGTGACTTTCACCTCCTTGGCGCCGTAGTAGTACTTGCCGCCCGCCTTCACCAGCGCGATCACCCGCGAGGTCTGGGCCATCTTCACGCGCGTGTTGATCCAGGGATCGGTCCCCTGCGGGATCTGGAAGTCCGCGGCGAGGACGTTCGGATTCTTCTCGATGAGGAGCGCGATCGACTGCGTGTCGGGGATCCGGCTTTCCACCGCGAAGGGCACGACCGCGCCGTTCTCGGCGATGTCCGGCGAGTTGAGCACGATGTCCTTGCTTTCGACGGGCTGCGCCGCGCCCACGGCCTTCATCGCCTCCGGCACGGAATTGGTCTCGAACGCCGCCTTGTTCCAGGCCTCGGCGCGGGCGATGCCGGGCTTCACGAGCCCCGCCGCCGCGGCGAGGCCCATGACCGCGAGGCCGCCGGTTCCCTGCAGCACCTTCCTGCGACTGCTCCGCATGCGATGACTCCTCGGGGTGGACTGAAAATTATACCCGCCGGGCACCCCTTCCGGAGCGCTCAACGCCACCGGTCGGCGGCGGCGTCGTCGCTCCCCCGGGCCTCCACCCAGCGCGGGCCCTGGGGCGTCTCCTCGCGCTTCCAGAAGGGCGCGCGGGTCTTGAGGTAATCCATGATGAACTCGCACGCGGCGAAGGCTTCGCCCCGATGGCCGCTCGACACGCCCACCAGCACGATGCGATCGCCCGGGACGAGCGCTCCCACGCGGTGGATCACGAGCGTATCGAGGAGGTCCCAGCGGGAATGCGCCTCCCGGCAGATCTCCTCCAGCGCCTTCTCGGTCATGCCCGGGTAGTGCTCGAGCGTCATGCCGGCGATGGGGCTCCCGTCGTTCGCGTCCCGCACGAGGCCCACGAAGCTCGCGACCGCCCCCACGTCCTTGCGCCCGCCCGTGAGCGCCTCCAGCTCCCGGCCCGTGTCGAAGTCCTCCGTTTGCACGCGCACGATCGGCATTTCACCCCCCCGTGACCGGCGGGAAGAACGCGACCTCGTCGCCCGGCTTCAACGGCGTGGCCGGATCGGCCATGCGCTGGTTCACCGCCACGCGCCATGCCTTCCCGGGCGCCAGCGCCTCCGTCCACCGCTCGTCGCGGGCGCGCAGGTGCTCCAGGAGCGAGGCGACGGTCGCCGTCCCAGAGGGGAGCGGCACTTCCTCGCGGGAGCGGCCGAGGCGCTCGCGAAGACTCGCGAAATACAGCAGCGTCACCATGCGCAAATCCCTAGCGGACGAGCCGCGCGCGGGCGAACCCGAGGTGCTCCACGATGAAGCGCGCGACCCCCGCCGCGTCGGCGAGGCCGATCTGCGGAAGCCGCGTGTCGAGCGGCTCGTCCGTCGCGACCGCGACGACGTGGGGATCGTCCGGGTGCAGGAGCGGCGCGCCGGCCGCTTTCCGGTGGACCTCGATCTTGGGGATCGGCTCCGACTTGTAGCCCTCGACGATCACGACGTCGCAGGGCGAGAGGTGCCGCAGCTGCTCCTGCAGGCCGGGCTCCGGGGCGCCCACGAGCTCGTGCATGAGCGCCCAGCGGCGCGACGAGCTCACCAGGACCTCGGTGCAGCCCGCCTGCCGGTGCCGGTACGAGTCCTTGCCCGGCTGGTCGACGTCGAACTCGTGGTGGGCGTGCTTCACGAGCGAGACGCGCAGCCCCTCCGCCACGAGGAGCGGAACCACCTTCTCGATGAGGGTCGTCTTGCCGCTGCCGCTGAAGCCCGCGATGCCGATCACTTTCATGCGTAAATGATACGGCATCGCACCCCGCGCGCCGCGCCGCCCCGGACCTGGCGGCCCGGGGCGGGGGCGATCAGTCGCGCACGGGCAGCGCAAGCCCCGGGATGTTCACCCGCTGGTCGAGGCAGGTGATGAGGCCCT
>Ga0105240_10002893_pt1 | contig 27105 bp, 31 predicted proteins | sample KBSC54metaG_FD_80426 | JGI IMG/M metagenome (GOLD analysis project Ga0105240, IMG submission 80426) | Corn rhizosphere microbial communities from Kellogg Biological Station, Michigan, USA - KBS C5-4 metaG | ecosystem: Host-associated > Plants > Roots > Rhizosphere > Soil | place: Michigan, USA... | reverse complement strand
GTACAATTGTACAAAGCAATACAGTTGGTGCCACCGCTAATAGAAAGTCCGCTGATAGTGATGTTACTCTTGCTGTAGTAAGAAATGGGTGCCGCAGCAGTGTAGGTTGTAGCCAATGAGCTTGTAGCATTCACAACGGCCATTGAATTGGAAGGAACCGTTGTTTTGGCGACCGGCGCAACCTGCTGGTCTTTTTGACATGACGTTAATCCTGCGGATAATAAGGCGGCTACACCTATTGTAGCCGCCATTGAACATAGTTTGTTTTTGGGGGACATAATAATATTTTAAATTAATTAGGCCCTCTTCTACGGCGAACAGTGTTACAACGTTTATTGAATGTTTCTCATTGGTTAATAAAAATGTTAATAATTGCAAATAATTATCAACAAAGTCAATTTTCGGGTTTAAATAAATGTCAATAATTGATCCATGTGCTTTAACCGTAATCCTTAGTTCAAAATTTAACCAATAAGAAATTTAAAGCCTCCAACGGAGTTAATCTAAATGACATCCATCTCACAATTAAAGCTTTACTATTTCTTATTCTTTTCCCTTAATCCGTGAAGAAACGACTTGTAAATGTGGATAATTATATTTTACTTTGTTTTACAAAGTACTTTTATGAGAATCAAACTGAGTTATTTTACAGTGTTTGTCCTGTTATTGATCATTGAATTATTGATTGGAGCTTACTTTCATGACGTACTTGTCCGGCCATATGGCGGAGATTTACTGGTGGTGATCCTGATATACTCATTCATCAAAAGTTTTATTGATGCACCAATTATGACGACGGCAATCGGAGTACTGCTATTCTCCTACGCCGTTGAAATATCACAATATTTTCACTTGGCAAAGGTTTTGGGATTACAACATTCCAGGGTAGCATTGCTGATACTGGGGACCATCTTCTCATTCAGTGACCTTTTGTGTTATACTCTGGGTATCCTATTGGTGTTACTTACCGAAAGGATACGAATCGGCCAAAAATTAAGTTTTAATTGTGTGGGAGGATATAGATGATTAGTTATTTTGTAGATAAAGATTCCATTGTTCGGCAGATTTGGGGTAAAGCCGATACCATCTTATTTATTTTTGCCGGGGCCTCAGCCGAGTTTGCTTTAAACAAATCGGTAGACTGGCTATATTTTACTGGCCGCCTTCCTTCCGACCCACTTGGACGTCTATTCAGTACTGTTTCTTATGCCCGGCGGATCTTATTTTCAGATTATGATGGCGCATTACGGGCTATAGATCAAATCACCGCCATTCATAAAGGCGTTGAAGGTAGCCGGGGCATGCGTATCCCGGATGAAGCCTACCTGGACGTTTTATATCTATTGATCGATTATTCAATCCGCTCTTATGAGTTATTGGAACGCAAGCTTTCAGATAACGAAAAAGCTGAAGTGTTTGAGGTGTTTTACCGTGTAGGTAAGCGTATGGAGCTTGTTGGTTTGCCCAAAAACTACCAGGATTGGCTGATCAGGCGAGAAAAGCAATTAACCAACGACCTAATTTGCAGCGATTTCACTTTTGATCTTTATCGCCAATACCGCAAACACCTTGGGTTTGTGCGCTATTGGGTATTAAAGCAGGCACAACTATTACTTGTTCCTGGGCACGCTAAAAAACTGCTTAGGTTGGGTAGAATTCATTGGTTGTCACCCATCGTATCTATCTATAAACTTTTCAGACTCGTTAATCTCCAAAATATACTAAAGAATGCTATCCTCCCACCTGCTTACGTGGCACAGGTGCAGGCGATGGATAATGTTCCCAATCGTTAAAACGCGAATCGTTCTCGGCAAATAAATTTCGCACTAGTAAAATTACGTTTTTACATCAGGTAAATCCACGCCTCATATTGCGTGAATACACTGACAATCATCTTATTGCACTTTTTCAATTTTGGGTAATCAAAGGTTATTTATTGGTAAATGAAAGCCTTTGCATTATTAACCCTATTAGAAAACTTAAATTCCTTAAAATGAAAAAAGTCAATTACTTATCAGTTCTACTGATTGCTGTGTTATTTTTTGCAGTGTCGTGTGGTAAAGACGGTGCAACAGGTCCACAAGGTCAAACCGGAGTACAAGGCACCACGGGCGCACAAGGAGTTGCTGGTGTACAAGGCGAGACAGGCGCCATTGGGCCTGCCGGACCTACCGGGGCAAACGGCAAAAATGGAAGTGTAATTTATAGTGGCATAACGATTCCTGCCACGTCTCTCGGTGCTGTAGGCGACTTTTACCTGAACACCACGACAGGCTTATTGTATGGTCCTAAAACTGCCGCCGGCTGGGGAACTGGTTTTTCTCTTAAGGGCCCAACTGGTGCTACAGGAGCAGTGGGCGCAGCAGGAAGCCAGATATTAAATGGCAGCGGCATCCCATCAGCAGCTTTAGGTAACAACGGCGATTATTACCTGGATAAAACAAACTATCTATTGTATGGTCCGAAGACAAATACAGGTTGGGGACCAGCAGTATCACTAAAGGGCCCGGCAGGCACGGCAAATGTGCAGTATTCAGGCTGGAATTACGCAAGTAATATCAGGGATACCACTGTTGACGGCTCTTCATTGGTAATAGCCGATCTGTCTGCACCAGCAATAACCCAGGCAATACTGGACAATGCCTCAATTCAAATGTATTTAGATTTTGGGGCTGGTGTGTTCCCGATGCCATACACTAGCAATGCAGGTGGCAAGGAAAGCACAATAAGTTACCTTCCGATGCCTGGCCGCATTCTGATCTCCAGGTTTACTGCAGATAATTCCGCCAGTATATCATTGTCAACTTTGATTCAATATCGTTATGTTATCATCCCTGGCAGCGTGAACATTGGCTTAAACAACCACGTCAATTTAAAAGATTACGAAGCTGTGAGAAAATTTTATCGCATCCCTGATTGAGTAAAATATAGTTCACCCTAAAAAGGATGCAGCTTTTTCTGCATCCTTTTTAGGGTTTTATCTATTTTGATTGGTATCTTTCCTTGCAGTATCCTTAGCTATTTTAGTACCACCTGACCCACTGTTATCTATGCTCGAAGCGTCGCCTGTCTTATCAGTTATTGCGGCAGTATCTTTATTCATTTTTTCAACTTTGGCGGTATCCGCACCATAACGGTTACCTACTGTATCCCGCGCTGAATGATTATCAGAATGATTGATACATGCGGCAAAAGAAGCTGTTATCATTGTCATTAAAATGGCCCTAACTATGTTTTTCATGATGTGGTTTTTACCTGCATAAACAATGTTTTATAATAGCAGTTTTTCAATATTAACCTTAAAAAAATTAATTTAATTAAAACCTAATAAAGTCAATGGCGTTGTTTTTATTAGTTAACATTTAATTTAATAACAGATATTATGAGAAAGTTAAGTGCGTTTATAATAGCGGCCGTTCTGGCGGGAGCGCTTGAAGTCGCGACAGCAAAAAGTGAAAATCATATCAACAGCAAAGCGATGATAACAAATCACATTGCAGCCGTTCAGGATACAATTCCATCTAAAAAGAAGAAGAAAACTGATCCAACTCAACCTACTCCTACTCCAGCACCTACTCCTAGTCCAAACCCTAATCCGCCTGCACCAAATCCTAATCCAACCCCCAGCCCAAGTCCAAATCCACCAAACCCTAGTCCCAATTCGCCTACAAACCCTAACCCTACCACGCCAACAACACCTACTACTCCGCCAAGTAGTCCTAGCCCTACCACACCAACTAACCCGACGACTCCTCCAAATCACTAATAATGTGATTTGCTGATTGTCTTAATATAAATCCGAAAAGGCCGGTAGAATGTACCGGCCTTTTTTATCTGGTTAAGGTTAAAATTCGTTTTATCTTTGCGCATGGATTTTGAGGAAAATAACCAGCAGCGACCGGAACAACAAGATATAGCCATCTATTCCAAATGGGCCATATTGGGTTTCTCTGTATTTGTTTCGCCGCTTGTTGGCGCTATCTTATTAATGATCAATCTTCGCTCAGTTGGTTTCCGGCGACAGGCTACAAGTGTTTTACTAATTACGATAGGCTACCTGTTCTTAGCATCTGTAGTAATTAGCAGTGTGCTGAAGACCCCACCCAATGTTACACTTACAGACTTAGCACACAATAAACTATTCATAATCTATAACCTCATAGCGCAGATCATAGGTGGTGGCATACTTGCCGAATACTTCTATAAAAAATACTTCCCGGCTGATACCTATAAATACAAAACCGTATGGCGCCCGCTGGCTATTATGCTCATCATCACCTTAACTCTCAGCTTACTTCGTTAAATAAAAAAATCCCGCTCAGGTTAACCAAGCAGGATTTCAGGAATGATCCGGAATTATTACAATCCGAAGTTAAGACCTATTGTAGTGTTCAATGTATTAAATGGTTGTTTGGTAACCAATCGTCCTAAGTTTACTGTACGTCCATCATTGGTAATTGATGGGCCCGGAGAATACAGGTAAGCTGCACGTGCTGTCAGAAATACATTTTCACTTAATTTAAAACGTAAAGCTGCGGTGCCACTGTAACCTAATATCGTAGCATTAGCACTTCGTTGATAAAAAAGAGCTGTCTGCTGAGGCACATCACTCAACAGGGTGCTTGTTTCTGGTGTAGAGAATATTTTTATAATACCTGCTGATGCCCGCAAATCCAGTAAAAATTTCCCTTTCGCAATAGTGTATTGAGGTCCAAGCAAAATGTTAACTGTCTGATAACGTTTAGTAGCCACTGTCGTCGCCTGGTCGGCACTGAATGAATTTGTATAACCCGATGCAAGACTATCCGCGTTGGCCTGATTCAGTTCCCCATTATCCTGGTAAGTGATAGACGCACCTATGGCTAGATTTTTATGAAAATACCATGCGCCGTCTAAACCGTAAGTAAGTCCTTTTTTTGCAAAGCCTGCTTTGTTGTTATAGTAATCGGCTTTCTTAAAATCCCCCATTGGATTAGAAACACCTCCAAAAAAGCCAAAATAACTTTTCTGCTGGTTTTGGTCCTGTGCATATACGTTCGATGCAACTAAAACAAAAAATGCAATGGATACTGTTGTAAATATTTTCTTTATGTTATTTGAATACATGTGATGCGTGTTTAAAGTCTCAGGATCAGTTGCTGGTGAATGTATATGGCAGGTTGGTAAATTCTCCACCTAAAATATTATCTATGGTAGTAGTTGGATTGCCTGTACTGTCTACACCAAATGAACGCGAGTAAAAATTGAAGGTACCGGTAATTTTTTTGGCTGTCGAGTCTACTGCGGTCACTTTAATAATCCCGCTACCGGCAGAAACTTTACCATGCTGCAAAAAAACATATTGGCCATTTTGGAGCACCTGTGTATTGTATATGACGGAAACCGCCACGGTATCCACATTATATGTTCCGATTGTGAAGCCTGGTGTATTAGAAGCATTGCTGAGTATAACATTCATGATGATCTGCTTCTGATCTTTAGTACCAGTCAGTGTAAAGGTTTTGGTTTTATTGGTTGAATTGTAGGTAATTGTATTACTCATCGTGTCAGGAGCCCAAACCGCGCCATTAATATTAGCCTGGAAAGGTTTAGTTGTATAAGCAGTACCGGTGATGGTATCTTTTTTACAACTCTCGATCATAAATAATCCGGCTAGCAGAAGAAAAGTGAAGAGTCTAAGTTTATTCATATTTTTTTATTTACGCAGATAACGGGTTTTCTATTCTTTAATTATTTGGATAACCATTATTTTACACTATTTAACATTTCGGCAAATGGGCACAAAACGCTACAAAGGGCGAAATAACGAAATAATTCTATCAATAATAAACGATTTGCAAACAGGCTGCAAAGTTGAAGCTTTTATAGGTCAAATTGCAAAAAGGGAAATTAGATTATCATTATAATTTTGGAGAAGTAATTTTATAGGCTATATGTCTTTTCAACCAGTGCCCATCGGCTATTAAAGGGTGATCAAATTCACCGTCCTTATGCATCCCAATCCGCTGCATAACCTTTTCCGACCGGTTATTATGCACTGAGGTGAATGAATAAATCTCTTTAAGATTGAGTTTATCAAACCCAAAATCGAGTGACGCCAATGCAGCTTCGGTAGCGAACCCTTGCCCCCAATTTTTCTTACTTAATCGCCAGCCAATTTCTATGCATGGCGTAAAATATGATTCGAAACCTGGCTCACATATGCCTGTAAACCCTATAAATTGATTATTATCCTTACGCTCCACCGCCCAAAAACCAAAACCTTTTTTTTCGATGTAAGCAGATAGCCTATCAATCTGGGTCAAAGTCTCTTCAGATGTTTTGACGGACGGGAAGTATTCCATTACTTCCGGATCGGCATTCAGGTCGATATATGGTTCGTGATCTTTTTGTTCCCATTGCCGTAATATAAGGCGCGGCGTTTCAATAATTGGATTTAGCATGATATTGCATTAATTCTGGCTACGTACGATGGAGATGACATCACCCGGTTTCGATTCAACCTCAACCAATGTTTTTCCATCCTGAGCTTGAGTAATTTTAGCCAATGACTTGCTCTGTACTTTCACCTCCTTTACGGGAATATCTGTTTTGATGATACACCTGCCTCCTTTTTCACTCTTTATTTTTATAAACGCAGTGTTTCCATTTTCCTTTGATGCACTTACCAGGAAAGCGCCTTCTGTACGAAGATTTTCAAATCTAATGTCTTTCCAATCGGCAGGTAACGCCGGCATAATTTCTATAAAACCTGCATAGCTTTGTATCAGCATTTCCTGCAAACCCGATGCAAAAGCGAAGTTCCCTTCAAGGGTAAACGGTCGGTATTGAAATTTTGAGTAGCCTGATTTGGTTTGATCACCGTTTAAATGGAAACTATTGATAGAACAAAAAGCTTTAGCAAATATCCGCAGATCTTTTGCTGCGCCATCACCGTCTTTTGCCCTTGCTTTCATGTTGGCTAACCACGAATAAGAATAGCCGCACCATTCATCCGGACCAATACTATCTAACAGGTGTATACTATTCTTTATAATGCGCTGCGATTTGAGGCCATCTTCCCACTTTATCAGTGCAAGTGGGTGAATAGCCATCATATGCGAAAAATGCCTGTGCGATTGGTTATAAGCCATCGTTGGGGCGAACTTGAGTTCGCTGTTAGATGTTACCGCAAAGTCACCAAACTCTGATAGTATTTTTTCCCAATGGGCAGCCTCATTCTTTAGACCGAGTTCATTGGCCAATTCTACCGCCATTTTAAAGGTCGAATTCATTAAGGCCAGATCATAATTGGTATTCTGCGGGAACCAAGCAGTCAGATCATTATCGTTTATTTCGGGGCTTGAGCTGATCGGCAATTTGCGGAAACCGTCATCTCCTTTATAAGTTACGTTCTCCAGGAAAACAGCCACATCTTTTATCCATGGATAAGCCCTGTTTTTAAGGAAGCTCCTATCCATGCTATAGCGCCATTGCAAATAGTAATGCTGGGCCAGCCAGGAAGATACAGTCGGCGATAGGGAATATTGGATCCAGCCACCCATTTCGGTACCGTCTAATGTGGTTACTCCGGGTACAGCCAGTCCATCTTTTCCGAAATACATTTTGGTGTAACGCTTATAATTGGCCTTATTGGCGTCCAAATGATCCAGGTAAGATAGTCCTTCCTGCAAGTGATTGCCGCTGTAGCAAGGCCAGTAACTTAACTGCGTATTCAGATCATGGTGGTAATCACCTTTCCATGGGGGTATCCGGCCATTGTCTGCTGTCCATATGGCCTGGAGGGAGATTGGCGGCGCACCTTGCCTTGATGCAGAACCAAATTTATATTGTTCCAGGTAGTATTGCTTCTCTATCAATGTATCGGGTACATGCACAGCAGACTTGCTCCAGAACTTGTTCCACCATAAATTGTGTGAGACATAAGTATCTGCATAATGTTTTTGCAACGCCTGTTGTGTCACCACAGAGGCTGCCGTATTGATCTTTTTACCAGGATACTGTGAGGATATACTCCAAACGCCTTCAACTACTCTGGGACCTATTTTCCGCCATCTTACATTTATCTCATAGATAAATCCACCCCAGCCCTGCTGTTTGTAAGTAATGCTATTACCATTACGCTTAATCGTTCCCTGGACATATCCTAATCTCGACAAATCGTCGCCGCCAACCGGGTCACCAGATACTTTTACTGCACCCTGGTACCGGGGCATTACCAGTTGAGGGTCGAAATCGGCTTTTAAGTTCTCAAACCTGAACCAGCCAACAGGATCTGTTGCATGAACAAACGTTTTCATTGTGATCCCATCTGCCCATCTTACTTCGCACAAGGCATTATTGATATACAAATGAACGGATTCAACTTTACCCCATTTTTTAACGTTGAACTCCAATGCACCGCCTGGAATCCGGGTAGGCGCCGGTTCCTTATCATATGGCTCATCAAAGTATTTTTGAACGGGTGCATAATCCTTTGATTTCACATGATCAATTACCCATTGGTAGTTAAATTCTTTGCGGTGCAAACCTTTCATCGGACGCATGTCCCAAAGGTCAGCTCTGTCTAACGAAAAACGCAGATTATCTCCCTTCTGCCAGACCAACGCGCCAAGCGTTCCATTGCCTAATGGTATTGCTTCATCCCATTGTTTTGCGAGTGTATCAAAGCGCAAATCGTGTTTTGATGCCTGACCAAAACTTACATTAAGCCATAAAAGGAGTATTAAAACGGAGATTATTTTCTTCATAAGTGAGGTGCTATCAGGTTACCATCGGTTAACAATAATAGTAATATCTTTTTGTAACAAACAGTACTGCACCACATCTCAATATCAATTATATTTACTCAGTTAAGAATCACCTTAAAACAAATAAAATGGATCATTCACTAATAACAACCAGTAACGAATTAGAAGGTTATAAAATAGTAAAACACCTGGGCATGGTACGCGGTGTTACCGTGCGTAGCCGCAGTGTACTGGGAAATATCGCCGGTGGCTTTCAGTCACTTTTCGGCGGACAACTTTCTATTTACGTGGAGCTTTGCGAAAATGCACGCGAAGAAGCCTATCAGCTTCTGATACAACATGCACAGGTTACCGGCGCAAATGCCATCATAGCTATGCGTTATGACGCCAACGAGATCATGCAGGGCGTAACCGAAGTTTTGGCTTACGGCACTGCTGTAGTGGTTGAGAAAGTTTAAGTATTGGCGACAATAAAAACTGCTTCTGCCACTGCTGCTGCAACTAAAGAAGAGGCGACATCAACCTCGCCAGCTTCTCAGGCAATTGTTTATAATAGGGACGTTTTTTCCAGGTATTCGGGCTTATCTTTTTGGCCTGTTTGATATCCTCGAAAAAGACGTCCCTTAATTGTTTAGCAGTAGCTATGTCGTAGATCATACTATTCACTTCAAAATTCAGGTCATAGCTGCGGTGATCCATGTTAGCTGTTCCTATGATGGCCATTTGCCCATCAGACACCATTGTTTTAGCATGAACAAATCCCTTTTGATACATATAAATTTCGACCCCGACAGCCAATAGATCAGCATAATAAGAACGTGCAGCAGCATTTACAAAAGCCGAGTCTGATTTATCGGGTACCAGTATTTTAATACTTACACCACTCATCGCCGCCACATGCAAAGCATCCATAATTGCCTCACCGGGAATAAAGTAAGGTGTTGTAATCAATAATTCTTTTTCTGCCAGCCCGATGGTTTGAACCATTGAAAACATGATTGTCGGCGCGTCAGAGTCGGGCCCACTAGCAGCAATTTGCACGGTAGCTTTGCCGTGTTCGGTTGGTTTGGTACAAAAGAAATCCTGCTCCAATTTAAGGCGTTTACCTGCGCAAAAGTTCCAATCAGATATAAACAAATACTGCAGGTAATATACCCCAGGGCCATTGATTTTCACATGAGTATCCCTCCAGAATAATTGACCGGGTTTATTTATATAACGGTCGCTTACATTAATCCCTCCCACAAAACCCGTGCAGCCATCCACCACAATTATTTTACGGTGATTGCGATAATTCACCCGGTTAGCCAGCAAAATAAAATGGATCTTATAAAAAGGATATGCCTCTACCCCAGCGGCCTTCATTTCGTTAACAAATGAACGCCGTATAGAGCGGCTGCCAAAATCATCATAGATAAACCGGACTGAAACACCTTCCTGTGCTTTCTGAATCAGGACACTTTTGATCTCGTCGGCAATATCGCCATCCTCAAAAATATAGTACTGGATATGGATATGGTGTTTGGCATTCCGTAATGCTTCGAGTACTTCCGGAAACTTATTTTCTCCATTGATAAGCAGCTTTACCTGGTTGCCACCGGTCAATGGGCTCATGCTATCATTCAAAAGATACAAGGCTAGTTTTTTATGCTTTTTGATGGCTTGCTCTTGTGTATCCAACGCCTTTTCCGACTCAAGTTTAATGCGTTCTCTTAGATCAGCCAGCGTGGTCTTATTGCGGACTATCTTTTTACTGTATAGCTTATTCTTACGCCTGTTTGTTCCAAAAGCAAAATAGATACCTATGCCGGCTATGGGTACAAATATGGTAACCAGCACATAAGCCAGCGCCTTATCATTCGATGGAGTGTTGTAAACAATGTGCAGGCAAATGCCAATGATCAGCAGGATATAGCCTATGTCAATCAGCAGTTCCCAGTTCATTTACAATAAAATTCGCTAAAGTGTTAAATTATTTACGCCCGGCTTCAGCACATAATCCTTTCCTTTCCAAACCAGTCTGCCTGGTATCCCATTAGGTAAAGTAATATTCACATGCCACTTATTGTTTTGCAAGGCATATTTTACGCTAACAGTTCCTTTGGGATGAGGTATTTCGCCACCGATTTGCGTGATATTACCCAGATGCGGTTCTATCCTTATTTTACTGAATCCTGGCGCGTCACTTTCAATTCCCAGCACCGTACGATATAGTTCAATATTTGGACTCGATCCCCAAGCGTGGCAATCCGAACGTGATGCAGCTATGTCCGACATCTCTGCCCAGGTTGTCATTCCCATTTTGATGTTATCACGCCAAATACCCAGCCAGCTTATGTAATCGTTGCCTAACCCGGCTTTAATAAGAGCCTGGTGCAGGTAATATTTAAAATAGATGGATGCTGGAACAAGCGAGGTATCTGATAATAACTGATGCGCTACTTTTGGCGTTTCCGCAAGTGTGGTCACTCCTGTGAGAATAGCTAATGAATTTGTGTGTTGTGAAAAAACGTCCTTTTCTGGTCTATCTGAGAATTCATTTCTTTCAGCTACCCAATACTTGGCACGGATGGTTTGCTTTAACAGTGTGGCACGTTGTTCATAAGTTGTGGCATATTCTTTACTGCCCAGTTTACTTTCCAGTTCGGCGGCAATCTGGTAAGCCCATAGCAATTGGAAGTCTAGTACCGCTGAATTACCATTCTCTCCTATCGGCCCCACACCTTCATCCCAATTGATTTTTGGCTTTGGAGTTTTACCATTCGCCCAATCTGTGAATTCCCAATAGGGTGGATTATTCAAGGATCCGTCCGGCATCTGGTAACGGTTAAAGAAAGTAAGCACGTCCCTTGTTCCCTGCAATTTATCTTTGACAAAACCACTGTCATCACAATACAAGTAATAATCGTGCAACATCGCTATCCACCACAATGAAAATGTTGGAATTTGCTGCTTCACCGCCGTAGGATACCGGCTTTGTGTAATACCTTCGGAAAGACGGGAATGATCTAACAAGGTTATTGCATTGCGGGCCAGGCGGTCATCACCGCTGTTATAGTATGATACTAAAGCCTGTATACGAGTATCGCCTACATATTGTAATTGCTCATAATACGGGCAATCCATATAAGTTTCCCAAGCGCATAAACGGGCCGTACGCCAGCCTATTTCCATTATCTTAGTAAGCGTATCATCTTTGGTTTCCAGTTTGGCGTTATACTTAAACGGATAACCCGTAAACATGCTGTACAGATCATCTATCACTAACGGCTCGTCTTTTGTCTGAACAGTTAACTGAATATACCTGAACGTCCTCCAGTTGAGCGGCGTAAATTGTTGCCCATCGCTGCCATCGCTTATTAAGCTGTCTTTTCTGCCAACAAAACGCTTCCCTTCTATTTCGTCGCGGTTACCTTTAACTGTTTGTGATTTCCAGTCTTTTATATGTTCACCTTCCGTTTCTATTTTATACATCCCTTCGGCATAGCTTAATAGGATACCTGCGTCCTTGCCCTTACTGAAAACGACTGTGGGATATGCGTTAGTTAAATAAGTCTGGTCGAGTAATATAGTTGCTTTGGTATTGGCCGGTATTGTAATAGGCCCTTTCTCCGCAGGAAACGTTGAAGGCAAGGTAACGCCGTCAGCCTTTCGTATTTTCTGCAGGCGCTGCATCACCAGGTCGCGTGCAGGGATAGGTGATGGTACCAGCATCCAGCCTTCTATAAACGTAAACTCGCCTTTAGGCGTGCCGTCTGATACTTTTAACGCTGCTTTCCATTTGGTATCGTCAAAATCAGCCTGCTGCCAATTTTTAGGTTGCAATTTCATGGTGATCTGTTCGCCCGGACCAGCAGCATAGTAACTATGAACAAGCACTACAAGTATTGGCGCATAAGCCGAATCGCGATAACATTTCCAGCTCGAATTAGTATTGATCTCCTCTTCTGTCTTTGTATGTCCTTGTAAAATAAAACCTGTATGGAAGGTCATTTGTGCAGTTGGTCTGATGAGACCTTCATTGAAAGCGATCGCGCTGATTATATTTTTACCCTGTTTCAGATATGGTGCAAGGTCCACCGTTTCATAGTTCCAGTAATAAAAATCACCTCGTGCCGGTCCGATCGATATCAGTGTCCCGTTTACAAATAATTTATAGCGGTTATCGGCTGATACATGCGCCAGGTAGCTCGATGGTTTAGTTGCCAGGTTGATCGTTTTCCGGAACAGGCATATTTCGTAATCCACACCCGTCCCACCCGGAACAGTTATCCATTGCGCATTCCAGCGGCCAGGTTTATTGGTTTGATCAGGCGTTTGTGCGTATGACCATGTAGTAATAAATAGCGATAAAAGGAATGATAATAAAAGGCGGTTCTTCATTATAGGTTTATTTAGATGAAAAGAAGACGCCTAAATTTAAAGAAGAGAATTGATTATTTACACTTTTTAAAACAAAGCAGTCGGCAAACCATCGATACTAATGCGGTTTTTCTCTGCTTTGTAAGCTTCCAGCCCATCAACCCCTTTATTCAGTGCCCATTTTTCAGCATGATCGCGTTCACCATGATAGTCATACAAGGGCACACTAAAACCGCACGATGTTTGTACTTTATCGATCTCAGCAACGATGATCTGCCGGGTACCGAGTTGTAAATGGAAGTGTTGTGCAAGATTCTCCCAATCCGCGTCACCGGGCAAAACGGTGCGTCCATGTCCATATAAACGCAAAATATTAGGAGGTCCTTCGAAAGCACAAAACATGAAAGTAATACGGCCATTCTCGATCATATGGGCCGATGTTTCATTACCACTCCCGATAATATCCATATAAGCCACCTGGTGATCTGATAGTACCCTGAAGCAATCGCTGCCTTTTGGCGACAGGTTAACATGGCCATCCGGGCTAAGCGGGCAGCTTGCTACAAAAAACATCTTTTGTTTAGCTATAAACTCTTTATGCCGATCGAGGATGCTATCATAAAATTTAGCCATGGCAATTATTTAAAGTACGAAAGCGGGATCTCCTTCCACATGCCGTGCGAAAGATTTCCGGTAAGAAGCTCGTAAATAAGATATAAAGGCCAGAAAATATAAGCAAGGATCAGCAGAATAATATTGTGGTTATAATACCAGTTCACCATCAGGGCGTATATACCCAACAACAGGTAGGCAATACTTGAGTCTCTTTTGTTCATAGTTGAAATTTTGGCTATACAATAATAACAATTTTAGAGGGCAAATGTTGCCTAGCGACGGAACCGAAGAAGGGTGGATTATAAGGATGATTTAGAGCAATATATTTACCCTTACATTAAGCCAATTTTCCTGGAAATAAAAAAACCACTTGTTGAAAACGGCGTGAAAGTGGATAACTAAAAACACGCTAATAATAAAAAATACGTTTCTTGGTAAACAATTCTACTTAAATAAGGTTAACATAAAAAATTAAAACAACTTATCATGGCAACAACAGGGAGCGGAATAACCGCGTATTCAGTAAAAACCAAGACTAAAAACGTTCCGATGATCGATCCGGTTATTGATGTTAAATCAGGCAGGTACATTGCAAGCGGCAAAGACAGCGCAGGCAACAAAATGTCAGCTATTATGAGTAAAGCTACTGCCGAAGGACACATTAAAGATGGCAATGCAAAAAAAGGTACCGGCTGGTAATCAAATCCTGCCACACCGCTGCATCTGTGATGCTTTGGTACAAATAATAAGCCCTGCAACCACGACCGGATGCAGGGCTTATTTGCGTTCAGTCCTTTCTTAGTTTCCTACAATTACAGTAGCATTAGGCATCATCGAGTGAATGGTGCAATGGTAGGTGTAAGTTCCAGCGGTCGCGAATGTTTGTGTAAAGGTCTTATCTGTAGCGAGGCTACCACTATCAAAACTTCCGCCCAGGTCTGTAGCCGTGTGTGGAGTACTGTCCTTGTTCGTCCAGGTAACAGTACCTCCAAGTTTAACATGAACTACCGCCGGTGAAAATGCAAAATTCACTATACTCACAGAGGCTGCCATTACCGGCGTATCTCCTGAAGATGTAGGGTTTGTCGAATTGTTTGAGCTCTTACCGCAGCTGGTCAGCACAAATAGCCCGCATGCTATTAGTAAGGCTAAAGAAATGATTCTAGTTTTCATAAAAATTTGTTTTCTGTATTAGTATATACAGACATCACGCATTCATACGAAAAAAGGTTGCTTTTAGGTTTAAGTAATTCACCAGATCATATACTAATCGAGTGAATTACAGTACATTATTTTACGAGGTTATCTACCCTGTCGTAGTACTCATTTTGAAGTTTCAGTGTGGTTTGATCGGCTTTCACTTCTTTTAAAGCCTTGATAAATGAAGCAATTTCATGATCTGTAATAAACTTGCCAAACTCATTTGTTGCTTTATCTCCTTCACCGGCATAATGGTTCGGATATGATGCGTACCACCATATCGGGGTGTACAAATTGGGCAAGCTTAATCTCTTCTGATCAGCTCCGGATTGTGATGCTGCCCTGTCCATACGCATCAGATCCGGGCGATAATACATCAATACCGATGTTTCACTTTCTCCGGCATGCTGATCGCCTTTTGGATCAGATTTGTGCATCTGGCGGTATTGTTTTGCGGAATCCTGATCATCCCTGTCCGGTGTATAAAAATAGATCACATAATTGTGCCTTTTGTTGAGGAACGACTGCATAAAAAAGCGAATAAACTCGGGATTGCCGCCGTGACCGTTCAATATCACGATTTTTTTAAATCCGTTCCGGGCAATCTCATCGCAAGTTGCTTCAAGCAGGTCATAAATTACGCGGCTTGGCAAGGCAAAAGTACCTAATTGCTGCTTAGCCTCGTTGATCTGACCGTAAAAATAATCCGGGAATGTTACGGCATATTCCTGCTTAGTCGCTCTTGCCGCCCATTCACGAACGTGGATCAGATCAGTGCCAATCGGCGAATGCGGGCCATGCTTTTCCAGTATCCCGAATGGCAGAATGCAGGTTTGCGATGATTTGTCTAACGCAGCAGGAAAATCGGTGGCGGTTAGCTCGTCCCAGCGGGCTGGAATATCCTGTGCAAATGTATAGCTGCAAACAAAAAACAGGACAAAAAATAGAACAGTTCTCATTTTAAAGGTGATTGGTTAATGCAATGAAGATAATAAATCGTGAAAGGATTTATCTGCAAATCACCAAATTATTACACGCGCCAATCTTTGTATGGATGTATCGACAAACTGGCGTTAGTATAACGTCCATCATAGGTAACCTCGGTGGTCACCCAATCAGGTTTTTCGAATTGTTCATCCTCGCTCCGAAGTTCAATTTCAGCGACTATTAACCCGGTATTATCTCCAGAAAAAACGTCTATTTCCCATATTTTACCTTTATATGGAACCAAGTAGCGCATTTTTTCAGTGCCGTTGGTGGTGAAAGCTTTTAATAGTTCAAGACCTTCATCCAACGGGATCTCATACTCATATTCTTTTCTGCTTAAAGCCGACACCTTACTTTTGAAATTCAGATAACCTTTCTTGTCCGACACTCTCACCCTAATAGTTTGCTGGCCGTCGCGCAGCATATAGCCCTGCTGGTAAGGTATACCTATCGGCTTTTCCACCGTTTCCCATTTTGTATGGTCAACCAAAAATTTACGTTCTATCTCGAGTCCCATAGTTCTTCAATTCGTGCTCAATTGTTGTGTCAGTATTGCCTTTCGTTCAAAATCATGCGCAAGAGATGTAATCGATCTTTTTAACCTGGTATTCTGACTTTTTATTTTAGTAATAACAGCCTTAGAATGAAATCCAGCTGTCGAGAATAACTCCAGTGCCAGCACATTATCATGCCAGTCACCTATCAATGTCTGTAATTTATCCAGGTAATCATTGCTGATCTGTAGTTTACCATCCAATGCATCATATGCTATTTTCCGGTTATACATCAGCGTTTTTATTTGTCTGCGAGTGGCGTGCAACTCGTTATTAAATTGCAGATTCTCCAGTGATGATGCAATATTGTAAAGTTTAGTTTTATAAAACTCCACTATGTTTTTATCTCCAACATGCTGCAGATCTCCACATATATCATCATGCGCAGATTTTATAGCTTTCAGATATTGCTTGCCAAGTTCCTTTACCTCATCTGTGCCTTTTTCTATTTCATACAAATGATTCATAAAAAAGTCTTCATTTTTAAACTGGAACCGCTGTCCGTATTGTAGATTGATAAATGCATTTCGTATCTCACCACAGCGTTTAAATATTTTACGTACCGGCTTAAAATCTCTTTGCAGCGGATGTTTTGCAGAATTGCCATCCAGAAGCTCGAGCATGGCGCGCAGTTTTTTTACCTGGACGCGAAAAAGATGTAACTCTTCCTGTTCACCATTTTCTATGAATCTCTTAAGGTGACCAGTCATTTCATCCCACTGATCGTTGAAGTATATTTTTTCTTTTTTTTTCTTCATTTATTAAACATAACCAACGTAACATCTATACTACGCCCACACTTAATTTTTATAGTATACGTTAGATTTACCGTACCGTTTTCAGCATATATTGTAAAAAAATGTTAAACCCGGGCCTTAGTTCATGGCCTCTTGCCTGAAATAGCTATATTTAGCCGGTACCTTTGATACACCAATTTTGATGAATTTAAGAAAATTTTTACTTGTTCTGCTAACCTCGCTTACTGTCACGCATTTTTCGGCTTATGCTCAGCGCGATAGTATTCCACTGACTACCATCATTGCAAAAACCCAAAAACTATCCAACGATCATCCAACGGAAAAAGTCTATATCCATTTTGATAAGCCTTATTATACCGTAAATGATACCATCTGGTTTAAAGCTTACGTTACTATTGACTTGCATCAGCCCACTTCGTTAAGTAAAATATTATATATCGATTTTATTAATGAGGGGCAGCTGGCGAAAGAATTAAAACTGCAATTAGTAAACGGAACTGCCTACGGTAACCTTATACTGACGCCGGATTTTGCCAAACGCGGAAATTTTCACGTGAGGGCCTACACCCGGTGGATGCGTAATGCCGATCAGGCTTACTTTTTTAATAAAACCATCACTGTTGGCAGCAACACCAGTGGCCTGGTCTTGCCGCATATTACTTTTAAGAATTCTATATCGGAAAAATTAGATAAGATAAATGCTGAAATAGTTTACAAAGATGAAAATGGCGCCCCATACGCTAATAAAAAAGTAAGCTGGAAGGCAGTGAATGATGATGGTACCATAAGCAAAGGAAAAGGCGAAACCAATCAGAATGGTGTGGTGAATATTAGTTTTACAAGCGATAAGCCCGAACAGTTAAATACAAGCAACATCAGCACCGATCTGGAAATCGAGGATAAAAAGACAGTTACAAAAGTTTTCCCGATACAATTGACATCACTGGGCATTGACGCTCAATTTTTTCCGGAAGGTGGTTACCTGATCAATGGTATACGGTCAAGGGTGGCGTTCAAGGCTATAAAGCCGAATGGCCTCGGCATTGATTCGAAAGGAACAATTGTCGACAACAACGGTGCTACGGTGGCCAATTTTGAGTCGCAGCACTTAGGCATGGGTGTATTTGCTTTTACTCCTGAAAATGGTAGAACTTACAAGGCTAATTTCACTTTTGCTGATGGTTCACAAGCCAGTTTTGATTTACCAAACGTGCGGACTGAGGGTATAAACTTATCTGTAAACAATAGTCTAAAGGACAGCCTGAGTATAAAAATCGCTACAAACGATGGCTTCTTTCAGAAGAACCAAAGCAAGACATTTTATGTCATGGCGCAGAGCAACGGTATAGTATGTTATGCTGCGCAAACCGTATTGAAGAACTCTACCTACACGGCCAGCATTCCAAAAGATAAATTCCCGACCGGAATTTTACAGATCACTGTTTTTTCTTCAAAAGGGACACCTTTGAGCGAGCGCTTGGTATTTATTCAAAATAATGATCAGCTGGATGTTAACATGAAAACTGATCAATCTAATTACTCGCGCCGTCAAAAAATGAGGGTATTGGTTTCAGCTAAACACAAGGGGTTACCTGCTGAAGGAAATTTTTCTGTAGCGGTAATTAATGAGTCGGTAGTGCCTTCCGATGATGATGACTCGCCGAATATTTTGAGCCATCTTTTGCTGACATCCGATTTGCGGGGCTTTATAGAAAAACCCGGTTATTATTTTAATCATAAGGATGAAAAGAGTATAACTGATCTTGACGTTTTAATGTTAACACAGGGCTATCGGCGTTTTTCTTATAGAAACATCCTGGCTGATAAAAACCCTCCTATCACTTTCTTTCCAGAACAGGGAATTGCCGTATCAGGCATCCTCCGCAACAATACAGGTTTACCGATAGCTAAAGGAAACGTTCGTTTGTTCATACCGGATAAGGCTTACTCCACAACAACCATTACGGATGCAAATGGGGTATTTAAATTTCCAAATGTATTGGTTTCGGATACTTCAAAAATAAAGATCAGCGCGCGAGATAATGCAAACAGCAATAATCTGATGCTTTCTATAGATCCACTTGTTGGGCCGCCATCAACGTTATATATTAATCCAACGGGAGAGGTTGCCAATATTGATAGCGCACTCCGTCCCTATCTTCAAAATAGTAAAAGGCAGTTTAATATTCCCCGAACGCTTGAGGGTGTAGTAATAAAGGCCAAACCGAACGTTAAAAAACCCGATCATACTGATTATGGGAGTTTAAGTGGGTTGAGTATGTTAGCGGATCATACCATACCTGGAGATAGGTTTAAAGATTGCAATTTTTTCTCCGATTGCCTGGTTTCAGCAGGGCTTGGTTTGACTTACGATAATAATAATTTTTACATTACCAGGGATTATAACTCTGGCAAAAAAGTACCTGTGGCTTATTATGCCAATGGGATGTCTGTAGATTATAACTATCTTCTGAACGTCGATCCTAAAATGGTTGAAACAGTAGAGATATTCAATAATGATGGCGTCAGCAGCATTAACCGGACCACCGGCACTAACGGGGTATTATCTATCATCACCAAAAAACAACCCAAAGGCGAAAAAATATCAAAAGAAGAATTATTGGCGCTGTTGCCCAAAGCCTACGAAGTGGAATTTATACCTGGTGGTTACAGCACAGCCCGTACTTTCTATTCCCCAAAGTATGAGAGCACTTCGGGTAACCAGGCAGCGACAGATTTTCGCAGCACGATATACTGGAATCCCCTGGTATTAACAGATAAAGCCGGTAATACATCGTTCGAGTTTTTCAACTCCGATGGTACAGGTACCTACAGGGCTGTTATTGAAGGTATTGATAAGGACGGTAATATTGGTCGTTATGTGTATCGTTATAAGGTTCAATAGTTTAAATATTTTTCTTAGATTTATTTAAACGTAAATTAAACCTTTAAACAATGAACTTTTCTCTGATCAACTGGCTGGCAGTGATAGTTGCCGGCCTATCCGCCTTTATGGTTGGTGGCATCTGGTATTCACGCCCGCTTTTTGGCAACGCCTGGATGGTGGACAGCAATTTAACCGAAGAACAAATAAAGCAAGGCAACAAGGGCAAAATATTTGGTTTCACACTTGTTTTCTCTCTAATAATGGCTGTTAATCTTGCTATGTTCTTGGCTGATGCAAAAACGAATGCATCATGGGGTGCAACAGCAGGCTTTCTGGCTGGCATTTGGACCTTCTGCGCTATCGCGATTCACAGCTTATTTGAACTTAAAAGCTGGCGGCATATATTTATTAATGGCGGCTATAGCGTAGTGTCTTTAACTTTGATGGGGCTTATTATCGGAGCCTGGAGATAAAAAGAAAATTGTATTTGATTGATATTGATGAAGCTATATAGCTGTAGAGGCTATGTGGCTTTTTATTTTATCATCCTAATATCTCCACCAGAATTATATATTAAAATATCTTATTAATATTGTTGATATATAGCTTAAACTTATTCAATCTCCAAGTGTCATACTTATAAATTTCTAAATTATATTTTAACAAACGCAATCATGAAAAAGATATTATACATAGTATTACCGGCTGCTATATCACTGGCGGGCTGCTCGGCAATGGTGCAAACCACTGCCTACTCGCCCCCACCGCAACCGGTATACACCGACAATTTTGATAATACCAATTACCAAACCGACCAGGTATTTTATGATGAGCTTGCTCCTTACGGCACCTGGGTAAATTACCCTGATTACGGCTATGTGTGGGTTCCGGATGCAGGTCCCGATTTCAGGCCATACGCCACTAACGGTTACTGGGTATACAGCGACTACGGCTGGACCTGGGTATCAAACTATATCTGGGGTTGGGCGCCGTTTCATTAATGCCGCTTGTTTTATGACCACTATTATGGCTGGGTATTGTTTCCAAGCCAGGAATGGGCGCCTGCATGGGTTACCTGGGGTAATTATAATGATAATTTTTGCTGGGCACCTATAGCACCCCGCGTTAATATGAATGCCGTATCAACCGGCCAGTGGATGCCTGACGCTAATAGCTGGAATGTGGTTTCCGGAAGGCATATGACACAGGTAAACGTAAACAACTATATTCAGCATAATACTACTATCATTAACAATATCACTATTGTTAACAATGTAAATACTTACAATAGCAATAATAATCGCCCAGGCAATCATGGTGGTTATAGATATAACCGTGGCCCGCAGGTAGGCGTAGTTGAAAATGTAGCGCGCACCAGTATACGACCAGTAACGGTAACTAACAATACAAGACCCGGTGCACAGGTTTTATCAAACAACCAGCTTTCAGTATATCGTCCTGCTATTCAACAGCTTCCTGCACAAGGAAATAATATTAACAATAGACCTGCCCCAAGACGAGTGGAAGCCTATAGACCGGGGAACAGGCCAAATCAAAATCAGCCATTTAACAGGCCCAACAGAGATCAGAACGCACAACCTGGCCAGCAACAGCCTAACAATCCTCAGCAGGATTCAAGATTTAACAGGGGTAACGGTAACCAGAACCCGCAACCTGGGCAACAGCCTAACAATCCTCAACCAGATCCAAGGGGTAATAGAGGCAACGGTAATCAGAATGCACAACCTGGCCAGCAACCAAACAATCCTCAACCGGATCCAAGGGGCAACAGAGGTAACGGTAACCAGAACCCTCAACCGGGGCAACAGCCTAACAATCCGCAACCGGATCCAAGGGGCAACAGAGGTAACGGTAACCAGAACCCTCAGCCAGGGCAACAGCCTAACAATCCGCAACCTGATCCAAGGGGTAACAGAGGTAACGGTAACCAGAGCCCGCAACCTGGCCTGCAACCAAACAATCCGCAACAGGATCCAAAGGGTAACAGAGGTAACGGCGACCAAAACCCGCAACCAGGCCAACAGCCTAACAATCCGCAACAGGATCCAAGGGGTAACAGGGGTAATGGAAACCAAAACGCTCAACCGGGCCAGCAACCAAACAATCCTCAACAGGATCCAAGGGGTAACAGAGGTAACGGTAACCAGAACCCTAATCCGAGACCAAATTCTCAGCTAAACGGACAACAGCCCGGGCAGAATTTGAATCAACGGCCTGCTAATCAAAATGCTATACCCGGTTTGAACCCAAATGCGCCAAGACCTCGTCAGCAACAGCCCGCTAAGCCTGACACGACAAAAAGGGCCAGGCCTGCACTAAGAAGCTAAAAACAAAAGAAACCCGGTTAATTAAACCGGGTTTCTTTTTTAACAAGGATTCGAATGTAATCTTTTTATGGCATAGCTATTCCTGATTCAGGCATGACAAATTTCCAACTGTTAATCCGAACATTTGCGCAGACAAGGTGTTAGGAATCTAATAAACCATTTTAATCATGTCAGATACAGCAACAACATTCAGCAAAGAGTTTACCATCGGCGGCGATTTAACCATTAATCGCCTGGGTTACGGAGCAATGCGGATTACCGGAAAAGGTATCTGGGGTCCGCCAAAGGATCACAACGAAGCCATCAGGGTTTTAAAAAGAGCAGTGGAGCTTGGTGTTAATTTTATCGACACGGCAGACAGCTATGGTCCATATGTTTCGGAAGAATTGATAGCTGAAGCATTATACCCATACCCTACTGGTTTAGTAATAGCCACTAAAGGCGGTTTAATGCGTACAGGTCCGGATCAATGGCCGGTAAATGCACATCCTGATCATTTGAAAGAAGCATTGGAAGGCAGCTTAAAACGTTTGAAGGTTGACCGGATCGATCTTTATCAATTACATAGGATCGACCCAAAGGTGCCTGCCGAGCAAACTTTTGAATTTTTGAAGAAAGCACAGCAGGAAGGCAAAGTGAAACATATAGGCTTATCCGAAGTAAGCGTAAGTGACATCAAAAAAGCCCAGCAATATTTCGAAGTGGTATCCGTACAAAATATGTACAGCGTTGACAACCGCAAATGGGAGCCCGTATTAGAGTATTGTCAGGCCAATAATATTGCCTTCATCCCGTGGTTCCCGCTAAATGCTGGTAATGTAGAAGCGTCTGATAAAATTAACCAGATTGCTGAAAAACGCAACGCAACTGTGCACCAGGTAGCTTTAAGTTGGCTATTACATCATTCTGATAATATATTATTGATTCCGGGCACATCAAGCGTTGAACACCTGGAGGAAAATATGAAAGCAGCGCAATTGGAGTTATCCAGCGGTGATACCTTTGTGCTTGACAGTATATCGCCTCAATAATGTCAATAAAAGGTTGATAATTCCTTTCATCAGATTAGCAGCTAACGCAACTTTAAATCAGACGGTTACGTACAATGAGTTGTGAATAGTTTAGTTAAGTTTAGGTGTTAGGTTAATGTAAATTAAGACCCTCGCTTTTGGCGGGGGTTTTTTGCTTGGTATCTGGGCTAACAACGCGACAATAAATATTTTATTAAAAAAATATTAAACGGATTAAACCTTTCTGTCATCCTCATGTCATACACGGAAACAAAACAAAAACTGAAATAATTTTTACAACCCCAACAACAACCCCCTTACGTTATGAAAAATTTAAAATTATCATTAATTGTTCTATTAATGCTTGGTGCTTTTTCGTGTAAAAAGGACAACAGCAACTCGTCAAACAGCGGTGTAACTACCGATCAGGCAGCTGACATCGCAGCAAGCTCGTTAGCCGAGAATTCAAATGGTTTTGCTTCCGTAACTGATGACATTGCCGTAAATGCCCAGGGTATTAACTCAACAAGCAGCAATCTAACTATTAACTCTACCCAGGCAACCACCTCCACTCACCAGGAGTGCGGCACTACACTTACCGATAGTGTAACCCGTAATGTTACTCTTGACTCCACCACTGTTAATTACACTTTTAAGTATTCACATACTTTAAATTGTAATTCAAGCAATGTGCCTGACAATGTGATCAATACATTAACTTACAAAGGTAGCTTTGACGGGCCGAGATTAAGCTCGTCAAATTCAGGCAGTGCCAATGTGACGATAGCTGGCTTAGCACCAAGCGCGACCAATTTCTTATTGAATGGTGAGTACACCCGCGACGGTTCGTTCCAATCAAAAGTGGGTAATAAGGCGTCAGGTAACAGCCACATCGATATCGTAGGTACTAACATTACGTTATCAAAACCCGGCCGTAAAATATTAAGCGGAACGGCTACTATTACAATTACCGGAACAGGTCCGAAAGGAAATTCATTTAGCTTTAACGGTACCATTACATTTAATGGTGATGGCACAGCTACATTAAACCTGAGCGGTGGTGCATCGTATACCATCAATCTGGCATCGGGCTGGAGAGGCCGTCGATAAAAACACTTTTATCAGGTACTAATTTTAAAGCCGGTAGCCTTTGCCACCGGCTTTTCTTTTATACATCCGCCACTTTAAAAGGTTTTATATCTACCGTTTCCCAAACTTTCTGGGTAATATAAGGTTCGCTTTTCTTCCATGCTTCCAGTTCTTCATCGGTTTCAAATTGCAATATCATTACAGAACCGATCATTTTGCCATCATCATTCAGCATTGCTCCTCCAATAATGAAATTGCCCGTTTCTTTCAGATCTTTTGCACCGACAAGGTGATGTGGACGTGTATTCATCCGATTTCGTAATGCGTTCTCATGCGTATAGTCATAAGCCGTTACCAGGTATTGCTTCATTTTAGTTTAATTTATTTTAATAATTTCACTTCCAAATTTAAGACTCTTATTAGCCTCATAAGAGCTTTTTAGTCAAAATAAAAAATAACTGTAACTTTTACATATATTTGTTTTGCCAATAAATTGCACCTGAAAAAAGATGAAGAATAACCTTTACCCTGAATTCCAAAACATATTTAATAAAGAACCAGAAAAAATATACTTCTCCCCCGGTCGGGTTAACCTGATCGGTGAACATATCGATTACAATGGCGGATTGGTAATGCCTTGCGCTATTACCTTTGGCACCTATGTCGCTGTAGCACCCAATAATGATAATGTATTCAGGTTCAGGAGCCTTAATTTTGATGACAAATTGGATATTCCTCTTCAAAAAGACTATAAAAAGACTGGCGAAACCTGGTATAATTACCCTTTAGGCATCATCGATTATTTTTTGAATGACGGCCACCAATTGCAGGGGCTGGATATGTTGTATTATGGTGATATTCCTATTAGTTCAGGTTTGTCGTCATCCGCGTCGATCGAGGTTGTAACAGCATATATGCTGAATGATCTGTTCAACTCGGGATATACTAAACTTCAACTGGTACAACTAGGTAAACAGGTAGAAAATGTGTTCATCGGTGTGAATTGTGGCATTATGGACCAGTTTGCTGTTGCCTTTGGTGAAAAAGACAAAGCCCTGATGCTGAACTGCGATACGCTGGAATACCAGGCGGTGAATACCAATCTGGGCGAATATGTATTGGCGATCATTAACACAAACAAACCACGCAAACTAGCTGAATCAAAATACAATGAACGTGTGCAGGAATGCCAGACTGCCTTAAAAGCTTTGCAACAGGAATTGAACATACAGCATTTGTGTGATATTGATAGCGATACCTTTAAGCAACACCTGCACTTAATAACTGATAGCATCGTTTTAAAACGCACCAAACACGTTATTGAAGAAAATGACCGTGTTAAGCTTGCTGCCAAAGCTTTAGCTGCTGGTGACTTATTATCTTTCGGTCAATTGATGTATGCATCTCATGATTCCTTAAAAAATCAATACGAAGTAAGCGGAAAAGAACTGGATGCTGTAGTAGAATATAGCCAGACGAACCCAGATGTAGCCGGTGCGCGCATGACAGGCGCTGGTTTTGGCGGTTGCGCTATTGCATTGGTAAAAGAAAGCGCTTTCGATATCTACAGCAAAGAAGTGACTGAATACTATACTGGTAAAATTGGCTATGCACCTTCAGTTTATAGTTCATTAATTGGCGATGGTGTAGGCTTATTAAAGGAAACTCTAAGCACTAATATCTGAACTCTAATTTTTGAAAGATCATTACATTTGCGCAACTGATAACTAATCTCTGATTAACTAATTAACTAATCTCTACACTTGCGCAAACTCAAATTAGACGAACTAAACCGTGCATCGGTTGAAGAATTTAAAACTCAGCAGAAGCTGCCTATTGCTGTAGTGTTGGACAATGTGCGCAGCATGCATAATGTGGGTTCTATATTTCGCACCTGCGATGGCTTCGCAGTGGAACAAGTTTGCCTTTGCGGTATCACCGGTCAACCTCCACACCGTGAAATAGAGAAAACAGCCCTGGGGGCGACACAAGCTATCAGCTGGACTTATTATGCTGAACCTTTAAAAGCTGTAGAGCAATTACGCAAGGATGGCTATAAAATAATAGCGATAGAACAGGCTGAAAATAGTATCATGCTCAATCAATTTAAGGCTAGCGAAAACGAAAAATATGCATTGATATTCGGGAATGAAGTAAACGGAGTAAGTGATGAGGTAATGAAGGTGATAGACGCTTGTATCGAAATACCACAATTTGGTACCAAGCACTCATTTAACATCGTTGTATCGGCAGGTATTGTTCTGTGGGACTTCTTCACTAAGCTGATCGATAATTGACGCTTCCCGGTCTTGAAAAATAGCAATTTTCAATAACTGCCTTTGATGTAAATCGGCAATATTTGTTGTATAAACATCTGACTCATCGGGCATTTTATCATTAAATTAGATTCTATTTTCACCATCATGATCAACGAAATCGCTATCAGTCCACTAGCTAAAAAATTACAGATTAAACCCGGTAAGCACTGGCTGCTGTTTAATGCACCTGTTAATTACCTGGCATTGCTCGAGCCTTTGCCAGAAGG
>Ga0105240_10002892_pt1 | contig 27109 bp, 26 predicted proteins | sample KBSC54metaG_FD_80426 | JGI IMG/M metagenome (GOLD analysis project Ga0105240, IMG submission 80426) | Corn rhizosphere microbial communities from Kellogg Biological Station, Michigan, USA - KBS C5-4 metaG | ecosystem: Host-associated > Plants > Roots > Rhizosphere > Soil | place: Michigan, USA... | reverse complement strand
GGCTACCTGACGGACGTGATCGCCAAGAGCGGCGTGATGGACCCGCGGATCGCCTTCCTCCAGAAGCCCGTCAGTCTCGACGCCCTCGGCGCCAAAATCCGCGACGTCCTATCGGAGCCGCGAACGTAAGAGAGCGCCGGTGGGCTTTCACCACGCACGATATACAAGCGATGAATCGGTGACATTCTGTCTGGGCATAACTGCTGAATAAGGTCTGGTCGCCATTGCCGACACAGCATCGTGGCCGGCAACGAATACCTCGTAGCGAAGAGGGTGGCCAGCTATCAGGGTCCCGGATTTTCATTCTTCATCATGAACTCCGGGCTGCGCTCACTGGGACAAAATCCTGCTGCATTTCGAGGAGTCGCCGGCCCGCGATACCTCGGTTCGCGATCGCCTCTTCCGCATCGTGAATCTGTACTCCAGCAGGTGCGCCGTGTGCGCGAGGAAGACGGCGAAACGTTGCGGCAAGCCGATCCTCGAACGGTCGGTCTCGCGCGCCGATTCCATGCTCTACGCCTTCAAGATGGGACTGCTGGCCTTCGACGCCACGCGCCTGTGTGCGGCCGATGTAGGCTTTCCCATTGACGTGCTGCTCTACCAGCGGAATTCCTTCGAACTGGTCGAGCAGCGGTACCACGCGGACGAATTGCGGTCCATCTCCAACTGGTGGCAGGAGCGCATGCATCGCAGCGTGCGGACCTGCCGGCCGAGTGGATCGAAGCGGCGTTCGCTCGGCTCACCGGTTCGGAAGTGGCGTCCGGAGAATTTCGGTTCAGCACTCCACCATTTACCGCTACGACGCGCCGGTCTTCCTGGAGCCGCACATGCTGCGGTTCCGTCCGCGCGCCGATGCCTCGCAGCAGTTGGCGACGTATTCGTTGAAGATCGAGCCGTCCCCCGACGGCATCACGGAGTTGCTGGATCAGGACGGCAATGCCGCCGCACCGGCCTGGTTTGCCGGGGCGGTCGAGGAACTGCGCATTCACAGCGCCTTCAAAGTCGAGACGCTGCGGGAGAATCCCTTCGATTACATCCTCCCGTCCTCGGACTTGTTCTCTCTGCCGCTGAACTATGGCGAGCCTCTGCGCTCCGCCCTATCGGTCTGCACGCAGTTCAGCGGGCCCGACGAAGTCCGCCAGTTCGCGACTGCATTGGCGGCAGCCAACCGAGGCCGCACGCTCGACTTTCTGAGGCGACCTCGCGATGCTGTTCGCCGCCGGCTGCCGCTGCATGGGCATTCCGGCCCGCTTCGTCGGCGGCTACGAAATCGGCGGCGGAGTTCTCGAGCATGCTCACATGCATGCCTGGGCAGAGGTGTATTTGGAAGGCGGCGGCTGGCGCGGGTACGATCCGTCGCGCGGTCTCGCGGTAGCCGCGGGTCACGTGGCAGTCGCGGCGGCCGCCGATCCGCTGCTGGCCGCGGCGTAAGATATGGTTTAGCGAGATGCATCGATTGCGCCATTTTGTCCTGCTGTTGGCCGCCGTTCCGGGGTTCGCGCAGGGGCCCACCGCCGGAGAGTTGCTGGCGAAAGCGCGTGCCGCGCTGGAAGAAAACGATAGGCGCGAGCCTCACTGGAATTGGACCACCACGGAGTCCACAACCGTACTGAACGGCTCCGGCCGCGAGCAGCAGCGCCTGCCGTTGGTCACGGTCGAATCCGTCATCCGCAAGGATGGCCGCCGCTGCAACGCCGTGTTGTCGTGGGGCGATGGCACTCCGCCCTACAAGTTGAACGAGGATGCCGATGCCCGCTGTAGCGGACAGGATCCCGTGGCGCCTCCGCTCAGTGTCCGGTCGCTTCTGAACACCGGAAAGGCGAGCGTGCTCGCGCCGTCCGGCGAGTATCATCAGATCGCGATCCATCACGACAAGGCGCGGATGCGGGACGCGCGCCATGAAGTGCGCTGCGCGGCGTCCGTGGAAGGCGTGATCAAACTCGACCGTGTCACCCTGTTTCCGGTGCATGTCGAAGGCAAGCTGGTGGACTCGGGATGCGAGAGCCTGTCGGAGGAAGAATTGCACTACGGAGAAGAGCCGCTCGGCAAACCGATTCCGCGCGCCTTGTTCAAGGGCACCACATTCCGCATGGAGTTCTCGCTGCAGCAGGACCGGTACGGCAATCCGGCCAACAGCTACTGGATCTCCACGGCCCAGCACTGGAACAGTCCCGTCGGCGGGGCCGGAAGCGTGATTTTCCACAATCGGAAGTTTGCGCTCACTCCCGTGCTGAAATCCGGCTTCCTGGTGAAGGACATCTCGACCACCGCCCAGGAGTTCGGCGTGCAGTCTTCCACGCGGTTCGATTCGATTCCGAAATGACTAACTTCACATGCAATCTCTGCGGCCGTACCAATCGCTGGCCGGGAACGCCGCCCGAACCCGAGACCCCCACCTGCGTCCATTGCGGCTCCAACGTGCGGACTCGCGGCCTGGTCCAGGTGCTGTCGGAAGAGTTGTTCGGGACCAGCCTGCCGCTTTCGGATTTCCCGCGCGTGAAGAGTCTGCGCGGCCTGGGCACCAGCGATAGCGAGACCTACGCCGAGCGGCTGGCCGACCGCTTAGACTATCGCAATACGTACTTCCACCGCGAGCCGCGCTTCGACATCGCGAACGCCGGCCAGGAGGAGTCCGGCCGGTACGATTTCCTCGTGTCGAGCGAGGTCTTGGAGCATGTCGCCTCCCCCGTGGAGCGGGCCTTCGAGAACGCCTGCCGCATGCTGAAGGCCTCGGGCGTGTTCGTATTCACGGTGCCCTACTCGCTGGAAGCAACCACTACCGAACGCTTCTCGCAACTGCACGATTTCGGCTTCGCCCGCCTGAGCGACCGGACGCTGCTGGTCAACCGCACGCCTTCAGGCGAAGTGCAGACGTTCGACGGCTTGATCTTTCACGGCGGCGGCGGCTCGACCCTGGAAATGCGCGAGTTCTCCGAGTCGGCGCTCAAGGCGCTGTTGACGGGCGCCGGCTTCACCAGTGTCCGCATCGACAGCGACGATCACCCGGAGTTCGGGATCCTCCGCAAGTACTCCTGGTCACTCCCGATCGCGGCCCGCAAGGGCCCGTTCGCGCTGACCCAGGATGCCGCCCGCGACCTCGCCGAGCAGTACGCGCTCCTCCACAAACGCCTCGAGGGCATCCTCCGCTCCCTCCCTGTCCGCCTCGGCTGCAAGCTTCGGCTGTTTTGAGACAGGCCTGCCCTACCGCGCCGAGTTACGGTGACAGCCTACGCTGCCACTTAACTCTAAAGTTTCGTCAGCCCGCTACCGCGCCGGCACGAAGCGGAAGACTTCGAAGATAGGCCGCCCGTAGTGGTCCGATATCGCGGCGATCGACTGCCGCGCGTATCCCGCGTCCGCGGCGATCTTCACCATCTTGTCGGTGGCGCCCTGGAAGACTTCGACCGCCTTGGCGCGGCCCACGAAAATTGCCTCGGGGTCGGCGGCCCGCTGGACGACTTCCTCGTGTTCCTCGGCAGTCAACTCGGGCTTGGTAACCGGGTACGAGCCTTCCCGCAGCTTCAGCTTGCCGTGCGACAGAAGCCGCAGGCTGTCCACGATGCCCCAGTCGACGCAGAAGACGTACTTCGCGGGCACGGACTTCACCGTCTCGTTGAGCGGAAAGATCGCCTCGCTCCAACTTACGGACCCGGCGCCGTTGCGCGTCATCTGGACGTAGTATTCGTTTGTCACCAGCACGTGAGCCACGAGCAGCACGACAGCCGCCGCCGCCAGTGCGGGCAGTCCGGCGCGCCCCAATCGGCGCGATGCCGCCGCGAACGACACGGCCACGATGGCCACCGGCAGGGGCCACAGCAGAACGGTATGATGCACGCTGCCCCCGGCTCCCGCCGTGATGGCCATTTGAATCCACGCGACGATCATCGCGATCGCCGAGGCCGCAATCGTGCGCAGCGCCGCGCCTCGCGCCAGCACCGCGAGCAGGATCGAGAGCCCGAAGGCGTAGATCATGAGGTTGTATCGCGGATGGCCGGCGATGTCGGAGATCCACTGCGGCAGACCGCCGGGAGGATGCGGTTGGGGCGTGTCCCGGTCTTCGGACGTCATGTATCCGAACAGGCCCTGCCCGCCGACAGTATTCACGAGCATGAGCGACTTGCCTTGCAGGTCGCTGAGGTCGCGCTTGAAGTTGCCGCGGAACGTCTCCCAATGATTCTGCGCGTTGAACAGCAGCAGCGGCAGTGCGCCCACCACGAAGGCCGCCAGCGCGATACCAACGCGTCGCCGCGAAAACAGCGCCAGGATCTTGCGCGGCATCATGACCACCACGCCGATCCCGATGCCCGAGAGCATCCACGCCGCCAGCGCCTTGTCCCACAGGACGAGCCCGAACAGGAAGAAGCCCAGCGCCAGCATGCGCTCGCGCCGCTCCTGGTAGAAGTACACCAGCGCCGTCATCGCGCCGATCTCCAGCAGGTGCTGGAGCGCCGTCGGGCCCCAGTCGAAACACGTAGTCAGCAGGTAGATGGAATCCGCCGCCAGCAGCCACGCACCCAGCACCGCCGCGCGCGCCCCATTGGTCCGCCGCAGCAGCAGATAGAACAGCCAGATACTGGCCGCCCCGGCAATCAGCGCTGGCTCGCGAATCGCCCATACGCCGGTGCCGAATACCCGCAGCACGGGCGCCATGATCCAGGTCTTCACGGTGCCCAGGTAGCTCATCAGCATGAACAGGAAATGCGAGTGCCAGACCTTGACCCACATGCCGGTCTTCGGCTGCAGAATCGGCGTGGCAAACAGCGCCTCGTCGTCCTCCACCCCGAGCAGCGGAATGAAGAACTGCCCGGCCAGGAAGAAGGCTACACAGGCCGCGATGGCGACGCTCCTGACTCCTGACTCCTGACTCCTGACTTCTTTCACTTCACCGCCCGGTAGCGCTTCAGGATCTCCAGAGTGCGCTCGATGGGTAGCGCCTGCACGGTGTGGCCGTTGCTCGTGACCGTCGTCGCCTGCAGTAGGGAATTGTAGATCGCCTCTTCGGTCGCGTCGATCACGGCCACGAACAGCGGCGACATATCGTCGTTCGCCACCAGCTTGGCGGGGTTGCGATTAGTCGAGAACGCAATGCCGTAATCGCCGCTGCCGTTCGAGCCGTCCGATCCGGTGCGGCCGAGCCCGAAGATGGTCCGGGCAGCCATGCGCCGCAGGTTGCGCGCGTCCACCGGAGCATCGGTCGCGACCACCATGATGATCGAGCCCCTCCCCGAGTTGGGGCCGCTCTCGTGCAGTTCGCGGCCCACCGGCGCGCCGTTCATCCGAAGCGTGCCGCCGAAATTCGATTGCACCAGCACTCCCCCGGTGTAACCCGACACCTTGCGCGACGCGGTGCCGATCCCGCCCTTGAAGCCGAACGCCACCGTGCCGGCCCCGGCGCCCACCGCGCCTTCTTCCACCGGGCCGTCATGCGCCGCTTCGATCGCCCGCCGCACCTCCGCCGTCCCGACGTGCCGGCCGCGGATGTCGTTCAGGTAGCCGTCGTTCGTCTCGGCCACCAGCGGATTGATAGAGAGGACCCGCTCGTTCCCGGGCAGCGCCAGCATGTAGTCGAGCAACGCATCCGCGACTCGCGGCACGTTGAGAGTGGACGTCAGCGCGATGGGCGTTTCGATTTCGCCGAGCTCTTCGACCTGCGTGGAGCCGGCCAGTTTGCCGAAGCCGTTACCGACGAACACCGCGCCCGGCACTTTGTCCCGGAACAGGTTCCCGCTATGCGGCAGGATGATGGTCACCCCGGTCCGCACATTGTCGCCGGCGATCACGGTCTTATGCCCGACCCGCACCCCGGCGACATCCGTGATGGCGTCCAGCGGGCCCGTCGGAAGCGCGCCGATCACGAGGCCGATCTCGGGCGCACGAGGCCGCTTGGCGGGTGACTGGGCATACAGTGCCGCCGCGGCAAGCACGAGGATGAGAAGTTTCATGGCAGGTAGCGAGCGAGATCGTCGGTGCGGAAGCCGTGCGCGTAAGCCGTATCGCGGGAGATCCGATTGGTGCGGACCAGGTCGGCTAGGGACTGCTCCATGGTCATCATCCCTTCGCCCTTGCTCACCGAAATTTGCGAGCGCAGTTGATGGTCATCGCCCTTGCGCACCAGGGCGCGGACCGAGTCGTTGGCGACCATGATTTCGGTCGCGGGCCACCGGGAGACGCCGTCCAGTCCGGGCACCAGTTGCTGCGCGATGATGGCCAGCAGCGCCAGCGAAAGTTGCTGCCGCATTTGCCCCTGGTTGCCCGCAGGGAAAGCATCCAGGATGCGGGCGGTCGCCTGAATGGCGTCGTTCGTGTGCAGCGTCGACAGCACCAGGTGGCCGGTTTCAGCGGCGGTGAGGGCCGTCGCCATAGTCTCGGGGTCGCGCATTTCGCCGACCAGGATCACGTCGGGAGTCTGCCGCATCAGACTGCGCAGAGTCACCGCGAAATCCGGCGTGTCGCGGCCGACTTCGATCTGCTCGATGATGCTCTTGCGATTGGCGTGCTGGTATTCCACCGGGTCTTCGATTGTGACGACGTGCTTCTGATGCTTGCCGTTGATGATGTCGATCAGGGCCGCCAGCGTGGAGCTCTTGCCGCAGCCCGTGGGCCCCGTGACCAGCACCAGCCCCTGGCGCGCGTCGGCGAGTTTCGCCAGGCTTGGCGGCAGGTGCAGCGATTCCAGGGAAGGAATGCGCGACGGCAGCAGACGGATGCTGGCGGCCAGCGTGCCGCGCTGGTAATGGATGTTGACGCGGAAGCGGCCTAGCCCTTCGCGCATGAAGCTCAGGTCGACGCTCTTTCGCTTCTGCAATTCGTCAAGCTGCGGATCGTCCAGCAACGGGAGGACGAGGTTGCGCACCTCGTCAGCTTCCAGCGCAGCCCGCGATGTCGGCGTGAGCGCGCCATGCACGCGCAAAACGGGCGGCGCCCCGACCACGAGGAGGACGTCAGAAGCGCCGCTCTTCACCGCGAACCCCAGCATCTGATCCAGCGATGCGGTCGAGCTCGGCATGCGCGCCACCGTCGCCCGCTGCTGGCTCGGCGCCGCCCGATTCAGCTCCGCTACGATCTTCGATAGCTCGGTGTCGTACTCGCCCATTACCCTATGGTAGCGGCTGAGGAGGCATTCTGAAGCGTGGCGGCCAGTTCGCGCAGCAGACCGGCCCCGTCGCCCCGATACGCGCTGCCGTGCTGGCACGCGAGCAGTGTGGGATTCGACGCAGCCAGCCGTTCGAGGATCGCCTGCGTGCTGCTGCCGTGGGCGTAATAGTCCATCATGCCGCGCATAGTCTCGCTCGAGGTCAGAATCTCCGATTCCGTAATCGGCGGCGTATTTCCGCCGGGCTGCGTGAACAGGTCGCCGCAGAGCAGCGTCCGTGTGGAGTGGTCGAAGAGCACGCCGCAATCCCAGCCGTGCGGCACGTGCGGCGTATAGATCCACTGCATGCGATGGCCGCCGATCGAGAACTCCTCGCCATCGCCGAGCCCCCGCGCGGGACGCGCACAGAAATCGTTGAGGTTCACCTTGGCGCCGATCTGCGAACCGAATGGCGTGGCGTCGGGAGCCGCAGATAGCAGGTCGTTCATGGCGCCGAATTCGTCGCCCTCGAAATGCGACCCGCCGATCCAGCGCAGTTTCGCTGCGGGCATGACCGTTTCGATCGCCTGCAGATTTGTTGCGGCCAGACTGCGGTACCCGGTATGAAACAGCAGCGGTTCGTCACCCGCGATCAGGTATGAATTAAAGCCTAGTCCGCCGGGAATCACGTCCAGCGGCGTACAAATCCGGTAGATTCCGGCGGCGACTTCGTCTATGGTCGTAGTGTTGTTTACGGTCATATCCTGGAATTCTATCGCATGAAACTGCTCATCTTTTCCGACATCCATAACGCCTGGAAAACCCTGGAACGGCTGCTCGCCATCGAGGCCGATTACTACATCGCCGCCGGCGATCAGGTGACGTGGGCCAAGGGCATCGAGCGGTGCGGCGAGATTCTCAAATCGCGGGGCGACAAGGTCTGGGTGCTGCCGGGGAATCACGAATCGGCATCGCAGGTCGCCGCCATGTGCGAGAAAAATGGCCTGCACAATTTCCACGAGCAGCACTTCGAAGTCGGCCGCTGGCACGTGGCCGGATTGGGCTACTCCAGTCCGACGCCGTTCGATACGCCCGGCGAATACTCCGAGCCGGAGATCGCGCAACGCCTGCTGCCGTTCGAAGCGCTCGACCCGCTGGTGCTGATCTGCCACGCCCCGCCCTACGGCACGAAGCTCGACCAGATCCGCCCGGGCCTGCATGCGGGGTCGCGTTCCATTCTCGAATTCATCCAGCGGAAGCAGCCGGCGTACTTCTTCTGCGGTCACATTCACGAAGCCGAAGGCGTGGTCGAGCAGTTCGGCGTCACACGCGCGCAGAACGTAGGAAAGGCCGGGTATTTGTTAGAATTGGATTGAATCCCCATGACATTGGAAGAGTTGGAACGCGCATATCAGCCCCTCCGCGACCAGAGTTTGGCCGTGCGGAGGTATCTTTGACGCCCCCGCACAGAAGCAAAAACTAGCCCAAACAGAACAACAGATTTCGGCGCCGGACTTCTGGAGCCAGCCCGAGCGAAGCCAGAAAGTCATGCAGGACCGGAAGCGGCTGGAGGAGGCCATCGCCAACGATGAGCGCATCCGTTCCATGACTGACGACCTGGACACGATGTTCGAATTGGCGCGCGAAGGCGAGAACGTCAACGGCGATATCGAGCGCGACATGAAGGTGTACGAGGAACTGCTCGAGCGCCTGGAAACCGCCATGCTCCTCGCCGGCGAGAATGCCGCACGCAGCGCCATCGTCACCATCCATCCCGGCGCGGGCGGCACGGAAAGCCAGGATTGGGCAGAGATGCTGCTCCGCATGTATCTGCGATGGGCGGAAAAACAGAAGTTCCAGACCGTCATCACCGACCGGCTGGAGGGTGAAGGCGCGGGCATCAAATCGGTGACGTTCGAAGTCAACGGCGAGAATGCTTACGGGCTGCTGCAGTCGGAAATCGGAGTGCACCGGCTGGTCCGGATTTCGCCCTTCGATGCCAACGCGCGGCGGCACACGTCGTTCGCATCGGTGTTCGTCTATCCGCAAGTGGACGACGAAATCAAGATCGACATCAAGCTCGAGGATCTGCGCATCGACACCTTCCGCGCATCGGGCGCGGGCGGACAACACGTCAACATGACGGATTCGGCGGTGCGTATCACGCACTTCCCGACCAACATCGTCGTGCAGTGCCAGAACGAGCGGTCGCAGCACAAGAACCGCGACAGCGCCATGAAGCAACTGCGCGCCCGGTTGTACGAGCACGAGCTGGAGAAGAAGCGCGAGGAGACCCGCAAGACGGAGGACTCGAAGCTCGAGATCAACTTCGGCAGCCAGATTCGCAATTACGTGCTCGCGCCTTACCGCCTGGTCAAGGACCTGCGCAGCAAGCTGGCGCTGGGCGATGTGGATCGCGTGCTGGAGGGCGATCTCGACCCGCTGATCCATTCTTGGCTGGTGTGGCGCAAGACCGGCAAGATCGTGGGCGACGCCAAGGACGACCTGCCGGAGTGAGCATCCCGCACGCGGCCGCGCTGATTCGCGAGGGCAGGCTGGTGGCCTTCCCTACCGAGACGGTGTACGGCCTGGGCGCCAACGCGCTCGACGCGGAAGCCGTGGCGCGGATTTTTCAAGCCAAGCGCCGGCCGCGCACAAGCCCGCTGATCGTGCACGTCGATTCCATCGAGATGGCGCGCGGGATCGCGTCCGAATGGCCGGCCGCCGCCGAGACGCTGGCGCAACGCTACTGGCCCGGTCCGTTGACGTTGGTGCTGCCGAAGCGCCCCAGTATTCCCGACATCGTCACGGCGGGACTCGCGACCGTGGGACTGCGCATGCCCGCGCACCCACTGGCGTTGGAGTTGATTCGCACGGCGGGTGTGCCGATCGCCGCGCCCAGCGCCAATCGCTTTACCGAGCTATCGCCGACCGCGGCCGAGCATGTGCCGTTCGACCTTGCCGACTTCGTGCTGGACGGCGGACCGGCGCGTGTGGGGATCGAATCGACGGTGCTCTCGCTGGCCGGACCGCCGGCGCTACTGCGTCCTGGAGTGATTCCGCTGCCCGACCTGGAAGCGCTCATCGGACCCGTAGAGGTCGTCACGAGTGCGGGCGAGGGCGGCCACGCATCGCCGGGCATGCACGCCCGCCATTACCGGCCGCAGTCGCCGCTATATTTGTGGACCCCCGGCGACACGCTCCCGGCCGGCGAGGGGCGACTGCTACGGCTGGGGATCGAAATGCCGTCCGACCCGCTGCGCTATGCGGCGGTGTTGTACGAGACGCTGCATCGCCTGGATACCGAGCGGCCCTCCTGGATTGCGGTCGAACTGCCGCCCGACACCCCGGAGTGGTCCGGCGTGCTGGATCGTCTCCGGCGCGCCGCGGCGTAGCTTGGCGCATACTATCCTACCGCGGTAGGATAGTATATATGCCGCGCGGCAACCCATCACCAAAGCTTGCCATCACGATACCCCCTGACATTCACGAAGACATCCTAGCGGCGGCCTCCCGCGAAGGAGTCAGCGTCTCCGCCTGGATGACCGCTGCGGCGCGCGATGCACTGCGGCGCCGCGCTGGCCTGGCGGCGATCGAGGCGTGGGAAAAGGAGCACGGAGCCTTCACGATAGACGAGATGAATGAAGCTCGCCGCACTGTCCGGGCGCAACTCCGAGCACCGCGAAAGGTCCGGCGTTCAGCATGAGCGCCGTTGTGTACGACGCCGCAGTTCTCGTGGCCGCCGATAGAAGCGAGCGGCGAGCATGGGCGGAACACAAAGCCCGCGTAGATTATGGAACTGTTCCAGTGGTGCCAGCGCCAGTGCTCGCGCAGGTCAGCCGGTCGCCGCAACAGATCCAACTTCGGCGTTTCCTGGCCGGGTGCGCCATCGTTCCTCTTGGAGAGGCGGAGGCGCACGAAGCCGGCCGGCTGCTAGGCCTCACGAAAACATCGGACATCGTTGACGCCGTTGTAGTGACGACTGCGCTTCGGCACAATGCCACGATTCTCACGAGCGACCCAGAAGAGATAGAACGGCTCGTCAGGGCTTCTAAGCGCGATGTGGCAGTCGTCGCAATCTGATGACGACCGGTCCGCTCGCGACTCAGAATTCAGCGTTGGCTAATGCGCGGCTGGTCTGTAAGACCGCGGCCATGACGCGCTCGTAATGCATGCGCATGGGGCCGAGGACGGCGACCTTGGCGGGCGATCCACTGGCCAGCAGAACCGTCATGCCGATCAGGGCCAGATCCTTCATGGTGGGATGCGCCTCTTCCAGCCCGACATGCACTTCGAGTTCGCCGGCGGGTTGCTCGAGGAAACGATCCAGCAATTCCATCACGCGCTTCTTCTCTTCCAGCGCGCGCAGGAGTTCGCGCATTTTCTCGCGCGTCAGATGCAGATCCAAACCCAGCAGGTTGGACGCGCCTTCCATGTGGACTTCAGGAGACGTGTCGATGTCCAGCAGCCCCTTCTGATACAGCAGCTGCAGCTTGCGCATCACTTCGTCGTACAGTTCGCGCTCTTCCAGCATGCGGCGCAGCAGTTCGCGGCGCGCATCGCCCAGCCGCCATCCGTTGAAGTTGCGATTTACGTAATTGCGGATGTTGAGCAGTTCTTCCGGACGCGTCGGTTCATCCAGAGCGACCACGCGATTGCGCACGATGCGGTCGCGCGTCACCAGAATGATCAGTACGCGATTCTCCGCCAGCGGGACCAGTTCGATCTGATCCAACTCCTGCGCCAGCGCCGGCACCGCCGCGGCGATCCCGACATTGCGAGTCAGTTCCATCAGCAGAAAACTGGACCGCTCCACGCGGGCCCCGATGGTATGCAGTCCGCTGAATTCCGAGCGCATCCGTTCCGCATCGAAAGGCGCAATACGGCTGGCGTTGAGGGATCGTACATAAAATCGGAACGCCTTCTCCGTAGGTATGCGTCCTGCCGAAGTGTGGGGTTGTGAGAGAAAACCCTCATCGGCGAGGTCGGCCATTACGTTTCGGATGGATGCCGGGCTAAGCTCGTTATTCCGGCGTTTCGAAATGGTGCGCGAACCGACCGGCTCCCCGGTTTCGATGTAGGCGCGCACAATGGAGTTCAAAATCTCCTGGTGCCTGGTTTGGAGCGGCGCGTCCGTTCTCATGGCGTAGAGTTACAAGTCCCCTACAACGATTCTAATCGCTTGAAAGTAAAGAGGTCAATGAAGAATCTTTAATCGAGCAGATAAACAGAGAGAGTTGCTAGAATAGCGCTTCCAATCTCAGGAGGTCAGTTTAGTGGCGGCGGTCCGGTTCATCTTGAGTGTATTCAGCTTTTTATTTCACGGGCTGTTGGCCCTTTTTCTGACAGCCTTGGCCTGTCTGGCTCTCGCGTGGGGAACCACGCTGCACCTGGAAATGTTGCCTTGGACGGGGTCCACCCTGGAGTACGTTCTGCTCTTTGGCGGCCTATGCGGGCTGGCCCTGGTGATCCTGGCCGTGTTGGGCAAGCTGCGTCCGCTGTTCTTCGTTTGGACGCTCGCGGTGCTGGTGCTGATGGTGAAAGGCTACGTGCTGAGCGGCTACCATTTCGACCCGGCCAGCGCCAAGACGGCCGGCTACCTGATGCTGGGCGCGTTCGTCGCGCTGATTGGCGGCTGGCTGCAGATGTTCCGCCGCTCGGAGCGGCGCTTCTGAACGGCGGCGCTTATCGTGCCGTGATCTTCGATCTCGGCAAGGTCCTGGTTCACTTCGATTTCAAGCGCGGCTATCGTGAGCTGGAAGGACTGTGTCCCTACCCGGCCGCCGAGATTCCGAAACGGCTGGCAACCACCGGCCTGGTCGAGCAGTTCGAAACGGGACTCGTCGAGCCGCGCGATTTCGTCGCACAACTCTCGGCCATCCTCGGTCTGCAAATTGACTACGACCACTTCTGCCGCATCTGGAGTTGCATCTTCACCGACGTTCTGATTCCCGAGCGCATGCTGGAAGGGCTGGCGGCGCGATATAGGCTGGTGCTGCTGTCCAACACCAACGCGATTCACTTCGACATGATCCGCGAAACGTATGGCGACCTGCTGCGCCATTTTCACGCGCTGGTGCTGTCGTACGAGGTGAAGGCCATGAAGCCGGCGCGCGCCATTTTCGAACGTGCGGTCGAGGCGGCCGGATGCCGTCCCGAAGAGTGCTTCTACACGGACGACATCGCGGCGTATGTGGAAGGCGCGCGATCGATCGGCATCGACGCCGTGCAATTCGAGTCGGCGGCGCAGATCGAGCGGGACCTGGCCGCGCGCGGTATCCAGTGGGCCTGACTACTTCTTCACCACAGTAAGAGTCACCGTCGACGCGTACTGGCTCGAGTGGTGGACGCTGTTGTGGGCCACCACGCCTTTGGGCTCGTCGTAGTTGTTGCCGCCGGTATTCATATTGCGATCGAAGCGCGGGAAGTTGCTGCTCGATACCTCGATGCGCACACGATGGCCCGCGCCGAAATAGTTGCTGGTCGTCAGCGGCTGGAACGCGATCTTGTAGACCTTGCCCGCCTCCATCCACGCCAGCGGCTTGTCGTATCCGTTGCGATACCGCGCCCGCTGAATCGTTTCGTCGAGATTGTAGGCCGTCCCATCCGGCTGCACGTCGATCAACTTCACCGTGAAGTCGGTATCCTTGGCATCCGAGCCGACGTATAGATTGACCTCGATGGGCCCGCTCGCCTCGATGCCATCCTTCAAGGGCTCGGACGTGTACACCAGGATGTCGGGACGCTCTTCCATTTTTCGCTGGTCGAACGCGCCGCCATTCACCGCGTTGCCGGTGCAGCAGACGTTGCCGCCGTAGCTGGGCACGGGATCCATGGGATCGTACGAGAACGAGTCGGGCGCATCGGCGGACGGAGCGGCCGTCGTGAGCGCGCCATCGCCTTTCAGCGTATTGGCCTTCCCGGCGCTGGAAAGATAGAACGTCATCGGCTGTGCGCCCGCCGGAGGCCACGTGTCGGCAGTCTGCCACTTGTTCAGCCCCATCGTGAAGTAGCGCACCTTGGGCATCTTCTCGAGGATGCCGTTGTTCTCGCCCTTCAGGAAATGATCGAACCAGCCGTAGGTCAGCTCGTCGTAATTCAGGCGGGCGTCGCCCATACTGCGCTCGCCGACCACCGTGTTCTCGGTGGCGCGCTTGTACGAGCAGTGCAGGGTCGGCGCAATTACGGCGTACTGCTGGTTGGCGATATCGGGACTGGCAGTCTTGCGCACGAAGTTGTACGCCGCCAGGTTGGGACCGACGGACACGTCATACCACGACATGAACCAGAAGCCCGGGATGTTGATCTTCATGCCGTCGTTCCAGAGGCCGCCGCGATACCAGTCGTTGTCGTTGGGCTTGCGCTTGATCATGGCGCCCCCGGTGGAGACCTCCATGCGATCGGCGAAAATGCCGGTGGGGCCCTTCACCTCTTTGATGATGTCCTGCTCGGGCAGGAAGCGCAGCGCCTTCGCCCAATCGACGGGCGGCATCTGCGGGGCGAGGTCGAACAGGCGCGACGCCTTGATCAGGTCCTCCTGCGAAGTGTTGGGCGGGAACATGGGACGCACCTGATTCTGCTCGCCATACAGCCACGCGATAAACAGCATCTGGACGGCGCCGCCGCGATACCAGTTGCCCTGTTCGTAATACGGCGCAACGCGGCCCACTCCCGCGCCGAAGCCCTGCGGGATCATCGTGGTGAAGCCGGGAGTGCCCTGTGCGGCCACGCCGAGCTGCCACTCCGCGGTGGAAGAGCATCCGATGGTGCCGACTTTTCCGTTCGACCACGGGCGCGCGGTCATCCAACTGATAGCGTCGCTGCCGTCCGAGAGAGGCGCGCCGAGAATGTCGTAGTTGCCCTCCGAGAAGAAATGGCCGCGTTCGTTCATTTCGACGTAGATGTAACCGCGCTTCACGGCGTCGAGTTCGGCGCTCATGTCGCGCGGCAGGCCGTTGCGGACATCCCAGAAATTGAAGTTGTACGGAGTGCGCACGAAGATGACGGGATACTTTTTGGAGGTGTCTTTCGGACGATAAATGTCCGCCGCCATGCGCTTGCCGTCGCGCATCGGCACCATCACCTTGCGTTCGATGATGGCGATCTTCTCCAACTCTTCCTCAGTCCCATTCCGTGCCGCGATCATCTGCGGCGTCGGTCCCCCGCGCCCCTGGGCGAAAATCATCGGGGCAGTCAAAAACAGCAGGCAAAGACTTCTTTTCATGCAATCTCCGTATCGAAGGACAACCTAATTGGCCACCGATGAACACCGATCCGGAATTTTGTTTTATCGGTGTTCATCGGTGGCTCATTTTTCTTATTTAAATAGTTGCGGCGCCATGTCGGCGAGGTAGTCGCGCCAGTTGCGCCAGACGTGGCCTTCTTCGGAGGGCACGAACTTATTCTTGATTTCGTGCCGATCCAAAGTCTCATGCAGTTTCTGCGACCCGGCGAACAGGCTGTCGGTCTTGCCGCAGGCGATGTAGAACAATTTGATCTTCTTGTTGGCCGCGGTCGGGTTGGCGAACAGGTCTTTGTAGAGTTCGTCGTAATTCGAATTCCCGCCGCCCGCGCTGAACGCGCCGATGTAGTGGAAGATGTCGGGATGCGTCGGTCCGATCTGCAGCGTCTGGCCGCCTCCCATGGACAGTCCGGCAAGCGCCCGATCGTCAGCCTTCGCGGATACACGATAGAGCTTTTCGACGAACGGAATCACGTCCTGCAGCAGGTCGTTGGCGAAGGCGTTACGATCCTGCTGAGCCCCGGCAGGCGCTGGCGGAACCAGCGTCACTTCAGCCGTCGGACGGCCGTACGGCATCACGATCAGCATGGGCTTGGCCTTTCCGGTGGCGATCAGGTTGTCGACAATCAGATTCGCGCGCCCCACCGTGGTCCAGCCGGTTTCCGTGTCGCCCGACCCGTGCAGCAGGTACAGCACCGGGTAGCTTGCCTTGGCCGCCTCGTATCCCGGCGGCGTGTAGACCCAGATTTCGCGGGTCACGCCCAGGCTCTTCGATTGGTACAGGTTCATGTGCACGGTGCCGTGCGGAACGTTCTGAACGTCCCAGACCTGCGGCGTGTCGGCGGGCACGATGACCATCGACTCCGAGGAACGGTCGCCCTCTTTCACCATGGGATTGTTGGGGTCGATATTGCCGACGCCGTTGATAGAGAACCTGTAGTTATAGATGTTGGGCTTCAGCGGTCCGACCGTCACCGACCAATAGCCGTCGTCGCCTTTAGTCATGTCCTGCGGGCCTTGCACGAGATCGCCGGTCAGTTTGACCGTGGTCGCATCGGGAGCCCGAACCTGGAAGGTCACGGACTTGTCCGGCTGCACAATGTATGACGGTTTGGGCGGCGTGCCTCGGCCGCCGCCGCGGCCTGCGGCAGGTGCGGGAGGCTGGGCAAATGCCAGGGAAGATAGCGCCAGCAACGTGGCAAGCAGCGAGATTCTCATGCGTCAAAGTATATTCCATAGCGCTATTCTGGAGGGGGCACGGCATGCCGATCGTCCATCTCTTTCTCGCTTTTTTGTTCCTGCAAACACCCAAGCCTGCCGCCATCGCGGGCCTGGTCGCCAATGCGGCAACGGGGGCGCCGGTCCGTAAAGCCCGCCTGACTCTGCAATTCGCCGATCGCAATTACGCCGCGGTCAGTGATGCCTCCGGACGTTTTGCCGTCGCCGAAGTCGCGCCCGGGACGTACAACGTTCACATCGAGTGCGAGGGATTCCTGGTGATGGCCCAGTCGCTGAAAATTGCCGAGGACCAGCACGTCACCGATCTCGCCTTTCGCCTCACTCCGCTGGGCGTCATCGCAGGCAAGGTGCTCGACGAAAACGGCGAGCCTTTGTCGCAGATCTCCGTCGAAGCGCAAATCGACACGTTCAGCGCGGCCGGGCGCAAGAGATTGCCCGCAGGCATGACCACAACCGACGATCGCGGCGAGTATCGCATTTTCGATCTTCCGCCCAACCGCTACTTCGTCATGGCCACGAACCCGCGGTCATACAGCCTGCTGGGCGGCCGCGTACATGCGGACGCGGTAGAAATGGCGTACGTGACCACGTGGTTTCCCAACGTGACGGACGGCTCGCAGGCTACGCCACAGGTGCTCGCGGCCGGCGCCGAACTGGACGGCATCGACCTGCACATGCACAAGCAGCGCGTCTTTCACGTACGCGGGAAAGCGCAGCTTCCTCCCGGGCAGCGCGGCGCGGTCAGCGTGGAGTCGTGCGGCGACGGGCCGGGCATTGGCGTCAACGCGGCCATCCTGAGAGACGGCACATTCGACGCGGGCGGGCTGGTCGCGGGGAATTGGTGCCTGATCGTCAATCAGGTGGTGGACAATAGCCACGCGTTTTACGCCAACCAACGAGTTACCATTGCCGACCACGACATGAACAACGTCAACCTGACACTGACGCCGGCGGCGGTGGTTCGCGGCCAGATTCTGGTGGATGGTGCGGCGCCCGCGAAACTGCAGCATATCCCGATCCGGCTCGACCCCATCGAGCAACCCGGCCGCGGCGCGGGTTCCGCTGCGAAAGAAGATGGAAGCTTCGTGGTGGAGAACGTCTCTCCCGGGCAATATCGCCTGATGAACGTAGGTTTATCGAGCATGTATCTCAAGACCATCCGCGTGAACGGCCAGGACGCGGCGAATGGGATCGTTCAGGTGCCGGAGGGAGGCGCGCAACTGACCCTGCTGTTCTCCACCGACTCGGGCGAGGTATCGGGGACGGTCGAGGGCGGCGGCGCGTTCGTGTCTGCCGAAGGGGTTAATTCTGTGACCGGCCTTCCCGTCCTTGGTGGCGTTACCCCAGAGGGCAAGTTTCTGATCCGCAATCTGGCGCCCGGCGATTATAAAATCCTGGCGTGGGACATCCACGATATCGGCCTCTTGCAATACGCCGACTTTCGCAAGCTGTTCGAGAGTCGCGCGGTGCCTGTGACGATCCATTTGAAGGACCATGAGAGCGTGCAGTTGACGGCGGTCAACGCCGCCGAAATCGAAGCCGCCCTGCCGAGGTTGCGATGACGCGCATCGTGGTCGTCTCCTTGTGGGCCGCGGCTCTCCACGCGCAGACCGTGCAGGGCGTCGCGGTGAATTCGGCCACGCACAAACCAGTCGCCGGCGCGACCGTGCAACTCATCGGACCGGCAGACGAGGACGAACACGAGATTTACCGCACGTCCACCGATGCGGCCGGCCGTTTCCATTTCGAACGCGTGGCGCCGGGCCGCTACCACGCCATCGCGGAGGCGCAGGGTTTCACGCGTATGCTGGCGGCTCGCGCTCCGAGTGTAGGTGTGGAAGCTGTCGGCGCGCCGGAGGTATCGATCCCGATGGTCCCGGCCAGCGTGATCTCGGGCCGCATTTCCGACCAGGACGGCGACGCCTTGCGCTATGTCTCTGTCGAGGCGCTGCACTATGTGTACCGCGGGGGCAAAAAGGTGCTCGATAGCGCGGTCAGCGCGCGCACTAACGATCGCGGAGAATATCGCATCTTCGGCCTGCCGCCCGGCCGCTACTACGTCCGCTCGACCTCGCGGGCCCGCGGGAGTACGGCATTCTCGCCCCTATTCTTTCCCGGGGCGCGCGACATTTCTCAGGCCACGCAACTCGAAGCCGCGCCCGGCGCCGAGTTGCGGTCCATCGACATCGTCATGCGTCCCGATTCGCTCCACAGCATCAGTGGGCGGGTCGTGGACGCGCAGACGGGACAGGCCGTCCCCGAGATGTACGTGATTGCCCGGCTCAACGGCGATTCGTACGCCAACGGCGCGGCGCAAATGACGGATTCCTTCACCATCGCCGATCTCCTGCCCGGCAAGTACGTGGTCAGCTCGCAGCAATTCGGCGGCAACGCACCAAAGGCAGGTCGTGTCGCGATCGACCTCGGCAATGCCGACCTGACTGGTATCGTGCTGCCGCTCTCCGCGGGCCTCGAAATCACCGGCACAGTTCGCGGCTTGCCCGCCGGATCCAAAGAGCTCCGCCTGTTCCTGCAGCCGGAAAATCCAGCCTACGACAACTACAGCGAAAACATCATCGAAAAAGGCACGTTCACCTTCCACAACGTGCGGCCCGACATTTACCACCTGCTGTGGAACGTGCCCAAAGGCGTGTACGTGCAGTCGATCAAAATGGGCGACCGCACCCTGCCCAGCGACCGCGTGGACTTGAACGGCACGATCGCGCCGCTCGCGATCCAGTTGGCCAACGACGGCGCGCGCGTGCAAGGCACGGTGCGCAATGTCGCCGGCGAGCCCGTGCCCGGAGCCGTCGTGAGCATGGCAGCCGACCCGTCGTACGATGTCTGGTCGACTACCTGCGACGACACGGGCCACTTCGACATCCGCGACATCGCGCCCGGCGAATACAAGCTGCTGGCGTTCCAGGACGCCCCGCAAGGCGCACCCCAGGATCCCGATTTCCGCAAGCCTTTCGAGAAGAGCGCGATCAAACTGCAGGTCCTCCCGAGCACGCAACAAAAGTTAGATCTGGTCGCCGTGCAGTAGCGCTAGCTTAAACTAGCGAACGGAGCCGCGCGCGTAAGCAAGCGAAAGAGGACCTCCTTGAACTGAAACTACAGCCGAAAACACCGTGATTTATGTTGTTTTCGGCCTGGGCTGCGCGATGAAATTGTTGCTGTGTTTCGCTTGCTTACGCGCGCGGCTCCGTTCCGTGCAAGAGTACAGTTTTAAGCAGTCGCAGCGCTATCCTCGCGAAGGACGCGCTTGCGGCGGGGCGAATCGGCCCTCGCGACGCTCCGAGGGAGGATGCACGATCAGCGGGATCACCGCACTGAGCAGCATGATGATCGCGATGATGCGCAGCGCCCCGTTGTAGTTGCCGGTGCTCTCCCGTATATTTGCGATGAGTAGCGGCCCGAGCACGCTGCCGCAGCCCCAGGCCGTCAGAATCAAGCCGTAGATCGAGCCGACATCGCGGGAGCCGAAGTAGTCGGCTGTGAATGCCGGCATGGTGCCGAAGCCTCCGCCGTAGCAGAGCAGAATCACGAAGGCGATCAGGGTGAAGACGCCGAAGTGTGTGACCGACGGCATCGCAAAGAATAGCACCGCCTGCAGCAGGAACATGGCCAGGAACACCCACCGCCGTCCCGCGAAATCCGATAGCCATGCCCAGAGGAATCGACCCGAGCCGTTGGCGATCGAAATGATTCCGACCATTCCGGCAGCCGTGACGGCACTGACGCCCGTGATCTCCTCCGCCATGGGAGCGGCCTGCGAAATGATCGCAATGCCGGCCGTCACGTTCAGGAACAGCAGCGCCCATAGCGCGTACCACTGCCAGGTGCGCAAGGCCTCGCCAAGAGTGTAATTGCGCACCGCGTTCTGCTGCGCGTAGGTAGGCTGCCATCCGGCCGGACGGTAATCCGCTGGCGGATTCACCATGACGGTGGCGGATCCCACCACCAGGATGAAATATGCGATTCCCAGAATGGCGAACGTCTGCAGCACTCCCACACTGGCGATCAGCCGTGTAGCAATCGGTGCGGTGACCAGCGCGCCCGCGCCGAAGCCGGCCACCGCTATCCCGGTGATGAATCCCCTCCTATCGGGGAACCATTTGACCAGCGTGGCGATCGGCACGATATAACCGAGCCCCAGTCCCGCCCCGCCTAGCAGCCCGTACGTTAGATAAAGCACGATGAGTCCGTGATTGGAAAAGCTGGCTAAAAATACACCCAAGCCATAGAGAACACCGGCGGTGATGCCGACGATGCGCGGTCCTTTTGCCCGCATCCACAGACCTCCGACGAACGCTGCGACTCCCAGGGTGAAGATCGCGATCGTGAAAGTCAGTGTGACTTGCGAGATACTCCAGCCGAACCCTTTTACCAGGGGCGTGCGGAACACGCTCCAGGCGTAAACAGCGCCCAACGCCAACTGTAGGATAATTCCCGCAATGGCGATGATCCAGCGATTATACATACGATTTGGCATAAGTCCGTCCGTATCCGTAGCTGCACGCGAGGGCGCAACGGCGAAAAACGAACAGGCTTATCGGGACCTAGAATATATACCCGACCGCCATATTGAAATGGTCGCCGCGTTCGGTCGCGAACGGCTGGTTGCGGTAATCGGTAATGAGCCGCCGATACTCCCAGGCGAAGTTCACGTTGGTCGTGAGCTTGTATATCAGGTTCCCCATATACGTCTGATTGCGCCAGCGGCTTCCCACTGCCAGTTGAGTCGCGTTGGGCACTTCGATGCCGTAAGCCAGGTTCACCTGCCATCGTTTCACCGGATTGAACTGGCCCTGCATCCATCCGCCGCGGCTTTCCACGCCGTGGGCGCCAACCCCGCCCACAGCACCGACCGCCTCTCCGCTGGTCACGCTGAAAATGCCCAAGGCGCGTCCTTCGAAAGCTTCCCCGGTAAGCGTAAAGAATCGCGAGAAGGGCAGAGAGTAATCCAGCGCAATGCCCCAGGAATCCACGGGCGCGAATACAGTTACGCCATTCAGCGTGCCAAAGTTTTTGCCGCGCCCGTAATGGCCGCTCAGCCCGATGGTGAAATCGCGATCCGCGTGTCGATCGGTCAATGCCACGCGCGATTCCAGCGATGGCATGCGACCCCGCTCGCCCAGTCCTGGTTGCCGTGATGTCGAGAACGTCGCGGTCGGATAGTCGCCCATGTTCGGGTCGAGCGCGGCGATCTGCCACAAGAGGCGCGTGGATTCGCTGGGCGCGCTCTTGAATTCCGCGCGCACCTGCGGCAGCCGGATCCACGGATTGCCCGAGGCGGAGAATTCCGGGATGGCGAAGTCCGCCAGGCTGGTGGGATTCAGCGGGGCGAAGATGCTCCAGTCCTGTCCGGCCTCGAATGCGGCGTGTTTCCAGTCCAGGCGTCCCAATGCCATGCGGAGGCGAAACAGGTCCATATCCATTCCGTTGCCCAGGGGCGTCTTGCCGCCGAAGAGATCGAATTCGAACTGGCCGGTCAGCTTCGCGCCGGCCACGTTGTCCTGCTGAAAACGAAGCCCGAGGCGCGTCTGGCGAGCCGTCATGCCGAAGTTCTTGTCGCCGCCCGTGGCGTCGGAGCCCTGCTTGGTTGCGAACAATGGCAAATCCTGAATATTGGTAGCCGCCGTGTTGTAGAACGCATTCAGCAGCAGCGTGCCATAGAGGGACACTGCCGAGTGCTCGCGAGTCGTGACCGGCAGCTCAGCGATCTGCGGCGCCGGCGTGGCGGGCTTCGCAGTCGCCACGGTGGGACGGGCCGCGTTAGGCCGGAATCGCGCGACCTCGGTGTCGGTCAGAAGACCTTTTTGTTGCAGGATCGATACCAGCGCGCCAACCCTGTCAGCGGCGGAAGCGGCGGTAACCGCGGCCAGGTCAGCGGCTGAAATTGTGCCCTTCGCCGCAAGAATGCGCGCCAGTTCGACCGCGGAATCGGCGGGAGTATCGGCAGCGTGAACCGCCGCGCCAATGCAGAGGCAAACGATGAGTAATCGCCCAATCATGGGTATCCTTTCACTGATGAAGCGGGTGCTGGTGCTTCGTTTATCGCACGATCCCGATGGGGCCGGTGCAGGTCGAATGTTCGGCTGCACGCACCGGTTGCGCGGTCTTGTTCCCTGGGTAACGGTCGGGTCCTCACCCCGCGCTTGCATGCCTATGGGAAAATAGTACTTACGTGATCGTAATCACTGGAATTTACTATGCATTGGGGCTCGCCGCCGCCGGAGCGATTGTCGCCTGGCTGGCCGGTCCCTGGTTTTCGACACCGCTGTGGCTGCTGGCCGCATTCTGTCTCTATTTCTTCCGCGACCCCGACCGGGAAATTCCGCCGGGACCCGTGGCTGTTTCTCCCGCCGACGGCAAGGTCGTCGCCATCAAACCCGAAGGCCCGCTGAATCGTATCAGCATCTTTCTCAATGTTTTCGATGTCCACGTGAACCGCACGCCCATCGGAGGCACCATCTCCAAAGTGCAATACCAGAAGGGCTGCTTCATGGTGGCGAGCAAGGAAGAGTGCTCGACCGACAACGAGCAGAACGTGGTCACCGTGCAGGGCGACGGCACCACCGTCATCTTCAAACAGATCGCCGGACTGATCGCCCGCCGCATCGTGTTCGACAAGAAAGTCGGCGACAAGGTCTCGACCGGCGAACGCATCGGGCTGATCAAATTCGGCTCGCGCATGGACATCCTCTTCGGACCCGAATGGGAGATCACGGTACGCCCGGGCATGCGCGTGGCCGCCGGATCCAGCATCATTGCCCGTCGTAAGGATCGGTCGTAATCAATGGGACTACGGGAACGGCTCGTGGATCCGCGCTCACCGGATCGCCGTCCGCGTAAGGCCGCTTACGCCCTACCGACGCTGTTTACGGCCGGGAATATTTTCCTCGGCTATATCTCGATCCTGCGCTGTTTTCGGGGCGCCATGCTGACGGCCTCCGGCGCTCCGGGAGCACCCGAGCAGTTCGTCGTGGCGGCCCAGGCGATCGGTGCCGCGGTCTTCCTAGACGGACTCGATGGGCGCATCGCGCGCATGACGAACACCACCAGCGATTTCGGCCGCGAACTGGATTCCCTGGCCGACGTCATCAGCTTCGGCATCGCGCCCGCGTTTCTGGCATGGGCCTGGGGCGTCGATTTCGTGGGCGCCAACCTCGCCCAGGCCTTCCGCGATCACATTCATAACGCGGGAGCATTCCTCTCGTTCCTGTTCCTGATCTGTGGCGCGGCGCGCCTGGCGCGCTTCAACATCCAGCACAATCCGATTCCCAAGAATCCCGGCAAGCCCGATCGTAAATACTTCGTCGGGTTGGCCATTCCCGCAGGCGCGTCCGTCATCGCATCCATCGTGTTCGCGTGCAGTGGCGAACCCCTCACGTGGTGGCCTCTTTCGGTCGCGTGGATGGCGCTGCTGGTGCTGCTCGGTTTCCTGATGGTGAGCACGTGGCGGTACTACAGCTTCAAGGGCATCAATCTCAACAAGGCCTATTCGCCGTTGATACTGATCCTGTTCGCCGCGTTTATTTACGGCATCTGGAATTACGCCAAAGTTCTGTTTCTGATTATGGCCCTCAGCTACATGTCGAGCGGCATTTTCATTCGCGTCGGAGGCATTGTCCGCCGCCGCATGCGCCACGGAGAGCACAAAGCCTAAATGAATACCGCCGCATTGATTGGTTCGGAAACGCTGCTGGGCCGCGAGGTCCGCGACATTGTCTCGAGCTCGGAGCCCGGGTTCGACCTGCGCCTGATCGCCGCCGACGAAGAGCAGCCCGGCAAGCTGACCCGCGTTGGGGATGAGCTGGCGACAGTCGTCAGTCTCAACGCCGTGAATCTGGCCGATGCCGGAGCGGTCTTCCTGGCCGGGTCGCCGGAGTTCAATCGCAAAGCCCTGGAGGTCACGCAGTCTCCCGTCATCGACCTGACGTTCGTCACCGAGGATCGGCCCGAAGCGCGGCTGCGCGCCCCATTCGTCGAAGAACTGAATGACGATGAGGTCGCGGCGGAGGACGATTTCCAATTGATAGCGCATCCGGCTGCGATTGCCCTGGCGTTGTTCTTGCGGCGGCTCGAAGCGCAGGATCCGGTCCGCCGCTCGGTCATTCAGATCTTCGCGCCTGCCAGCGAATTCGGACTCCCGGCCGTCGAGGAATTACAGCAGCAGACCGTCAGCCTGCTTTCGTTCAAGCCCATGCCGAAGGCCGTCTTCGACACGCAGCTTGCCTTCAATCTGCTCGCTCAGTACGGCGAAGAAGCCCCGCACAAACTCGAAGAGCTGGAACTGCGGATCGAGCGGCACCTGGCGACTCTGCTGGCGCTCCCCGGCGCGGGCGATGGCGCGCCCATGCCGTCGTTGCGGCTGATTCAGTCGCCGGTCTTTCACGGGTACAGCTTTTCGGCCTGGGTGGAATTCGAGAACAATCCTGGCGTCGATGCACTCGAGAGTACGCTGCCCGCCCCGCACATCGACGTGCGCACGCAGGAGTTCGAACCGCCCACCAACGTCGGCCAGGCGGGGCAGAGCGGCATCACCGTCGGCGCGATTTCGGCCGATCGCAATGAGCCCGAGGCCTGCTGGTTCTGGATCGTGACCGACAACCTCAGACTGGCCGCCGAGAACGCCGTCGCCGTGGCGAAGCAAATGTTATGAGAGGCATTCGCTCCCTGACCGCCGCGGCTTTGATGGTTCTCACCGCCTGCGGCTATCACGTCGCCGGCCATGCCGACCTGATGCCCAAGACCGTGAAGACCATCGCCATCCAGGCCTTCGCCAACCCCACAACCCGCTACCAGATTGCCCGCATGCTGCCCGAAGACGTCGCCCGCGAGTTCATCGCGCGCACCCGCTACAAAATCGTTGCCGACCCGAGCCAGGCTGACGCCGTCCTGACCGGCGTGGTCAATAACTACTCGGCCTACCCCACCGTTACCGACCCGAACAGCGGGCGCGCCACGGGAGTGCAGGTGATCGTGAACCTGCAGGTGACCCTCACCGATCGGGCCACCGGCAAGGTGCTGTTCCAGCGCAACGGATTCGAATTCCGCGACCGCTACACCATTTCCACCGACCCGCAGTCGTACTTCGACGAGAACGGCACGGCCATGGCGCGCGTCAGCAAGGACGCCGCCCGCACCATCGTGACCGGCATCCTGGAGAATTTCTAAATGACTCCAGCGCAACTCCAGGCACGCATCAAGAAGGGGTCGATTCCGCCGGCGGTCCTGCTGCTCGGTCCGGAAGCCTACGAGCGCCGCCGCTTGAAAGACGCGCTGCTGGCCGGGTTCCCGGAAGGCTCCGTCACCTACCACGACCTGACCGAACTGACCCTGGCCGAAATTCTGGACGATGCCCGCGCGCTCTCGCTCTTCGCCTCCGAGCGGCTGATCTGGGTGGTGAACGGCGAGGCGGTGTTGCCGCGCGGCCGCGTCGCTGCCGAAGAGGACTCCGACGGCGAATCGGGCGGATCCTCCGACGCCGCTCCGCTCGCCGCGTATATGAAGGACCCAACCCCCGGCGTCGTGCTCGTCTTCGAAGCCATCCGCTTCGATTTCGAGGGCGAGGACAAGCGCAAGCAGGACCGCGTCCGCAAATTCTACTCGGCCATCCCCGACGTCGTCGAACTGCGCCGCTTCGCCCCGCACGAAGCGCGCCAGGAGGCCGAGGCGCTGGTGCGCGCCGCGGGCTTCCGCATCGATCCCGCCGCCATGGAATTCCTGGTGGAAGCTCTGGGCGGCGACATCTCCCGCATCTCCGTCGAGATCGAAAAACTGGCGCTCTTCGCCGGGAATCGCTCCGTGGGAGTGGACGATATCGCCTCGCTGGTCCCCGACGCCCGCGCCACGAATGTCTTCGCTTTGGTGAATGCGCTGGGTCGCCGCGATCGCGCCAAGGCGCTGGAGATTCTCGACACCCTGACCCGCGAGGGCGAGTATCTGCCGCTGGCTCTAGCCTTTCTCTCTACGCAGTTCCGCATGGCGCTGGTGGCGCGCGAGGCCGGCCTGAAGAGTTCGAGTCAGGTGCAGGCCCACTTCACGAAAATGGGTGTTCCGATGTGGGGATCGCGCGCCGATCAAGTCTATGCGACGGTGGCCAAATTCGGCAAGCCGCAACTCGAACGCGCCATGAAAGTGATTTACGAGGCGGACAAGGGGCTCCGTGACGCGCGGCCGGACGACCGCATCGTCATGGAGCAATTCATTCTTCAGTTGGTAGGGAACTAAGCCTGGAGCGCTTTGACCCGAAGATGCAGCTTGCTCTTATAGCGAGCAGCGGCGTTCTTCTTGATCGTTCCGCGCTTGGCGGCCCGATCAATCAATGAGAACGTCTTCGGCAGCAAATCGTTGGCGCCTTTGGCGTCCTTGCCCGTGATCGCACGGCGCATCGCACGGATTCCGTGGCGCAACTCGCTCTTGTTCTTGCGATTCACTTCCGTGCGGCGTTCTGTCTGGCGCACCCGCTTGAGTGCCGAATAAGTATTGGCCATCTTTGCTAAATCTAATCCTTACAGAGTCTTTGAGTCTTTAGAATACCGCAAGCG
>Ga0105240_10002891_pt1 | contig 27118 bp, 45 predicted proteins | sample KBSC54metaG_FD_80426 | JGI IMG/M metagenome (GOLD analysis project Ga0105240, IMG submission 80426) | Corn rhizosphere microbial communities from Kellogg Biological Station, Michigan, USA - KBS C5-4 metaG | ecosystem: Host-associated > Plants > Roots > Rhizosphere > Soil | place: Michigan, USA... | reverse complement strand
GTAGAAGCCGAACGTATTCGACGTCGGGTAGTACTGCGACGAGGCCGCATCCCCGCCGTTGGAGTTGAAATTCGTCTCCATGGCGACGTCGTGGCGACTCGTCACCATGTTCGCGCCCGGGGGCACGTAGATGCTGACGAGTAGCCTCGTTGCCGGCGCGGTCGCCAGCGGGATCGGGTCCGACACCGCCGACGCGCCGGGGCCGAGCGTGAGCGCCGTTGACCCGCCGAAGGTCACGTCCAGCGGCGCCGGCTCCAGCGTGCTGCCGCCGTTCATCTGCGTGCCGATGGTGACGTGGCCGATGACGGCCGGTGCCGAGGCGAAGCGGTTGGACTGGTGCAGCCGGAGCTGGTCGCCGCCGAGGCTGGTCCGGACCGCCATCCTCAAGGTCTGGTTGTTCCAGCCGCCGACGGCCGGCGCGTAGCCGAGCGCAGCGTTCCACGTCGAGGTCCAGCCGGTTGCCGCCGTGGCCGGTTCCGTCACCGGGGCCACGAACCGTACAGGCTGCGGGCTGTTGGCCGCGAAACCGAGTACCAGCAGAGCCGCAACGAACCCGCGAGCCAGGTGGCGGATCAAGTGGCGACCCATCAGGACACCGACTCGTAGGTGATGGTGATCTGGAACTGCACGCCCGCGCCGCTGAAAGCGGCCGGGTTCGCCGCGCCCATGAAGTTGGCGCTGCCGTTGATCAGCGCATTGACATTTCCGGGCGTTCCCTGGGAGATGAAAGAGGTCGCGGTGTAGAAGGTTCCGGAGCCCGAGGTGGAGATGCCCATGCTGCCGCAGTGTGCGATCTGGTTGGTCGGGACACCGGTGACCGCGGCGACAATCGGCAGCGTCCACGAGTAGTAGCCGGTCCCGAAGGTGGTGGTGGATCCACTGTTCAGCTCGATTTTGGCCGTGACCAGGCGTCCCACCTTGGCGTAGTAGCCGATCATCGTGCCGTTGCCGAGCACGGGCGCCGTGCCGTTAGACGTCCACAGCGGCGCATACGAGGACCACGCGGCCTGCTGCGTCGCGGTGTTCAGGTCGGACGCCAGCACCCGCTGGCCCGCGAAGAAGGGAACGCCCATCAGCTCTCCATCACATGCTCAAGATCATGGGCTGCCACAGCCTCACGTCGGTTCCGTTGGGCTGCGCCTTCACCACGCCGTTCACCGACCGCGTCACCGTGAAGGTCTGCGGGGAGGCCGCGCCGGTGATGTTCGTGACCGTCATCCGCTCACCGCCCACCGCGATGTCGAAAGGAAAGTCCCCGGCGTTCGTCGTCCACAGCGGCGAGCCGGTCGCCGCGCCCGTCGTGGCCACCTGGATCGTGGTCTCGGTGCCGAGCGGGTAGTCCTTGGCCAGCGTCGAGCCGTCGGTGTCGGCGTGTCCGAGCACGGGATCCTCCAGGATCGCGACCTCGTACGGCGACTCCGGAGAGCAGTTGATCACCATGCTGTGTTCGAAGATCCCGAGCGTCTCGGTGTAGCCCTGCACGATCAGCGAGATCGGATCCGGCGGCAGCTCCGGCGGCGGGTTGACGATGACGATGCGGTCGCCGATGTCAAGCGTGAGCGCGGCGTTCATCAGGTCCGTGTTGCTGGTGAAGCTCTGGTGCCGCAGGTTCAGACTGATCTGCGGGTACCGTGGCTCGTTTACGGTCCCCAGATGCAGCCGCCAGCCGGCGGCGTCGGCGAGCAGGGCATCGGATGCCAGGGACAACTGGTACTGCGTCTGGTAGTCGCCGACACCGGCCGGGGGCGCCTGGACCGACAGCGGACCGCTGGTCTGCACCAGCGTGGCCGAGCTGCCGTTGATGCGGGAGACGATGACGTCGTTGCGGACCTGCTGGTCGTCATCAACCGGGGACAGCGCGGCAGCCAGGTGGTGCTGCGAGTGGTCCAGGGTCAGCCGCGCAGGCTGGTTGTACATGGAGGCGCGGGTCCGTATCCCGATGCCGACCTGGTCGCGCGGTTCGAATATCACGCTCGCGGCGGTGTCCGGAACCTGTTGCAGCAGCGATGAGAACGTGTCGATCGACTGGGCACCCATGCCGACGGGGGAGCCCGGGCCCGGGTCGTTGTCGAACCCTGATGCCGAGGCGACCACCACCGGGTTGATGTTCTGCTCGAGACACAGCCGGGTGAAGCGGGACGTCGAATACAGGCTGTTGTTCGGCTGCACGGCGTCCGGCGGCTCGCCGGACCACGCGTTCAACGCGCCGAACAGGTCATACAGGGAGTCCCACGTCGGCTGATAGGACACGTGGCCGATGGACGTCGTGAGCACCCCTACGGGGGCGGTGGCGATGTGGTTGTTCACGGTCAGGCTCGTGGCGTTGCCGACCGTCCCGGCGATGGAACCGCTGAGGAGGACGAAAGCACCTGTCGCCCCCTGGGCCAGCATCACCAGCGCCCACGTGATGTTCGCCCCGTTCTGAATCAGCTCGATCGAGAGCCGGAACGAGGTGCCGTTCAGGTTCGCCCCGCCGCCGCCGGAGCCGAACAGGGTATTGCCGAACGCGTCCTTTCCCAACAGCGACAGCGTCCCGCCACTGATGTTGTCGTAGGCGACTTGCAGACTGGCGACGGTCCCGTTCGTAGTCAGGAAAGCAATCTCCCCAGCCTGGTCACCGCCGGCGGGGATTGAGATCAGGAACCGCATCACGTTCGCCGTCGTGTTGGCGTACGGCAGCAGCGGAGCCGTCCACGACGAACCGTTCACCTGCGGCAACGGCGCCGAGCATGCGAAGGCCGTACTGGAGGACAGCGTCGGCGCCCCCACAGCAAACGTCATCGGCAGGCCGCCGGAAAGTGCCGAGGCGAACTGGGTGGATCCGACAGGGTCCTCGCACGGCCAGTACGCCGTCACCAGGGAGCTGGTGAAGCCGCTTGTGTAGGCCCGCTCCATCGGCGAACGCAGCGGCGCCGAGCCCTGCTGGATGCGCCGCAACGGCCCGGCCGCGGAGATCTGCTCGTACACGTCCTTGCCGGTGATGTCCGAGGTCGTCGGCCACGACGGGACCTCGCCGCAGTACCGGTAGAACCGGACCCCGTTCCAGGTGCGTGAGACACGCATCGGCGTGTTCCGGCCGATCAGACCGTAGTACGGGCCGGTGGCCAGCCGCGGCGTGAACAGGCCGCCGCGGTTGTTCAGCGTCAGCCCGCACGTCTGCGGCGGTGTTTGCGACGTCTCGTTCGACCGGCCCCGGCTGACACGAAGCAGGTTGCGGTAGTACACGTGGTCCGAGACGTCCACCCAGCCGAACGCGCCCATATACAGCTCGACCATCAGGCCGATCGGATCGTCTGGCCCCTGGATCGGCGGTGACCCGGCCGATGGCGCGCCCGTGGGCAGCCAGCCGACATCGCGCCGGCCGAGCCTTCGGGCCCAGCCGGCGGCCAGAGGAGCGGTGGACGTCATCGCAGCGACCTACAGCTCGTTCCAGCAGATCCAGCACAGCATGTTCACACCCGAGGTCGGCGTGTTCGCCCGGATCCGTAGAAACTTGGAGATGGGGATGAGAGGCCGCTCGTCCGGCATCCACTGGTAGTCGTAGTCCAGCGGCACCAGGCCCGAGGCGGCCGGGATCTGGTCGCAGTCGAGCAGCCGCGTGGCGGTGATCGTGCCCTCGGCGGACGCGGTATAGCCGGTGGCCGCCGCGCCCAGCGTCAGTAGCGATGCCGGGCCGTTCGGGTCGTTCTGCAGAACGATGCCGGAGGCGACGTGCGCAGTGACGGTCGCGGCCACATCGGTCTGGATCAGCTCGATGGTGGCGGCGGCGCCGGGCAGGCCCGACAGAGTGTAGCCCCACGAGATCAGCTGGATCTGCCGGGTGGACGGCGTGGCCAGCTGAAGCATCGTCTTCACCGCGGTGCCCGTCGCCACCGGCGTCGGTGGCGCCGTCGTGGGCATCGGTACGTTCCAGCATTTGTAGCTCAACGTCGTCTCCTACCAGGTCTGTCCGAGGGCCTGCTGCACGCTGTTCGGTCCGGTGCCGGCACGGGCCCGGATCCACTGCTTGAAAAGTTCGAAGAGGGCGTCGCCCTGCGGGCCGACCCACTCCAGCATCACCGAGGCGCTGCCGCCGCCGGAGCCGGCCAGATCCGCCATAGAGTCGGGGTTGGAGCGCACCGTGGAGCCGGTCGGCAGGCGCACGATCTCCGGGCCGTGCTCGCCGACGAGGACCATGCCCGAGCGGTCGCCGCCGGTGGCCGCCGCGCCGACTTCGCCGCCGTGGGCGAACGGGTTCAGGCTCTTGACGCTGCTCCAGATCTGCGAGCCGATGCTGCCGATGGCGCTGCCGACGCCGCCTGCCATGTCGCCGATGCCGTTGATCAGGCCCTGGATGATGTCCTTGCCGACGCTGTATAGCCAGGTCCCAGCGTCTTTGAAGAACCCGACGACGGTGTCCTTCACGTCGCCGACGGCCTTTTTGATCCCGCCCAGCGCGGCCTCGGCACCGGACTTGAAGCCGTTCCAGATGTCGCTTGCACCCCTGGCGACCATGGTTTTGATGTCACCCAGGACCCCGCCAATGAGGGACTCGATGTTGTGCCACAGGTCAGCGGCGGTTTGCTTGCAGTCCTTCCACAGCTTCGACCACTTGCCGGTGACCAGGTCCATGAAGCCCTGCAGCAGATCCTTGATCAGGTCCAGCGGGACGTTGATCGCCGCCTTGATCAGGTCCCAGGCGATCTTTACGATGCCGACGATGACGTCCCAGCCGGCCTTGAACAGGCCGCTCACGATGTCGAACTCGGCCTTCACATAGCCGACCACCAGATCCCAGCCGACCTTCACGACCCCGACGACCAGATCCCAGGCCAGCCTGAAAACGCCGATGATTGTGTCCCAGTACGCCTCCGCGACGCCCTCGATAATCCGGAGCTGCATCTCGAAGTAGCCGACGACCAAATCCCATGCCGGCTTGATCACGCCGCCGTAGATGAAGTCCATCGCGTCGCGCACGACCCCGACCAGCTTGCCGCCGGTGTCGTTCCACAGCTGGGTCAGGTTGGCCCAGATCGACGCCAGGTCGCCGGTGATGTGGTGCCACTCCTCGGCAACCGAGGTGGCGATCTTTTCCCAGGCGTCGTGAATCGCCGCGACGACCTTCCCGCCGCTGTCGTTCCAGGCCGTGACCAGGCCGCCCCAGATGCCCTTGATGACGCCGAGGACGTCGCCCCAGATCTGTGCGGCGTCGGTCTTGACGTCGCCCCAGATCCTCGACAGGAACTTCCCAACGTCCTCGGCCACCTTCTTGACGTCGGCCCACACTGTCTTCCAGTGCGTCGCCAGCTCGTAGACCGCCACACCCAGCGCAACCAGGCCCGTGATGATCAGGAAGATGGGGTCCAGCTCAAGCGCGGCCGTCAGCGCCGCCGACGCAGCCTCGAAGATGGCTGTCGCGGCGGCCGCGGCCTTCGTCGCCAGCGAGTACGCCGCCAGCCCGATCACCAGCGTGGCAAGAACCTCGACGACCTTCTCCACGACGTCGTGGTTCCGGCCCATCCAGTCCATCAGGTCCTTCAGGACTGGGATGAACTTCTGGCCCAGTTCGATCATCAGCGAATCGAAGGAGGCCTTCGCCGCGGCCACCTTGAACGCCAGGGTGCCCTGGACCTCGGAGAAGCCCTTCACGTTGCCCTGGGCGTCCGCGCTGGCACCGCTGATGCCCTTGATGGCCGCGGTGGTCGAGTCGAAGTTCTCGCCGGTGGTCATCAGCGCCACGCTCAGGCCCGGCGCGGTGCCCATCAGCTTCTTCAGTGCCGCTTCCTGGTCCAGGACGTTCGGGCCGACCTTCTTCGCGGTCTCGGCCAGGAACTGCATCGTCCCGGCCAGGCCGACCGTGGACAGCTTGGTCCGGACCTCGTCCGAGGAGATGCCCAGGGCCTTGAACTCCTGCTCCTGCTTCGCCGTGGGGGCGATCAGCGACCGCATCGCGTTCGCCATGTTCTGCGACGCCTGGTCGGCGGACATGCCGTGCGCGGTCATCTCTGCCAGCACGCCGGCCACGTCGGAGAACTGCAGGTGCATCGCCGAGGCCAGCGGCAGGATGTTGTGCATCGAGCCGGAAAACTCTTCGAAGGTCGTCTTGCCGAAGCTGACCGCAGTCACCATCTTTGAGGTGACGTCGGCGGCGTCGGAGGCCTTCTCGTGGTAGTCGACCAGGACGTCCGTCACGGCGTTCGCCACCGTCGAAAGGTCCGCGTTCTCGTCCTTCGCGCCCTGCGCGGAGGCCTTCAGCACGGTTAGGCCGTCGGCGCCGTGGTAGCCGGCGGACTCCACCGTGTACATGCCCTTGGACAGCTCTTCGGCGCCGGTACCGACCTGGCCGGCCATGGTCAGCATGCCCTTGCCGACCATCTGCAGGTTCGACGCCGATTCGTTCGCCGACGTCACCAAGCGCGTCGTCGAGGACTCGTAGGCGGTCGCCATCTTCCCGGCCTCGATGCCGATGCCGACCAGCGCGGCCCCGGCGACCAGGCCGACCTTGCTCATCTTCGTGGACAGGTCGGCGGAGTCGGCCTTGGCCTCGGACATGGCGGCCTTGGCCTCGTTCTTGCCCGAGATGACGATCTCGATCAAGTTGCCCATCTACGCGAGCCTCCCGATCGCATGCGGAAGGACCCGGTGGCGCGATGTGCGCTCAGGTCGGGTCACCATCCGCGGGTCTTCCTCTCTCCTCGATAGCCATCAGCTGGAACAGCTCGGCGTCCTCGTCCAGCAGCGTTGCCAGGGTGTAGCCGCCAAAGCGTTCCAGGCAGCGCAACAGCAGGCGGGCGTGGATCAGCTCGACAGGCTCGGTGACAACGTCTCCATCGGCAGTGACGCCTCCAGGGACGGCTGCCCAGAGGTCGAGCCGCCGCCCAAAGGGGCGGAGATGCCGCCGACCGCCGACGTCCAGGCCGTGATGATCGACATGATGACGTTGGGGTCCTGGGACATCAGACCCTCGACGGTGGTCGGGACCGGCTGGTCGTCGTCGTCTTCGAGGTTCCACTCGACTATCGAGGCGGACAGGACGCCGACCATCTCCTCGAACGCCCCGGAGTCCAGCTTCGCCGCGGTGAAGCCGGTACCGAGCTTCTGGATCCGCAGCAGCTGCGCGGTGGAGATGCCGCGGACGACGACGTCGAGGCCTTCCAGGTCGGTGGTCTCGTCGAACACCAGGTGGTACTTCTTCGTGGCCTTGAAGCCCATATCGCAACCCTCAGTTCCAGGTCGGGACGGTGCCGTCCGCAAGCACGGCCGGCACGGCCCACGTGAGCTCGCCGGCGTTGGCGCGGGTGACGGTGTAGTCGGTCAGCAGGCACGAGCACGACAGGTACGGCGTGCTGCCCGCGATCGGCTGGATCTTCAGGTTGCGCGGCACCGACGTCGAGGAGATCGACTTGAACACGAGGTGCGCGCCCGTGGCGTTGTAGACGCCGTTCAGGGTCGCCGAGTAGTCCGCGAGTAGCAGCAACCGCTCGTGCGCGGACTTGTCGACGCCGGTGGTGTCCTGCACGCCGCGCGGCGTGGAGAACGCGAAGTTGGTGACGTCGTTGCTGATGACGGTCGGCGTCGGCGTCGCGTCGTCGCAGGTGACCGTCGCTCCCAGGCCGCTGGTCTTGGCCATGGCCTATCCCTTCTCTCGTAGATCAGCCAGGGAGCCTTCGTGCTCCTGGAAGTCCTCGATCCAGTCGGCGGCACGAACGTGCCGCACCACTCGCTGGGTCGGGTTGCCGCGGAAGTCGCCGTCGCGGACCCAGAATGTGTCCGGGCGTGTCCGGTGCTCGACGAAGCAGCGCTGGAAGGCCTCGAACCGGAACACGGTCAGGCCGGTACCGGTGCGCCGCTCCGTGGAGGTGCGGCCGGACTTGTGCCGGATGTACGCGGCCTGGGCCCGCCCGAGGTCTGTCGCCTCGTCCACGGTGGTTTCCCAGCCGTGCAGCCAGTTCTGACAGCCGACGTCCTTACACGCGGCCACCACGGAGGTGTCCCGGCCGGCCCGGATCGAGTACGTGAGGTAGTCGATCGGACGTCCGGCCGGCTCCGGCCGCCAAGGCTCCTGCGTCTGCATCAGAACACCACCCCCGCGACCTGGTTCACGGCCAGAACCACGGAGAACGTCGCCGAGGAGAACCCGCCGGAGGTGACGGTGCTCGCCCGGACGTACCGCCGGATCGTAGCCGTGTTGGCCACAGCGAGCCGCTGCGTAGCGTGTGCGGTCGTGACCTGGGTAAAGGCTCCGCCGGAGACGTCGGCGAAGCTCACGTTGTCGGCGGAGTCCTGCAGCTTGACCGTCACGTCCGTACCGGTGAAGGCGGTCACCTGCAGGTAGGCCTGAAACCCGAACGACGTCGCCGCGGCGTTGTCGACGGCCGTGCCGTTGGTGGCCGCGACGTCGGTCCGCTGGCCGGCAGTGAGCTGGACACCCCACTCCAGGCCGTAGCTGTTGGCGACGGAGGACACCGCGGAGGACAGCATGCCGTCGGCGGCACGGGTCGGGTTGTAGTCGACCTGCTTGGCGACCTGGCAGGCCGCCGGGTTACCGAGGATCCCGCCGCGCAGGTATGCACACACCACGTCGGTACGAGGCAGCGTCGCCAGCACCGGGTGGGAGTGGCCGACGGCCGGGTCGAACAGCGTCGTGAAGTCGATGCCGCCGTCGCGCTGGCCGCCGCCGCGGACGTAGGCGAACTTGTTGATCGGTGTGAAGTCGAACGTCCCCTGAGGGCAGCTGATCTTCGACAGGGCGTTGACCTCGCCGGACAGGTCGTAGCCGCCGATGAGGAACTGGTCGCCGAGGCCGCTGGTCTTGCTCACTGGGACTCACCGCCCTTGCGAACGACCTGCAGCCGCATGCCGCCTTCGAGGACTGCGACTTCGTACTCGCCGAACAGATCGCGCACCCGCGAACGCAGGTCCTCGAAGTCCTGCTGGGTCAAATGCTGCGACGTCGACAGGACGATGACGTCGCCGGGCTCCAGCCGTACCACCGTCGCCTCCTCGACGCCGAGCGCGGCCAGCTCTTCGGGCAGTTCACTCACTGCGCTCACACTCCGTTCGCTTTGCTGATGAAGGCGTCGATGATGGGCTTGGCGATCGACGCGGTCTTCTGCGCGACCGCGTTTGCGGCCCGCCGCATCGAGAAGTAGCCCTTGAACCGGGTCGTGGCGTTGCGGGAGCCGACGCCTTCCAGCCACGGCCCGTACAGCAGCCCTGAGCCCGGGTAGCCGTCGTTCACTACCAGGTGCCCGTCGCGTTTGGCGATGTTGATGTGCGACTGGTACCGCGGCGGCTCGGACGGGTGCCGGAACGAGGAGGTCATGTTCATCTGCCACTGCCACTCGGCATAGGAGGCGACCTCCTCCTGTACGGCCATGACCGCGGCGGCCAACTCGGCCTCGGCGACGCCGGTAAACAGCGGGCCGCGCTCGTTGACGTGGATCGTCTGGGCCATCTACGGCTCCTCCTGAAACAGGTCGTTGACGATCAGCGGCAGCGACACGTCGGTGACGCGGTAGACGGTGCCGTCCTGGTTGACGTAGCCGGTCTTGGCGCGAAGGCCCTGCGAGTGCTGGCCGAGCAGGTCCACGTTGCGGACGACGCCGGTCATGGTGAAGCCGCCGGCGAACTTTGTGATCAGCGCCGCGACCGCGCGCATGATCAGCGGGTCGGTCTGGTCGGCGGGCTGCGACAGGAACGGCATCTGCGGACGCAGCGTGATGATGATCAGGCCCGTCACCGATCCCAGACCCGAGGCCGCGGCCAGTGGTGCAATCTCCTCGTACCACATCGAGCAGGTCAGGCCGTTGCCCGGCTTGGACTTTGGCTCGTGGGTGGCGACGCGTTCGAACTCGCCGGTCTGCCCCGCGTAGGAGGCGACCGCGTCGACGAGGCCCTGGAAGTCGAAGGCCATCAGATCGCCCTGATCCTTCCCTTGCGGCCGAACCGGGTCATGGCCTCGTCCCACAGGTCCGGCAGGCCGGCGCCGATGTTCTTCACCGAGCCTTCGCCGTCGCCCTCGACAGTGGTGTAGCCGCCAACCTCCTGCGTGACCCGGACGACGGACTCGGCGATCGCCAGGTCCCGCAGCAGCGACGGGATCCGCCACGTGACGACCGACGCGCCGTTGCTGTGCGTGGCCGCGGCGGTGCCGTTCTGGCCGCGCAGCACCTTCAGGCTCCGGAAGGCGTAAATGGCTGTGCCGACGCTGTGCGTGACCAGGACCGTGCCGTCCCAGGCGCGCTTCACGGTGACCTGGTTGCCGGTGATGTCAACGATGAGCATCCGCTCGGAATCGATCTGGATGACCTCGTCGATGTGCAGCTGAGTGCCGTCGGTAACACCGATTGCGTCGTCCGACAGCAGCGCGGTGGTGGCGCCGGACAGGTTGGTCTGGCCGGTGGCCAGGGTCGAGCGGTCCGAGACGACCATCCGTTCGCCGTCGACGATGAGCATCTGGCCGACGCCGACAAGCGATCCGTCGGACACCTGCACGGCCGTGGCCGTGGTCGAGTTGATCGGGGAAGCGAGCACCCCGGCGTCGTCGGTCTGCATCCAGTAGCCGAACGTGCCGGTGATCGAGATGTCCCGCTGCGGGGTCGGGCCCACACCGAACGAGTACGGCAGGTCGCGGCGCAGCTCCAGGTACTTGAACGGCGGCCCGGAGTTGATCGGCTCGAAGTTGCACGCCGACAGCGGGATCGATACCCCGCCGGTGGTGACCGCGTTGGGCGCTGTGGGGACGGCCGCGAGCTCGAACTGGTTGAACCACAGCCGCCACGGATAGGCATAGTCGAAGTTCGGCCAGTCGAAGTAGTTCGTGGTGTCGACCGGGTAGAACTTGCGGTGCAGGTGGCCCTTGTCCTCAATGTTCTCGGTCGCGGACTGGATGGCGCGGTCGATTTGCCAGTTGGAGCGCGCGGTCTCCTTGATGTCGGGTGCGCGCTTGACGTCCTCGCGGGTGCACAGGCACGGGATGCTCACAGGCACGTCAGCCGCCCTTCTTCGGCGGCGCGGGCTTGGCGTGCTTCTGCTGCTTGCCGACGGCGTGCACGCGGCGTGCGTTCTTGGCGTGGCCGTGCTTGGCCCCGCCGCTGTGCTTCCTGCTGCCCTGATGCTTCTTCACGGCGCCACCGGCTTCCGGAAGCACCGATCTCCGCCGTCGCGGCACGGCCGCATGGCGGTTTGTTCAGTGGTAGACACCTGCGACCCTGCTTTCTTCTCGCGGAGAACCCCGTGGGGTGGTGACCGTCGTATCCAGTTGTGGCGGTACAGCGGTTCGCCTACGGCAGCCCGCTGTACGAACCGGGGCTTTCGGCGACGCCGTCGAACAGGCCTGCCGGCGGGTCCGGCCGGGTCCAGTCGCGCGGGTACCGCCAACCGTCGTAGGGGCAGTACCAGGTGCCCGGTTCGCTGGGCGGCCCCGATAGCAGCGGCTCGCCGTCGTTCGGGCAGGCGACCGGCGGACCCATCACGTACGGGTCGCGCTCGAACTCCAGCCGCGCCTGGCGACGGATGTCGAGGAGCTGGTACCAGGACACGTGGTCAGCTCCCCTGCGCCGGGGGGTCCGCGGTCGGCGGTGCGTCCTTGGCGGCCTTCGCCGTCTTAGCCGCCGGGGCCGGCGTCTCCTCGGCGGGAGGCTCAGCGGCGGGTGCGGGAGTCGGAGCGGCTTCGGCGGCCGTCGCTGGCGGCGCCGCATCCCCGGCCGTGAGCCGGTCGACCGTCGGGCCTTGGAAGTGGCTGAACCGCGCGCCGAACCTGGCCAGCAGCGCGTGCAGCTCATCGACGAACTCCTGCTCCAGGTGCTCCAGCTCGGCAGGCAGCTTCCCGGACGCGGACAGAGTCCAGCTCATTCGGCGACCTCCTTGTCGACCGTGGCAGCCGAGGACGCGTCGGCGGCCGTCTGGCCGGCCTCGTGCTCGGCGATGCGTGCGGCCAGGTCCGCCTTGGAGCCGGCGGCGGACAGGTTGCGCTCCTTGGCGGCCTCCCGCAGGTGCGACAGCGGCTTCTCGGCCCAGGATTCGGCAGAGTGCACCCCAACCTTGACCTCGGCTGCGACTTCGGCCGCCTCGTGCTCGGCGCGACCAACGAAGCCAACCTCACCCTCGGCGGCGTCGGCGTTCGTCGGGCCGGCCCCGACGGTGATCCTCGGCATCGTGCTTGTTCCCTTCTCGATGAGCTCCGCGGCCTTGGCGTACCGCGGGGCGAGCGTCTGGCAGCGCGGGCACCGGAACAGGCCGAACGCGAAGGTCTGCTGGCATCTGGTGCACGTCTCGATGGGCATCAGGCCGCCGCTACAGTGGCTGCGTCGTCGAACGGCACGTAGGTCATCGACCATTTGACGCTGCCGGTGTCGGACGCACTCGTGGTGATCTGGATGCTGCCGACCGGCACCAGCAAGCCCAGGCTCGCCGACGGCAGCGCGACCGCCCCGGCGACCGGCGTAACCACCAGGGCGCTCCCGAGGGTCGCCGGGAGCGTGAGCCACGAGCCGACCGCGGAGCTGGTGACCGCGGTCGCCGACGCCAGGGTCGTGGCCGCACCCGTTGTTGGCGTCGAGACCACCGTCACCGTCGTGGCCGTCGCGCCCAGGGCCGTAGTCACCTCGCCGACGAGGGAGGTGAGCACGATCCTGCCGCCGGAGACCGTGAAGATGCTGCCCGTGGCAGTTTGGGGAAGGGCCGCGGTTGCGCGGTCCACCCGGATGCCGAGGGAAGCTCCGCGCACGCCGGCCGGCGACAGGATGTAGGACATCAGGACACCGCCGCCCCGTCGTCGAGCGGGATGTACGTCAGCGCCCAGGAGATCGCGCCGGTGTTGGACGCCGACGTGGTCCACGAGATCGTGCCGGCCGAGACGACGTAGGCCGATCCGGCTGGCAGCTGGGCCGCGGCGCCGGCGTTGGCGTTGACGGTCAGCGCACCCTTGGCGGTGGGCAGGTACAAGTGCGTGCCCGCCTCCAGGTTGATGATCGACGTCGCGGTGGCGATGCCGGTCGAGGACGCGGTCCCGACCGTCGGGACCGTGCCAAGCGCCAGCGTGCACGCCTGGTTCTGGATCGCCGTCGACACGGTGCCGATCAGCGATGTGACGATGACCCGGCCGCCGGTGACCGTGAACAGGGTCGCGGTCGCGGTCTGCGGGAGGGCCTGCGCGGTCTTGAGGACCTGCAGGCCGTACTCCAGCTGCCGCAGCGACTTGCCGGTGAGGAAGTTCGCCACGTCAGGCCCCGAGGATTTCGAGGTTGGCCGGCTTGCGCTGGACCACCAGGTCGTGCGGGATCAGCGCCACCAGGCCGGAGCCGCCGGCGGTGACCTTGATGTAGTCGTTCGGGTCGGCCAGCATCGACGTCAGCACCTCGAACGCCGTGGTGTAGCCGGCGTTGGACTGCACGACCGCGTTGGACGCGGCCTGGGTCTGCCGGGTCCAGGCGTGGGTGCCGTTGGTGTCGGCGCGCTGGTAGTAGTGGGTGATGATGGGCCCGGGGCTGGAGTAGCTGCCGCCGAAGCTGCCCGACGCGGTCACGGTGAACGTGTCGTTGCCGGTGCACAGCACCAAAATTCCGGATGCGCCGCGGAACTTGATCGCGGCGCCGGATGCGATCGGAACGGCGTCGACCAGGCGGCCGAGCGCTTCCATACCTGCCATGACAGTCTCCTTCGATGAGGTGGCGGGGCGTCACTGCCGCCTGGGTTGGGTGTTAGGAACGGGTGCCGAGCTGCACGACGGGGCTCAGGGTCGGGCCACCGTTCTTCGGCGTGAGCGCGGTGGAGAGCCACGGGCGGCCGTCCACGCGCTGCACGACGCGGTACGCCGTCTTGTCGTTGGCGAACTTGTAGTGCTCGGAGGCGGAGACCTGCATCTCCATGCGGTCGCCGACCAGGTAGTACGACATGTCCGCGAACGTGATGTCGCCGGTGGTGCCGAGCGGGCCGACCTTCTCCGAGATCAGGACCGGCCGGCCCAGGATCGTCGCGGGCGGGGCGGCGTCGCCGCCCTGGCCGCCGGAGAAGTTGCCGATCCAGACCGGGCCGCCGCCGGTACCGACCGACAGGGCCATGGTGGCCAGCTGCGGGAACACGTCCGGGGAGACAATCCAGCAGGCACGGCCGAGCGAGGTCGGCAGCATCCTGCTGTACATCTTGACGATGTTCTCCCACACGACCGTGGGGCCGTTGCCGGCGTTCTGGCCGTTCTCGACGGCCTGGGTGACTGCGACCGGGGAGTTGATGAAGCCGAGCGGCTCGCCGACGCCGGTGCCGGTGAGGAACGCGACGTCCTCGAACCAGGTGATCGCCTTGGGGAACGTGCCGGAGAAGAAGCCCTCGAACGCCGGGGCGTCCATGAGCAGTTCGTTCGGGACCTCGGCGTAGACCGTCAGCTTCTTGGCGTCCAGGACGACGCGGCCGAACGATGCCTGGGACTCGGTGAGGCCGGCTGCCTCCTCCGTCCAGTACCCGACGACGCCACCCAGGATCGAGGACGTGTGCGACGGGTCGTCGATCGTCGGGATCGGCACGCGCGCGCTCGACATGGGGATGACGGTCGCCCGGGGCCGGACGGTTGCGGTCTCCAGCGCCAGCTGCAGGATCTCGCTGCGCAGCTCCTCCGGGATCAGGAACCCGCCGTCGCCGGGAACCTCGGAGCCGTAGGAGTTCTGAACCTCCCGCAGCTTCTCGACCTTCGGCGCGAGCTCGTTCCAGTCCTTCAGCCGCCGCGAGTGGTGCCAGGTGGCGCGGAAGAACTCGCTGGCGTCCTCGAAGATGCCGTCGGCGGCGGCGCCCGGAGCACGACGGTTGTACACGCTCTTGCGGCCGGCGGTCGCGGACGGAAGCCCTGCGATCATCGGTGTGCGCTTGTGCGACGGCCCGTCGGCCAGGTTCACCTTCGGCGCGTCGGTGGCGCCGTTGTTCTTCAGGTACTCGGCCAGTACCAGCTGCATCTGCTCGCGGGCCTCGGCGCGCATCTCGCCGCGGTCGGCCTTGTCAACGGCCTTGGCGTAGCCGTTGATGAAGCCCTCCAGGTTCTCCTTGGAGGCCCACAGCTCCTTGACCTTGTCGGCGTCGGCCAGGACGTCGGCGAGCCCCGCCGGGGAGTCCGGAATGGTGATCGTCACTTCGCCTCCTCGGCGAGATCGAGCCACGCGGGGTGCGCGGCTGCGTTCTTGAGCCAGGAGGGCGGCCCGGCGTGATCGGTGGTGCCCTCGCCGTCGCCTTTGGAGGCGTCGTCGAGGTGGGCTTGCAGGTGGGCTTTCACGCCGTCGCGGTCACCGTCGGGGATGTCCGCGCCGGACAGTCGTGCCAGGCCGTTGCGGCAGGCGGCCAGGTTGGCCGGGCCGCCTTCGGCCTGGTGGTGTGGGAACTTGTACGAGCTCTTCTTGTCGTCCGCGTCGTCGTCGCCCTTTGCAGGGGTCTCGGCCGCGGCCTCGTCGCTCATCCAGGCGTGGCAGTACCGCAGGACGGCGTCGTCGGCCGGCATCGCCTTCACGGCGGCCGGGCCGTCCCACGGCTTGTCCACGGTCGCGGTGTGGTGGACGGCCAGGGCCTTGTCGGCCAGCGGCATCGATTCGACGCCGAGGATTCGGCCGGCCCGGGCCCGGTTGGACGGGTGGGAATGGTCGTGGTCGGCGTCGCCGTCGTGGCTGTGCTCGTGCTCGTGGGTGGCGTCGTCGCCCTGGTCGCCGCCGGCGGTGTGCGCATGCGTGTGGGTGCCGGTATACGCACCGTGGCCCGGGACTGCGGCGGCCATAGCCGGGGCGTTGAAGAACGCGGACAGGTCGAACTTGGCTGCGGCGGCGAGCGCGGCGGTGGCGGGGCGTTCGGCAAGGCGGTGGGCCAGGCCGGCCGCGACGGCCTCGTTGGCGGTGTACCAGGTTTCGGCCTTCATGGCGGCGCGCCAGTCGGTTCCGCTGCTGGTGGCGTCGTGGTCGGCGTAGATCGAGGCGATGTTGTCGGACACCTTGTCCAGCAGCTCGGCCAGCTCCCGCATGTCGGAGGCGTTTCCGAAGCACATCCCGGCCGCGTCGTGGATCATCATCATGGCGCCGGGGGCGATGATGCGGGTCTTGCCGGCCATGGCGATGAAGCTGGCGGCAGAGGCGGCCAGGCCGTCGACGACGGTGGTGACGTCGCCGGCGCGCTGCGCGAGGCTGTTGTAGATCGCCAGGCCGTCGAAGACGTCGCCGCCGGGCGAGTTGATGTGCACCTCGATGGGGCCGTTGATGCCAGCGAGCTGCTGTACGAAGTCGATCGCGCTGACGCCGTCGTTGAACCAGCCGCCTCCGCCGATCTCGTCGTAGATATCGACGCGCGTCGGGGCGCCGTCGGCCCCGGCGGACATGCGGAACCAGCCCGTCGGCCGCTGCTCGCGGGCCGCGAGGTTGCTCAGGCGCTGCCGGGAGCGCTGCACGACGTTCACCGGGCCATCACCTGTGTCAGCGACAGGTCCGGCAGCGCGCCGGCGCCGACGATCGTCAGGCCGCCCATCTGGTCGGCGAGGTGCTGCATGGTGCTGGCCCAGTTGGCCAGCTCCTCGCGGCCCAGAAACACCGTCAGGGTCGTGCACGGCGTGCGGATCGTCAGCATGGCCATCTTCCCGGCGGCGGTCTGCTGCTCGGAGATGGTCAGCTGCGCCGGGACGCCGGACAGCAGCGTGTTGCCCGGGTCGGCCGGGGGCACCTGCAGGACGGGCTCGGTCATGGGGCGATCGCCTCCTCGGCGGCCGGCTCGCGCGGGTAGTCCAGCGACACCAGGCGCCCGACGCCGTTCTCGCGGACGTAGGTCGGGACCGCACGCGGCGGCGTCATCAGAGGGTCCAGGCCCGCCATGTCCGGTGCCGTGATGACCAGGTCCAGCGTCAGGCCGTAGTTGCCGATGGTGCTGTGCAAGATCTCCACGTCTTCGGGCAGCTGAAGTAGCTGATGGATCAGCTCCATGGAGACCGGGATGACGGCTCGCTTGGCCATCAGACACCCGCCTTCTCGTGGTGGTTGTGGCCGTTGGCCTTTAGGGGCTTGCGGTAGGCATCAACCAGGAAGTACGGCAGGCCGTCCAGCGCTGCCGGGACGTCGCCGCCGTTGTCGGCGCTGCTGCTGCCGGAGTCCCCGACGTAGTCGCCGACGATGGTTCCGCGGCACCGATCCCCGCCCGCGCAGCTGATGTAGCCGCCGTTCGGGTACAGCTCGTCGATCTCGTCGGCGATGTTGTCGTCGAGGCTGTTGCCGATGTACTGGCCGTCGATGGCGCGGCACGCCGAGCAGGTGTTCTTGTCGTTGATCTCGGACGCGAACAGGTCGACCGAAGGGCCGCCGAGGAACGTCGCGATCCGGGACTCGTTCTGCGCCGTAGACAGGGCGCCGGGCAGCTTCGACGTCAGGGAGGCGTCTGACAGGGCGCCCAGCGCGTCCTCGACCTGGCTGGCCACGTCCTCGGGATCGGCGTCGCCGGCTGCGGGGAGCCGGGCCGCCGTCGACCCGGCGGACAGTGCCAAGCCCGCGGCCTGAAGCGCCGCGATCGTGGAGGCGACGCGGGAGATCACCTCAGGATTGGCGGCCTGGGCCTCGATGTCGATGCCCTGCTTCTTCGCCTCGGCCACGGCCTGCTTCGCCGCGGTGGCGGCCATGCCGGTCATGGAGGTGGTGAGCAACTGCGCGCCGTCGCTGGAGTCAACGGTCAGTTGGGCCAGGCCCGCGGCGTCGCCGTCGTCGACGAGGCGCCGCACCTGATCGGCGAGCTGCTTGATCTGGCCCGGCACAATCTGCGAAAGCCACGCGGCCACGAGGATCGCAACGGCTTCCTTCCAGTGCCGGTCGACCTCGTCGAGGTTGTGCTCGGGCGCGGTCTTGCCGCTACCGTCGGCGCGGATGGCGTGACGGTGGCGGTTCTGGGAGTCGGAGTCGCCGCCGTCGGGGGTGTCGTCTGTGCCGGGCTGTGCCGGCGCGCCCGGGGAAGCGGGCGCGCCGGGCACAACCCACCCGGGCGGGACCGCGGGTGTCTGTGTGGCCTTCTCGGCGACCTTCATGTCCGGCAGGCCGACGGCCTCCAGAACGTCGTGCGGGTCGTAGCCGGCGGTCACCAGGGAACCGGCGGCCTCGGCCTTGCTCTTCAACTCCAGGGCGTCGGCTTCGCGGTTGGAGGAGATCGCGTTGTCGTGGTCCATCTCAACGCCGTCGCCGGTGGTGCCGAACAGCTTCAGGTAGAAGCAGTTCAGGGTGTCCTTCCACCGGTCGAGCCGGTCGGTGACCAGGAAGGCCTCGAACTGCTCCTGCGCGGTCTGGGCGTTGGCGCGGTTGACGTCATCGCTGGCGCCCATGATCGCCTTGTGCATGGCGAACGGCTCGCGAATGACGTCGCGGGAGACGTTCCGCAGGGTGCTGAAGTCCATGTCGCGGATCGTGTGGGCGTTCGGCACCCATACGGCGCCCTGCTCCAGCACGGCAACGCGGTGCGCGGCCCCTACGCCGCGGTGGGTCTCGCGCCAGCGCGCGGTGAGCTCGTTCCACTCGTCGTCGTCGAGGCGCTTGTCGACCTGGATGACACCACCGGGTGTGGCGGAGTTCAGGAAGAAGTTCCGGTTCCACTGCGCGCTGTACTTGGCGGCGTCGATGTCGACGAGGATCGACTGGATCGGACCCAAGCCCCTGTACGGGTCGAACGGGTTCGGCAGCAGGGTCGCAATAACCTCGTCCGGCTGCAGCGGCACGACCTCGCCGGACGGGCCGGTGTAGATATAGCCGGCCAGGAACTTGTCGGTGCCGGGGATCGGCTCCATGCGGTCGGGGCGCACGGGCCACAGGCCGAGCGGGATGGTGGAGGCAGGGTTGCGCTGCACCACGATGTAGGACTCGCCGGTCAGATCGAGGTAGGTCTGGCCGAGTTCGCGCAACCGGAACCCGGACATCGCGGCGTTCGGCGCGTTCCACAGGGCGATCGCCTGGTGCTGCAGCACCTCGGTGCGCTGGTCGGATCCCTTGTCGCCGGTGGTGTAGCGGACGCGGCCGTCCTGCTTGGCTTGCCGGTACAGGTGCCAGGGCACCTTCGCGGTCTGCCGGGCGAGCATGGACACGATGCCGTAGACGGTGCCGCTGCTGCCGTAGGCGCGCATGTAGGCGGCGAGGTCGTTGCCGCCGGCCATGAGCGAGGCGGGGGCGTAGCCGGGCCGGGAATAGCGCAGGGGCGGGGTGTTGCTGCCGCCGGTGCCGCTGCTGACAGCCGAGACGACCTTGCCGATGAGGCTCATCAGTCGCGGGACCAGTCGTAGGCCCACATGCTCAGGCCGGTGACGAGCAGCCCGATGCCGGGGCTAACGTGCCCGGCGGCGAGCTGGAAGGCGCTGGTGTCGATGGTGATGAAGCCGCCGATGGTCAGCGCGGGGCTCGAACGGAGCCGCGCCGCGCTGACCATCGCGCCGGCCTGGTCCACCGCCCTGTTCCAGGCCGCCCGCATCCGCTGCCGGGCCCGAGCCCCGACGGCGGGCGCGTCGTGGGGAGTCGCGGTGATGGTTGCCATGGCCGCACCTCCCACATGCCCCGATGCAGTTCGTGATACGAACAGTTGCGGCCTGCATTAATTGCCTGTTGCATCAGTTCGCGATACGAACAAGGTAGCGCACGGGAACGCCTGTTCGAAAGTGGTCACGCGCCCACCTCCGCATAAGAAGCATTATGCGGATAAGATCATTCGCTAAACGCCACGTCAGAGACACGGACCCAACCGGTCCAGGCCGCCGGCAACTAGCCATGCACCGCCCCGCAGCGGCTACCCTGAAGCATGACTTCCGCTCAGGTCGAGACCGACTACGCCGACGCCTACGAAGACTCCAGCGCCTGGTGCCACACCTGTAACGACAAGCCGCCACTGGACATCCCCAGCAGCACATCCCCGTCCGGCGTGCGCATCCTCAAGGCGGGCACGAAGTGGGACTGCCCTAAGTGTGAGGCGCGCTGGGTTGTCGCGCGGATCGAAGAGGTCGGGCTGCGCTGGATGACGGTCGGCAGCGCTTCCTGAGCGCTCAGCCCAGCGTCCGCACGCGGGGCCGGCCGCCAAGGTCGCGCTCGGCCACCATGTAGCGCATCGCGTCGCAGCCGTGGTCGTCCTGCTTCACCGGGTTCTCGCGCTGGTCCGGCTTCACGCCCTCGGGCCAGACGTAGCCGGTGATCTCCTGCTCGGTGCACAGCGGCAACTTCGCCGCCTCCAGCTCCTTGTCGATTTCGACCACCGCATTGCGCACGATGTACAGCCGCGGACGCCCGTCGCCCTGGACCTTCAGGCGCGACTGCACGGCCTGTACGCCGTCCTTCACCGTCTTGTGCGCCTTCGACGTGCCCAGGCCAAGGTGCCGGTCCAGGGTCGCGCGGTCCTCGGCGTCGTGGTCGCAGATGACGGCGCGGGGCCGCGGCTCGATCCACTTCAGCTCGCAGACCTTGCAGGTCTGGCAGTCGTGGTCCTCCGCCTTGGATTTGCAGCAGACCGCGCAGCGGCGCACGATCCGCAGGATCGTCTTAGCGTGGTCCTCCACCAGCGTCTTGGTCTTGTAGATCTCGCGGTACAGCCATAGCCGGCCATCCGGGTCCTCGGCCCAGCACTGGAGCACAAACGGGTTCGAATACCCGAAGTCGACCGTCCACCACCTGGTCCACGTCTCTGAGCCTTTCGGAAGCTGGTTGACCAGGTGTATGGCCGGGTCCCAGTTCTCGTAGACGATGCCCTCGGCCGAGGTCCACTTGCCCTCGAACAGACGCTGGCGGCGGATCCCGGTGAGCGCGGAAAGCTTGCCGAGGATGTAGGTCCTGCCGGCTGGCGTGTAGCTGCCGTCGCGGTTGACGTAGGCGGGGTTGTCACGGTGGGTGGAGTACAGCATCTTCAGCGTCCCGGCCTGGGCCCGCTGGATCATCCAGTGGTGTTCGGAGTCGGGGTTGCAGGCGGCGATCTGCTGCTGTTGAGCGCGCTGGCCGTTACGTAGCCGCGTGCCGATCGTTTCCCAGTCGGTGAGGGACAGCTCGGTGGCCTCGTCGACAAACACGAGGTCGTACTCCGACGACATGATCTTCTCGGGCTTGTCCAGACCGCCAACGACGATGACCGCGGACACGGCACCGTCACGGTGATACCGGTAGCAGGCGGCTTCCTGCCGGGACCCGCCGTACCAGGTGACAATCCGCTGATCGAGCGCGGCCTTGGCCACCTTCTCCTTGTAGGTGACCAGCGTCGTCGAGCCCAGCGACACCGCGGTCTTGCGCAGGATCAGACCGCGGAACCCGGGGTTGTTCAGCGCGGCCAGGTGTATCCGGAACAGGCAGGCCACGGACTTGCCGGTGCCGGCCGGGCCGGAGATGACGATCTCGCTGTCGCGGCTGGTGAACAGTTCGACCGCGGCGCCGCGCGGTTCGTAGCGGACGACGGTCGGGGCGGGGGTCACTTCAGGTCTTCTGTGGGGATGCCGAGGATCTCGTAGGTGACGCCGCCGGACACGTTCAGTTCGGCCTTGGCGTACAGGCCGAGCAGCTTCGCCTCGTGGTCGTTCAGCTTCAGCAGTAGCTCATCCAGGCGCACCAGGCGGTCCACGGCGGCCAGCAGCGTCGGATCGTCCTGGACGCCCTCAATGACCTTGCCGCTTTGGGTGATGACGACGCGGCCGTCGCGGTACAGCACTTCCAGGACGGCTTCGCGGCTGGCTTCGGCTTCGCGGCGCTGCTCGTCGATCTGGGCCAGCTGTGCGTTCTTGCGTTCGTGGTCACGCTGGGCCGAGGCGGCCAGAATGGGCCGGTCGCGCAGGGCCCGCTTGTGCAGTTCGTGGGCGCGCTGGCGGTTGATGCCGAGACGTTCACCGATCTCGCGGAAGGTCAGGCCTTCGTCGCGCAGCTGCACGACGACGTCGCGGCGTTCGGCTGCCGCGTGGGCTTGGTTGCTGTAGTCGCCGCCGGGCACGTCCATCCCCTCAGCGTCCGGCGGACACCGCGAGGTGCTCATCGTCGAGGTGGTCAAGCGCGTCGCCGTAACCGGCCGTGAGGGTCACAGCGGGATAGGAGGCCTCGAGGCGGCAGATGTGGCATGTCCACAGCCAGCCGTAAGGCCCGGAGAACCACCAGCGCCAGCGTCGGTCGCGCCAGGTCTCCTTGCGCAAGCTCATCGGTCGGCTGCCGCTCATCGTGGCACCGCCCCAACTGGCAGCCCGGTCAACGGGTCACACTTAACCCACCGCGGCTCAGGAGGCTGGCCAAGCGTGACGGTGAGGTCGACGCCTTCGATGCGCACCCGCAGCGTCCCCGGCGTCATGCACGGGTCCTCGAGGATGAAACAGCCGTCGGGCAGGGGCTCACCGTACACGCGGGCGGTGGGCAGCTGCTCGTTGAGGTACGCCCGGTCTTCGGGGTGCACCGTGAGGGTTTCGGCGACGGGCGGCCGCCAACGGTGGCACTGCTTGCATTCCCGCCATTCGCGGGCGCTGGGGCCGGTGCCGTAGGTATGTGGGTTCTGCGTGGTGCCGCAGGGGTAGAGCAGGTCTTCGGACCAAAACATGCTCAGGGTCTCCCTCGCGGTCCTTCGGCGCCGTGCAGCGCGTTCCACGCCGGCCCGGACCACCGGATGCTGCGGAACCACTCGCCGCGTCCGCCGTACCGCAGCCGCCCGCTGCTGAGCGCTTCCCGCTCGATCAGGTCTACTGCAACGGGCAGCCAGTCATCAGTAGCGGGAACGCCGTAGACCTCGCGCAGCCGGTCGCGGTAGGCGGCCCAGCTCTCGTCGAGGCTCATGTCCAGATCCCCAGGATCAGGTGTCCGACGAGCCACACGGCCAGTACGAGAAAGATCCCTGCGAACAGGAAGTGCGTGGCGCTCCACTGGCTGATGGGCTGGTGCACGATGACTTGGCAGTGTCGCCAGGTCCAGCCGCTAAGCGTGTCCTGGGTGCGGTTGCGCGCGATAGCGACGGCCTCGGGGACGATGAAGGTGACGAAGGCGCCGCACAGCCAGACAATCCAGTAGCGGTTCACTGTGCCTCCTGATCGTCGCGTTGTGCGGGTGGCCTCAGAATAGCTCGAACGAATGTTCGTCGTCAGGCTTCGGTTCGACGCCTGCGGCCGCCTTCCTCGATTGAGATCGGCACGACCAACAGGTCCCCCGGCTTCTCGACGACCACTATGGCGTCGCCGCTGCCGCTAAGCACGGTCTCGACGTCCTCGAACGTCGCGGATGCGCTGTCCTGCTCGGCCACGTACTGCGCGCGGGTCTCAAGCTTGTCGCCGTCCGTCTCGCACAGTCGGACTCGGACGCCCTTCGGTACCGACGCGTGGATGGTGATGTCCACGGCTCAGCCCTCCTTCGCCAGTATCGCAAGCACGGCGTCCGGGCCGCCGGCCGCTGTGATGGCTTCGCCAAGCTCGGCTGGCACGACAGCCACCTGACGCTTTCCTCTGCTGGTCAGGTAGTAGGTGCGTCGCAGTAGCTTCACGGCGCTCATCAGCTCACTGAGGTTGGCGCGGGCTTCAGCGATCGGCTGGTCTTCGGACTCTGTGTTCATGTAGCCGATTCTAGCATTGCGGCTTGATGTACATGAAGGCTTGATGTACATTAGAGGTGTCAGCAAGGGACACTGAAGGAGCCGAAGATGACCACCACCGCTCGCACCGCGACCAGCCAGATCGCCACCGGCACCGCGGCCCTGGCTGAACTGGTCATCGCCGGGCTCTTCGAGGACTTCGACACCTGCGAGATCTGCCAGCTGCCCGTCGCCGAGCTGTTCACCCGCATCGACAACCGTGACGGCGCCGAGATCGAGTGCTGCGAGCACTGCGCCGACACCGCCGACGTGTCCTGGATCGAGGACTGAGAGAGATGACCGCCATGCTTCCCAACCTGCGCCCGATCGCCGCCCGCTGGGCCCTGCTGCTCCTCGACCGGATCCTGCGCCGCCGCTACGTCCCGCGCCATGCCCGCCGGGCCGGCTGGTCCTTCGTCGACCACCAGCGCGCCGTGCTGCTGCGTGCGGCCAACCGCGGCCACATGACGGCGCTGGAATACCTGGTCGGCATCGGCTTTCCCGAGGCTGAGCGGTACGCCTCGGCGTTCGGGCGTGTCGTGGCGGCCGAGTATCGCAAGACGCACGGAGCAGAGCCGTACCGAGGTTGCCTGGTGGATGTTAAGGGCCGTATGCACCGTTGTTTCGGCTATGCGGATGTTGCGGATCTTTACGCGGGTGCATACTCCTATCGGCGCACTCGCGAGTTCCTGATGGCTCAGCGCACCTCGGCGCTGGCCGATCTCGCGGCGTAGCCGCAGGGGGAATCATGATCGGGTATCTGTTCGGGGACACGACCGTGCTGGAGATAGGCGGCTGGGTGTCGATCTGCTTCGGCGTCAAGCGCCTGTTCACGGTGCACGGGCTGGGCCGGTGGCTGCGCCGAACGCGACTCGGGCTGGCCGTGCGCAGGTCGTGGGCGCGGGCCTGGGGACGCCCGGTGCGGCACATCCGGTAGCCCGTACAGCACGAAGCCCCCGTCGTACGACGGGGGCTTCGTCGTCAGTGCCCGTAGTAGCAGCGGCTGTAGATCACGCCGCACGGGCATCGCAGCGCGGTTGGTCCAATCGCGGTCTCAAACCGCTGCCGTGTCCGTTCGATCTCGGCCCGGGTCGGTTCTCGCAGGCTGATCCCTATGGGAGCCTCGACCTCCCGCTCTTCCATCGCCGCTACCACGAGCGGTGCGACGCGCTGTAGGTCGGCCGGCGGGGTGTAGGCGCCGCTGCGGTTGTCGACCACTAGCGTGGTCTGCCGGGTGTTGTCCGGCTCCCACTGGAGTGCCGGCTTCCGTTGCTGCCGAGTTTTTGCCCGTAGCCAGTCCAGTCCCTTCACCGTTCCTCCTCGGTTCGCTCGACCCGCGCTGGTATCCCGAGCAGGTCGCAGATCGCGTTGATCTGCCGTTTCGTCTCGTCGTCGCCCATGCCGTCCAGCACAACGATGACGTGGTCGCCGCGGTCGATGGTCACGCCCTCGTCGAGGATGGGTACGAGGTACTTCACCGTCCGGCCGCCTTCCGCTGCGCGCTGGCCTTGATGCAGCCGACGATGATCACCCACAGGCCGGCGGCGACGAGGGCAACGCCGGTCCAGCCCCACGCAATTAGGATCAAATCAGCCACGGTCGGCCTCCGGTTCGACGCGCTGCCAGTCGGTCCGGACGCGCCACACGACGTGCCACGGTGTCGGGCGGCAGCCGGGCTCGCGCAGGCGGCTGTACTCGGCGGCGAGCTTCTGCGCGAGCTCGCGGGTGCGGGCGGGGAACGCGTCGTCGCCGTGTGCGGCCTGGACGCCCCACTGGACGCCGGCGTTGCCGATCTCGGCCAGCTGTGTGCAGAGCTGCTTCAGTTCACTCGCCATCCGTTCGATCTCCGCGATGCGGTCGAGCTCGTACATCAGTCCGGTGCACGGGTGGTCCACGTCGCAGCGGCAGTCCTCGTGGACGCGCGGGTTGGTGATGGCCTCGGCGCGCAGCACGTCGGCCCAGCGGTACAGAATGGCCAGCCGTTCATCGTCAAGCGGTGGTAGCTCGCGATCCTGGTTCATGGGTTCAGCCACGGTCGTCTCCCTTCTCAAGCTCCTCCCACTCGCCGACCGAACGCCGGAGCGGTACCGCGCTGACCACGTTGCGGTTCTGGGCGACCTTCGTGGCCTGCTCGCGGGCGTCGTCGGCGTTGTCGCTGACGGCTTGTTCGCGTATGCGCGTGCTGGTGTATCTGACGCGGACGCCGTACTCGGGGCGCAGCTTGGCCAGCTCGGTCCGGGCCCGCTTCACCTCGGCCAGCAGCTCCCGCGTCTCGACGGCGGTCAGCGCGCTGGTGTAGTTGCCGCAGTCGGCGTCGTTGCAGCTGCACGGCAGCTCGGCCAGTCCGGCGAGCTGCTCCAGGCGGGCGTCGCTCATCGCCGTGATCTCGTCGCTCATCGCTTCTCCTGTCCAACCGTGCTCGGCTTGTCGGTGTCCGGTCCGGCCGCCCAGCTGGTCAGCACCTGCTCGTACTCGGCGAACGCGGCGATGGCCCGCTGCATCGTGTTGTCGGCGGCAGTGAGCCGCTTCTTGTCGCTGGGGTCGGCCTGCCAGCGCGCAATGGCGGCGGCGGCCTCGTCGACTTCCTCGGCGAGAGCGCGCTTGGCCTCGTCGACCTCGGTCTTCGTAGCGAGGATCATTCGTCGTCCTCCGGGTACCGGGCCACCGGCTCCCACGGCTGCCCCGGCGGGTAGGCGGAGGCCTCGTCCCGGCTGCGGGGCGTGATGCCCCACATCAGGTCGGGGCAGGCCTCGCAGGCCCCTTCGCGTTCCATCTGCCACGGGCGCCAGCACTGTTCGCAGCGGTGGCCCGGCTTTCCGTCCAGGCCGAGGCGGGTTGCTTCGGCACCGGGGTGCAGCGTGGGGATGCGGTGCCGGAACCGGACCTCGGCGGCGCCCTGGCGGTCGAGCTCGGCGGCGTAGGTGCAGGCGATGGCGTAGACGTCGCGGACGACGCCCGGGCCGGTGCCGGCAGCGCGGTCGGCGAGCTGCCCGAGGTGGTCCCACCAGCCGGCGCGGGCGTCCAGGAGCGCGGCGTACCGGTACGGGTCGGGCGGTGTGCCGTGGCCGGAGGCTTGACCGATGGCGATGTTGGTCTCGTGCCAGCGGCTGGTGGCGTGGTCGAGCGCGGTGGGCGGCTCGGGTTGGCCGTTCATGATGTTCCCCCTGGGGTTGTCGTGGTGTCGGGCGCGACCTGTTCGGCCCGGGCCTGGAACGCGGCGCGTAGCCGCTGTTCCATCGCGGCCTGATACGCGGGCTGCGTGTCTGTCTCGGCGAGCGTCGGCAGTCGGTAGGCGGCGACCTTCGCGCCGTCGGGCCAGCCCGGGCGCTGCACCCACTCGGTGATGACGGCGCCGGCTTTCTCCATGGCGGTCAGGTCGTCCCAGATGAGGAACTGCGGGCGCTGGAGTACGCGGGCCAGCTGCCGGATGGTCGCGGGGCCGTGCAGCAGCTGGCATTCGATGGCCTCGCGGCGGCGGTTCGCGCGGCGGCTCATGCCGCACCGCCGCAGGGCTTCGGTACGACGCGCAGCGGAGGCTTCGCGGGTGCGCGCTTCGCCGCCTCCAGCTGTTCGCGGCGGCGCTGGTGGTCGCGGCGTTCGTCGT
>Ga0105240_10002890_pt1 | contig 27120 bp, 24 predicted proteins | sample KBSC54metaG_FD_80426 | JGI IMG/M metagenome (GOLD analysis project Ga0105240, IMG submission 80426) | Corn rhizosphere microbial communities from Kellogg Biological Station, Michigan, USA - KBS C5-4 metaG | ecosystem: Host-associated > Plants > Roots > Rhizosphere > Soil | place: Michigan, USA... | reverse complement strand
TGCCCTGTCCGAATATTTTTACGGGGGAGATGGCTTTTCATGGCAAGCATGAATATGTAAGCGTTCAGGACATGCAGAAGTCAGTGGAGACGATCGTGCATATTGCCGGGATATGGGAGGAGAGAAGCTAGGGCTGCCTCTTATGAGCTAATATATTACCAATAATCATTTCTGCATGGATGCGGGAGTTCTCGATGAACCATACATGGGTATTCATTCCGCCGCAAACGACGCCGGCCAGATAGATACCTTTTACGTTGGTCTCCATGGTGGCGGGATCATAGAAGGGCTGAAGGTTCTCGTCCTCTGACAGCCGGATGCCTGCCTGGCGAAGGAATTCAAAGTTAGGCTGATAGCCTGTAAGCGCGATGACGTAATCGTTCGATATAGTTTCGATGCCATCGGGAGTGAGGATATCCACTTCATCGGCACGAATGGCCTGGAGAGAGGAATGGGTATAGGCTTTTATGCTGCCCTCTTTTATCCTGTTCTCAATATCAGGTTTTACCCAGTATTTGACACGACGGCCGATGCCTTCGCCACGGATGATCATGGTGACTTCGGCGCCTTTGCGCCATGTTTCGAGCGCGGCGTCAACGGCGGAGTTGCTGGCGCCTACCACTACTACTTTTTGCATGGCATAGAAGTGCGGGTCCTTATAGTAATGAACGACCTTGGGAAGGTCTTCGCCGGGGATGTTCAGCAGGACGGGCAGGTCGTAGAAGCCCGTGGCGATGATGATATTGCTGGCGGAGTAGCTGCGGCGTGAGGTAGTGATATCGAACCTGTCGCCTACCGGCCGGATGGAAAGCACTTTCTCCTGCAGGTGGACGTTTATGTGATGGGAGGTGGAGACACGGCGATAGTACTCGAGGGCTTCTGCGCGGACGGGTTTGACGTTATTGCTGACGAAGGGGATACCACCAATCTCTATGCGCTCCGATGTGGAAAAGAAGGTCATATTGGCGGGGTAGTTATAAAGGGAGTTGACGAGGCATCCTTTCTCCAGGATAAGGTAGGAGAGTCCTGCCCGCTGGGCTTCCAGGCCGCAGGCGATACCGATGGGGCCTCCGCCGACGATGATGATATCGTAATTTGTGCTCATGGTTGGGTAAAGTTAGTATATTCACTTCCAAAAACTTCCTCTTATGGACGCCCTTTACCATTACTGGTGGATACTCATCATCGTTCTATTTATTTTCAGCGGTCTGGTGACTGTCAACCAGGGATATATTTATGTGGTCACGCAGTTTGGCAGGTACAAGCGTATATTGATGCCTGGACTGCGGTTCAAGCTGCCCTTTATCGAACAGGTGTTCAAGCGGATCTCTATCCAAAACCGGAGTGTGGAGATGGAATTCCAGGCGGTGACGATGGATCAGGCGAATGTATATTTCAAGAGCATGCTGCTTTATGCGGTGCAGAATTCGGAGGAAGAGACGGTCAAGAAGGTGGCGTTCAAGTTCATCAGCGACCGGGACCTTATGCAGGCGTTGACGCGTACGATCGAGGGCAGTATCCGGAGCTTTGTGGCTACCAAGCGGCAGGCGGAGATACTGGGGCTGCGCAGGGAGATCGTGGAGTTTGTAAAGGATCAGATCGACCATTCGCTGGAGGAGTGGGGTTATCATTTGTTAGACCTTCAGATAAATGATATAACGTTCGACCAGGCCATTATCGACAGTATGAGCAAGGTAGTGGCGAGCAATAACCTGAAGGCGGCTGCGGAGAATGAGGGGCAGGCGTTGCTGATCACGAAGACAAAGGCGGCCGAGGCCGAGGGGAATGCCATCAAGATCTCGGCGGAGGCGGAGAAGGAAGCGGCAAGGCTGCGCGGGCAGGGGGTGGCGTTGTTCCGGCAGGAGGTGGCGCATGGGATGAGCGAGGCGGCGGAGGAGATGAAGCGGGCCAACCTGGATACGAATGTGATCCTTTTCAGCATGTGGACCGAGGCGATCAAGAATTTTGCGGAAGTGGGGAAGGGCAATGTCATTTTTTTGGATGGATCGAGCGAGGGGATGCAGAATACGATGAAGCAGATACAGGCGCTGATGATGAAGCCGATGGAGAAATAGGCCGAACGCTGCATGTTGGCATAACTTTAGCATTTTGTTAAAAAATAGGAGGAACCCAAGGGCGTTATAGGGATGAAATCGCATATTTTTACCACAAGAGCCCTGAACGGGCTCGTCCAGAACCGTAGGTTCCGACCGAGGAGGAGCGTGAGAAGTACCCGAGGTACGAAGGGTACGAACAAGGAAGAGCGAATACATGGAGCTCTGACGAAGTTCTTCCGACGAAGGCCTACAGACATTAGCGGTTTGCGGGAATTGGGCTACATTTTGCCATCGCCCAATTTGCGCACATAATCCCAAGGCGGGCCACGGGTGGTCGATGGGGGAAGAAGCTTCGGCAAAAACGATTAAAATCTACTGGATGAACTTATTTTTTCTGCAGGTAGTGACAGATTCCGCAAAATTCAAGGACAGCGTGGCGAGGATCGCCGCGGCATTAGCGCCAGCACAAAAAGAGAACTTAATTGATATCCTTAGCAAGGGCGGGGTGTTGATGATACCACTGGCCCTGCTGCTGGTCATTACCATATTTGTCTTTTTTGAGAGGTATATGGCCATTAAAAAGGCGTCCAGGATGGATGACAATTTCATGAGCATCATCCGGGACAATATCGTCTCAGGGAATCTATCGGCGGCCAGGAGCCTGGCGAAGAATACGCCGACGGCGGTGGGCCGCACCATCGACAAGGGCTTGCAGCGGGTGGGCAAGGAGATCGCGGCTATCGAGCGCAGCATGGAGAATGTGGCCAAGCTGGAGCTGTATAAGATGGAGAAGAATGTATCCATATTGTCGGTGATCGGCACTATCGCGCCTCTTTTTGGATTTTTGGGTACGATCATCGGGATGTTCCAACTGTTCTATGCGCTGGCTTCCACGAATGATTACAGCCTTAACACTATCACGGGGGGTATCTATGTAAAGATGATCTCTTCGGCCTCGGGTCTTATTATCGGGATCATTGCCTATGTGTGCTATCGTTACCTGAACTCGCAGATCGACAAGGCGACGCATAAGATGGAGCTGGCGGCCAATGATTTTATCGATGTTTTACAAGAACCGACGAGATAAACCACGGAGTCAATGAATTTAAGAAGACGAAATAAGGAAGAGGGGGAAGTGCACACGGGGCCTTTGAACGATATTTTGTTCATTCTCCTCATGTTCTTCCTCATCGTGTCCACGCTGGCCAATCCCAATGTGGTGAAGCTGACACAGCCCAAGGCCAAGAGCGATACGAAGGCCAAGCAGACGGTGGTAGTCTCTATCGATGCGAATAAACAATTTTATGTAGGAACTACCCGAGTGACGGTGGATGAATTGAAGGCAAAGCTGGAGCCTTTTCTTGCCAAGGAGACGGACCGGCCTTCTATCGTGATCAATGCGGACCGGAGCGTGCCTGTGGACGACATTGTAGCTGTCATGCGGGTGGCACGTGATCTGGGGGCGACGACGGTGCTGGCGGTGGACAAGAAGGGGGTGCAATAAGATGAACCCGAAGATGAACCCAAACGACGACCATATATGGGGAGCTATACAAAGGAAGGACGGGCCGGCATTTGAAAATTTCTACAAGGAGCATTACAAGCTTTTCTTTTTGACCGCCTGTCAATACCTAAAGGACGCCCGCCTGGCGCAGGAGGTGGTAAATGATGTGTTCATGAAGATCTGGCAGGAAGGGGAGACGATGAACATCCAGACTTCCCCAAAATCATATATATACCGGAGTGTTGTCAACAGGTGTCTCAACGAGCTTGATAAAGGCAAGCGGGAGAAATTGCATCTGAGCGAGCTGGCCTACCGGCCCGAGCCCTCTATGGAGCCAAGGGAAATGGAGGACAATGAGCTGAAGGTAAAACTTTACAGGGCCATCGACGAGCTGCCGGAGCAATGCCGGAAAGTCTTTATGATGAGCAGGTTTGATGGGCTGAAACAACAGGAGATCGCAAATCTGCTGGGTATTTCCATCAAGACCGTGAAAAACCATATCACACATGCTTTGAAGCTGCTGCATAAGGTCTTACGCGACTGGCAATCCCTGCCCTTGTGGATAGGGATGCTAAAATATTTTTTCCAGCGCTAGGTCCAGGACAGCCCTTTTTTGTCTTATAACAAATGATGGATCCGAAATCACCATATAATGAACTTCCCTGGGACCTGATCGTCTCTGCGTTGCAGGGCGAGCAGTCGACCGAGGAATCGGTTCAATTCCAGCAGTGGCTGGCTATTTCCAGTGACAACCGCAGCACCTATGAGCGGCTGCAGCGGATGTGGAAGGAGGAGATGGGGGATTATCAATTCTACCAGCGGGCAGGTGAGGTGGAAGCGTGGGAGGAGCTGCGGAGCCGGATGGGGGAGGGAGCGTTGTCTGAGAAGGCCGGGGCGCTGCCTGAGGAAATGGAGACGAAGCTGGATGCAATAAGCGGTCGGGCTGCCCAGGGTAAGGGGCGGCTATTGACGATGAAATGGGCGGCGGTGGCGGCGGTACTATTGCTGCTGGCGGGTGGAGAATGGTGGTATGTATCCCGGAAGGGTGAACAATATGCAACAGTAGCCCATGAGACAAAGCAGGTACCCCTACCGGATGGTACGATGATGAGCCTGGGCGAGAATACCCGGATCCGCGTGGAGTCGGGCTATAATAAGACGGAGAGGAAACTGGCGCTGGTCAGCGGGACTGCAAAGTTTGATGTAGTCCATGCGCCCGAGCGTCCTTTTGTGGTGGATATGGGGGATGTCAGTGTAAAGGACATCGGGACGAGCTTTACTATTGAAAGAACGGCGGATAGCATAAAGGTGATTGTCTGGGAAGGCAAGGTCGCCCTGATGCGGCATGAGACGGGAGAGACCCGGGAGATAGCGGCAGGAGGGGAGGAAAGCTTTTATATGGAAGGGCGCAAATTTGGAGAAATGCATATGCGCGGCTACCAGCTGCGATTTGACGACCAGTCCCTGTCGGCGGTGGCGGCTACTCTGGAAAAAGCATCGGGCAGGAAGATCGTGCTGAGCGATGCGGCTCTGGGGGAGAAAAGGCTGACGATCCACCTGAATGGGGAATCTTTCGAGGAGGCTATAAAGACCATCTGTGCCTCGCTGAACCTGGAGTACAGCGTGGTGAACGGGGAGTATATTCTGAAGGGTGCGGCTACGCACAATTAATTAATACATAATAAGCCGGCTGTTATTCGCGTTTTGGGGTATAACTTAGTGTTTTAATACCTTTGAATGACCCGGATAACTGCACATTTTCTTCAATGGCCATCCCTGGCTTTAGTGTTGTTGTTCCTTTGTTCATTATTTTCCCTGCCGGCGGCCGCTCAAAAGGCGGAAGATACCCTTGTTACCGTGCAGATAAAAGACCGGCCATTCCGGGAGGCATTGTCCATCATTGAATTCAAGATACCTTATAAGTTTGCTTATAGCTCGGAGGTGGCGGCGGGGGAGCCGTCTGTTAACGTGTCAGCTGTGCGGATGCCTTTAAGCGAGCTGTTAGCTGTCCTCTTCCGGGGCAGCACTATCACCTATCATATTATTGGTCATCAGATCATCCTTCAGAAGCCTGTGCAGCCGTCCAGGGTTACGCTCAGCGGTTTTGTAAAGGATGCGCGGACCGGGGAGTCGCTGATCGGTGCGTCTGTCTATATACCCTCTGCGGGTACCGGAATCCTGTCCAACAACTATGGGTTTTATTCCATCTCTGTTCCATTGGCGGATACGGTGGATATCGAGGTCTCCTATGTGGGGTATAAAACTGTGACCAGCCGGGTGGGCGCCCGGGCGGATATTACGCTGTCACTTATGCTGGAGGTGAATGTGGAGCAGGTGGAGATCGGGAAGATGACCGTGACGAGCGACAAACGGGAGGACAATGTAAAGAAGAACCAGGCAGCGCTGGTCGAAATGTCTACGGATATGATCACGGCTGCTCCTTCTGCTGCGGGGGCGGGGGATGTCATCGGCTCGGTGGAGATGATGCCGGGGGTGCAGGCGGGTATCGATGGTACGCCGGGCTATTTTGTAAGGGGCGGGAATGCGGGGCAGAACCTGATCCTGCTGGACGAGGCAACGCTTTATAATCCCAGTCATATATTCGGCCTGGTAGTGATATTCAATCCACCTGCCATCAAACATGCCAGCCTGATGAAGGGGGGCTTTCCCGCGTCGTATGGGGATCATATCAGCTCAGTGCTGGATATTGCGATGAAGGACGGAAGCAATCAGCAATTTGGCGGCGCGGGTCAGATGGGCAGCGTTTCATCGGGTGTAACGCTGTATGGGCCGCTGCAAACGGGTAAGTCGTCCTTTCTTGTCTCGGCGCGCCGAAGCACGACGGATGTATTGCTCCATCCTTTCCTGCATAAAAATTATTTCAGCAATTATTATTTCTATGATGTCAATGCCAAGCTGAATTTCCAGGTATCGGGCAAGGACCGGATCCTTTTGAGCTACTATAGTGGAAGGGATAACAATACCTACACGAAAGATTCCACGGATGTGGCGGGTATCGACTATTCGATGCATTTTGGGAACTCGGCCTTTGTCGCGCGATGGAACCACCAGTTTGACGGGAAAGTGTTCACCAATACTTCGGTGGAATACAATCATTATCATCAATGGCTGTCCGCTTCACAGCTGGGTTATTTTGCGCAGCTGTATTCCGGTATTCGGGATGTGCAGGCAAAGACGGATGTGACCTGGTATCTGTCTGCTGGGCATAAGATCAATGCGGGTGCGGATTATTTGTATCAGACCGTCTATCCGGCCTCGTTGTCGGGAAAGGGCGCGCCAGGGGACTCTTCGGGTGTGATCGTGCCGAGCGGGATCCCGCCGAAAACGGCTTCCCGTGTGGCTGTATATGCGAGTGACGATATAAAGATCGGGGAGCGATGGAAGGTATATGCCGGGGTAAGGGTACCCCTGTTCATCAAGCAGGGGGTACAATACCTGTCTGCCGAACCGCGGCTGTCCGTGCTGTATATGATCGACCCGTCGACGAGCATAAAGGTGTCCTTTGCGGACATGCACCAATATATTCACCTCGTGCAGAGCTATAACGCGACCTTCCCGGCGGAGATATGGATCGGCAGCAGCAAGCTGGTGAAGCCGCAGGAGTCGCAGGAGGTGTCGGTTGGATTATTCAAGAATTTTTCGGAGAATGTGTTTCAGACGAGCGTGGAGCTGTATTACCGGCGGATGAAGAATCAGCTGCTGTTTGGAGGAGGGGGAGACACGACCTATACCATCGACAATTCATTGGAGGATCATCTGATATTTGGGCGAGCCTGGAGCTATGGCGCTGAATTGCTCGTTCGTAAGAACAGGGGGCGATGGACCGGGTGGCTGGCGTATACGCTGGCCTATGCCAATCAACAGTTCGACTCGCTGAACGAGGGGCAGAAATTTCCTTTTGCCTATGACAGGAGGCATATGCTGAATTTGTCGGTAGGTTATTCCTTGTCGAAGCACTGGAAGATAGCCGCGAATTTTTTGATCGCCAGCGGGAGGGCGTTTTCGCTGAGTCCTGATTCCACGTATGTTCCCGGGGGGACCGGGGGTGGTAACGGGAATGGCAATGGGAACGGAAATGGGGGTGGCAATGGTAACGGGAATGCCTATGGGCTGTATGACAATCCGGGAAGAGGGAATGCCAATGGGCATGGGGGTTCCTGGGATATCATTGCGAATAATTATCGTCTCAGTCCTTATGACAGGCTGGACCTGAATATACATTATATCAAGAGCCGGACAGCAGGCCGGAGAACCCTGGAGACGGAATGGATCTTTTCCGTATATAATGTCTATGCCCGCCAGAATAACTCCTTTGTCTACAGGACATTAGATCCTTCTACCGGGAAGGTGGTGGCGAGAGAGCTGCCTTTTATCCCTGTCATACCGAGCATTACGTATAGCATAAAATTTTAATGTTATTGGGTAAAAAAAATTGTTCCCGGGCTAGGACCTGGGGGGAGATTTTCTGTCCTTTAATTGAAACCTGGCATTCCGACCCTATGAGACGAGTATAAAAACTCTAACTCCCTGGTTGGATGCATTTGAAAAAAAATTATACTCATGAAGAATCTAAAGGGAAGAAGTTTTTTGTTTTTGACGGCATTGATGATCATCAGTGGTTTTGTTCTTTTCTCCTGTAATAAGAACAGCAGCAATAGCGGGACGGGGCATCTGGAAGTGAGGCTGACGGATGATCCTGCTACGTATGATGCCGTCTATATCGATGTACAGAGTATACAGGTCAATATTAGCAGCGACACCGGGACCAGTTCAGGATGGCAAACGATCAACCTGCTGCACCCCGGAGTGTATAATCTGTTGGCTTTTAGAAATGGTATGGATACGATACTGGCCTCGACGGATCTCCCGTCGGGCCAGCTATCGCAAATGCGTTTGATCCTTGGGGACAATAATTCTGTTGTCATCAATGGTCAATCTTATGCTTTAAAAACACCTTCGGCCCAACAATCGGGGCTGAAGTTCAATATTCATACGACATTGACGGACGGTATCGTCTATCGCCTATGGATAGACTTTGATGCGAGCCGTTCCATCGTGTCGACGGGTTCAGGCAAGTATATTCTGAAACCAGTGATCCGTACTTATTCGGAGGCAATTGGAGGCAGTATAAAAGGATTCGTGCTGCCTGCCGCTGCCCTGCCCCAGGTATGGGCTGCACAGGGTACGGATACGGTGCTGGCATTGCCTGATTCAACCACGGGATATTATTTCATAGGGGGGGTAAACCCAGGAAGCTGGAACCTGCTGTTGCACGCCCAGGATTCCAGCTATAAGGATACGGCTATCACGGTGTCTGTCGCCAACGGCGTCGTGACCAATGCCGGGACGATAACTTTACAGAAGAAGTAACCTGTCGTCTGAAATCCTTTCGATCCGGGCATGAATTATACTTCGTGTCCGGATCATTCCTATGAGACCGGAATTTGTTGAAAATCGAATCCATGAAATATATATAGTCAGGATTCGTTATATTATAAAGAATTTATATCCATGATCCTATGAAAAAACCGAATCCCTAGTTTGAGAAGAGCTTGAGTCATTAAATCCGTAGCTTATGAAACAAACTTATACCCTATTTCTGTTTGCGCTGAGCTGTTTTCCATTTGGCGCTATTGGGCAATTGAACAATGGCGGGAAGTATGCCAATTTTGGTGTAGATGCCGATACGAGAAGCAATTACATGAAATATGGCCTGGTCACCGGTGCTGTGGCCAGCGATGACTGGTTTGCTCCTTCGCTGACGGGCAACAATGTGATCGATACTTCAAACGCGGCCAGCTACCTTTCCATACTGCAGGCCGGAAGCAATTTTTCATTTAACAAACGGATGTCTGTTCCGCTGTACTCCAAGATAGGCGGAAAACTGTGGCTGGATGCCGTCTACGGGAGGGACTTTTCGGCGGCGGCCTCATTAAAGGACAGCACGACCTTTACCATTGCCAGTAAAAATGGCGATAACCCTTCCGCCTGGATGGGCGGCATCTCTTCTTTCCCTGACAAGAATGACCTCATCGATGTCTATGCGCATATGCGGAGGGATGGCACCACGGTGTATGATTCCCTCTGGCTGTTTACGGGCGTATCGACCTACGGCGTTAACGGGTCGCGGTATTTCGACATCGAGCTGTATAAAAATAGTTTTTCCTATAGCAGTACTACGGGTAAGTTCACTACTGCCGGCACCAGCGCGGGGCACACGGAGTGGCTTTTTGACGCCATCGGCAACGTGACCCAGACCGGGGATATGATCCTGGCCGTCACGAATACGCCTGGCTCTCCTCCTGTGGTGGATGTGCGGATCTGGGTGAGCCAGTCAACCTGGAGCACTGTTTCTCCTGCTGATTTTAGCTTCACCGCCGCCTTTGACGGAGCTACGCCGTCCTATGGCTATGCGTCCATCGTCTCGAATGCGGGCACGACCGCCTTTGGTGCGGGTATCAGTAACTATTCCGCGACCGCGGCACAGGATACGACCTATGCCACGCCATGGGGTTCCACCAATAGCACGACGGGCTGGAACGCCCAGTATCAAACCCAGCAGCTGATCGAGATAGGTCTGAACCTGACCCGTATCGGGCTCGATCCTGCGCTGTACAGCACGTTGGGATCAGATCCCTGTGCATCTCTTTTCTCCAATATCTTCTTTAAGTCGCGGTCTTCCGCGTCTTTTGTTTCCAATATGCAGGACTTTATGGTCCCTCTGACCTTTGTGATGCCTCCGGTGATGGATTATACGGTGAAGCCGGATACGCTGCGTTGTAACAGGACGGTGGGCACGATCAAGATCACGAACAAAACTACCGTCGGCAACTATACCTGGCAGACCTTGAGTGGCGGGAATATCTCGGGCTCCAACTCGGACAGCTCGCAGCTGTCGATAACAAAGCCGGGCACATATATCGTGTCGGCCTCGCCGGCAATAGGTTGTGGCGTTACCCGCAAGGATACGGTTGTGATACCTATCGATACATTCCGGCCTAAGGCTTCCATCGCGGTGTCGCTGATGGGGAATTTTTCTTACCTGCAGCTTTGGGGTGGGAATACTTCGGCCAGCAACTATAGCACTCCTTTTGGCGGATCACAAGGGCTGACCTGGGCCTGGAGCGGTCCGAACAGTTTCTCCTCGACGATACAGAACCCAAGGACCGTTGATACCACGAACGCCTGGGGCAAGTATCAGCTGATCGTAACGGAAAATAGGAATGGATGTAAGGATACGGCGGTGAAAACCATCAGCGTCACGGATTTTATCGTGCTGTCCCTGGGGGATACGACAGTGAAACCTGTTGGGGCGCAGCCTTCGCGCGTGTCTGGGTTGCAGATCACGGGTCTTGCCCGGAGCGGGGCAGGTGATATCCGGCTAATAGCGAACGCCGATGCGGACTATGCGGCGGCAGTTGTTACCTATACTATCGCGGGTCAGGCGCTGCAGCAAAAAAATGTTCAATTTATGAAGGGTGTCAGCACCGTGGAGATACCTGCTGTGAATGCCCAGCCGGGAAGCATACAGGTGATTGCCGTCATGGTGAAGGGGCAGGTGGTTTATGTGCAGAAGGTAATGCTCTGATGCGTCCTGATGCACATGGGTGATCCTGGTGCTTAGAACTCTACGTGCGCCCTGGCTGCAAAAAGGTGTACGGGGCCTCTGTCGGGGTTGTAGGCGGGATGATCCACGAGCTGATAGTCGAGGGTGACCCAGCAATTGTAGAATACCCTGCATTGATAAAAGAGCTCCGCAATATTTTCACGGCTGTAATGAGGGAGCTGGCCGTCCCCGATCATGAACCCATATCCACCTGCTGCGAGGAAGTCGCGATGTGGTTTGGATAGCCCATTCGATACGAGCGCGATGCCGATGTTGTCGGCTGATCTCTTCCAGCTCTGTCCGTATATTCGAATGCCGCCGCTGGCGGTGTTATCAATTTCTGCGAATGCCCATGTGGCCGTCTTCCCATCATTCCATCCCAGCCGGAGAAAGGCGTTGACTGCGCTGGAAAGTTCCTGCTCGGTGTTGATGCCAAAACCGTATTTCTTTCCTCCGTATGCTTTTCCATACAATACATCCATGCTGGTGTCGGCGCCACTCAGTTTGGCAGCGATGACGTCTTCATAACGGGGGGCTTTGTTGACGTTGTAAAATGCCAGCAGGCGGAGCGCTCCCTTGTGTTTGTTGAGGGTATATCTTTTCTCCCATTCCAGGTTTTCGCTATTGGTATGGGTATAGTGTCCGTCGAGCTCGGGACCATTGGCGAACTTGGGCTCCAGGGCCGTACCCAGCCGCAGGGTCCATGAAGGCTTTACAAACTCCGCCACGAAGCCGTACGTATAGCCGCGGGTGTTAGCCGCATAATCATAGGATCCGTTGTTCATGAGCGACCAGTTCATAAAGTCTGAGCGGGGGTCGTGACTGACGTTGCTGTTGTCGAAGAAATCGCCTACGGAAAATTTTCCCGCGGTGAGGGTCAGGCGGGTGGTGGAGACGCGTTCTGTTATCTGGTTGGCGTCGTCGGTAAGGTTCTCATAGTGGTCTTTATCGAGATCGATGTGCTGACGGAGGAAGATGCGGGCTATGTATACCGTTGGTTGCGGATTGCCTATGCGAAAGGTTTCCCCGTTGGGGAAGCCTGCGATACCGAGGGTGCTGCCGACGCCCGCGCCGCCGGCCATTTCGGGATTGAAGTAAAGGGCTGCTCCTTTCCACAGGTGGCGGCCGAGGTAGAGGGTGGTGGTGACCGAGTAGGCTCTTTCATGCTCCGCTGACAGGCTGTTCTGCCCGCTGTAGGGGGAGTGGAAGGTGGGATGTGCCTGGATGATGCCTGTGAATTGAAGATGATAGCTCCAACCGGAGTCCTTAAAAAGCGGGTCGCCGGACTGGGCGGATGTGGTGAGGGTGACGAGCAGGATGAATACAGTCGATAGTGCGAACGATATAATGAGTCTTTTGCGCATAAATTTCCAATAACGTATAAAAGCCGCGCAAAGCTATATGGGAACGGGGGAGCGATAAAATAAATTAATGTTACATCGTTGCTTTTATCATCCTGTCCTTGCCCTGCATGTCCTGCCGTACTACAATATTTTGAAAGCCAGCCTTTTTAAAAGCGCTTACCACCTGGCCGGTCCGATCTTCGTGGATCTCGGCGTAGAGTGCGCCTGTGGGGGACAATCGCTCTCTACCCAATTGTGCGATGGCCTGGTAGAAGACGATGGGGTCTTCGTCCTTTACGAAGAGTGCGATATGGGGTTCGTATTCGACGACGTGGGGGGACATGGAAGATTTGTCCCTGAGGGGGATATAGGGAGGGTTGCTGACGATGAGGTCAAGGCTGGGCAGGGATTCCCGCTGGCGGCTGTCGAGGATATCCATCAGCTGAAAGTCTATCTCCGCCTGGAGGTCGGTGGCATTGCGACGCGCTACTGTCAGGGCGTCGGGGCTGATATCACAGGCATGCACAGTGGCAACGGGTAATTTTTTCTTGAGAGAGATGGCGATGCAGCCACTGCCTGTTCCAACGTCGAGGATAGAAAGGGAGGCAGTGGTAGATTCGGAGGCCACCCATTCCACGAGCTCTTCCGTCTCGGGGCGTGGGATAAGGACGTGCTGATCGACGTAAAACTTCATCCCGCAGAACCAGCTCTCACGAAGGACATACTGGACAGGCTGGTTTTTTGACAGGCCGAAGATATACTGATGAAAGATGTCTGTCTGGAAGGGGCTGAGCATGACGTCTTTGTTCAGCAGGCGATCGATCTTTCTCTTCCCTGTAATATTTTCCATTACGAGGTCGCCGATCTGTGCGGCTTCCCGTTCGCCATAAAGAGGGATGAGGCGGGCGAGCAGCTCCCTTTGTGCCTGTTGTATATCCATGCTTAAAAATAAGTAATTTTGCAGCTTGAATTTCTCCGAATTATACCTATATCGTTGTATAGAGCTGGCCCGGCTGGGAGCCGGCCATGTCGCCCCTAATCCTATGGTAGGGGCGGTGCTGGTACATGGGGGCAGGATCATCGGGGAGGGGTATCACCAAATTTATGGGCAGGCGCATGCCGAGGTGAACTGTATCGCCTCTGTGAAGGAGGAGGACAGGCCGCTGATCCGGGAGTCCACGATCTATGTCTCCCTGGAGCCCTGTGCGCATTTTGGCAAGACGCCGCCCTGTGCGGACCTTATCATACGGGAGGGTATACCCCGGGTGGTGGTGGGATGCAGGGACCCCTTTCCGGAGGTGGATGGGAAGGGGATCGAGAAATTGCGGGCGGCGGGGGTAGAGGTGACCGTAGGGGTGCTGGAGCAGGAGTGCCGGGAGCTGAACCGGCGGTTCTTTACTTTTCATACGAAGCATCGTCCTTATATCGTGCTGAAATGGGCGCAGAGCAGGAATGGGAAGATCGGGAGGAGGGGAGAACGGGTGCTGATCTCCAATGAATATACGAACAGGCTCGTGCATAAATGGAGGAGCGAGGAGGCGTCGATACTGGTGGGTACGAATACCGCGCTGGTGGATGATCCGTCCCTGACGGTGCGGCTATGGAAGGGGGATAATCCTATCCGGCTGGTGATGGACAAGGACCTGCGTCTTCCGGGGCATCTGCGGATTTTTGACGGGGAGGTGAGGACGATCGTGTTCAATGAGCTGCTGCATGAGCAGCGGGGGAAGCTGGAGTATTACCAGCTGGCGACGGACAGCAGCCTGGTGCATCAGGTATCGATGGCCTTATACCAATTAAAGATATCCAGCGTGCTGGTCGAGGGTGGCGCTGCGGTGCTGCAATCCTTTATCGATGAAGGGTACTGGGATGAGGCAAGGGTTATTACCAATGAGACATTAGAGATAGGGGATGGGCTGGCATCGCCTGTATTGCAGGGCGGGGAGCTGGTGGGGCAGGAAAGAATTTTTTCAGATGTGATCAGCTATTACCGACCGGTGCCGGAGGATCTCGACGAACCGGGCCGGAAGGGCAGACATTAACTTAAAACATGGCGGAACAAGAATTTTACTATACCATCGAAAAAGAGGCTTCAGCCGAATTCAAGGACAGAGGCAGCAAGTTTATCGGCTATGCCATCCCGGTGAGCAGCGTGGAGGACTTTTCAGAAAAGCTGAAGGAGGTGAAGAAGCTGCATCCCAAGGCTACGCATCATTGTTTTGCCTACCGGCTGGGGCTGGATGGGAATGTATATCGTGTGAGCGATGATGGCGAGCCTTCGGGGTCGGCGGGGCGGCCTATACTGGGGCAGATAGACAGCAAGGAGCTGGTAAATGTGCTGGTGGTGGTGGTACGGTATTTTGGCGGGACGCTGCTGGGGGTTCCGGGGCTGATCAATGCCTATAAGTCGGCGGCGGCCCTGGCGTTGCAGACGACACCGCTGGTACAGAAGCAGGTGGAGCAGGAGCTGGTGGTACAATTCGACTATACGCAGCTGAATGAGATCATGCGGGTGGTGAAACAATACAATGGGCGGGTGATCCGGCAGGAGATGCAGCTGTTTTGCAGCATGACCATCGGGGTCCCTAAAAACCGCGGTTCCGAGATCCAGTATTTGCTGAAGGAGCTGCGGAATGTCGAGGTGAGCCCTGTAAAGGCCATGCGGTGAGGGTGGTGGAATTAGGATAAAGTCTAATAGCAGGCGGGCTAAAAGACATTTCTTGCCGGTGGGCTATGGGAGCCCGGGGATTTTTCTTTTCTTTCGGTGTCGATCATCCTAACTCCTAAAGAAAACCCTTATGCTAAGAAAACTCCTACATCCGACCTATGGATGGCTGGTTCTTTTACTTGTACTGATCTTTTCCTGTAAGAAGGAGGCAGATGAAACGCCTCTTTCCCCGTCCAATTCATTGCCGGAAGAAAAGACCGTCGTTGCCAGTCTGCAAGGCAAAGTGGTAGACGAGAACGGCGATCCTGTCGCCGGGGCCACCGTTGCCAGCGGTGCGGCCAGCACAACAACAGATGCGAATGGCATCTTTAATTTCAACAACATACATTTATCCAGCCGTTGGGGTTATGTAAAAGTAATCAAGGATGGCTATTTTGCCGGATCACGCAGTATAGTGACTGGCGATGGGGATGACCATTTCGTTTCCATCCGGCTGACACCGCGCAGTTCCAAAGGAACCTTTGCTGGGACGGCTGGTGGTGTTATTTCCGTGCAGGGAGGGGACAGTGTTGTTTTCGATGCTTCGTCGATCGTCAATGCAGCCACCGGCGCCGGCTATAGCGGTGTTGTACATGTATATGCCGCCTACCTGGACCCTATGGCGGAAGATGTGGCGCAGCGCATGCCTGGTGATCTCCGGGGTGTAGGCAGCGATGGGAAGGAGACGCTGCTGCAGTCCTTTGGGATGATGGTGGTGGAAATGGAAGGTGATGCGGGTGAAAGGCTGCAGATCGCCGGAGGGAAGACGGCTTCCATCCGAATGAAGATACCTGATGCATTGAAGGAGACTGCGCCTGCGACCATTCCTCTGTGGTATTTCAATGATACGACCGGGAGGTGGTTACAGCAGGGATCGGCGGACAGGCATGGTAATTACTATGTGGGTCAGGTCCCACATTTCTCCTGGTGGAATTGCGATGCGCCCACCGGGTTGGTATCATTTCATGTACGTCTCAGGGACAGGCATGACAATCCACTGCCATTTACCTACCTGAAATGGAGCTCGGCTACCATGGGAACAAGGGGTGGATTTACGGATGCCGAAGGGAATGCGTCCGGACTGATACCCAAGGGACAGGTACTGCGAATGGAGGCGGTGAATAACTGTGGCAATGTCCTTGTTGGGCTCAATGCAGGACCGGCGTTGACCGACCTGGATATGGGCGTATTGACCGTTGCAGATGACAGGGCTATCCTTACCCTGACAGGCACAGCAGTCGATTGTGAAGGGGTGGCTGTGGACAGCGGCTATGTAAGTGTCATGGTGGAAGGACAAGTATACCGTGCACACGTGGTGAAGGGGGCTTTTTCTGTGGCTATAGCCAGGTGTAGCGACGCGGCTACCGATGCGGTCATCTTTTCAGGTAACTACAAGACCTCGCAGCAAAGTGATGCTGTTTTGTTGTCCGTGACCACGGGCAGTATGAATGCAGGTCAGCTGAAGGTCTGCGGCGGCAGCCTGGATCAATATTTCAATATTTCATTCAAAGGAAAGGATTACCATATTACTTTACCCTGGGATACGGAATGTTATGGTTACTCTGACAGATTCTATGGCATTGTACTTGACTCATCGGGCAACAGCGAGGGGGTAGATATGGCGTTTTTTATCCGTACATCGGAATTTGCCGGGGTGGGTACGTATAATCCGGTGGCAAGCACCATATCAATAAGCGGGGAGGCCTATTATCAGAAGCCCGATCCCGGCACAGATGCAATGAAGTGTGTCATTATGCAATTTGGGCCTTTGAATGGGGCCATTTTAGGGAGAGTGACCGGGATCATGTTTAACAACGGCGGAGCTTATCCATTCACCTGTGATTTCAAGGTGGCGAGGAGAGGTCAGTGACGGGTGATTTTCCCGAAAAGAATAAAAGGACCATACTTTGGGTCAGGGTTTAGGCGTTGTAGGTTGTTATAAAATCAATATCCCTTGAGAAACCTCCGTCTGACCCTGACCCTCATTGTATTGGCCTCTATTACGGCCTTTCTTGCCTGTAACAAATACGCGGATACTACTTCCTCTTATTCCAACAACCTTCCGGAAGATAAGCTTGTGACGGCCAGCCTGCAGGGACGGGTCCTGGACGAGAATGGGAGTCCTGTGCAGGGGGCTGCCGTGAGCAGCGGTACGGCGAGCACGACGACCGATGCCAATGGCGTTTTCTCCTTTACGGATATACAGATGTCTTCCCGATTTGGCTTTGTAAAAGCGGCCAAGGATGGCTATTTCACCGGATCGCGCAGCATACTGACCGATGCGGGCAGCTCGAACTTTGTTACGATCACCCTTCTGCCACGCACTTCCAAGGGCAGTTTTGCCGCGTCGACAGGCGGCTCCATCGTAGTGATACAGGGCGACACCGTAGCTTTTGACGGAGGGGCGGTTGTGACTGCATCCACCAATGCGGCCTATACCGGTACGGTGCATGTTTTTGCGGCCTACCTGGACCCAACGGATAAGGATATGTCCAGTCATATGCCGGGTGATCTGCGGGGCATCGGCACCGATGGGAAGGAAACATTATTGCAATCTTTTGGCATGATGGTGGTGGAGCTGGAAGGTGATGCTGGAGAAAAGCTGCAGATAGCCAGCGGAAAAAAAGCAACGCTGCGGATGGCCATTCCTGCATCCCTGCAGGGAACCGCGCCTTCATCGATACCCTTATGGTATTTCAATGATACGACCGGTAAATGGATACAGCAGGGATCGGCTGACCGGCAGGGTAATAACTATGTAGGCCAGGTGGCTCACTTCTCCTGGTGGAACTGTGATGCTTCTTCGGGTACGGTGACGTTCAAGGTTTATGTCAAGGATCAATCCGGCAATCCGCTGGCCTATACATACATGCAATTTGTCTCTTCGGGCGGCTATGGCACGCGGGGCGGCTATACGGATGCCAATGGCTATGCCAGCGGTCTTATACCAAAGGGTCAGACGCTGTTGTTACAGATCATGAATCCTTGCGGCAGCCTGGTGGGCGGCGCCAATGCAGGTCCTGCGCTGACCGATCAGGACCTGGGAACGATCACGGTGTCGGATACGAGGTACTCGCTTGTCATATCGGGCAATGTGGTGGATTGCAACAATGCAGCCGTGGACAGCGGCTATGTCACCGCGTTAGTGGATAAAATGCCGTACTGGGCGAAGGTGTCGAAGGGCGCATTTTCATTCAAGGTGCAACGCTGTTCCTATGACATCACGTCGGTGTCGCTGGCTGCGGCGGACTATGTGAATCATGAGCAGGGCAGCGCTGTGGTATTGACAGCGGACACCGGTAAACTGGACGCGGGACAGCTCGCAGCCTGTGGAACTACTATCGAACAATATTTCAATATATCGGTGAACGGGCAGACCTATACGATGAACTATCCTGTGGACAGCATCGGCTACTGGGTCTCGGGTGGTATGAGCAATTTCAATTCCCTGCCTGTCACGGGGAGCGCGGGTAATTCGCTGCAATTCGGGGTGCCGACCCTTACCGGTACGGGTACTTTCTCCGTGAGCAGCTTTTGGCTCAATACGCCTAACCGTACCTACTTTCAAAATGGCGCTATGCAATGTACCATCTCCCAATTTGGAAATCTAAACGACTATATTTTGGGAGGACTCAGCGGGTCCTTGCGGGATACGATCAGCCAGACCAATTACCCTATGACGGGAACCTTCAAGGTGAGAAGGACGGAATAGGGGCTTAAAAATGAAGGAACTAGTGGTAAGTGGGTATTTTTAGTATCAGGTAGGTAAAATTAAAGACTTAGAGACAATAAATGAGTACTGATATATAGTAGGACCATTCGGGTGATTTTTCTGTCCTTATAGATGTAAATCCATATTTTATATTCTAAGAAAAATCATCATGTACTCATTAAAACCTTGCAATTTGACAGCATTCCTATGGGTAGGGATCCTGTCCCTTTCTATCGTATCCTGTAAAAAAGGTGATGTTGGTCCTGCTGGTGCTACCGGTCCTGCCGGCGCTACGGGGGCCACAGGTCCTGCCGGTCCTGCGGGGGCTGACGGATCTTCCGGAGCGGCCAATGTCATTTACTCCGATTGGTTCACGCCGGCGTCGTACACCAAGGATACAGTTTTCGGCATATGGGGGTTCAATGCTATCCAGGCTGCGACGGACATAACGCAAAATATCCTCGACAGCGGAACTGTCATCATATATGCGAAGCTGCTTCAATACAATACCACGCTTTGGCCTACTACGCAGGTCGCTCCTTTGCCTGTCACCCTTACCTATATGTCGGGTCCTACCACGGAGGTAGATACCTGGTCGGGGCTGGTTTCGCTGGGGCAGGTAAAGATCCGATTTGTCAACGACCAAAATGCGTACAAGAACTATACCTCCACGAAGAATAAGTTCCGTTACATCATCATCCCCGGCGGCGTGCATTCGGCGAGCTCAGCTCCGAACACGGTGACGCGCAGTGGAAATATGCTGGATGCGGGGACGCTTCAGAACATTGCGAACAACTGGACCAATATGACTTACGAGGAGGTTTGCAGCAAGCTGGGTGTACCGCAATAAACTTATTGGTCAAACCTGCTGCTGACGACGAAATCCTTACTGCCGGGGGTATACTTATAAAACCCTTCGCCAGTTTTTGCGCCGAGGTAACCTGCGGTGACCATATTGGTGAGCAGGGGGCAGGGTGCGTATTTTGGATTGCCGAACCCGTCGTGTAATACGTGCAGGATGGAATGACAGACATCGAGCCCGATGAAATCGGCTAATTGCAGGGGGCCCATTGGATGGGCCATTCCCAGTTTCATTACGGTATCTATTTCCTGAACGCCGGCCACGCCTTCGTAGAGGCTGAAGATGGCCTCGTTGATCATGGGCATGAGGATGCGGTTGGCGATGAATCCAGGGTAGTCGTTGACGACGCAGGGTATTTTTCCCAGCCGGCCGGCTATTTCCACCATCTGCCGGGTAATGATTTTATCCGTGGCGTAGCCATTGATGATCTCTATCAGCTTCATGACGGGGACCGGATTCATAAAGTGCAGGCCGATGACGGACTGGGGGCGGCGGGTGACGGAAGCGATCTTTGTGATGGATATGGAGGAGGTATTGGTGGCCAGGATGCATCCGGCGGGGCTGTGCTCATCCAGCTGACGGAATATAGAAAGCTTTATTTCAGTGTTTTCGGTGGCTGCCTCTACGACGAGCTGGGCGTCCTTTACGCCGTCTGTGAGGCTGGAGTGGGGGGTGATGGCCTTTAGGGTGGCGGCTTTGGCATCTTCTGTCAATCCGCCCTTGGCTATCTGCCTGTCGAGGTTTTTCGAGATGGTCTGGAGGGCTTTGTCCAGCTGGGCGGAGTTGGTGTCTATGAGATTGACAATGAATCCATTCTGAGCAAAAACATGTGCAATGCCATTACCCATGGTGCCGGCGCCGACGACTGCGATTTTTTCTATATGCATAGCTTGGTTATTCGGGAGTCGATCCTGTGGCCAGGGCCTGTCCCGGCGGCCTGTTAGTCTGGACGGATCAATTGTTATTCCTGAAATCACCCCGTTTCCAGGCCTGGATAAAGTCGGCCCAGGCGACGGGGTTGAAGATATTTTGCGGCGGCGCCTGGCCCTGGTAATAATAGCGGGTGGCGTTCTGGCGCAGATAAGTGCTGGCCGCCTCGCCCGCGCTGGCGGGGAGAGTCCGGGCCAATATACGTCTCTTTGCCGCCGAGGTATTCTGCCGGGCTATTTCTATGTCGTCATCCGGGACGGGGGTATTGACAAAATCCCGTTCGAACTGCTCCCGGGTAGGCCGCGGCTTGATGATAGTGGCGGGGAGGTATTGGGCGTCCTGAACCATTAAGATCAGGGCACTGTATTGATTACCATGGAAGGTATCGGTGATATTGATCAGAACGGGCTTATAGCCTATGCTTGTAAATTCTACCTGGTCGCCTTTGAGCACTACGATGGAGAATACCCCCTGATCGTTGGAATAAGTACCCTGATTACGTCCCTTGACGACAATGCTCGCAGCGGGTATGCCTTTGAGGCTGTCTGAGGTCATGACGATGCCATAAATCTGTACTACGGAATCTTTTAATTTGTCGAACTGGGCATGCACTAAAGCCGGTGCGGCAAGCAGTAAAATGTATAGTAAAAATTTTTTCATTCAGGAACTTTTTCGACTTAGTTATGCAGCCAACACAAGGATTTCAAAATTAAACTTTAAACCTTAAATCGTAAACAAAGTAAGGGGGTCATTGGTTAATTTTGTCTCAAAATAGAGTTTTTAACAAAATCTTTCACATGACCCAGGAAAAAGTTTTAGAGGCCTTAGGAAACGTACAAGAGCCTGATCTTGGTAAGGATATAGTGACGTTGAATATGGTGAAGGATCTGGAGATCGATGGGAATTATGTCTCTTTTACGGTGGTGCTGACTACGCCGGCCTGTCCGATGAAGGATCATATCAAGAATGCCTGTATCAATGCGGTGCGTTTGCTGGTAAATAAAGATGCTACCGTGAATGTAAAGTTTACGGCCAATACGAGCACTAACCGGAAGGATGTGCAGCCTCAGTCGCTGCTGCCGAAGGTGAAGAATGTCATTGCTGTCCTCAGCGGTAAGGGAGGGGTAGGGAAGAGCACGGTGGCTGCCAATTTTGCCCTTGCGATGGCCAGGGGTGGCGCATCGGTGGGATTGATGGATGCGGATATTTATGGGCCGAGTGTTCCGATCATGTTTGGTGTGCGGGGTGAGCGTCCCATGATGACGGGGGGCGGTGAAGGCGGGAAGGGAATGATCGTGCCGCTGGAGAAATATGGGATCAAGCTGATGAGCATCGGGCTGCTGGTGGATGAGAAGAGTGCGGTAGTTTGGCGGGGGCCGATGGCGAGCAGCGCTATACGTCAGTTCATTACGGATGTAGCCTGGGGGGAATTGGATTATCTGGTGATAGACATGCCGCCGGGTACGGGGGATATCCATCTGACCCTTTTGCAGACAGCGCCGGTGACGGGAGTGATCGTGGTCACTACGCCGCAGGATGTGGCTTTGGCGGATGCCAAGAAAGGGATTGCCATGTTTGGCCAGGCGCAGCTGAAGATACCTATTATCGGACTGGTAGAGAATATGAGCTATTTCACGCCGGCGGAGCTGCCTGAGAACAAGTACTATATATTTGGCAAGGAAGGAGGGAAAAGGCTGGCGGAAGAATATGATATTCCTTTTTTGGGTCAGATACCGCTGGTGCAAAGCATACGGGAAGGCGGGGATCTTGGCGTGCCGATCATGATAAGCGATGATGCCATCTCCAAAAAAGCCTTTTCGGACATGGCGGGTAATGCGGTGCGAAGCATTGCCATGCTGAATGCCAATATGCGGGGGGACCGGGTTGCGGAAGTTGTGGCCTGATGTGCGTCTTTGGCAGGGGCCGGAAGACGAGGCCTGCCAGGGCGGGATGATGAGACATGGCCAGCCAGGGCGGGCTTAGAGCGATAGTCTTTCTTTGAACAGACCGATGATCACCCGGATGATACCGATGATGACCAGCGAGAGGAAGATACCTCCTATCAGGCCCCCGGCGAGACCGGTCCAAGCAACGGTGATCTTAGCCAGATTAAGATGGAATATTTTGTTGGCGAGGTACAGGCCGGTGATGCCGGCGATGCTGCCGCCGATGGCGCTGGTCAGCGTAAGCAAGGTTTTGAATCCTGCGGATACAGACTTTTTATAGAGACCGACGATGATGGCGGTGGAGATGATCCCTGCGGAGGCCATGACTGCTGTGACGGACAAACCCACGACGGCGATTATAATGCCTGCTGTCATACATGCAAGTGCCACGGACAGAAGAATGATGCCCATTATAAGTGCAAAGGGCATGTCATCGGCGGGTTCTGTTCCTGTCTGAGCAAAAAGCATTTGCGATGCGAGCAGGGTCAGTAGCAAGGATAAAATGCGGCGCATGATAGGTCTGTTTGCTATAAAGATAGTAATTTGCCGACATGTACATACCCCGCAGATATGAAGAAAAAGATATCGATAAGATCCATTCCTTTATACGTGAGAACTCCTTTGGCCTCCTGGTCAGCGTAAAGGACGGCATTCCGGCGGGGACACATATTCCCTTATTACTTGAAAAAGATGTGGATGGACGTGATATCCTCATGGGACATATTTCCAGGGGGAATGAGCAGAAGTATGCGCTCGAGGATGGCGCGAAGGTAATGGTTGTCTTTGCCGGCGTGCACGCATATATCTCTCCCCGCTGGTACACGCAAATGAATGTCCCTACCTGGAACTATATCGCGGTGCATGTTTATGGAACGGTGAAGATCGTGGAAGGGGATGAGCTGCATGCGGCGTTGCGGCGGCTGGTGGATCATTATGAGCATCCCATGCCTCGTCCGGTGAGCGTGGAGGAGATACCGGAGAAGACCTACCACGAAAACTTCAGGGGGATCGTGGGTTTTAAGATAGTCATCGACGAGATACAGGCTGCCTACAAGCTGAGCCAGAACAGGGATGAGCAGAGCTATCGCCAGGTGGTGGATGAGCTGGAAAAGGGGGATGATGAGGCAAAGGGTGTGGCGGAGGAAATGAAAAAAAGAGCAAATCTTTCTAAATGACAAGGCAGCAGCTTATAGCGCAGATACGAAAAAAAAGGTCCTATCTCTGTGTGGGACTGGATACGGACAGGACGAAGATACCTGCTCATTTGCAGGGGCATGTGGATCCCGTGTTCGAGTTCAACCGGCAGATCATCGATGCCACGAAAGATCATTGTGTAGCCTACAAGATCAATACGGCCTTTTATGAGGCGGATGGAGTGAAGGGGTGGGAGACAATGGAGCGAACGGTGAAGTATATCCCACAGGATCATTTCAGGATCGCGGATGCCAAGCGGGGGGATATCGGCAATACCTCCACGCAATATGCCAGGGCTTTTTTCGAGACGATGCCTTTTGATGCCATCACCGTGGCGCCGTATATGGGGTCGGACAGCGTGCAGCCTTTCCTTGCGTATAAAGATAAATGGACGATCCTGCTGGGGCTGACGTCCAATGCGGGTGCGGTGGATTTTGAGCTGCAGCAGGCGGGGGATGGGCTGCTGTATGAGAAAGTGCTGCGTACCGCCAGCGGGTGGGGAAGCACGGAGAACCTGATGTTTGTGGTGGGAGCTACCAAGCCGGAGTGGTTTGAGAAGATAAGGGCGTTGACGCCGGATCATTTTTACCTGGTGCCGGGTGTGGGAGCGCAGGGGGGCAGTCTGCGGGAGATATCGGTGAAGGCGATGAACAAGGATGTGGGGCTGCTGGTGAATGTGGGGCGTGATATTATTTTCTCGGGGAGGGGTGAGGATTTTGCGGAGAAGGCGGAGGCAAAGGCAAGGGAATATGCGGAGGAGATGAGTGGGTATTTAATATAGAGCCAGGTCTGACGGCCCGGCTCTATTGACTACTTGCTAAGCCCTCTTGCAAAGGCGAGTGTATCAAAGCAATCGCGGAAATGAACGACCAGCTCCTGGTCATTGAATTCCCAGATCATCGACCATGAGGTAGAAAAAACTTTACGTGTTTTACGTCCTGTGGCATTCATATAACCGGTGGCGATGACTACGTGCTCATTTTCGAGAATGTGCTCAACAACCATTTCGTTGGGTTCCACGGAATCGTTGAGCTTGTTAAAAAATCCTTTTACATCATTCGGACCGTGATAGATGCCTGCGAAAGGAACATCGGGCTGACCCATTACCTCCCAAATTACATCTCTGTCCAAATTTGACAAAATAGTTTGGACGTCGCCATTCTTGTAGGCATCATACATTTTTTGTACTGTCATGCCATAATGTACTAGAGTTTCCATACAAAAAACATTTTAAGATTAAAAATGTGAACTTGTCCTAATGAGAAGCATGTGCGGACACGGACCGGGTACCTGGTCAAATGTTCATAACGTAACGGAAACAGGGACGCCGAGGAAATCAAAGTAGTGGAGGTAAGTGAGGGGGTCTATGGGATAGGTTGAAGCTAATAGATAAGCCGGGGCTAATAAAGGTACAATATATAATATTCTTACAATTAATTTTTTAAGCCTGCGCGGAGGCGGTCTGTGCCGGGGTAGGCTGCGGGGCGGGGGGATGAAAATCCTTTTCGGATTTTGATATAACCAGGGTAGCCACTCCATTGCCGATGATGTTGGTGATGGCGCGGGCTTCGCTCATGAATTTATCGATGGCCAGGAGGACGGCGAGTCCTTCGATGGGGATGCGCTGGATCGCGGTGAGGGTAGAGGCGAGGACCGTGAAGCCGCTGCCAGTGACGCCTGCGGCGCCTTTTGAGGTGATCATGAGTATGCCGAGGATGGTCAGCATCTCGCCGGTGGTGAGATCGACATTGTACAGCTGCGCGAGGAAGATGGTGGCCATGGACAGATAGATGGAGGTGCCATCGAGGTTGAAGGAATACCCGGTGGGTACGACGAGCCCCACGACGGACTTGCTGCAGCCCATCTGTTCCAGCTTGGTCATCAGGGATGGCAGGGCGGCCTCGGAGGAGGAGGTGCCCAGGACGATGAGGATCTCTTCCTTTATATTTTTCAGATAGGTGAAAATATTCAGCTTGAAATAACGCAGGATCAGTCCGAGCACTACGATGATGAATACGGCCATGGTGCTGTACATGGTGATCATCAGCTTCCCAAGAGGGAGCAGTGTTCGTATACCATACTTGCCGATGGTGGAGGCCATGCCGCCGAAGGCGCCGAGGGGGGCGAGCAGCATGACAAGCCGCAGGGCAAAAAAGACCCATTCCGTGATGGGCTCGATAAATGCGAGCGCTTTTTCCCGGTGGCGACCAAGGCTTATGATGATGCCTACGATGATGGCTATGGCGAGTGTCCATAGCGTAGGATTGTTTAGAAAGAATTTTCCCCAGTCGATGTGTCCTGCTCCAGGCTTGGTGTATTTGGAGGCGTCCTGTACTGCCAGACCGGCCCTGCTGACCTTACCGGGTTTGATGATCTCTGCGAGGATGATGCCGATGGCGAGGGAGAGGGTAGTGATGATCTCAAAATAAAGCAAGGATTTTATTCCGATGCGTCCTACTCTTTTCAGATTGCTCATGCCGCTGATACCAGGGACGATGGTAAAAAAGATGACGAATGGTATGAATATCTTTATTATCGTGATGAACCAGTCTCCCAACGGCTGGGTCCTGACGGCTGCAGCGGGGTAGAAGTATCCCAGCAGGACTGCTAACACCAGGGCGATGATCACCAGGAGCGTAAGATGGGAGGTGAATTTTAGCTTGGGAGGTCTACGTAGTGCAGTCATGAAGATGCTTGAAAAAGAGCTAATATATGATAAAACCTGTGTACATCCTCGAATGAGTTATACAGCGGAGCGGGGGCGACCCGGATGACGCCCGGCTCTCTGTAGTCGACGATGATACCGGCCCCGATCATTTTTTGATGGATGGCTTTTCCATGCTCTTCGAAGAATAGGGAGAGCTGGGCTCCTCTTTTTGTTGGATCGGCGGGTGTGATGATACTGAAGCGAAGATTGGCGAGCTGTTGCAGCAGGAAGGAGAGATAGGCTGTCAGCCGGATGCTTTTGGCTCTAATCCTGTCCATGCGGGCCTCTTCGAATAATTGCAGCGAGGCTTTGAGAGCCGTCATGTTAAACACCTGGTTGGTGCTCATGTTCCATCCGCTGGCAGTGGGTTTGGGAATAAAACCTTTTTCCATTTTGAATCTTATAGCTTCATCGTTACCCCACCAGCCGCCCATGCGGATATGCTCCTGGTCATGCGCATACCGTTGATGTATATAGGCGCCTCCCACAGCGCCGGGTCCGCCATTGAGATATTTGTAGGAACACCATACG
>Ga0105240_10002888_pt1 | contig 27128 bp, 21 predicted proteins | sample KBSC54metaG_FD_80426 | JGI IMG/M metagenome (GOLD analysis project Ga0105240, IMG submission 80426) | Corn rhizosphere microbial communities from Kellogg Biological Station, Michigan, USA - KBS C5-4 metaG | ecosystem: Host-associated > Plants > Roots > Rhizosphere > Soil | place: Michigan, USA... | reverse complement strand
TTGTCCACCGGCTTGTCGGATACGCTCACATCAAACCGATCCGCGGTCACCACGCCGTCACCATTCACCCGCACTCGCAGGACGTGCTCGCGTTGAGGCAGGATCGGGCTGCTCCAGACGTGGACCTGCTCGTCGCGCACCGCCGCCTTGTAGTTCACCGAATATCCCGTGCCCCCGTCAATCGTGGCCGTCCCGGTGCCATGGTGGCTGGCGACGGTCCCATAGACATCGATTTTAACCCCGACGAACCGCACTTCAAAATAGTCGTTCTTGTTGTTGTTCGATTCATAGTGGTCGTTGTGATTGAATCGCGGATCGTTGATGTCCCCCTGTGCGAGTGTCCAGGTCCCCGTGTAACTGATTTGATTGGTTCCAGGCCCTTCATCCGCCGTGTCGTCGATCTGAATAATGCGGTCCGCTACGAATTCCCGCACGGTGACATCCACGGTCGACCACGCCACCTTGCCGGAACGGTCGGTGGCCACAAACCTGTAGGCATGGGCTCCCACGGGAGGGGCAGTGGCGGCGAAGGTGAATGGCGCGTTGGTCTTTTCGCTCAGCTTGGCCGGCCAGTCGAAAAACTCGACTTTCTGCAGGTCGCCATCTTTGTCGGTCACGGTGGCGTCCAAGGTGATGGCTGTGTTGGTGGAGTAATTGATGACGTCACCTTGATGTGGGGTGTTGACGACGATCGAAGGGACGTGGCCAACAATGGTCCCGCTCCCGAACCGCACCTCGGCGAGCCCGACAGTGAAGCCCTGACCCCAATTGGAAATGCCCTTGAGTTTAACGAGTCGGACCTCGGTTCCCACCACATTGAAAACCTGCCCAGTTTGGCCGCCTTCTTTCAATGAGATTTGGGCAATGGCGGTGAATATGGAGTTGGTCATATCACTGCCGGAGGAAACCAAAACCTCCACATCTTTCATCCCGGCGTCGGTTGCTCCGGCGACGTTGTAGTTCCAGATATAAACCTGGGTGAGGCTGACGGTTTGGCCCAGATCGAAGATCAAATCGGCTTTGACCGTGCCAATAGCCGACCACATCTCCGCGTTATCCTGGCTATGGATGGAATCGGGCGAACCCACGCCGGGGGTGTCGAATCCATTTCCATTGATCAAGGTGTCTTGCACGGCCTGGCCGGTAGAGGCAAGGACCGCGACCGGTTGGATAAATTGGGCTTCTGATTGATAGACCGTGGCGCAAACAACCAGGGACGTGAGGAGAGCTCGGATGGGGGAAGCAATTCTTTTCATAGGGTTTTTGGGTTGAACTGCGGGGAACGGGTCCAGCCTACCGGCCGCCCCGGCGAAGTGTCAAGGCTCGTACCGGCGTCGTGAGCAAAAGGCTCGCGCCGTCGTGGCCAACTCATCCGGCAGCCTGAGGAACCTCGGAACCTCGGGCACCCGGAGCCCGTGGCGCTACCGATCAGCACCCACGCTAAACGTATAGCTCGTGGTCCAGGTCTGGGTGGCGCCGGGTGCAACTCTGATGGCGATGAAAGGTTCCGGGCTGAGAACGCCGCCCTGGCTGAAAAAGGCCATCCGCGTGGCTGGTTGGTCAGTAGCGATCTCCATTGCGGCATTGCTTCGCCGGTTGCGAAGAGTGATCCGATTATCGCCGGCCTCGGCGAATCCTTCGATGCGAAGCCAAACCGATTCGCCCGGCGGAAGCTCCTTCAGGAAGGCCACCGAACGATCTCGAATTTCCACGAAACCTCCTGGTCGTGACGCCTCGCCTAGCCGCGGAACGAATGGATAGCGGATGAGGTACTCCGGACCCGCCGGCAGTTCGTCGATCTTCAGGAAGTTATGGCCGTAATGGTCGGTCTCGATGGTTCGTGTTCCCTCGTTCTTCAACACTCGCGTTATCCGGAGAACGGGCGCGTGCGGGTCGAGCAGGAGAGTTTTCGTGTAGGAATAGGCCCAGCCTTCGGGCCCTTTGAAATCCTGGCGGAACTCGACCTGGTTAGGTTGCTTATCCAAGTGCCATTGGCCTTCCTGGGCGATGCGATAGCGGTGCGCAAAGTTGTAGGGCTCCGAGTTGAGCTTTTCGAGCAGCCCGATCCCCACCTTGAGAAACACGCCACCGGGTTTGGCTTCCGAATATCCGGCCGGATTGTTGATTCCAAATTCCTCAGCCGTGCCGCAAATATCATCGTGGTTGAGGGGATCGTGGGCTTGCTTGAATTCACAAAAGAAGCGGTGTCCGGCGTAGTCCACCTGGGAAATGAGCCCCGACCAATCGAACCGCGTGCCGCGGTAATAGCCGTGTTCTCCATCCGGCAGGTAGTAGCGCACTTTGAGAATTTGGTTTTCCAGGACATCGGAGGGGTAGGGGGGCTGAACAGGTTTGGCGGTGGGCTTCTTTACTTCTTGGATTTGCGCCTGAGCTTTGACCAGCCTCTGAGGCGGATCGGACCAGGTAAAGCCCGTTGGATCCCAGCCGGCGGCGGCACCTTTAAGCGCGATCTGTCCCCGGATGAGGAATCGCTCGCCGGTCTTTTCGACCGCGAACACCCGGTTGGGTACGAGCCCCATTGTCCCCGGTTTATGAGTGGTAAAGGTGACCGGCTCGTGTTCCGAGTTGCTATCCCAGCAACAAGCCTCCAGGAATTCGATTTCGGCTACGTAGGTGACCAGGAATCGCCGCTCGCCATCATTGTCCCAGGGGGCAGGCTTCGGGCCGCTTGGGCTCTTGAAGTCAATAAGACGTATGCGCCCAGCGGATTGCCGGGCAATCCGTTGCTGCAGGATCCCGCGGGCAACAGCTACTGTGGGCGCCGGGTCGGCGGGCGCCGCTTCCACGAGCGCGAGAGTCGGCGCCAACAGCAGTAGAACTAAAAGGGTTCTCATTTACGCAAAACTTTAGCGCAAGCGCCCCGGAGGAGCCAGATGGGAAGCGGCGGTTACACCGAGAAACTGCAATTGTGGTCAACGGCCAGGTCGTGAAAGTAATTATTAAAGCTCATAAGTTTTAGACTCGGGGAAGGAAGGTGGAATTGGAGCAAAATTGAGAGGGATCCGTCCAATGAAAGTATGAGAGCAAGTTTTGCCACAATCGTGGGATCGACCATGGCGCTCCTGGCTTTGGGATCGATCGGTATCCATAGCATGCGGGCCCAGCAAACGACGAGCAATTCGAGTCCGTCGACGGTCACGACCAATTGGGTCGGCTGTTTGGTCACAGGACGGATCGACACGGCCGACCAAATAACGCCGAGTGCTGCTCCCACGGTGATTCGTCAGGTAGAGATTGGGCTGCGGAGTGACGGGGTGGTCGTCTGGCGAGACGCAAGCAAGCCGAAATAGGGCCGAAGGAATCACGGCCGACAGGTCAACGGCCCAGGAGAAGCGCAGCACCGGAGGTTGAGTGGGGTGGGGCTTTAACCGGGGTGGCGGTTTAGGCGGCCTTGCCCAGGGCTGATCTACTGCGGCCCGGGCAATGCGCAGGAGTGCGGGCGTTTGAGCCGAAAGCTGCCGCCTTTTCAGGGGAGTCTGCCTCAGGCGACTGGCAAATTTTATGGGTCATGGTAGGATCGGGAGAGCAGAGAATGTTTGACGTTTTATGACAAGCAGGGGCGACCCCCTGAAATTCGCTATGCGGGGTGACTGGCAGGGGCTCGCCGTTTGGGTGGCGGTCTGCGTATTGTTTCTGGCGAAGGCACCGGATTGCGCCGGTCAGGCGGTGGTCATCTCGGACCCGAACCTGGAGCAGGCAATTCGTGAGGCTCTGAATAAACCCTCCGGCGATCTGACCACGGACGATTTGCAGCAATTGACCACGCTGTCCGCGCCGAGTAGTGGGATTACAAGTCTGGACGGGTTCACGACGGCGTCAAACCTGGTGGCGTTGGACCTGAACTACAACGCGTTATCCACCGTCACCCTGGGGCCTGGTTTTTCGAAGCTCGAGTTCGCCAATTTCCGCGGCAATGGGATTACGAATTTCACCGCGACGGGTCTGCTTCCGAGCCTGACTCAGCTCCAACTCTCCGAGAATTTACTCACCAATGTGGCATTTTTGCTGCAGATGCCGCTCCTGACATTTCTCGACCTGGATTACAACGAGCTCTCGGCCTTTGACACTGGTCCGGGGATCGGGCGGCTCACGTGGTTGAACCTGGCGTTCAACTATGTTCAAAACCTGGATTTTGTCTCGCGGCAACCGCAGTTGCAGAATTTGTTTCTGGACGACAACGGTCTTACAAACGTGGTCTTTCCGGGGCCACTAACGAACCTGACCTATTTGACCCTGGACGTGAACCGGATTTCGGACCTGACGTTTTTGCGGCTGGTGCCGAACCTCAAGCGGCTGGAGCTGGCCTCCAATTTTGCGCAGAATTATGAGTTTCCGATGGGGCTGACGAATCTTACCTTTCTTAACCTGGCTCAGAACCATCTGACGAACGTGGTGTTCGCGCCGGACCTTACGAATGTCACTTCGCTTTACCTGGATGACAATCGCTTCACGGACCTTCCTGACCTGCTGGCGCTGTACTCGATTCAGAACTTGTACCTGCAACAAAACCAATTTGGGCAGGTGACGATCCCGTATTCGTTAACGAACCTGACGGTGCTTCAGGTGGATTTCAATCCGCTCAACCAGATCATTTTGCCGGAAGTCATCGCGACGAATTCGCTGGCTGGACTCGTGCAGGATCTAACGAACGGTGGCACCTCGGTTTTGACCTTTCCGTTCCCGCCTTTGTTGGTCGGCCCGGCGAAAGGCGCGAGCGACTCGTTCCGATTTGACCTGCATGGCCCGCCCGGCAACTACGACATTCTCAGCTCGGGCAACCTGACTTCCTGGAGTCTCGAAGGGCGGGCCACTAACGCGACGGTGTCCGTGAGCTACACAAATTTTGGGTCCACAGTTTTGGGCGGCGCGTACTATCGTGCTCAGTTCAAATGATTTATGGATTGCGTGGCCTGCATGAGGGTAAGGCGCGCCGGTTCCGGCGGCTTCTCGCTGATCGAATTGTTGGTGGTCATTGCCATCATCGCGGTGCTCGCGGCGCTGCTGCTTCCGACTTTGGCTTCGTCCAAGGAGCATGCGCGGCGGGTGCGGTGCGTCAACCAGATGCGGCAGTTGCTGATCTGCACTCACCTGTATGGTTCCGACAACCAGGAACTGCTGCCGTCGGGCAGATCGGAATTTACGATGGGCAACGATTCGCATATCGCGATCGTGTCCGGTCAAACGCGGACGAATCTAACCACCTATGCGGGCAGCGCGAAGCTTTTGGAGTGTCCGGGCCTGGGGCCGCCGTTCGGCAAACCGGAGGGCTGGTATTATCCCGCTTACGGCTATGTGCTGGGCTACAATTATCTCGGTGGGCACATCGAGACGCCCTGGCCGAGCTTCCGTGAGTACTCAGGTTGGCGTTCGCCGCAAAAGATCACCGACGATGGATCGATGGTATTGCTGACGGATTTGAATGACTGGTCTGTGGGGTACGGCAAGACCTTTGCGCCGCATGGTGCGAACGGCCCGATCCTGATCGATGCGGACGGCAACTCCAGCGCGGGAGGCATCTCCAGCAAAGCCATCGGGGCCAAAGGCGGCAACGTCGGAAATCTCAGTGGCTCCGTCCAATGGGTCCCCATCGCCAAGATGAAGCCGTATCGCGGCTCCCGGCTTTGGGGAGACGGCGGTTGCTTCGCCGTTTGGTAACAGGCCAGTGGGCTTTGGGTTAGGCGACTTCCACACCATGGCGCTCAATTGGTCTCAAATCGCGGTTGGAGATAGCCGGCGCCGGGTTTGGCGTACTGGCGCGGGTCTCTTCGTGGTTGGCTTGTTTGTCGCGTCGTGGTTCGTATCCGGAACGCAGCTTACCCGCGCCTTTTTCGGCTTGGTTGCCGTCGCCTCGTTGATGTTCGCGGTTGAACTTACCACGGAGGGTAGACGGAGGCTCTCAGGCCGCGAGGGTTGGCGCATCCGGCCGCAGGTTGGCAAGGTTGCGCTGTTACCGGCGATTTGGCAGGTGCTCTTAAACGTATTCCTGGCCTCGTGCGCGTTCCTGACACTTTTGCAAACGCGGCCTCCAGGTAGCACCGCGATGGAGTCGCTGCGCCTGGCTGCGGGAGTGGCACTCTTGTATGCCTTGGCGGCGCTGCTCTTCGAAATTCTCGGTCTGTGTTTTCTGGTGGCGGGATATTCGTTGCCACTGATGCATCGCACGCCGATGGCGGCGCGCGGTGTCGGGGGCTTCTGGGGGCAACGCTGGAGTATTATCGTGAGTGCGTGGCTTCGCACGTTCATCTTTTGGCCGCTGGCACGCCGCCTCGGGCGACTTAACAGGTACCTCGCGTCATTCCCGACCTCGTACTCTTAAAATCATTCCTGCAGGTCACCCCGTACGGGGTTTGGTCGCCTCAAGACGTGCGGGCTGCTATCAACAGGTCAACCCCGTACGGGGTTTTGGTAGGCCCTTTTCGGCGTCCAGTTGCAGAATTGGGGTAAATGACACGAGCCAAGAGCCTACGGCTAACCCTCGGGCGTTGCTACCGCGACAGTCCGGGGTGGATCCGTTGTTGCGGTACGGTCCGAGTTGGCGTTGTTGTTGCGTGACGGTGGGGGCTGAATAGGGTCAAGCGGTGATGCGCGATGCGCGGGAAAATTAGGACGGAGGTCGCGTTTGATTTCTGGGGAACAGGGTATAAAGTAGCGACGGCTGGGTATCGGAGGTTCTTCAGCCTGTGACTTATCATGGGAACGAGCTTCTGCCAACCTGCCAAGCCACTCGGGCGCGCTACGCGCCGGGAGGGCGGAGGAGAAACCCAGGTCGAGCGGAAATGCGAAATGAAGTATTGCATCTGTCATCACTTTGAGTAAACACTATTAAAATTTAGTTCAATTCAGAGCGGAGAAGAAAATCTCCTAAGTAATGAAGCAGAAATCAGATATGAAACGCGATGGTGGCCGGGCGCACATGACCCAACCACCTGGTGAGCAGGGTTTGTACAGTCCGCAATTCGAGCACGAAGCTTGCGGGGTGGGGTTCGTGGTCAACATAAAAGGGCGCAAGTCGCACGCGATTATTCAACAGGCGATCCAGGTGCTGCTCAACCTGGATCATCGAGGCGCTTGCGGGTGTGAAGCGAACACGGGTGACGGCGCGGGGATCCTGATTCAACCGCCGCATGATTTCTTAAAACTGGCGGCCAAAGAGGCGCGAGTGATCCTGCCCCAAGCCGGGGAGTATGCCGTCGGGATGTTTTTTCTGCCGAATCCGAAGGAGCAACGGGTCGAGTGCGAGAAGATTTTCACCCAGATTGTTGCCGAAGAAGGGCAGCGGGTGTTGGGCTGGCGAACCATCCCGACGAACAACGGGATGCTGGGCATGACGGCCAAGGCTGCCGAGCCGTGCATGCGGCAGGTCTTTATTGGGCGAGGGGCCGAGCTGGATGATCCCATGGCCTTCGAGCGAAAGCTCTATGTCATCCGCAAGCGGGCTGAGAATGCCATCCGCTATTCCGGGAAGGTGGCCGGCGGGGAATATTTTTACGTCTCGAGCCTATCGTACAAGACGCTGGTTTATAAGGGCATGCTGCTGACGACGCAGTTGCCGGAGTATTATCCCGACCTGGCGCACCCGGCGATGGAATCCGCGCTGGCCCTGGTGCACTCGCGTTTCAGCACGAACACGTTCCCGAGCTGGAACCGGGCGCATCCCTACCGTTACATGGCGCATAACGGGGAGATCAACACGCTCCGAGGTAATATTAACTGGATGCACGCGCGGCAGGCCATGTTCGAGTCGGACCTGTTTGGCGACGACATCAAAAAGCTTTTGCCGATTGTCTGCACCGACGGCAGCGACTCGGCGATGTTCGACAATTGCCTGGAGCTGCTGGTCCTGGCGGGGCGCTCGTTGCCGCACGCAATGATGATGATGATTCCGGAGCCGTGGACCAAGCACGAGAGCATGAGCCCGGAGAAGAAGGCTTTTTATGAGTACCATTCCTGCCTCATGGAACCCTGGGATGGCCCGGCTTCAATCGCTTTTACCGATGGCAAAAAAATCGGCGCCGTTCTCGACCGCAATGGTTTGAGGCCCTCGCGTTATTACGTGACCAAAGACGATTTGGTCATTATGGCGAGCGAAGTGGGCGTTCTGGATGTGCCGGCGGATCGGGTCCTGCAAAAGGGCCGGTTGCAACCAGGGCGCATGTTCCTGATCGACACGGAAGAAGGCCGGATTGTGGCGGACGACGAGATCAAGCAGAAGACTGCGACCGAGCGTCCGTATCGTGCCTGGCTGGACGAGAACCTGATTCGGCTGGCGGATGTGCCGGATCCAGGGGGACATCCCCAATCGGACATTCAAACGATCACGCAGCGGCAGCTCGCTTTCGGCTACACCTTCGAGGATCTGCGGATCCTCATGGTGCCGATGGCGCGAGATGGGAACGAAGCCGTCGGGTCCATGGGCACGGACACTCCGCTGGCGGTGCTGTCCAATAAGTCGCATTTGCTGTTCAGCTATTTCAAACAGCTGTTTGCGCAGGTGACCAATCCTCCGATCGACTGTATTCGGGAAGAGATCATCATGTCGACCGAGACGGCGATCGGCTCGGAAAGCAACCTGCTCAAGCCCGGCCCGGAGCATGCCCGTTTAATCGAGCTCAAGTCGCCCATTCTGACCAACGAGGAATTTGCCAAGCTGAAGCACCTGGATCTGCCCGGGTTCAAGTCGGCGACCGTGCCGATCCTGTTCCGAGCCTCGGAAGGGCCGGCGGGATTGGAAAAAGCGATGACCGAGCTGTGCCGGGCGGTCAGCGAGGCCATCGCAAAGGGGTCCAACGTGGTCGTCCTATCGGATCGTGGAGTGAGCCAGGATTGGGCGCCGATTCCGTCACTGCTCGCCGTTTCCGGCGTGCACCATCATTTGATTAGGGAAGGCACCCGAACGCGGGTGGGGCTGATGCTCGAATCCGGCGAACCGCGGGAAGTGCATCATTACGCACTGCTCATTGGCTACGGGTGTGGCGCGATAAATCCGTACCTGGCGTTTGAGACGCTGGACGACATGCTGCACCAGGGGCTCTTGACCGGGATCGACCACAAGAGCGCCTGCAAGAACTATCTGAAGGCGGCGATGAAAGGGGTGACGAAAGTGATCTCCAAGATGGGCATCTCGACCATTCAAAGCTATTGGGGCGCCCAGATTTTCGAAGCGATTGGGCTGAAGAAGGAATTTATCGATCGGTACTTTACCTGGACGCCATCGCGAGTCGAGGGCGTGGGAATCGAGACGATTGCCCAGGAAGTACTGGTCCGTCACCAGCGCGCGTTCCCCGATCGGGCGGTAAACGGGCATGTGCTGGAGACCGGCGGCCAATATCAATGGCGTGAGGATGGCGAATACCATCAGTTCAATCCACAAACGATCCATAAGCTCCAGGCAGCGGTTCGGACCAACAGCCAGAAGATTTTTAAAGAGTACTCGGCGCTGATTAACGAGCAGAGCCGGAACCTGGCCACGCTTCGGGGGTTGCTGGGCTTCAAGAAAGTGAAGCCCGTGCCGATCGAGGAGGTGGAGTCGGTCGAGAGCATCATGAAGCGGTTCAAGTCGGGGGCGATGAGCTACGGCTCAATCAGCAAGGAAGCCCATGAAACCATGGCGATCGCCATGAACCGGATCGGTGGCAAGAGCAACACCGGCGAAGGCGGCGAAGATCCGGAGCGGTACACTGCGATGCCCAATGGGGACTCCAAGAACAGCGCGATCAAGCAAGTCGCTTCCGGGCGGTTCGGGGTCACGAGCTTGTACTTGGTCAGCGCCAAGGAACTACAGATCAAAATGGCGCAGGGCGCCAAGCCGGGCGAAGGCGGCCAACTGCCGGGGCAGAAGGTTTATCCATGGATTGCCAAAGTGCGTTACTCCACGCCTGGTGTCGGCCTGATTTCGCCCCCCCCGCATCACGATATTTACTCCATCGAAGATCTGGCGGAGCTCATTCACGATCTTAAGAACGCCAATCACCACGCCCGGATCAGCGTGAAATTGGTCGCCGAGGTCGGCGTGGGAACGATTGCGGCGGGAGTGGCCAAGGCGCACGCGGATGTCGTGTTGATTAGTGGCTTTGACGGCGGCACGGGTGCTTCGCCGCAGACTGGCATCAAGCACGCGGGAATTCCGTGGGAGCTTGGATTGGCGGAGACACACCAGACACTGGTGCTCAACGATTTGCGATCGCGGATTATCGTCGAGACCGACGGGCAGTTAAAGACCGGCCGGGATGTCATCGTGGCGGCACTGCTGGGCGCGGAGGAATTTGGTTTCGCCACTGCGCCGCTGGTGGCCATGGGGTGCATCATGATGCGGGTGTGTCATTTGAACACCTGCCCGGTGGGAGTGGCCACGCAGGATCCGGAGTTGCGCAAGCGCTTTGCCGGACAACCGGAGCACGTGGTCAATTTCATGCGCATGATTGCCGAGGAAGTTCGGGAACTCATGGCCCAGCTCGGCTTCAAGCAGATGAACAAGATGATCGGGCGCGTGGATCGTTTGGAAGTCAGGAAAGCGATCGACCACTGGAAAGCCAAGGGACTCGATTTCAGCCGGATCCTGCACCAGCCGGAGGTCCCGACGAGCGTGGGCCGTTTTTGTCAGATTCCGCAGGACCACGGTTTGGAGAAGGCGCTGGACAACACGGTGCTGCGCCGGCTTTGCGCGCCCGCGATTGAGCGTAAGGAGAAGGTGGTGGCGGTGTTGCCGATTCGGAACGTGAACCGCGTTGTAGGCACGATCGTCGGCAGTGAGATCACGCGGCAATGGGGTGCCGAAGGTTTGCCCGAAGACACCATAGAGATTCACTTCACCGGGAGTGCCGGGCAGAGTTTTGGCGCGTTCATGCCGAAAGGAATGACGTTTTTCCTCGAGGGCGATTCTAACGATTATGTCGGCAAAGGGCTCTCAGGAGGAAAGATCATTGTTTATCCGCCGGCGTCCTCAACGTTTGTTCCGGAGGAGAACATCATTATCGGGAACGTGGCCCTATACGGGGCGACGAGCGGCGAGGCTTATATCCGCGGAATGGCCGGCGAACGGTTCTGTGTCCGGAACAGCGGGGTGACCGCGGTGGTGGAATCGGTGGGCGATCACGGATGTGAGTACATGACCGGCGGTCGGGTGTTGGTGCTGGGGCCCACGGGGCGTAACTTTGCGGCAGGGATGTCGGGCGGCGTGGCCTATGTGCTGGACGAGACCGGGGATTTTCCAAAGCGCTGCAACCTGCAGATGGTTTCGTTGGAGAAGCTGGAAGACCCGGATGAGATCGAGCAGGTGTGGAAGATAGTGCAACGCCACCAGACCTATACGCGGAGCGAGCGCGCGGCCGGGATTTTGGCCAAGTGGAAGGAGATGGCGCCGAAGTTCGTGAAGGTGATGCCCAAGGATTACCAGCGGATGCTGCAATCGATGAAACGGATGGCCGATTCCGGTTTGAGCGGCGACGAGGCGGTGATGGCGGCGTTTGAAGAGAACGCCCGGGACGCCTCCCGGATCGGGGGCGGCTAGCCTCCAGGCATAGATTTCGCAGATACCCCCTAATCAACTGACTACCTACCCACGATGGGAAAACCCAAAGGCTTCCTAGAATACCTCCGTGAGCTGCCGCTGGATCGATCGGCGATCGAGCGGATTCGCGACTGGAGCGAGTTTCACCTTCACCTGGAGGAGAAAAAGCTGCGTGACCAGGCCGCTCGCTGCATGGATTGCGGCGTGCCCTTTTGTCATACCGGCACCCTCTTGAACGGGATGGCCTCGGGCTGCCCCGTTCACAACCTGATTCCCGAGTGGAACGACCTGGTGTATCGCGGCCTCTGGAAGGAGGCTTTGGAGCGGTTGCACAAGACCAACAATTTTCCTGAATTCACGGGGCGTGTTTGCCCGGCTCCGTGCGAGGGGTCTTGCGTTTTGGGGATCAATGCTCCCCCGGTTACGATCAAGAACCTGGAGTGCACCATTATCGACAAAGGCTGGGAATCCGGCTGGGTGGTGGCGGAAGCGCCACAGGTGCGCACGGGTAAGAAGGTGGCCGTGATCGGATCGGGCCCGGCCGGCCTCTGCGCGGCGGCACAGCTGAATCGGGTTGGCCACGAAGTGACCGTCTTTGAGCGGGCGGATCGCGTTGGGGGCTTGCTGACGTACGGCATTCCCAACATGAAATTGGATAAGGAACAGATCGTGTTCCGCCGCATCCGCCAGATGGAGGCCGAAGGCGTAAAATTCGTGACACGTACCGAGGTGGGTGTCAATTACCCGGCGGAAAAACTGCTCCAGGAATTCGATGCCACAGTGCTCTGCACCGGGGCGACCAAGCCGCGGGATTTACCCGTCGAAGGGCGCGACCTCAAGGGCATTCATTTCGCCATGGAATTTCTGACCAGCAACACCCGCAGCCTGCTGGATCGCCATAAAAACGGCAACTTCATCTCCGCGGAAGGCAAGGACGTCATTGTGATCGGTGGTGGGGACACGGGCACGGACTGCGTCGGCACCGCGTTGCGTCATGGGTGCAAAAGCCTCGTGCAGATCGAGATCCTCCCGCGCCCGCCAATGGACCGTGCCCAGGATAATCCCTGGCCGGAATGGCCGAAGGTTTATCGAATGGACTATGGCCAGGAGGAGGCGGCTGCCAAATTTGGCAGCGATCCCCGGGTGTATCTGACCACGGCCAAGAAGTTCACTGGTGGAACGGACGGCTGGGTCAAGGAGATCCACACCGTCCAGATACGCTGGGAACGGAATGAGAAAGGCCAGTTTACCCCGGTTGAAGTGCCCGGAACGGAGAAGGTTCTTCCCGCGCAGTTGGTGCTTCTGGCGATGGGTTTTCTCGGGCCCGAACAACCGTTGCTGGACTCTTTGAATATCGGTCGGGACCCGCGCACGAACATCAAGGCGGAGTTCGAGAAGTACGAAACCAACGTTAAGGGTGTTTTTGCCGCCGGCGATTGTCGTCGGGGGCAAAGCCTGGTGGTCTGGGCATTTAATGAAGGCCGTGGGGCGGCTCGCGAGTGCGACCGTTATTTGATGGGGCATACGAATTTGCCGTAGGCCGCCGTCGCCGAAAAACTTTGGCTCTTGACAGAATGCGTCTGAAGATTTTTTAATAGTCCTTGTTGGGTGTCCGGTCGTTTTCTTCAGAGGGATTCCCCATCCCCACCTCCTTGGCGACCGGGCGCCCGACCTTTAAAGAGGTTTGGTTTATTCCCGTGCACTAGGTCTTGCGAGTGCTTTCGTACCAACGAACGGCTTCCCGGAGCAACTCGGTGGCACTGGCGAGGTTCAATTTCTCCTTAATCCTGGCGCAGTACGCCTGGACGGTTTTAACGCTCACCCTGAGTCGTTCAGCGATAAGGCGTGTGCCTCGGCCCTGGCCGAGCAATTCGAAGACCTCCAGTTCCCGGTCGCTGAGCACCTCGGCGGGGGATTGGGCGGACGGTGTTTTACCTTGAACGAATTGAGCGGCCATGGCGGAGGCGAGGTCCTCGCTCACGTAGAGTTTGCCCTCCAACACCTGTCGGATAGCCGCAATGACCTTGCGGGTGCTCTCGCGTTTCATGATGTAGCCCTTGGCGCCGGCTCGCAAGGCGCGCTCTGCGTAATGGGATTCTTCGTGCATGGACAAAACGAGGACGGATAAGCCCGGCCGGAGGCACTTGAGGTCCTTGATGAGCTCGATGCCCGAGGAATCTTTCAGCGAGATGTCGACGATCGCCACGTCTGGTTTGCGGGCGGAAATCCCTTGCAAGGCCTGGGGTCCACTTTCCGCCTCTCCGCAAACGACGAGGTCCGGCTGTTGATTGATCAGGTTGATCAGCCACTCGCGGACCAGCGGGTGGTCATCGACCAGGAACACGGTTCGTTTTGTTTTGAGGGGCTCAGTCATCAGGCAAAGTGGTTGTCGCAACGGGGCGAGTAGTTTGCGGGAAAGAACAGGTGACAATTGTTCCCCCGGTGGGAGCGGGCTCGGTGGCGAAGGTGCCGCTGATCATCGCGGCGCGATGCGCCATGATCCGGATGCCCAAACCAGGCTGATCCTGAACATGGTCAGGAAGCCCGATCCCATCGTCTTCCACGGTGAGCTTCACCAGCCTGTCCTTTTCCGACAAACAAATCCCAACCCGTTTGGGCCGGCCGTGGGAAATGGCATTGCGCACCGCTTCCTGGGCGATGCGGAACAGGTGCGTAGCCACGGCATCGTCGTGAATTAGAACTGGGGAATCGCATTCGAACACGCAACGCACCTTGGTCGCTTTTGAAATATTGGCAGCCAACTCCTGGAATGCCGCCATGAGCCCCTCGGCGTCCATCTCCACGGGGTAGAGTCCGCGCGCCAGGTTACGGGCGATATCGATTCCGTCTTCCACGAGCTCCACAACTTTAGTGGCGTCGGCAGCCTCGGGTAATGATTTGCCGGCGAGGCGTTCGCGCAGGACCTGGCCGGCCAGGGCGGTGGCGGTCAGGTGCTGGCAGAGGCTGTCGTGCAAGTCATGGCCGATGCGGCGCTGCTCCCGTTCACTGACCTGAAGGATTTCCTCCTCCAGCCGTTGCCGCTCGGCCATCTCGCGCGTCAGCGCGCGGGTCCGTTGCTCCACGCGGGACTCCAGTTGCTTGTGGAGCGAGCGCAGGCTGGTCAGGAGCCAGACCACAATGAAATAAAAAACCGTTAGAATGAGCGCGTTCCACGCGGGAACCAAGGGGTTGGAGTAGCGCGCGCCGGCGGCCATATCTCCTCCGATCCACACCCCCACGCTTAGGATGGACATGGCCAGCCCGTAGGCCCGGCCGAGGTACCAGGCCGCCAAAGCCACCTCCAGCAGGTAAAACACCGAGAACATAATCTCGTACCCGGTGAGGTAGTCGACAAAGCCAATCAGGATCAGCGCCAGCAGTCCAACCGCGGCGAGTGTTGGGCGCGAGCGCTGTTCCAGTTTTTCCAGGACCCGGATCATACGTTAGCTTCTTGCACCATGCCGAACCCCGCGCGACCTGTCAAAAGGTGTCACGAGCGGGGCTGCGACGGGGAACCCCGGCTTAGCCGCAGGATGACTCTACCTTGGACCCTTGAAGATGGTGATTGCAAAGGTAAATCCAGGTTTGTTTTCGGCTTTTGATGTCGGGCGTTCACCTGTATACCGGAGCCAACGCGAGAGTTCGCCGGTGCCGGTCGACCCTCGTTTGCCGACACTATGAATCACTTCATCCTTTTCTCGGTCTGTTTCGCGCTGGGGCTGCGGGCAAGCGCGGCGGACTTGCGAATCGGAATCATCGGGTGCGACACGTCCCACGCGGTCGCTTTCACGGAGACCCTCAACAATCCAGCGGCCCCGGGGCATGTTCCCGGCGGGAAGGTAGTGGCCGCGTTCAAAGGTGGCAGCCAGGACATCCCGGCGAGTTGGTCACGGGTGGAGGGATATGCGCGCACGCTGCACGAAAAATATGGCGTAACCTTTTACAACACGATCGAAGAGATGTGCGAACACGTGGATGCCGTCCTGCTGGAGAGTGTGGATGGCCGCCCTCATTTGGAACAAGCGCAACCGGTGTTGCGGGCCAAGCGGCCGGTGTTTATCGACAAACCGATGGCGGGATCGCTTCAGGATGTGAAGGAGATATTTCGGCTCGCGAAGAAGGCGCACGTGCCGGTTTTCAGCTCATCCTCTTTGCGCTTCGGCACCAATACCCAAGCGGTGAGCCACGGGTCGGTGGGCAAGGTCTTTTACGCCGAAACCTATGGGCCCTGCGAAATCGAACCGCATCACCCCGACTTGTTTTGGTACGGAGTCCATGGCGTGGAAGCGCTTCTTACGGTAATGGGCACGGGCTGTGAATCGGTGCAAAGGCGCACAACCGCGGATGGAAAGATCGAAGTGTTGGGCACCTGGCCGGGAGGGCGAACCGGAATTTTCCGGGAGGATAAGGATTTTCACGGGTTGGCGCGAGGCTCTAAAGGCGAGGCTCCCGCGGGTTCTTTCGAGGGTTATGTGCCGCTGCTCGTTGAAGTGATGAAGTTTTTCCAGACCGGTCGAGCTCCGGTGCAACCCACTGAGACCATCGAAATATTTGCGTTTATGGAAGCGGCCGACGCGAGCAAAGCCGCCGGTGGCAGTCCGATTAAGATCAAGGGGATTTTGAAGCAGAATCGGCGTTAAGGGCTCGGGTAAAATGGCGCGGTTGAAGGGAAGTTACTTGCTTATCAATTTATGTAACATATGTTACAAAAAATGGCTTTGAAGTGGGTCCACCAGAGCCACGTCGGTTATTTGAGTTTCAGGAAGTTGCTGAGGATTTGCCTGCCGCTCTCGGTCAAAATGCTTTCGGGATGGAATTGAACGCCCCAGATCGGAAACTGCTTATGCTTTACTCCCATGATTTCGCCCTCGTCGGTTTCCGCGGTGATCTCCAGGCAATCGGGCACGCTGTCGCGTTGGATGACCAGTGAATGGTATCGGGTAGCGGCAAAGGGATTGGGCATGCCTTCGAACAGGTCCTTGCCGTTGTGCTTAATGGGCGAGGTTTTGCCGTGCATCATACGGTAGTTGACGATGACATTCGCGCCAAAAACATGGCCGATACATTGATGTCCCAGGCAAACTCCCAAAGTAGGAATTCTCGCTCCAAAACTGCGGATAATCTCGTTGGAGAGACCCGATTCCCGAGGGGAACAAGGCCCTGGGGAAATGAGGATGCGATCCGGGTTCAGGCTCTGGATCGCGCTGACTGAAATCTCGTCGTTTCGGTGGACGCGCATCTCCACGCGCATTTCCCCCAGATATTGCACCAGGTTATACGTGAAGGAATCGTAATTATCGATGACGAGCAACATGTCCAGTGGGGCTGAATCTAGCTCAGCGGAGTGGATTTGGGAAGCGGCGACCGCCTGGCTGATTTTGGCGATTTGCCCCGCCCCTTGAAGAGTTCTAACTGTGGGTCCTTTAGAAAGTCGTAGGTTTTCAGGATACGGATGGTTTGGAGCAGGTCGGATTTTTGGTAATTGCGGCTGGCTTCGATTTCCGTCACCAAATCGGACAGCAACGTGCGAAAGGAGATCACGGCGTCGATCCCTTTGGAGCGGAGGATCGAAACGCTCTGATCGCGGCTCTGCGCATCCTGTGGGAGTGAGGGGACGACCAGGATTTTGACCAGGCCTCCTTTCTCGCCGAAGGCGCGGACGGCCTGCTGGAAGCCCTTTTTTTCGAGAAAGCGGAATAGCTCCCGAGCGTGGGTGAGCAGGGCTGGGCTGAAAATTTCTGTATGCCAGGCCTTGATGACGATGATGGCACGTTCGACAAAAGGGAGGTCAGCGGACCTCAGGATAAACGGCAACTCACCGCGGAGCGGTTGGGGGCGCGGATTGAACGCGAGAAAATCGATATCTTCGTCTCCCCGGCCGGCCGGGGCGACGTATTTGCGGTACTGATGCACGAGAAACCCGTGCAACTCGAAGTACTCGCGAACAATGGATTCACTCACCGCGGCCATGGGAGAGCGAAAGTTGAAGGGAGTCTAAAGCCTTCCACAAGGTGGCCTCAGGTACTTTCAGGCCGTACTCGGCGTGCCCGATGCGTTTGGCCAGAACAAAGCGTAATTCTCCGGCGCGCACTTTTTTATCCAGGCGCATGGCTTCCAGCAAGCGCTCCTTTTGGCGGTCCCCCAGGGTCACCGTGACCGGCAGACCGGTTTGCCGGAAGAGGCGTTCGATCCGGGCCAGGTCCAAGGGAGGCAAGCCGAGCAGCCTCACAGAAAGTCGGGCGGCGGCTATTTGGCCCAGTGAAATGGCCTCGCCGTGCAAGTACTTTCCATAATGTGAGATGGCTTCGAGGGCATGGCCCACCGTATGGCCGAAGTTCAGGATCGCGCGGAGCCCGCTCTCGGTTTCATCCTGACTCACGACCTCGGCTTTGATCTCGCAGCATCGGGCGACGATTGCCGCGAGGATCCGTTGTTCCCGTCGCAGGACCTGCGGCAGGTCGCGCTCGATCCGGGCGAAGAGCGCCGCATCGTAGATGATCCCGTACTTAATCACTTCGGCCAACCCGGCGCGGAACTCTCGTTCGGGTAGGGTGGTGAACGTATCCAGGTCGCACAGGACGAGCTTGGGTTGGTAAAAGGCGCCCACCAGGTTTTTCCCGGCCTTCAGGTTGACGCCCACCTTTCCACCCACCGAGCTATCGACCTGGGCCAACAAGGTGGTGGGCACTTGAACGAAGGGAATGCCTCTCAGGTAGGTCGCAGCGACAAAGCCGGCAAGGTCACCCACCACACCTCCGCCCAGTGCGAGCACGAAAGAGCGCCGTTCCAGGCGGTGTTTGGCCAGCAGATCGTAACAGGCTTGCACCGTCTTTAGACTTTTCGCGGTTTCGCCGGCGGGCACGGCGATGAGGAAAGGGTTGAAACCCGCATTACGCAAGGTGGCCATTACGCGCTCTCCGTAGCGAGGCCCGACGTGGGAATCGGTAATCACCGCGCAAGCCCGATCCAGCTTGAGCCTCCGGCACTCCCCGCCCAAACGATCGAGGAGCCGGGCGCCGATTTTTATTTCGTAGCCGCGATTCTCGAGCCGTACCGGAACAACGCGCACCGGGTCAGGATAGAGATACTACAAAGTCTGTCAAAGGTTCGCTAACGCGGGTGACGCGGGCGGGCGTATCCCGACGGTACCACCGGCGGAGGGGTGGGGACGTCTCGTCGTGACGGGACGTCCCCTCCCCAATTCCCGCCGCCGCGCGGGGGCCCTGGCGGATGCGCTCAAGGCGGGAGAGCAGAGGCTGCCGGACTTTCTTCTTTTGCTTGGCGATTCCATACTTATCCTGATGGGCGTGGCGGCGGTTGCGTTGATAACGGGTGCTTCCCGCGGCATCGGCCGCGGTGTCGCGCTGGAACTGGCGAAGGTTGGTTACGACCTGGTGATCAACTACGCGCGCAATGGTGTGGCCGCCGAACAAACGGCGCGGGACTGCGTTGCCTTGGCCGCGGGTCAGCACCGAGCCAGCCGCGCGGAAATCTGCCAGGGCGATGTGGGCAAAAGTGAGGATCGTCGAGGACTCATCCAGTTCATCCGTACCCGCTTTGGTAGACTGGATCTCCTGGTGAATAACGCGGGCGTGGCGCCTGAGCCGCGCGCTGACCTGCTCGTGGCAACGGAGGAAAGTTTCGATCGAGTGATCACCACCAATCTCAAAGGCCCTTATTTCCTGACCCAGTTAGCGGCGAACTGGATGATCGAACAGGTCAGTGGCCGGACAAACGATAACTCCTTCCGGCCCAAAATCGTCACCGTGTCCTCCGTCAGTGCGTACGCGGCATCGGTCAACCGCGGAGACTATTGCATCGCCAAGGCGGGTTTATCCATGTTGACTTCGCTCTTCGCCGCGCGTTTGGCCAAGCATGGCATCCAGGTGTATGAGATTCGGCCCGGCCTCATTGCCACGGACATGACGGCCGGGGTGAAGGAGAAATATGCCTCCTTGATTGATGAGGGCTTAACTCCGATTAAGCGCTGGGGAACACCCGAGGATGTTGGGAAAGCGGTGGTGGCGATCGCCCAGGACCTCTTGCCCTTCAGCACCGGCGAGGTCATCAATGTGGATGGTGGCTTCCACTTGCGACGGCTGTAAGCAACGCCGGTTTGGCTGAAACTCAAGCTACAGATGCCTTTAAAAATTGATCACCGGGTCACCGCGAGAAACCTCCTTCCCAGGATTCACCACCTGTTTGAGCTTTCGAGTCAAAAGATCTGGAGTTTGGAAAAGAGCTGGCGGCGCTCCGACGGAACTCCCGTTTTCACAGCGGCTGGACGTTACACCTCGCGCGGTTGGACAGAATGGACCCAGGGGTTTCAATATGGGTCCGCCGTCATTCAGTACGATGCCACCGGCGAGAAGCGGTTCCTCGAGCTGGGCCGCCGGCGCACGATCGAGCGGATGGCCGTGCATGTTTCCCACCTGGGAGTTCACGATCATGGATTCAACAACATCTCGACCTACGGAAACCTCTGGCGGTTAATGCGTGAAGGGAAGATCGAATTCCACGAGCGTGAAAATGATTTTTACGAGCTGGCGCTAAAAGTTTCCGGAGCCGTTCAGGCCGCGCGGTGGACCACCACGGCGCCGGGCGAGGGATTTATTTACTCCTTCAACGGTCCGCATTCTCTCTTTGTCGACACGGTGCGCTCTCTGCGGTCCCTCGCGGTGGCTCATCAACTGGGCCATTGTTTGATGGCGGAAAGGGATCAAAGGATTTCGTTGCTGCACCGTCTCGTGGTGCACGCGCAGTCGACGGCGGCCTACAACATTTATTACGGCGAAGGCCGAGACCTGTACGATGTGAGAGGGCGTACTGCCCAGGAAGCTATCTTCAACACCAACGACGGCTCGTTTCGGTGCCCGAGTTCGCAGCAGGGCTATTCTCCATTTAGCACCTGGACGCGGGGCCTGGCTTGGGCGGTGCTCGGGTTTGCCGAACAACTTGAGTTTCTGAAAATCCTGGATCCCGAAGCGCTGCCGGCGCGGGCTAAGGTCCTTTCGTTCCTTTTGGCGGCGGCCCGGGCGACAGCAGACTTCTACCTCTCAAATTGCTGTTCCGACGGAGTGCCGATCTGGGATACGGGAGCTCCTGGTTTGCACCATCTGGGGGATTACTTGTCCAGGCCTGCGGACCCGTTCAACGACTGGGAGCCGGTGGATAGTTCAGCGGCGGCGATTGCGGCACAGGGGTTGTTGCGTTTAGGGAATCACCTTCAAGGCGGGGGCCACGGCCGCGCGGGGGAGACCTACCGTCAGGCCGCCTTGAGTGTTGCGCAGACGTTGTTCGCGGAACCCTACTTGTCCGAGAAAGCGAGCCATCAAGGTTTGCTCCTCCATTCGGTATATCACCGGCCCAATGGCTGGGATTACGTGAGCCCCGGCCGGAGTGTTCCTCAGGGAGAGAGCTCGATGTGGGGAGATTACCACCTCCGCGAGTTGGCCCTGGTTCTTTTGCGGGAAGCGCAAGGGGAACCTTACCCGACATTTTTTGATCCCACGAAACGAAGGCGAGGAAGGGCCTCCAAAGCGCGGCCTTCATGATTCGAGGTTAACCATGGCCGATCCTATTAAAATGGTTCGTATACCGTCCCTGAAGAACGTGGCGGAGTTCCGCAGTCATGTGGCGTCGCTGGGGATTGAAATACCTTGCGAGGAGGAAATCGTTAGTGGCGAACGTTCGCCATTAGCGCAACCGCTGGCTGAGCGGCTCGTCAACGGCAAGAAGATCGGGAACCGCTTCGCCGTTCAACCGATGGAGGGCTGGGATGGCACCCGCACGGGCGGTGTGACCCCTGAGGTTACCCGTCGTTGGCAACGGTTCGGGGAGAGCGGCGCGAAACTTATCTGCGGCGGGGAAGCCATGGCCGTCCGAGCGGATGGCAGAGCGAACCCGAACCAACTCATCATCAACGAGCACAACAAAGCCGATCTCGCGCAGTTAAGGAATGACCTCCTGACCGCTCACCGGCAGCGGTACGGCCAGGCCGAGGATGTGATCATTGGTTTCCAGCTAACCCACTCCGGCAGATTCTGCAAACCGACTGATAAGCTTCGATTGGAACCTCGGCTTGCCTACCGGCATCCGATCCTGGACCGGAAATTCGGTGTGGCGAGCGGTGACCAGGTGTGGACGGATGACGAGGTGGACCGATTAGTCGAGGACTTCGTCCGGGCCGCCCGAGTCGCTTGGGAGACGGGTGCGGATTTCGTCGACATTAAGCACTGCCATGGCTACCTGCTGCACGAATTCCTGAGTGCGTTCACCCGGCCTGGGAAGTATGGCGGCTCGTTCGAGAACCGCACCCGCATTTTACGGGAGATCATTTCGGGCATTCGGGCCGACAGCAACAAGATCGAAATTGCGGTCCGTCTGAGCGCTTTCGATTTCGTTCCGTTCCGGCCTGATCCGGCGGGTTCGCTGCCTGGCAAACCAGGGGTTGGCATTCCGGAGGATTTCTCCGGGTGCCTTCCTTATCGATTTGGGTTCGGGACGGATAAGGACAATCCGTTGCGGTATGATCTGACCGAGCCGGAGCGGTTTCTTCAACTCTGTTCCGAACTGGGAGTCAAAATTGTAAATATCAGTGCCGGGTCGCCGTACTATAATCCACATATTCAACGGCCGGCAGCCTATCCGCCGTCGGATGGATATCAGCCGCCGGAAGACCCATTGGTCGGTGTGGCGCGACACTTGGAGGTTGTTCGCCGGCTCAAAGCCTCGGCGCCAAAGGAACTCATTTTCGTCGGATCTGCCTATAGTTATTTGCAGGAATACTTGCCCCACGTTGCTCAATACGTGGTGCGAAACCGCTGGACGGACCTGGTTGGTCTCGGCCGCATGGTGCTTGCGTATCCAACGATCCTGGCCGACGCCGTGAACACCGGGACGCTGAACAAGCGTTCGATCTGCCGGACCTTCAGCGATTGCACGACGGCCCCACGCTACGGCCTGCTCAGCGGGTGTTATCCGCTGGACCAGTATTACGCGGCCAAGCCGGAATCCGACGAGCTTAAGGCGAAGAAGAAAGGGGCGCGGTAGGATCCCTGCCGCGCGCGGTTGGTGTAAGTGTGCTCGCCTTGTTACCTCGGCGGGGCAGGGTTGGACGCTTTCAACCAGTTTGTGCAAAATGGATCATCACCGACGCTGGTTTTGCCGCGCCCCTGGTGCTTTGGTAGGGTGCCCGCCAGGCTTACCGAGAGGACGCCGGCCGATAGCAGTATGCCAAAATTCAATGTGATCATTGGATTTTACACTGAGGCCCTTCATTGTTGGCGATGATCGCGAGGGTTGAAGGATCGAAAAAGGAGAGCCTTCACTTCGACGGCACGTTCATTGCTCCAGGTCTGCAACTGAAGAGAATCCAAAACAATCTGGCATTGCGAAATTTGAACTATGATGACACGAAAACTTAAAAGTCCGCTGGCGAAGGGCAGTCGACCCAGCGCGATTCCGATTAAGCAGGTAACCGTTCCGGTAAAGATCCATAGCTGCGCGGCGGCGCGCGTTTGCCTCGAATTTGTGAAGGCCGACGCCAAAGCAGTCTGCGTGGCTGGTTCCTTTAACGGGTGGAAGCCAGAGCAGGCTCCGTTGGTCCCCAAGGGTAACGGGCGGTGGGTGGGGGACCTGAGCGTCGGCCCTGGCCGGCATGAATATCTTTTCGTCGTGGACGGCCAATGGCTGCCCGACCCAAACGCCAAGGAGTGTGTGCGGAATCCGTATGGGGGAGTGAACTCAGTGCTGATGGTTTCGGCTTAGAGAGCTGCGGAACAAATGAGTGAAAATGACTGCGGAGCCCTGAGCCGGGCGGTTTTAGCGGCCTCAGGGTATCGATGCGGCGTGACTCGAATGGGGCTCTGCCCTAGTTTAGAGTCATGGCGCATCGCACGTTCACATTAGGGCATTCTCCGGACCCGGACGATGCCTTTATGTTCTATGGTTTGGCCCGGGATCTGATCCCGACCGACGGACTTCGGTTTGAACATATCCTCCAGGATATCCAAACCTTGAATGAACGCGCGACCCGCGGTGAACTGGATATCTCGGCCATTAGCATCCACGCTTACGCCTACGTAAGCGGTGAGTATGCGCTGTTGCCCAGCGGCGCCAGCATGGGCGACGGGTACGGGCCGATGCTCGTTTCAAAGGAGCGACTCACCAAGGCCGAGCTCGCGCGGAAACGGATCGCGGTCCCGGGGAAGATGACCAGTGCGTTCCTGGCGTTACAGCTGTGGCTGGAAAAGCCGGCGAACGAGCTCCAGATTGTCGTTGTGCCCTTTGACCAAATCTTCCAAGCCGTAGGTTCGGGACAGGCTGACGTGGGCCTGATCATTCATGAAGGCCAATTGACGTGGCAAAACGAAGGATTACAGCTTTGCGAAGATCTGGGGGCCTGGTGGAAGCGGGAGAACGACGGGCTTCCTCTCCCTTTGGGTGGCAATGTGATCCATAAGCGCTTCGAGCCTAAACTTCGCAAACAAGTCTCCGACGTCCTGACGGCCAGCATACGCTTCAGCCTCGATCATCGTCCGGAGGCGGTGCAGCACGCACTCCGATACGCGCGCGATATGGGCCGCGATTTGGCGGACAAATTCGTCGGTATGTACGTCAATCATTGGACCCTGGATTACGGGGAGAAGGGTCGTGAATCTATCCGCCGCTTCCTCGGTCGCGCCTTTGACGAAGGTCTGCTTCCTCACCGCCAGGAGTTGGAATTTGTTCAATGAACTCTCGGCGGGCCCAGAAGCCACGTGACTATTTCCAACCGAGCCCCCACCCTTAGCGCATGCAATACTGGTTGGTGAAACAAGAGCCTGAGGATTACTCATGGTCGACCTTCGTCCAAGAAGGCAAGGTCGCCTGGACTGGCGTTCGGAATTACCAAGCGCGGAACAACCTGCGCGCGATGAAAAAGGGGGATCGCGTCCTGTTTTATCACAGCGGGGCTACCAAGGAGATCGTGGGAATCGCGCGGGTTTCCAAGGAAGCGTACCCCGATCCGACGGCGAAAGAGGGGGATTGGGCGGCGGTGGACCTGGCGCCGCTGATAAATCTGGAGAAGGCCGTCGAGCTTGGCGCGCTCAAGTCCGACAAACTTCTGTGTGCGATGGCATTTGTGAAGCAAGGGCGGCTGTCCGTCAGCCCGGTATCCGAACCCCAATTCCGGCGTGTGCTTGAATTGGCTGAAACCGACCCTCCATGAGCCGGAGGAAGGCGGTCATTTTTGATATGGACGGGGTGATCGTGGACAGCGAGCCCCGACACGAGAGCGCCTTTCTCGAGGTGGTCCGCGAGATTGGGTACGGGGAGTCTCTCAACCTCAAATTCTCGGATTTCGTCGGAAGGTCCGACCATGAACTTTGGGTGGCCTTCATCGCCCGGCACCGTCCAAAGCAGACTTTGGCGGAGTTGCTCGAAATGAAGCGAACCCGGATCGTTGAAATCATACGGCGTGAGAAGCCGCTATTCGACGGACTTCCCGCATTGGTGAAACGATTGGCGTCCGCTTACCGTTTGGGCGTCGCTTCCGGATCCGACCGATTGGTCGTCGAGGAGGTCCTCGCGCTCGAAGGGCTTCGAAACTATTTCCCCGAGGTCGTTACTGCCTCGGATGTGGCCCATGGGAAGCCCGAGCCTGATATCTTTCTGCGGACGGCCGAACTGCTCGGAGTTTCCGCGCCGGACTGCTGGGTGATTGAGGATTCCAAGCCGGGGATCCAGGCGGGGTTAAGCGCGGGAATGCGCGTGATTGCCATCACGAATACCCATACTGCGGGGGAGTTGACTCAGGCGCATCATGTTGTCGGGACCTATGCCGAGATCGAGCAAATCCTGCTCCCGCCCGGCCTGCCGTAGGGGGATGGCGCGCGTTAGGAGAAGAGCTCCGAGACGCTTTCCCCGAGCGCAGTTACCATGGTGTGCACCTGTTCCCGGGTGGTGCAATACGGCGGCATCAGGACGATCACATTTCCAACCGGTCGCGTCAGGACGCCGCGTTTGGCCATCAATTCGCAAACCCGGATTCCGACCCGGTCGCGCACATCAAAAGGTTCACGTGTCCGCCAGGTCTTTACTAATTCCACGGCGGCAATCAAGCCCACCTGCCTGATGTCACCGACTTCGGGGTAATCCCAAAGCCGTTTCAGCTCGTCGTGCAGGGCGCGCTCGAGGTTGTTTCGTGCTCGGAGTGAGCCAGGGCTGGAAAGGATTTCCAGGCTGGCCAGAGCGGCCGCGGCACCGATTTGATTTGCGGTGAAGCTATGACCGTGGAAAAAGGTTTTGAATTCAGCATAGTCACCGAGGAAGGCGTCGAAGACCGCCTGCGTCGTCAGGGTGGCGGCCATGGGGACGTAGCCACCGGTCAACCCTTTTGCCAGGGCGAGAAAGTCAGGTCGCACGTCCTCGTGCTGGCAGGCAAACAGGCCGGGATCAGGTGCCGACGATGACCTGTAGCTCTGTCGGCGCCTGCCGGAGGACCCGGCCTGACTGGCGGAGGAAGAGTTCGGTTCAACGAGTTGCCCAGTCCCGGTCCGGCCAAACCCAGTCATCACCTCGTCGGCGATGAGCAGGGCTCCGTGAGCGCGCGCGGTCTCGGTGGCCAAACGCAACCACCCGGCCGGCTGTGGAATCATTCCCGCCGCGCCTTGCATCAACGGTTCGAAAACAAAAGCGGCGTAAGGATTTCCTCGTTTCTTCTGCGCGCGGAAGCGGCTCTCGAGCTTCTCGATGCACTCCCACTGGCATTTCCGGTAGTGACGGGCATCCGCTCGATCGGGCTTGGCGCGATTAAACGGGCAGCGATAGCAATAGGGCGACATCGCCCGGTCGGTCTTAAAGAGCAACCCCGAATAGGCCTGATGGAAAAGGGGGATGTGCCCCAGGGAAACCGCACCGACGGTATCCCCGTGGTAGGCTCCGGCGAGTGAGAGGAAGCGAGGCTTGGAGGTGCGTCCCAACCGCCGGGTGTACTCATAGGCCATTTTGAGGGCCACTTCGACCGCCGTCGAGCCGTCGTCGGAAAAAAAGACTTTTACCAACTCGGCCGGTTGACCGCTTCGCAAATCTTTGGAGCGCTTCCTGACGGCCCCGGACGATCTCAAGGGTAACTCGGGATTGGAGCCGCGGCCTCCGGGCTGGCACTTTGCGGCCCGCACCAGCTTTTGCGCCAGCAGGCTGGCCGGCTCGTTGGCTAAGCCCAAAGCGGAGCTGTGCGCGATCTTTCCTAATTGTCGCTGAATGCCGGCATTGATCTTCGGATGTTTGTGGCCGTGAAGATTCGTCCAGATCGAAGAGTTCGCATCCAGATAGGTTCGTCCCCGAACGTCTCTCAGCGAAGCTCCGTGGCCTTCCACAATGACGATGGGCTCCGTCTTGAGCCAGTCGCGCATTTGGGTGAAGGGGTGCCAGGCGTGCTGGTGGTCAAACTGGGCCAGGTGATGCATGGAGTAAAGCCTTCGGTTCAGCACCTCGCGCCGCGAGATCCAACGTGCCCAGCGCGGCCAGGGCTCGTGCGACTTCGGCCTGAGTGTGGGCGGCGCTGAGCGTAAGACGCAGGCGGGCGCGACCGCGAGCCACGGTGGGATATCGGATG
>Ga0105240_10002886_pt1 | contig 27149 bp, 26 predicted proteins | sample KBSC54metaG_FD_80426 | JGI IMG/M metagenome (GOLD analysis project Ga0105240, IMG submission 80426) | Corn rhizosphere microbial communities from Kellogg Biological Station, Michigan, USA - KBS C5-4 metaG | ecosystem: Host-associated > Plants > Roots > Rhizosphere > Soil | place: Michigan, USA... | reverse complement strand
TCCAGGACCGCGCCGTCGCGCGCCCAACCCGTCGCCATGTCTGCCTGCGTTCCTGTCGCCTTCGCCTGTCAGAGAGATAGGGGCGGCGCGGCGCGAGCCAAGGGTTGCGCGCGGCTCGCCAAATCGCGTGCGTCAAGAATTATGTAACCTGCGCGTGAGCAAGCCACGAGGCGCGGCGGCGGCGCGCGCCTCGACAACGCTCTCCACATTCGCATCACAACGCTCCAAAGAAGGGCGCAGTGAGCGATGCGCGGGCGGCGCGGGGGAGATGCATGCCAATTCTGCCATTGAGCCGGGCGCTGGCCTACCAGGCGGCGCGCAAGCCGCAGGATGCGATCGCCATCGAGTACGGCGACGACCGGCTGACCTTCAGGGAGCTCGACGCGCGCTCCAACGCCCGGGCCCGCGCCTTCCAGGACGCCGGCGTCAGGCCCGACGACCTGGTCGCCATCGTGCTTCCGAATTCCTCGCTGTTCCTGGAGACCGCCTTCGCGATCTGGAAGTGCGGCGCGATGCCCACCAACATCGCCGCCGGGCTGCCGGCCGAGGAGCTGCGCGGCATCGTGGAGGTGGCCCGGCCGCGGCTGGTGGTCGGCGGGGATGCGGATTGCTTGGGCGGCGCGGCCACCCACATCGGCGCGGAGTTCGAGCCCCATGGCTATTCGACGGCCGAGCTGCCGGAGCTGAATCCCACGCACTGGAAGGCGACCACCAGCGGGGGCTCGACGGGCCGTCCGAAGGTGATCGTGATTCACAAGCCGCCGTACTTCAGCACCGAGCTGCCGCCCTACACCAACGGCCTGCGGCCGGACGGGGCCATGCTGGCGCCGGCGGCGCTGTCGCACGGCGCGCCGTTCTCATTCTGCGTGTTCAGCCTGGTGATGGGCAAGCGCGTGGTCGGGATGAAGCGGTTCGACGCGCGCGAGGCGCTGGGGCTGATCGAGCGCGAGCGGCTGGACTGGGCCTATCTGGTGCCGACCATGATCCATCGCATCTGGACCCTGCCGCCGGAGGAGCGTGACGCCTTCGACCTGTCGAGCCTGGAGGGGCTGATCCACACCGGGATGAAGATCGCGCCCTGGCTGAAGGAAGCCTGGATCAACTACATCGGCCCCGAGAAGGTGTGGGAGATCTACGGCGGCAGCGAGGGCCACGGCAGCTGCGTGATCCGCGGCGACGAATGGCTGGCCCACAGGGGGTCGGTGGGCCGGCCCGGGGCCGGGTCGAAGACGCGGATCGTGGGGGAGGGGGGCCGCGACTGCGCGCCGGGCGAGGTGGGCGAGATCTACTTCCTGCCGGCGGCCGGGGCTGGGACCACCTATCACTACATCGGCGCCGAGCCGCGGCGGATCGAGGGCGGGTGGGAGTCGATCGGCGACCTGGGGTGGCTCGACGAGGACGGCTACCTCTATCTCGCCGACCGCCGCCACGACCTGATCGTGCGGGCCGGCGCCAACATCTATCCGGCCGAGGTCGAGGCGGCGCTGGAGTCCCACCCGGGCGTCGCCTGCGCCATCGTGGTCGGCCTGCCCGACGAGGCGCTGGGCCAGCGGGTGCACGCGGTGATCGAGGCGTCCGAAGGCGTCGATCACGCCGACCTGGCCAGGTCGCTGCCGGTCCACATCGCCCAGAAGCTCTCCCGCTTCAAATGCCCGACCAGTTACGAGATCACCGACCAGCGTCTGCGCGACGACGCCGGCAAGGCGCGCCGAAGCGCCATCCGCGACGGGGCGATCGCGCGGGCGGCGGATGCGGTGGAATCACGGTGATCGCGTGATCGCGATCGGGCGGCCTCGACCCTGACCCCTCACTCCTCCATGGCGCCGGGCTTGGGGGCGAAGAAGGCCTTGTGGGCGATCAGGTCGTCGGCGGTCAGCTCGCAGAAATCGAGCGCGTTGGCCTGGCCGTGCTTGCCCATCGGGCGGTCGTGCACGATCACCTCGAAGGCCAGGATATTGCCCGTCTGCGCCACGCGGCCGACGGACGTCTTGAGGTCGCGATTCTGCAGCGCCCGGACATAGAACTCGTAGATCGCGGGCCTGCCGGCATAGGCGACGCCGTCGGCGCCCAGGTAGACCGCGTCTTCGGCGTACAGCATCGAACAGGCCTTCGGGTCGTGCCGGTTCAGGGCCTCGATGTATCGCTGGGGAATCGTGCTTGCCATTGGATCAGTACCTTCCTGGAGGGATCGATCGGATAGGGGACGCCCGGATGGTCGACATCAGCGCGGGTCGAACCTGACGCGGAGATGGTCAGGCACGCGCCCGGTGAAGCCGACGGGCTGGGGCGGCGGGTAGTCGGGATCGAGCCGCAGGCCCGGCAGGCGGTCGAGGACCGCGTTCAGCGCGCGGGTCATCTCCAGCCTGGCCAGGTGCTGGCCGATGCACACATGCGGGCCGACGCCGAACGGCACCGGCCGGACCCTGTGCTCGCGGAAGATGTCGAAGCGGTCAGGGTCCTCGAACTTGGACGGATCGCGGTTCGCCGAGCCCCGGATGGGTCTGACGACATGGCCCCTGGGGATGATGTGGCCGTCGATCTCGACATCGCGGTTCACGTAGCGTTCGGCGGAGATGATCGGCCCCTCCCAGCGCAGGGCCTCCTGGATCGCCTTCGGCACGAGGCTCCGGTCGCGGCGCACGGCCTCCAGCTGGTCCGGGTTGCGCAGCAGCGCGCAGAACAGGCTGCTGGTGCCCTGGTAGGTGGTGTCGCCGCCGGCGTTGACCAGTTGACGCAGGAAGCCGATCAGCACGTCGTCGGGCAGACGCTCGCCGTCCGCCTCGACGGTGGCCAGGTGGCTGACGATATCCTCTCCCGGCTCGGCGCGGCGCAGGGCCACCAGCTCCTCGAAGAACTCCCCGAGCTTGGTCGACGCCTCGACCCCCTGCGGAAGCCCGATCACGTTGAGCAGCTGGGCTTCGGCCAGCCTGTGGAAGGTGGCGCACATCTCCTCGGGCAGCCCCAGCTGACTGAAGATCACCTGGAAGGGGTAGAGGTGGGTGAATTCGCCGACCAGTTCGGCCTCGCCGCGGTGGATGAACCGGTCCACCAGACCATTGACCACCGGATCGACGAAGGCCTCGCTCCACCTGGCGACCGTCTGAGGCAGGAAGGCCTTCTGGAAGACCTTCCGGAACCTGGCATGGTCCGGCCCATCCATGGCGGTCAGCGAGCGACCGAACGTGGGACCCACCAGATGCTTCAGCACCTCGTGGCTGCCGAAGGTCTCCTCGTCCACGCCGATCCGGACGACGTTGTCGTAGCCGAACACCATCCATTGGGTGAAGCCGGCCAGATCGTACAGATCGGGCACGTCGTCGAACATCGACCGATAGCCGCCCGGGTGAACGGTTCCGCGGGCATGGGCCGCATGGATTATGGGATAGGGGTCCAGAGTGTCCCCTCTCGACATCTTCTTCGCCGCAAGAACATCGAAGGAAGCGTCGTCAAGGTCCTTCAAGCGAGGCATGACCGCCACAGTCGTCATGTCGTCTCACCTTCTCCCACGGCTTGGCTCGACTGCGGATTATCTACCGATCGGCGCGTGCGCCAAGCGCGCGCGGGGGGCGGCCCGCTCCGGTTTCCCGTCGATATCTATAGGGTTTTCCGAATAGGCGTGGTCAGGCAGGAACGTAGGTCAGCCGCATCGCGTCCTCGCCGATCAGGTCGCTGGCCACGAGGCGCAGCGGCGGGCGGGGTCCGGCGAAGAACGGCTTGCCGCGGCCGAGGACGACGGGGCGGAAGTAGAGGCGGTACTCGTCGATGAGGCCGAGGTCGGTCAGGCTTCGGGCCAGGTCCGGGCCGGCGACCTCGATCTCGCCGTCGAGGTCGGCCTTCAGCCTGCGCACCACCGCCTCGACGTCGCCGGCGACGAGGGTCGCGTTGGGGCCGACCGAGGCCAGCGAGCGCGACACGACCCACTTCGGCTGGCCCTGCCAGGCCGCCGCGAAATCGCGAAATTGCGGGGTCCACTCGGGATCGTCTTCGTCCCAGACCCGCATGACCTCGTACATGCGGCGGCCGTAGACGCTGCCGGCCAGGCCGCGCACCTGGTCGATGAAGTGCTGGAACAGCACGGGACCGGGCTCGAACGCCTCATGGTCGACGTAGCCGTCGAGGGACTGGTTCAATCCGAAGACGAGTTTCGCCATGCCGCGGGTCTCCGTTCCGGTTTCGTGGTCAGCTTGAGGCGCCGGATGCGCGGAAGCCAGGTTGCGCCGGATCGTTCGGGCGGCAGGATGGCGTGGCGCCGCCGCACGGATCGAGTCGAGAAGTTCACGCGATGACCTTGAACGCCCTGTTCCTCATGTTCGTAGCGGCCGTGCTGGGGGTGGGCGGCGCGGCGCTGGCGGCGCCGCCGGCGGCGTCCAGCGCGATCGCGTCGATCGATCTGTCGCAGCCATTCCGTACGCGGTCTCCGTGGCGCTTCACGGCGACGCAGGGGCCGCCGGCCGCCGATCCGCTCGGGATGGACGGCGAGACCGCGCCGGGGGCCATCGTACTGTGCCTGAGCGCCTCGGGCGGCGCGTCCTGCGACCCCAGCCTGCAACGGTCGCTGCGGACCGGCGTCGCCGACGATGTCTTCGCCGAGCCCCACTTCCTCGCCGACGCCCGGGTCGTTCGCCTTCGCGGGCCCGTGGAGCGTTCCCTGCTGCTGGTGCAGGCCGCCAGCCTGCACAGCGGGGACGGGGACCAGGTGGTGCGCACCCAGGTGCTGGCGTACGACCGCGCCGCGGACCGCTTCGTGCGCGTCTACGACTTCGCGACCGGGCGGAACAACAACCAGGATGTCCGCCTCGTGGAGGCCGGCCCGCTGAGCGGCGCCATCATCACGGCCGAACCGACCGCGAATGCGCCGTACGGCTACTGGATCACCGTCAACCGGCCCGCCGCCGGCCGCACCTACGCGAAGGTCCTGCGCTATCGGAGCGCGACCACCTACGGCGACGGCAATCCGCTGTCGGTGGTCGACTCGGAGATGCCGAACATCCAGCGGCGGCTCGGCCTCTGGCGGCCCGGCTCGCCGCTTCCGCTTCCCGATCGCCCGTGTCCCAACCCGCGCCTGCGCGGGATGGAACTGTGGTGCAACTGAGTTGGCGTGGCGGCGCATTCATCAACGCGCCGGCGTCGCCACGATCCCGTACTTTTCCGCCCGCTGGCACTCGGCCGACGCCGACCCGGCGGCCAGCAGCATCGCCAGGCCGGCAAGGGCGGCGGCCGTTTGGCGCATCATGTCCTCCCCCAAGAACATACAACTCGAAGGGTATAGCGTCGTGGGGTTCGCGCAAGCGGCCGGCGTCGGCAGGTTGGCAGCTCGCGAATCCCATCGCAGGCTCGGGCGATGCCAGCCCCCGACATCGCGATCCGCGCAAAACGCAAGCTGACCAACCGCCTGATCGCGGCGCACGACGCCGCCCGGCTGCGGCCGCACATCACCGACGACATGCTACTTATCGTCGGCGACGGCGAGCTGATCCGGGGCGCGGACGCGGTGGTGGCCGCCTTCGCCAGCCAGTTCGCCGACGCCGCCTTCGTCGATTATGTCCGCACGACGGACACGGTGGAGCTCGCCGACGACGGCCGTCGCGCCGCCGAAACCGGGCGGTGGGTCGGAAGGTGGAAGGGCGGGGTCGAGATGAGCGGCGTCTACATGGCCGCCTGGCGTGAGACCCGCGGCCAATGGCTGCTGGAGCGCGAACTTTACGTCACGCTTCGCCGCTGAGGGGGAGACGCCCTGTGAACTGATGTCCCAGGCAGGACGCCAGCATCTCCAGGGAGGCTTCCCAAAGGCGGGCGGCGCTTTCCGGATCCGCGAGCGCAGGGTTGAAGCCATGCCAGGGATGGACGCCCGGCCCAATGGGCAGCGCCAGGCCGCAGTTTCCAGCACCAGGCCGCCACGGCCCGCGATCTCCGGCGCCGTCGCCGCCCACACCGAGGTGGCGGCCCCCTGTCCTATGGAGCGGATTGCGGGATTCAGCTCGCCGCCCGGCTGGATAAAGCCGATGCCGCGCATCTGGTGGTGCTGATCGCCTGACCGTGACCTCGTCCGCCAGGGCCACGCTCGTCGCATCGCACACGGCCAGGCGAATATCCTGCGGCGGCGGCGAGACGCGCCACGCCGCGGACGGTCCGGGGAGGGAAGAGGCGATGCAATGGTCGCTGAGGACATGCGTGCGGCCATTGCCGATGCGCTCGATGCATGACGTCGACGCGAGAGGTCCGTCCGGGGAATACGCCGCCCAAGGAAGTAGCCCCGCCGGCGAGGATTTCTTGCCGACGGAGCCAACGCGCCAGGCCCATACCTGGGATTTAGGCGGACCCGACAGCATCGTAACGCGCCGCCGCGCGCATCGATGCGCAGAGGTCGCGGGGCGTGGGCGTCGCGCGAGCTCTACGCAGGGCCCCGGGCGAGCCCGGGCCGCAATTGACCGGTAGTCCCTGCCCGTCGATGACGACGTCAGATGGCCGAGCCTGTCCGTAGAGCCTTCGCAGCGGCGCGCAGCCGGCTTTGGCGCGCTCTGGCGACCGCGCCGGACCCTGGCGGATGGGGTTTCTCTGCTGTGGTGGGCTGCCTGGCGTTGGCCGCCATGGCCGTCGTCGGGTTCTCGGGGGGACTCTATCATCTCGGAGCACCCAGCCTGGCCGGACTGCCATTGCGCCTCCTCAGCGTGATCTTCGTGCCGGCGCTCGGCGAGGAGGCGGTGTTCCGCGGCGTCCTCGTGCCGGACAGGTTCGAGACGCCGCGGCCTTTCGCCGCCATTGCCGTGGCCACGGCCGTGTTCACGGGCTGGCACGTCGCGGAGACCCTGTTCCTGCGGCGCGCTGCCCCGATCTTCCTGCGGGCCGACTTCCTGGCGTGCGCGGCCATTCTTGGTGCGGGCTGCGCGGTGATCCGCTGGCGCACGGCGTCGCTGTGGCCCGCCGTCGCGCTCCACTGGCTGGCGGTGGTCGTCTGGCAGACCTGGCTCGGAGGCCCCGGTGTCGAGGCGCTGAGCTAGGTCGGTCGGCCGGGCATCGTCCCTCGCCGGCCGTCAGAAAGGACTTTGTCGAGCACGGCCTTGGGCGCACTGACTGTCACACTCAGCGGACGGTAGCGACGCCGGCTGGATGGGGGAGGAGATGCAAGAGCATCAAGGTAACGACCGCGCGGGTTCCGACATCGCCTTCGTGGCCTGCGGGCCGCACCAGCCCGCTCAGCGGCGGGCGCTGGCCCAGACCAGCGGGCGGGCCGCACGGTTGAGCAAGGGACCGGCGCGGGTGGTCGACGTGCACGCGCATTGCGTCTTCCCGGCGGCCATGAAGCTGCTGGGGATCGAATATCCGGGCCGAACCCCGCTCCACCTGGCCAACGTCGCGCAGGTCACCGCCGACGCGATCACCGGCCGCCTGGCGGCCATGGACGCGCAGGGAGTCGACCTGGAACTGCTGAGCGTCAACCCGCTCTGGTACCGGGCCGACCCCGACCTGTCGCGGCAGGTGATCGACCTGCAGAACGAGGCCCTCGCCGAGGTGGTGGCCCGCCATCCGGACCGCTTCGCCGCCCTGGCCTGCGTGGCGCTGCAGCACCCGGAGCTGGCGGCCGAGCAGCTCGAGCACGGGATGCGGACGCTGGGGCTCAAGGGCGCGCTGCTGGGCGGCTGCGTCGACGGGCGTGAACTGTCGGACCCCAGCTTCCATCCGTTCTGGGCGAAGGCGGAAGAGCTGGGCGCCTTCATCTTCATCCATCCCCAAGGCGTCCCGGAGATCAACCAGCGGCTGGCGGGCAGCGGCGGCCTGTGGAACGTCATCGGCAACCCGCTCGACACCACCATCGCGCTGTCGCAGCTGATCTTTCAGGGCACGCTCGACCGGTTTCCCGGCCTGACAATCTGCGCGGCCCACGGCGGCGGCTATCTGCCGGCCTATGCCGCCCGCTCGGACGCCGGCATCCGGACCTTCCCGGACAGCTACACCGTCCCGCTGAAGAAGGCCCCGACCGCCTACCTGCGCGACCTCTACTACGACTCCCTGGTGTTCACCCCGGAGGCGCTGCGCCACCTGGCGGCCGAGGTCGGCGCGGACCGGATCATGCTGGGCACCGATCACCCCTACCCCTGGACCGACCGCGCGGTGGCGCACATCCTGGAGACACCGGGCCTCAGCGACGCCGACGTGGCCAGCATGCTGGGCGACCTGGCGGCGCGGCTGCTCGGCCTGGGAGCGGCGCCCTAGCCTCGGGCGCAGACCCACGACCTCGGCGCGGCGGTGGCCTGATCCCGCGTCGACCTGATCCCGGGTCGAATAGCGTCGTGATTTCTCAGACGAGGCTCAGGACGCCTCGCTCCACCGGGAACTCACGCGGCAATTCCTTCGAAGCGCGTGGTCATTCGGGTCGGTGTTTCTGTTGAGCAGAGGTTCCGACCACGAGACAGGCCAGGAACCTGACGCCGTCGTGACCGTTGCCTTATCAAGGGCGTACCGAGTCGCGGATTTTCTTACATTGACGCGACAGGATTCTAACGAGCCCGCCACTTTCATTGTACTGACCGACGCGGACCAAACACCGTGCAAAGAGAGGCTCAAGTGTCGTCAGAGGATGCCCCAAGCGGTCCGGTCGACCAATTGCTCGACACACCGGACCTTGCCGGCGCCCTGGAAAGCGACCGGTTCAAGCAGTTTCTCGACCAGGTGCCCGTGGCGATCGCCGTCTCCGCGCTGAAGCCGGCGGAACGGATCGTGTATGCCAATCTCGAGTTCGCGCGCCTCACCGGCCGAGAGAACAGCCAGCTCCTGGGCGGCGGCTGGGACCTCCTGCCCGGCGTCGCCACCGATCCTGAAGCCGCCCGCGCGCTGGGCGAGGCGGTCGCTTCGGAACGCGATTACGTCGGCGCCTTCGCGATCCCGCACGACAGCGCGCCGGAGATTGTCGATGCCTGGTCGAACCTCATCGAGGATGACGACGGGGCTCCGGCCTTCCGGCTGGTGGCGCTTGTCAAGGCCGCCAGCCGCACCGCCTCGGTCCTCGATGAGTTGCAAGAGCGCGTCCGGGAAAAGGACATGCAACTGCGCGAGCTGCAGCACCGGGTGAAGAACAATCTGCAAATGATCACCGCTCTGATCCGCGTCGAAGCCCAGGGGGTTTCGGACCGCACCACGGGCGAAGGATTTGACCGCCTGGCCGGCCGCGTAGAGGCGCTTGGTCTGCTCTACCGCGCGCTCGGCGACGCTGACCCAGCGGGCAATGAGGTCGATCTGGGAGTCTACCTGAGCGAAATTGCTTCGGCGGTGATGCGGGCGCACGCCGTCGAGGGCATCAGGCTCGATCTGAAGGTGGACACCTGGTTCGTCTCGATCGACGTGGCGATGCCCACGGGGCTGGTCGCCAACGAACTGCTGACCAACGCATTGAAACATGCGTTCCAGGGCCGTGCGAGCGGGACCCTGACCGTCCGCTGTACGACCGACGCCACCGGCTGTCGCGTGGTGGTCGCCGACGATGGCGTCGGCCTGCCGGAAGGCTTCTCGTGGCCCAAGTCGGGCAAGCTGTCGGCCCTCATCGTCCGCTCCCTGCTGCAGAACGCCAATGCGAGCATCGATGTCCGCTCTGCCCCGGGCCAAGGCGTGCAAGTCACAATCCGATTCGACTGCCGAGAGCCGGCGCGAACGAACTGACGGGAGCTGGTCGGTCCTCGGAGCCGACGAGGATCTCCGACTTCTCCTATCCTCGCCCGCTGTGATGGCCTATGCGAGCCCCATGCCTTCCAAGACCCTGGATCCCACGCTGGCCTCGGCGTTGGCGGAGCGCGGCTATGCAACGCTGACGCCGGTGCAGCTGGCGGTGCTCGAGCCCGGCGCGCAGGGGCGCGACCTGCTGGTGTCGGCCCGCACGGGATCGGGCAAGACGGTGGCCTACGGCCTGGTGTTCGGAGAGGGCCTGCTGGGGGTGGACGGCAGCCTGTGGCCCCCCGGCGCGCCGCAGGTGCTGGTGATCGCCCCAACGCGCGAGCTGGCGATGCAGGTGCGCGGCGAGCTGCAATGGCTCTACGCCGGGGCCCGGATCGTCGCCTGCGTCGGCGGCATGGATCCGCGCGCCGAGCGGCGGGCGCTGGAGCAGGGCTGCCACATCGTGGTCGGGACGCCCGGGCGGCTGCGCGACCATCTGGAGCGCGGCCAGCTGCGCCTGGACGAGCTGTCCTGCGTCGTGCTCGACGAGGCCGACGAGATGCTGGACCTGGGCTTCCGCGAGGAACTCGAGGAGATCCTCGACGCGACGCCGAAGGATCGGCGCACGCTGATGTTCTCGGCCACCCTGCCGCCGCCGATCGTCGCCCTGGCGGGGGCCTATCAGAAGAACGCCCTGCGCCTGGTGGTGGGCTCGGCCGACACCGCCCACAGCGACATCGAGTACCGCTGCGTGCGGGTGGCGCCCAGCGAGGTCGAGCTGGCGACGGTGAACGTGCTGCGGTTCTTCGACTCCGGTTCGGCCCTGGTGTTCTGCGCCACCCGCGAGGGCGTGCGGAAGCTGCACGCCGACCTGGTGGAGCGGGGGTTCAACGTCGTCGCGCTCTCCGGCGAGCTCAGCCAGGCCGAGCGCAGCCACGCCCTGCAGGCGCTGCGTGACCGGCGGGCGCGGGTGTGCGTGGCCACCGACGTCGCCGCCCGCGGCATCGACATCCCGGACCTGGACCTGGTGATCCACGCCGACCTGCCCACCAATCGCGAGACCCTGCAGCACCGCTCCGGCCGGACCGGGCGGGCGGGCCGCAAGGGACTGTGCGTGATCCTCGTGCCCCATCCCCGGCGCAGGCGCACCGAGATGCTGCTTCGCTCGGCCAATATCGAGGCCCAGTGGCAGGCGGCCCCGACGGCCGACGAAATCCGGGTCCAGGACCAGACACGCATGATCGAGGCGGTCGGCGCCGGGGCCGAGGCGAGCGAGGACGACCTGGCCTTCGCCCGCGCGTTGATGGCCCGGCGATCGCCCGAGGACATCGCTGCGGCCTATGTGCGGCTGGCGCGCTCGGCCATGCCCGCGCCCGAGGATCTCACCGAGGATGCGCCGGTCTACATGCCCTACGCGCCGGATCGAAACCGGGACGGCGGCAACCAGGACGACAGGAGCCGGAGCCGGGGCGGGAAGGGCGGCCGCGCCGAGGCGCCGCCCGAGCCGCTGCGGCCAGGGTTCGAGGACGCGGTCTGGTTCCGGATCGACCTCGGCCGCAACAAGAACGCCGAGGCGCGCTGGCTGCTGCCGCTGATCTGCCGGCGCGGCCACCTGACCAAGCGCGAGATCGGCGCGATCCGGGTGTTCGAGCGCGAGACCCGGTTCCAGATCGTCGCCGAGGCGGTGGAGCGCTTCGAGGCCGCCGCGGCGCGGGGCGACAACGATGGCGGCCGGATCCACCGCGTGGACGCCGCCGCCGTGCTCCCGGCGCGCGCAGAGCGACGCGCGCCGGACCCCAAGGCCAGGTTCAAGCGAAAGCGCAAGCCCAACGGCTGACCTGCCCCTGCGCCCAGCCCGCCGCTACTCTGCCGGCGTGAGGGAAATATCGACCATGATCTCGGCCGAGATCTCCTCCAGCGCGGCCTGAACCCTGCCGGCCTGGAGTTCGGGGGGAAGGCGCAGACGCGCCTCCATGTGGAACAGCACGGCGCCGGAGTGCGGCTCGGAGCTGAGCCAGGTCCTGAACGTCTCGATATTGGCGCCCAGACCGCTCAGGACCGCGGTGACTTGGTCCACGATCCCGGGTCGATCCTGGCCGACCAGCCCGAAATGAAGCGCTTCGCCGGCCGCGTCCGGACCGGCGACAGCGGGCGCGATGCGCACCTCGAGCCCGTGCGAGTCCACCGTGTCGATGGCGGAGCGCAGCCCGTCAACGCCCTCCGCCGCGAGTTCGACCAGCACCGATCCCACGTAGAGGCCGCCCAGGCGACTGAGGTGGCTCTCCAGCCAGTTGCCGCCGGCCGAGAACACAGCGGCCGCGAGCGCCTTGGTGAGGCCAGGTCGGTCGCTGCCCACCACGCTTAAGACCAACAACGCCATCGATGACTCTCGGAAATGCCTTGGCCGGCCCGTCGGGATCGGGGTCTCCGTCTATACACGATGGCATGGATGGCGCGCCCCCTGACGTCCGGTCTTCAGGAGCGCGCCAGCAGGCTTGCCGCCCGGCGGATCAGTCCTTCGGCGCGCGATTCATGATCGCCTGCATCGTCTGCGCCTGGAGGGCGAGCTCTTCGGAGAGCCTCGAACAGAGTTCGCGAACGCCGACCGGGAAGGCCTCGCCGCCTTCGGCGACCTCGGCGACTCGCTGGGCCATCGCGCCCAGGTCACGCGCCAGGAGCTCGACCTGCTCGCGCGCCAGGACGTGGGTCTCGTGCTGAAGGCGAAGCACGCGCTGGAGACCGGTCTCCACCTGCCGGCCGAGATCATGCACCTTGCAGGCCGCATCAGGGCCGTCGTCGAGCGAGGCGGGAATGCTGGGAACGGGATCCGACATGGGAGGAGTCACTCTGCGACGACGGGACCGCCCAAAGGTACGATCGATCCGCGCGGTTTCCATGCCGGATGCGCCGAAAAACCTGCGGTGTTGCGCCCACGGCACGCCGCATCCTGGACGCGCAGGCGTCCAGAAGGCGCCGGCCAAGCGCCGACGGGCGCCGGCGCCTCGCAGTGAAGGCGCCAGCGCTGCACTACTCCCATACGGCCCGGCCAACCGGTCTTTGACCGCTGGCCGCCGGACAGCCGCTACTCGGTGTAGCGATAGAAGGTGATCTTGCACACGTCGATGTCGTGCTTGACCACCGAGTCGCCGTCGTCGAACACCGCCTTGAAGTCGAAATGGCAATGCCCGGTGCCGTCATCGATGTTGATGTTCACGTCCTGGCCCGCGGGCAGGACGCTGCGCCCGAGGATGTCTTCCTCCCAGGTATTCGCCGCGGTGTTGGACGCGTAGAAGTGGACCATGGTGTGGCGCGTCTCGTTGATGATGCGCACGTGTCGGTCCGCCGCCTGGGCGGATGTGGCCAGCAACAGGCCGGCGATGGCGAAAGCTGTGGTTGTCGCGGCCCTGGCCGCGATCGCGCGTCGTGAAGTCATGATTTGTCCTAGATCCTGAAGGCGTTACGTCGCGCCTGAGCCCCGCTATCCGTCTGCTCGCAAGGAGCCTCCCCAGACGAACGGCGTTACGCTAGCCCGCCGGTTACGGCTTCGCAATCTGCAAACGGGTGGCGGCGGGCCATGGGCAAGGGTCAGATTGACCAGCCTGGACGACGGCGAGCCGCCGTGGACATGGTTGCAAAAGGACCTACGGTCGCAGGCAAACCGGGAGGTGTCCGTGCCGCACGATGTCGATGACCTCGGGCCGACGCTGGCGGAGCGGCTCGGGGCCTGGGTGGTCGATCTGCAGCTCGATCGCATCCCGCCCGACGTCGTGGCCAAGGCCAAGCTATGCCTGCTCGACTTTCTGGGACTGGCGGTGGTCGGCGCGTCCCTGCCGCAGATGGCGCCGGTCGCGCCGCTGATCGATCAACTGGGGGCCAGGGAGGAGTGCTCCGTGGCCGGCGCGCGGCGGCGCACCGCGCTGCCCTATGCCGCCTTCGCCAACGCCGCCTACGGACACAGCTGCGAGTTCGATGACAGCCACATCGCCTGCGGGCATCCGGGGGTGTGCGTGATTCCGACCGCGCTGGCCTGCGCCGAGCGCGAAGGCCTCGGGGGGCGCGCCGTGCTCGAGGCGGTGGTGGCCGGCTATCAGGCGATGGCGGTGGCCATCGGCCCGGTGCATCCGCAGATGATCCGGACGGGCTGGCACGGGATGAAGGTGTCCGGCGTGTTCGGGGCCGCCGCCGCGACCGGGAAGCTGCTGGGCCTGACCGCCGCCCAGCTCACCCACGCCCTGGCGATCGCCGCCAGCGACGCGGGCGGGACCACCGAGTACGACCAGAGCGGCGGCGAGGTGAAGCGCTTCCATGCGGGCATGGCCGTGCGGTCGGGGATCGAGGCGGCGCTGCTGGCGCAGGCGGGTCTCACGGGCCCGCCCACGATCTTCGAAGGTCCGCGCGGGGTGCGCCAGATCTTCGGCGGCGGCCTTCCGGCGGAGCGGGTCGTGGAACTGGAAGGCCGCTTCCACCTCCTCGACACGATGTTCAAGCTCTATCCGGCCGCCGGCACCCTCCACGCGGCGCTGGACGGGTTTCGGGAGATCCGCCGGCGCCTGTCCTTCGACGCCGACCAGATCGAGTCGATCGAGGTGGGCCTGATCGATTTCGCGATCCTGCACGGGGCGGCCATCGTGCGGCCGCCCGACCCGATCAGCGCCCAGTTCAGCCTGGCGTTCAGCCTGGGGCTATGCGCGATCACCGGGGCCAACCGTCTGCCGGACTACCTCGACCGGGCGCGCTGGGAGGACGGGCGGATCCTGGGCGTCGCCGAACGCGTGCGCCCCTTCGAGATGGCCAAGCCGCCGGGCGCGTCGGACCTGTTCGCGGACGTCACGGTCCGGCTGCGGGACGGGCGCACGGACCGGGAGGCGGTCGCCGCGCCCCGCGGGTTCCCGACCCATCCGGCCACGGCCCAGGACATCGAGGGCAAGGCTCGGTCGGTCCTGGAGGGCCTGCGCAGCCCTGAACAGATCGGGCGGCTGATGGAGGATCTCGATCGTCTGGAGGACCTGGACACCGTGGAGCCGCTCATCCGCTTTCTTGCGGCGTCGCCTGTGTCCGTGGCCGACCAGGGTCGGGAGGATGAGCGGACGTGATCGGGAGGCGAAGATGGATCGTCGCAGTTTCGTGGGCGGCTTGGCCGCCGCCGGGTCGATGAGTGCGGTGTCGGCGCATGCCGCGGGTGGGCCGACCCCGCCCAACGCGCGCAATGTGGTGCTGGTGCACGGGCTGTTCGCGGACGGCTCGAGCTGGTCGGAGGTCATTCCGCGGCTTCAGGCGGCCGGGCTGAACGTCACGGCGGTGCAAAATCCGCTGACCACCCTGGAAGACAGCGTGGCGGCCGCCCAGCGCGCCCTGGCGCAGCAGGACGGGCCGACGGTGCTGGCGGGGCACTCCTTCTCCGGCATGATCGTCACCCAGGCGGGCGTCGATCCCAAGGTGACGGCGCTGGTCTATGTCGCGGCCCGGGCGCCCGACGCCGGCGAGGACTACACGGCGCTGGCGAGCGGCTACCCGGCGCCGCCGGCGTCCGCGGGCATCGTCTGGAACGGCGATTGGGGGCAGCTCAGCGAGGCGGCGTTCCTGCGGGATTTCGCCGGCGACCTGCCGGCGGCGAAGGCGCGGGCGCTCTACGCCGTGCAGGGGCCGTTCCAGCGCAGCCTGCTGGCGGGGAAGACCACCCAGGCGGCCTGGCGGTCGAAGCCCAGCTACTATGCGGTCTCGACCCAGGACCGGACGATCAATCCGGATCTGGAGCGGTTCATGGCCAGGCGCATGGGCGCGAAGACGATCGAGGTGAACGCCAGCCACCTGTCGCTGATCTCCCAGCCCGCGACGATCGCCGGGCTGATCCTGGAGGCGGCCGGCCGGGTCTAGCCCATGCGCGACGCCCACCGCTCCCGCGGACGTGGCGGCAAGGCTGGCAGTCAGCCCGCCTGCAGGAACCGGTCGAACGCGGGCAGGGCGCGTTCGCGGAACATCGCCCCGAGATCGTCGTTGGCCGGCCCCAGCCTCGCCAGGGCGTCGGGCAGGTCGGCCTGGCGCTCCACGTAAGCCGCGCTGGCCGCGCCACGCAGCCAGGTTTCGTAGAAGGCGCGGATCTTGTGATAGCCGACCGGCAGGAAGACCGTCGGCTTGCGCATCATCAGCGCGATGAGGCCGCCGTGCAGCCGATCGCTGAGCACCTGTGCATAGGGCGCCAGCGCAGCAATCACCTCTCCAAGCGGCAGCGTGAGGGTCAGGTCCGCCGCCGCGCAGCCCGGAACGATCCCGTGGTCGATGGTCTCGGCGTCGCCGCCGGGCGTGCGCCGGACGTAGATGACGCCTTCCCCGCCTGACGACTTCGGGATGCGGTCGTCCATGTAGAGGGCGATGTCGGGGACCAGCTCGGTGCGGCTCCCCGCGGCTCGCAGCAACGCCTCGGAGACCGCGTCGCGGCACCAGACCGTGACGCCAGAGCGCGCCAGGGCGGGCTCCGGCGCCAGGGCCGACTGCGGCAGCACCAGGCAGCGGCGCCGCGGCCCCAGCCGCGCGATCACCCCGGCGCGCATGCGTGCATTGTCGGGGTAGATGCCGATGTTGCCGCCGCCCGCGAACACGATCATGCCCCGGAACTGCGAGAACAGGTCGCCAAGGTAGGCAGCGTCATCCGCCTCGGCGGCGTCCTCCACGCTGCCGTCGGAACGCCAGACGCTGAGCCCGAGGTCTTGCAGGAAACGCTCGGAGGCGTCCGCGATCAGCCAGTCGCCGGTGTTGCCGCGTCGGGCCCAGAGCAGCAAGGAGTCCACGTTGTGGGGCGGGAGGCGCCCTTCCTCGCGCAGCGTCATGCGCAGGCCGCATCCCGCGCGAGCGCGTCCTGGTAGACGGCGTCCAACGCGGCCACGAAACCCTGGGGCGAGAATCGGGTCTCGAACACCCGCCGCGCCGCCAGCGCCAGCTGCGCCCGCCGGGCCGGATCGGTGACGAGCGTGGCGATCTGGCGGGCCAAGCCCGGGGCGTCGTCCGGCGGCGCCAGTAGCGCGTCTTCGCCGTCACGCACGTCCTCGGGAATGCCGTCACAAGCCGTCGCCACGCAGGCGACGCCCGCCTGCATCGCCTCGATCAGCGCCAGCGACCCGCTCTGCTCCTCGCGGGATGGAAGCACGAAGATGTCGGCCTCGGCCAGATAGGCGTCCACGCTCGGCACGCGCCCGGGGATGTCGACAAGCCCGGCCAGCCCGAGAGCCGCCGCCAGTCGCCGGTGCGCGTCCAGCAGCGCGCCCTCCGCGCCGACCAGCTGGGCGCGAAACTGCAGGCCAGCCCGCGCCAGGATCGCCAGCGCGCGGAGCAGCACGTCGACGCCTTTGCGCGGATCGTGTCGGGCGATGCAGAGGATGGTTGGCGGCCGATCGCCGGCCTGCCGCCGGGGAGGCGCCTCGGCGCCCTGCATCAGCGCCTGTTCGATCGTGTAGGGGACGACGCGGCAGCGCACCACGGCCCCGAAGCGAGCCTCGATCAGGCGCTGGACCGCGCGGTAGTTGACCAGCACCAGGTCGGCGCCGCGGTACGCACGGCGTTCGTACCCGACCACGACGCTGCGGATCCACGCCTGCTCCAGTGCGAAGCGGGCGTAGGCGCGAGGGCCGTCGGCCGGACTGAGGCCCCGCCACTGGCTCTCGCTCTCGTCGAGATAGGTCGTGTAGCTGCCGAGCAGCCTGGGACATCCCGGGCCGCCGCTTTCGCGCAGCCGGGCGTCGGCCTGGACGACCGCATGCCCCCAGACGCCGAAACCGTGCAGGATCACCTCGCGTCGCCCGAGCGAGCGGACAAGCTGGGCCAGCGCCTGCGCAAGCGCCGGCGAGTGGCTGGAGATCATGTTCTGGCGAACCATGGAAAAGCCGGTCGGCGCGGCCGTGACCGAGCCATAGTCCGTCGCCTGGGTGCGGGCTTCCCGGGCCAGGCAGAGCACATGTGCGTCATACCCCGCCTGGACGGCGGCCCGGGCGTGAGTCCGAACGTAGCTCGTATGACTGCACACCTGCGCCTGCTCGGGGTCCCGACCGGTGACGAAGACGACCGCCGGCGTCATGCGGCCCTTCCCGACGCCTGTTCGTGGAGCTCGGCGATCTGGTCGCAGATCCAGCGCGCGTCGGCCTCGTCGAGGGCTTCGCTGGTGGGCAGGTAGAGGCCGCTTGCGCCCAGCGCTTCGGCTACCGGAAAGCGCTGCCCGCGAAACTGTTCGAAGTAGATCGGCTGCAGGTGCATCGGCACGAAGAAGGTGCGGGTCTCGACGCCGCGCCGCGCCAGTTCCTGCCGCAGTTCGTCCCGGCCGAGGCCCAGCGCCGGGGTCACCCGCAAGGCGTACATCCAGAACACGTTGCGCACGCCCGGCGCCTCGGTTGGCAGCACCAGGCCCGGAACGCCGCGGAGGCCTCGGTCGTAGGCGTCGCGCAACCGACGGCGCGCGGCGAGGATCTCGTCCAGGCGTTCCGTCTGGGCCAGGCCCACCGCCGCCTGCAGGTTGGTCATCCGATAGTTGAAGCCCAGGTACTCGTGCCAGAAGTGCCGCTCCGGGCTGAAGGCGTGGTCACGCAGCCGCCGCGCCACGGCCGCGAACTCGGGGTCGTTGGTGGTGACCATGCCGCCTTCGCCGGTGGTGATGATCTTGTTGGCGTAGAAGGAGAAGGCGCCCGCCAGTCCCATGCCGCCGGCGCGCCGCCCGGCGAACTCCGCGCCGTGCGCCTCGGCGGCGTCCTCGATCAGGGCAATGCCGTGGCGGGCCGCCAGCTCGCAGAGGCGGTCCATGCGCGCAGGATGCCCGTAGGTGTGCACCACGATGACGGCGCGGGTCCGGGAGGTGACCGCCGCCTCGACCTGATCGGGATCGATGTTGCCGTCGACCGGGTCGGCGTCCACCAGCCGCAGCGCGGCGCCGGTGTAGCGCACGGCGTTGGCGGTCGCGATCATCGTGAAGGTCGGCGCGATCACCTCGTCGCCGGGAGCGAGTCCCAGGGCGGCCAGCGACAGGTGAAGGGCCACCGTGCCGTTGGCGCAGGCGACCCCATACTCGCAGCCGGCCTGCTGTGCGAAGGCGCGCTCAAACCGCTCCAGGAACGGCCCACGCGAGGAGATCCAGTTGCTGTCGACGCACTCGTTCAGGTAGCGGCGCTCATTCCCCGCCAGTCGCGTCTCGGCGACCGGGTAGGTGCGCCCACGGCGCGGCCCGTTGGAACAGGGGAACAGGGTCGGCTCCGGGCCGGGCGCCAGCTCCCGAACCCAGGCCCAGTCGGCCGGATCAAGCCGCGTAGGAGTCTGCATCGGTCCAGTCCAGCGGGGCCGTCGCGCGCTCCGTGAGCACGCGGCTGCGGTCGAACGTCGCGAAGTGCAGCTCGCGCGGCTCCCGGCCCAGATGGCTCGCGTAGATCTCGGTCAGGCGGTCGCGCAGATCCGGATCCAGCCATTCGCAAAAGGCTTCGCGGACCCCAAGCGGCGGCGCCGCGGTCGGCGGCGTGCGCTGGCGCAAGACGCGGAAGGCGGCGAGCTGGTCGCGGATGGGCTTCGTCGCCACCCGCCAGAGCGCTCCATCAGTGAGCAGGCGGGTGAGGTAAATCAGGGACGTGCGACGGATCGCGTTCTGGACCAGGGCGTGGGCGCGCCGCGCAACCGTCTCGCGCGGCCTGGGGATCTCTCCCTCTGCGGGCGGCGCCATCGGCTCCCACTGAGGCGCGTAGGCAAGCAGCCGCGGCAGGTCGATGCCCATGCTCCTCGGGTCCCGTCCAGCGACCAGCGCCGTCAGGGCAATGCGAAGGCATTGGCTGCACTCGCTGCAGGTGGCCCGATCCGCCGGCACGCGCCAGCAGGAATACTGCAGGTCGCAGATGTCCGGGTACCGCTCCCACAGGAGCTGCTGCACCTGCCAGCTGTAGAGCGGCCAGGTGAGCGATCCGTACGAGATCCCGTATCCGGCCAGCAGCCGCGAGAAGCTCCGCTGGGTGGCGGCGGAATACATGAAGTGATGGAACTGGACGATCTTGCCGTCGATGACGACGGTCTCCTGCAGCTCGGCCTCCGAGGCCAGGAACAGCCGCGTCACGCCGCTGGCCGCCGCCGTCGCCAAGAGCGCGCCCAGATAGACGTGCGTGTCGGTGAGTTCGTTCAGCGCCACGTCGTAGCCGGCGAAGTAGGGGAAGCCGTTGTCCCAGCAGGCGCGCAGGTCGCTGTGGACCTCGACGAAACGGACCGGTCGCCGGGCCTGGATGGCGGCAAAGACCTGCTCTCGCCGCGCCGTGTCATGGTCTTCCAGCGGCGGCAGGGGCGAGGTCGTGGCCACCAGCAAGGGGCGATCGGTCAGCTCGGCCAGTAGTCCGGCCTGCAGCAGGCTGTCCTTGCCGCCGCTGAACGCCGCGCCGTAGCCATGCCCGGAGATGATCGCGCGGGGGCATTCCAGGACGCCGTCCACGATGTCGATGTCGAGCGGCCCGCTCGGCGCGGCGGTCTGGCGATAGCCGTCGAGGGTGTCGAGGCCGTTGCGCAGGTGCTGCAGCCAGAAATGCCGCTCGGCGGCGCCCAGCCGGATCGGCAGGTGGATTTCGCACGGCCGCAGCAGGAGCCAGTGGGCGTGCAGGCAGATCAGCAGGATGTCCCACCACAGGCGCTGGGGGACCCTGGTCAAATCCACGGAATCCGGGAACTGGAACGAGAAGTGATTGTGCCGGTAGAGGTGCGTCTCGGGCGTGATCCGCCAGCGGAACGTCACCGTCTGGCCTTGTATCTCAGGGGGGTCGAGATAGATTGAATGCATGTGCGCCCCCGGCAGCGAAGCATCTTTCAGGCGCCCCTTTGGAGAGTCAAGGAAGGCGCAGGCGACTTGCGACAAATGCGCTAGATGAAGCTGATCGCCGTCAGCCGAATCCGCAACGAGATCGATATTCTCGAGCCGTTTGTCCGGCACCACGCCCAGTATTTCGACACGGTCATCGTCCTGGACGACGGCAGCACGGACGGCGGGTACGACGTCTTGCGGGCGCTCCAGGCGGAAGGATTGCCGCTGGTTCTCCTGCGTGAGCCCAGTCTCGGCTACCACCAGAGCTCGCATATGACGCGGCTGATGCGGCTGGCGGTGCAGCAGTACGGGGCCGACTGGGTCGCGCCGCTCGACGCCGACGAATTCGTGGAGCCGCCCGACGGAATCGGATTGCGCACGCTGCTGGCAGGACGCACCGACCGACCCCGCGCCGTGCCCTGGAACAACTTCCTGTGGCAGCCTTCCGCGGAGGCGTCGGAGTCCAATCCCGTGCGCCGGCTGACGCGCCGGCTGCCGCCGCTGTCGCCGGACCACGTGAAGGTGATCGTCCCGGCCGCGCTGGCCGCCGAACCCGAGGCGGCGCTCGCCCAGGGCAGTCACACCCTGCTGCATGGAGGCGTCCCGCTTGCCAGCGAGGCGCTGGAGGGCGTGAACCTGTGTCATTTTCCGGTTCGCGGCGTCGAGCAGTTCGCCAGCAAGATCGCGATCGGCTACCTGCAATACTGCGCCACGCCGCATTGGAATCGCGCCGAAGGCTTCCACTACATCGAGCTCTTCAGACTGCTGGCCGGCGGCGCAGAACAGTTCGCCCAGGCCCTGGAGATCGCCTCGCGGCGCTACTCCCTGGAGACACAGGTTCCGCTGTGCGCGGCCGACCGCGACGCGCCGCTGCGCTATGTCGGCGGTCCGCTGACCCTCGCCGGTCGGCGGGAAGAGACGCTGAGCACGGTGCTCGAATATTCAGAGTCGCTCGCCAACGATCGCGCGCGGCTGGTCGAGCGGGAGGACGCCCTGACGGCGATCCTGGCCCAGCGCGACCGCCTCCTGGACGACAGGGCCTTCCTCGAGCGCCGCGCCGCCGATCTCGAGGCCGAACTCGCCATCCTGCGGGAGACGCTCTACGCCCAGCGCGCGCGGCCCGGCGCCAGAGGTTCGGGACTGAGGTTGCCCTTGCGCCCCGCCGGCGCCCCACCGACGGACACGTCCCTGACCGAGCCCGCGTCGTCCCCGAGGAGGTCTCCGGCAAAGGCGCAGGCGGCGGGACGGGCTAGCCCTCCACGTACTCGTTGAGCCGGCTCCACGGGCGGAGCGGATCGGTGTGGCCGTCCCATTCGGCGCGGGCGCGGAGCAGTGCTTTGTAGGACGGGCGCCAGACGGCGTAGTCCATGACCTCCAGGAAGGCGCCGTTGGCGGCGCGGGCGTCGACGAAGCTGATCATCCGCTCGGGGCCGCCGGCGGTGAGGGAGGCGACCTCCTCGAAGCCGAGGCCCTTCAGGCGCTCGACCTCGGCGACGCGGCTGGGGGTGGCGTACTTCAGGTGGTGCAGGCCGGGGCCGCGGCTCTCCAGCATGTCGGTGAACACCGACGGGCCCGGCGTCATCTGCTGTACGAGTTCGATGGCGATCGAACCGCACACGCCGAAGGCGAAGCGGGTATGCAGCGGCGTCGGCTGGCCGCGATAGGCGCAGACCGAGGCGGGCAGGGCGTATTCGCCGGTGAAGAACGGGCCGGCGTTCCCGGCGCCGCGCCAGTAGTCGACCGCCGCCTCCAGGTCGGAGACGACGTAGGCGTTCTCGATCAGGGTTCCGGGCTGGGTCATGATTTGCGCGGCTCGGCGGGCGGGGCCACAAGTTCGCCCTGAACAAGCTGAAATTCAACACGAGGCCGCATGACGGCAAGCGCTCCGCTCGGCTGCGACGTTGCCCTGGCCCGGGCGGCCAGGAGGGCGGCGGGGTCCACGCGGCCGCGGATGGCGCTGGCGACCAGCATCCTGGCGTCCAGCCTGGCGTTCGTGGACGGCTCGGTGGTCAATGTGGGCCTGCCGGCGATCGGGCGCAGCCTGCGCGCCGGCCCGGAGGCGCTGCAGTGGACCATCAACGCCTACCTGCTGCCGCTCAGCGCGCTGCTGCTGCTGGGCGGAGCGCTGGGCGACCGGTACGGCCGCGGGCGGATGCTGACGCTGGGGGTTGTCCTGTTCGCGGCAACGTCGGCGGCCTGCGCCGCAGCGCCGGACGTGGCCTGGCTGCTGGCGGCGCGGGGGCTGCAGGGGGTAGGCGCGGCGCTGGTGCTGCCGAACAGCCTCGCCATCCTGGGCGGCGCCTTCGAGGGCGAGGCGCGGGGGCGGGCGATCGGACTGTGGGCCGCGGCCTCGGCCATGGCCAGCGCGCTTGGGCCGGTGCTCGGCGGGTGGCTGATCGACGTCAGCGGCTGGCGCGCCATCTTCCTGATCAACCTGCCGCTGGCGCTCGCCGCGGTCGGCTTCGCCCTGGCCGGCGTGCGCGATCCGCCCCGGCAAGCGCCAGCAGCGCCGCTCGACCTCGCCGGGGCGGTGCTGGGCGCTGCGGCCCTCGGAGGCCTGGCCTGGGCCCTGACCCTCGGATCCGGTCCCGCGGGGTGGACGCCGCTGGCGATCGGGCTCGGGCTGGGCGGCGCCGGCCTCGGGGCGGCGTTCGTGGGCGTGGAAATGCGCCTCGGCGAGCGGGCCATGACGCCGCCGGCCCTGTTCGGCTCGCGCCAGCTGGCGGCGCTGAACCTGATGACCTTCCTGCTTTACGGAGCGCTGGGCGGCTTCCTGGTGCTGCTGCCCTATGTGCTGATCAGCGGCGCGGGCTATGGCGCGACCGCGGCCGGGGCGGCGCTGCTGCCGTTTCCGCTGGTGATGGCCGCGGGCGGTCCGGTGACGGGGGCGCTGGCCGGGCGGTTCGGCGCGCGGCCGCTGCTGGTGGCCGGGTCGGTGATCGTGGCTGTCGGCCTGCTGGCGGCGTTGCGGGTGGATGCCCGCGGCGCCTATGCGACGGGCGTGCTGCCCTGCGTGCTGCTGGTGGCGCTGGGCATGACCTGCGCCGCCGCGCCGCTGACCACGGCCGTGCTGGCGGCGGCAGGGGAGCGCCAGGCGGGCTCGGCGTCCGGCCTGAACAGCGCCGTGGCGCGGGCGGGTGGACTGGCGGCGACCGCCCTGCTGGGCGCGGTGCTCTCGGCCCGCGGCGCAGGCCTGACGGCGGCCTTCCACGCGGCGGCCGTGGCCGGCGCCGTGGTCGCCCTGGCCGCCGCCGCGAGCGCCGGCTGGGGGCTGCGAGCGCCGGCCACCGGCGATCGCGTTCCGCCTCCACGCGCCTAGCGGCAGGTGGTATTGCGGCAGGCAACACGGAGGGAGCGTCCATGACAGACCCGAGCGCCATCGCCGACCGGTTCGGCCTGGGGCCGATCGACCAGGTGTCCTATGCGGTCCGTGACATGGACGAGGCGGTGGGCCGCTTCAGCGCGCTGTTCGGCCCGTTCGTGGTGCGCCCGGCGACGCTGACGGGCATCCGCTACCGGGGCCGCACGGCGGGGGCCGAACTGCTGCTCGGCTTCGGGCGGTCAGGGCCACTGGAGATCGAGCTGGTGCAGGTGCTGTCGGGCGACTTCCCGCAGGCCGAGTACCTGGCGCGCCACGGCGAGGGCCTGCACCATGTGCGCTTCGACGTGCAGGACATCGAGACCAAGCTGGCGGCGATGCTGGCGGCCGGCTTCACCGAGGCGGTGTGGGGCGAGAACCCGGGCGTGCGCTTCGCCTACCTGGAGGCGCCGTTCCTGGGCGATGGGATGGTGGAGCTGCTGCAGCGGTCCGCAAGCTGATGCGCCGCGCCGCCCTGGCGCTCGCGCTCTGCAGCGCCGCGCTCGCGACCGGCCCGTCGGCGTCCGCGTTTGGCACGATCAACGAGCTCGGCCAGCACGCCGAGCACGAGCGGATCACGCGGTGGGGGCTGGCGGAGGCGGGGCTGGGCCCGGCGACGCTGGACCAGCTGGCCGGGGCCACGGGGACCTTCGGAGCGGTTGGCGCGCCGGACAAGCCGGGGCGGGGGCTGGCGGACGTGAAGGCGGCGCACTGCGACGGCGGCGACTACCTGCCGACGCCCGGATACGGGCAGGGCGAGGCGGAGGCGCGTGCACACCTGGAGGCGTGCCGGGCCTGGATGTTCACCAACCTGGACCAGGCGGTGGACGATGCCGCGGGGATGATCCAGATCACGCCGTCGTCGCTGGCGCTCGGCTGCGCGTTCGACGGCAAGCGGCGCGGCTCGGCCAAGTGCCTTGTGCTGGAGGACCTGGGACTGGCTTTCCACGTCTCGCAGGACTTCTACGCCCACACCAACTGGGTCGACCGCCCGGCGCCGGGCGCCGTCGGGCCGGACAACCCGCCGGGGCTCGGCCACGCGGAGCCGGCGCCCTGGATCGATCCGGCGCATCGGGACACCGCGTTTCCGGCGGGCCTGATCTCGGGCTGTTACGACGGCTTCCCGGAGCCGCTGCACTGCGGCGCGCACGGGCCCAACCCGCGGGTGGCGCACCGGTGGCTGAACAAGGACGAGGGGGTGATCGACGTCGCGGCGCGCACGATCGCGCCCGGCGAGACGACGCGCGGCAAGGTCGAGGGGAACTTCGAGCGGGCGGTCACGGCGGCGGTGGCCGACACGCGCGGCAAGTGGGCCTGGTTCGCGGCGCAGCTGACGGCGCGCTATGGCGCCGCGCGGGGGGCGGAAATGCTGTGCCTGCTGCGCTCGGACGACGCGGCGGGGTGCTGAGGCCCCTGGCGCCGCTCACGCCAAATTGCCTCCTTCCAGTGTCATCCCGGAAAGACGCGCAGCGAGTTGTCCGGGATCACCTTCACCGACTGCGCTGAGATCCAGATTCCGCGCCGCTGCGCGGCTCCGGCCGGGAACCATTCATTGAGAGCGGCGACGCGAGACGTGGTCTCACGCCAGCTCCAGGTGGAAGAACTGGTTGAAGTCGCTGGCCTCGTAGTCGGCGAAAGCCCCGCCGGGAACAAAGCCGCGCTTGCGGTAGAGCGCGAGGGCCGGCTCGAACGATGGGCCACTGCCGGTCTCGAAGCTGAGACGGCCGAGGCCGCGGGCGCGGGCTTCGGCGATGATGTGCTCCAGCAGGGCGGCGGCGACGCCGCGGCGCAGGTGGTCGGGGTGGGTCCGCATGGATTTCAACTCGCCGACGTCGCCTGCGAACTGGCGCAGGGCGGCGATGCCGCAGACCTGGTCACCGTCCCAGGCGGTCCAGACGGTGACGTCAGGAGCCCGCAGGCCGCTGAGGTCGAGGGCGAAAACGTGGCCGGGCGGCGAGCTGGCGTGCATGCCGGCCAGGTGAAGGCGCAGCAGCGCCTGAGTGGCGGGATGAGTCAGGTCGTCGCGGCGGATGTCCCAGGCCATGGCGCATGATCGCTCGCGAGGGCGACCGGTCAATCGACGCCGGATAGCGCCGACATGATTTTGGTGCAAAATAATCCGGAATATGAAATACATCTCCGGCGCGGGCAGCCGCGCTGAACGGGACGGCGCCGCGAAGGCGCCGCGAGAAGATTTGGGGAGGGGCGCAGAATGGCGTTGCGGATGAAGTGGATGCTGGCCGGGGCCGCCTTGGCGGGGTTGATGGCCATGGGACCGCTCGCGTCGGCGGCGCCGGCGGCCGCGCCGGCCGACCTGAGCCGCAGCGTGGTCCCCGGATACCCGGACGTGCTGGCCGAGTATGTGCAGATCCCCGGCGCGACCGCGCCCGGCACGCCCGCGGCGCTGAACACCGCCACCTTCCTGCGGCTGCGCGTGGCGGCGGACGGCGACCATCCGAAACCGGCCAATGCCGTGATCGTCGGCATGCCCGGGCTGAACTCGACGCCGCCGCTCTGGATGGCGACGGCGGCGGCGATCGTCCACCACGCGGCCGGCAAGACCTGCGACGACGGGCAGCCATGCCGGATCGAGATCTGGATCGTCTCGCGCCGCACCGCCAACCTGGCGGACACCGTCGGGGTGCGGGAGGCGCACGTCTCGGGCAACCCGAGGGCGGCGCTGGACTACTACTTCGGGACCCATGCGGCGGCGCCCGATCCCGGCCGGGGCGGGGCGCTGACGGTGAACGTCGCCCCGGGTGGGGACGACGCCAAGTTCCACCCGCTCACCGAGCGCGACCTGGCGTTCCTGGCCGACTGGGGCTTCGACACATACGCAGGCGACGTCGACCACATGATCGCGATGATCAGGCAGGCGGCCGGCTCGCGGAACGTCTTCCTGGCCGGCCACTCCCAGGGCGGCTCGTTCCTGGCCAACTACGCCGGGCGGATGCAGGCGGACGGCAAGCGCGGCTACCAGAAGGCTGCGGGGCTGATCTTCCTCGACGGCGGGCCGTCGATCGGCGCGGCGGACGCGACGGCGGACGCCGACGTGCAGGGCTACATGGCGCACGTCAGCCAGCTCCGGTCGGGCGCCGCGCCCGCGTTCTACGACGGCGGCCCGGCGAGTTCGGCGCGGCAGGCGGTGACGTTCAGCTACTTCGCCCTGGCGCCGCTGGACCAGGAATCGCTGTTCGCGCCGATCCCGGCGCCGGGCGACCATCCGGCCGCGGGCGACGCGTTCAAGCACGCGATTCGGTTGACCTGGCAGGCCTTGAACGGCATGGCGCTCGACGTCGATCCGCTGCCCGGCGCGAATCTGCAGGTCCCCTATCTGCGGCAGGTCGGCAT
>Ga0105240_10002885_pt1 | contig 27156 bp, 27 predicted proteins | sample KBSC54metaG_FD_80426 | JGI IMG/M metagenome (GOLD analysis project Ga0105240, IMG submission 80426) | Corn rhizosphere microbial communities from Kellogg Biological Station, Michigan, USA - KBS C5-4 metaG | ecosystem: Host-associated > Plants > Roots > Rhizosphere > Soil | place: Michigan, USA... | reverse complement strand
GACTGGAGATTGCTCGCGCGACTTAGGAGTTACTGTCATGCTAGGTTGGGCTCTGCTTTTCGCCATTTTCGCCCTGATCGCGGGCGCGCTGGGTTTCTTCGCGCTCGCGGGGCTGGCCGCCGCGGTGGCCAAGCTGCTGTTCCTGGTCTTCATCGTGCTGCTCGTCATCAGCTTTTTCATGCGGGCGCTGCGAGGCGGCTCGGTCGCCTAGGCTGATGCTGTTCCTGGCCCTGGCGCTCCCGTAGGATTGCCAAGCGCTGCTGAACCATCGCGGCCGCCGGCGCGTTTGCGTCGGCGGCCCTTCTTGTGGAGCGAACCCGATGCGCGGACGACCGACCTGGCAAGGGCATCTGCGGCTGTCGCTGGTCAGCTGCCCCGTGGCGCTCTATTCGGCCACGGAGCGTGCCGGCGACGTGCACTTCCACATGCTGCACAAGACCACCCACAACCGCATCCGGATGATCCCGACCGATCCCGAGACCGGCCCCGTCGAGCGCGATGACATCGTCAAGGGCTATGAGATCGACAAGGACCGCTACGTCGTGGTGACCGACGACGAAATCGACTCCGTCCGGCTGGAGAGCACCCGCACGATCGACATCGAACGGTTCGTGCCCATCGACGAGATCGATCGACTCTACTGGAACGATCCCTACTTCCTGCTGCCCGACGGCAAGATGGCGCAGGAGGCTTACGCCGTGATCCGCGAGGCGATGAAGCAGACCGACCGGGTCGCCGTAGGCCGCCTCGTGATGCACACGCGCGAACGGCTGCTGGCCATCGAGCCGCGGGAGAACGGCCTGATGGCCTATTCCCTGCGCTCGCACGACGAGGTGCGGGACCCGGCGGAGGCGTTCGAGGAGGTCGCGTCGGTGAAGCCGGACGCCAAGATGGTCGAGATCGCCGAGCAGATCATCGCCCAGCAAGAAGGCCCCTTCGATCCGACGAAGTTCACCGACCGGTACGAGGAGGCCCTGCGCGACCTGATCAAGGAGAAGGAGAAGGGCGCCGGCCGCAAGGTTACGGTCGAGGAGCCGGAGGACACCAACGTGGTGGACCTGATGGAAGCGCTGCGTCGCAGCCTTGGGCAGAAGGCCGGCGGAGCGAAAACGGCAGGCCGCAAGGCCCCGGCCGCCAAGGCATCAACGAAGCGCCGCCCCGCCGCCAAGAAGGCTCCGGCCCGCCGCGCATCCTGACGTCATTGCGCCCACGTCGGGCCGGCGCCACGGTGCGCCCTGGCTCAGGTCCAGGGCGGGGGACGCATGACGACGCAGCACGATGGTCCGCTCAGCGGTCAGATCGGACTGGTGACCGGCGCGGGACGCGGCATCGGCCAGGCGATCGCCCTGTCGCTGGCGGCGGCCGGCATGCACGTCGTGGCCACAGCCCGCTCGCCTGACGAGATCGAGGAGACCGCCGCGATGGCGCGCGGGGCTGGGGGCTCGGCGAGCGCGCTGACGCTGGACGTGCGTAGCCGGCAAGCCGTGGACGCCGTCGTGGCCGAGGTGCTTGGCCAGTTCGGCCGCATCGATCTGCTGGTCAACAACGCCGGCAGCAATTCCGCCCTGGGACCGGTGTGGGAGGTCGATCCGGACCTGTGGCTGCAGGACATCGAGGTGAACCTCTATGCGCCGTTCCTGCTGTGCCGCGCCGTGCTGCCGTCGATGATCGCCGCCGGCGGCGGCCGGGTGATCAACATCATGGGCGGCGGGCTGACCGGTCCCCTGCCCTACGACACCGGCTACTCCTCCTCCAAAGCCGGCGCGTCGCGCTTCACCGAGACCCTGGCCATCGAGGCGGCGCCCCACAACGTCAAGGTGTTCGCCATGGGTCCGGGTGTCGTGGCGACCCGGATGAACCGGCATGTGTTCGACAGCCCCGAGGGACGCAAGTGGCACGGCGCCCTGGAGACCCAGCTCGAGGGCCGCTGGGTCGGGCCGGAGCATGCGGCCCGGCTGGCGACGAGGCTGGCGCTCGGCGAGGCCGACCCCCTGATCGGGCGAATGCTGGGGATCGCGGACGATCTCGAGGCGATGCTGGCGAACATTGACGAGATCCGCGCCCATGAGCTTCACACCATGCGGCTGGTGACCTCGGTCGCAGGCCACGCACCCGCGATCCCGCTGACGGCAGTCGAAGGCGGCCGCGAACCAGGCTAGGAGGCGAGCGGACCGCGGCCCGACCGCCCTGGCGGTCCCGTCGATGGCAGCGGCGCGCGGTCGGCAAAGTTCGGCAGCCCGTCCTGCTCGTCGTTTAGCGAGGTCGGCCGCGGCCGCTCGTTGGCGAACACGACCGACTCCCGCGCGTACCGCAGCGACCGGATGAAGCTGTCTCGCCAGGCTTGCACGTCGTCGCGCCGCAGCGCGGCCATCATCCGCTCCCACCGAGCGATGCGTTCCGGCCGCGGCATCTCGAGGGCCCGCTTGATCGCCTCGGCCAGTTCCTCGCGGCTGAACGGATTGACGATGAGGGCGTCGGTCATCTGCCGCGCCGCGCCGGCGAACCGCGACAGCACCAGCACGCCGGGATCGGAGGGGTCCTGGGCCGCCACATATTCCTTGGCAACCAGGTTCATCCCGTCGCGCATCGGCGTCACCAGGCCCACCCGGGCGGCGCGGTAGATCCCGGCCAGCTCCGCGCGCGAAAAATTGCGCTGAACGCACTGGACGGGATTGGAATCCATATCGGCCCAGGCGGCGTTGATCCGTCCCGCCAACGACCAGACCCGCTCGCGCAGCTGCTGGTAGGCCTCGACATCCTCCCGCGAGATGGGCGCGATCTGCAGGTAGAGCACCTGACGCGCCATCTCAGGGTTGTCCTGAAGATACTGCTCGAAGCCGAGCAGGCGCTCTTCCAGCCCCTTGGAGTAGTCCAGCCGCTCCACGCCCACGATCAGCGACCGAAACACGCTATGGGCGGCGATACGGTCGTAGGACCGTTCGGCCGCCTCGCTGCGGCAGAGCTCGAGGAAGTCGTCCACGTCGAGGCCGATCGGAAACGCCTTCGCGACGACCGAGCGGCCGAAGGCATGGAGCCGGCCGTCTTCGCCCCGCCGGCCGCCGACTTCGTCCAGCACATAGGCCTCGAAGGCGTGCAGCCAGTCCTGGGTCTGAAGCCCCACCAAGTCGTAGAAGAACATCGCCTCCGCCAGCGCCCGGTGCCTCGGCAGCGTGGTCAGCACCTCTGGCGCGGGCCAGGGGATGTGCAGGAAGAAGCCGATCGGGTTGGTCACCCCCAGCCGGCGAAGCTCCCGACCCAGCGGGATCAGGTGGTAATCGTGAACCCAGACCATGTCGTCAGGCTGCAGCAGCGGCGCCAGCGCCTCGGCGAAGCGCCGGTTTACGCGTTCGTAGCCCGCGCCGAAGGAGCGGTCGTACGCGGTCAGATCGATCCGGTAGTGGAACAGCGGCCACAGCGCGCCGTTGGCGTAGCCGTTGTAGTACTCCTGGTAGTCGGCCTCCTCGAGGTCGATGGTGACGACCTCGAGGCCGTCCACCGCATGGCGATTAAGCGCGCCGGTGAAGGCCTCGGTCCGCTCCCCGCTCCAGCCGAACCAGAATCCCGACGTCTCGCGCAGCGCTGCGCCGAGGGCGACGGCCAGCCCACCGGCCGATCTTTCCGGGGAACTCACTCGGTTCGAAACGACGACGAGACGCCCCATACTCTACTCCAACGCGATGCTGCAGGGCACAAGGCTTTCCTCCGCGGAAGGTTCCGGGGATGAACGAAACGTGAGCCTCAGCGCTCGAGCACGATGGCTATAGAACGGTCCGACCCCGGCCCCGGGTCGACCGCCAGCATTCCGTCGTGCCGACGGAACGCCAAGCTCACCGTCGCGCCGGCGACCTCCAGCCCGTCGATCAGCAACTGGTCGGCGCCGTGCGGCAGCGCCGGGCGAATGATGCGCACCTCGCGTCTGGCTGCGTCGATGCTGATCCCGAGGCAGGCCTGCAGGACCAGGAACACCGACCCTGCCGCCCAGGCCTGCGGCATGCAGGCCACCGGGTAGGCGACGGGCGGCTCGTTCTCCTCGTGCGGAAAGCCGCAGAGCAGTTCCGGCATGCGCATGCCGAAGGCCTGGGCCGCACGGAACATGTCGGCCAGCACCTTCACCGCGCCGGCCCGCTCGCCATATCGCGCCATCCCGGCGACGCAGAGACTGGTGTCGTGAGGCCAGACCGAGCCGTTGTGGTAGCTCATCGGGTTGTAGCGGGCCGCGCCGACCGCCAGCGTGCGAACGCCCCAGCCGGCGTCGAACTCGGGGGACAGCAGCCGGCGGATCACGCGCTCGGCGCGCTCCGGGCCCGGCAGCCCCACGAACAGCAGGTGGCCCGCGTTGGAGGCCAGCGGCGTGCACAGCCGTTCCTCGCCGTCGATCGCAAGGCCATAGTAGCCGCAGTCTTCCATCCAGTAGGCCGCCTCGACCCGCTCGCGCAGCGCCTCGGCCTTCGCCAGCCATGCGGCCGCGCCATCCAGCCCCAGACGCTCGGTCATCGCCGCCATCGCCTGGTAGGCGGCGAAGACGTAGCCCTGCACCTCAACCAGGGCGATCGGGCCCGGCGGGAAATGGCCGTCGGCGTGGAAGACCGAGTCCTCGCTGTCCTTCCAGCCCTGGTTGGCGAGACCCGTGTCGGCCCCCCGCTGGTAGTCGATGAAGCCATCACCGTTGGAGTCGCCGTAGCGTTCGACCCATTCGATGGCGCCCGTGAGCGCCGGCCACAGTTCCTCGATGAGCGCCACGTCGTCAGTGCGTTGCAGGTAGGCCCCGGCCAGCCCCACGAAAAGCGGCGTGGTGTCCACGCCGCCATAGTACAGGCCAAACGGAATCTCCTTCAGCGCCGCCATCTCGCCGCGCCGGGTCTCGTGCATGATCTTGCCGGGCTGGCTGTCGCGAAAGGCCGAGACCTCCTTCGCCTGACGGCCCGCCAGATAGGTCAGCACCCCGCGCGCCAGCGACGGGTCGAGCCACAGCATCTGCCAACTGGTGAGGATTCCATCGCGGCCGAAGGGCGTCGAGAACCAGGGGATGCCCGCATAGGGGTAAGATCCGGCCGCCATGTCGGTGACCAGCAGCGCGACATCGGCGCGCGACTGCTCCAGCCAGGCGGACATCGCATGGTCGGGACAGGCCAGGCTGGCGCCTCGCCGCTCCCGCTCGCGGATGGCGCGGCGGGCGCCCGCCAGGGCGCGCTCGAACCGCTCTCGAGTCGGGGGGTCGCAGTCGCCGATCCCGGCCTCGATATAGAGGTCCACGTGCTCGCCGGGGGCCATGTTGAACATGAAGTCGGCGCGGCTGCGGTCCATCCGCCAGGGCGGCTCCGAAAACGCCACGAAACTGGCGCGGCGGACCTGGTCGAGCCCGACGTAGGAGAACATCACCTGGCGTCCGGTCGGGATTGGCTCGAGCAGCACGCCCCGCTGGGGGCGCTTCAGGCCCCGCACCTCGAACATGTCGCGGAAGTCCGCGCCATATTCGAATGACAGCGGCAGGAAGATGGTGTCGAGGCCGAAGTTGGTGCAGCGGACGCGTTCGAACATCCGCTCCTCGAACAGCACCCGCTTGCGCTCGATGTGGATCGCACCCCGCGGCGTGCCGCGGCCGTTCACCGGCGGCAGCACCCGGTTGGCGCCGTGGAAGGTGAAGACCGCGTTGTCCTTGGAAAGACCGTACGACAGCGGCGAGGGCGGTTTCTCGCCGACCAGGAACAAGAAGTGCGACAACACCCGTGTGTCGTGGTCGAAGAAGCCGTCCGCCCCGCCCGTGACATCGCCCTGGTGGTTGGCCACCAGGAAGGCGTCGCCGTCCTTCAGCGAGAGGAAGTCGACGCCTGCGGCGACTGCGCCCTGGTCGGCCGCCGTGCCGGTGTCCATGCCCTGATCCATGAACCGGCTGTCTTAGGCGATCCGGGCGAGGACGACTTCCTCTTTCGGCGTGGCGTCGGTCGCCGTCTCGTCTGGCGCGAAGGGCGTTCGCGCCAGGCGGTCCGCGTAGATGTCCAGGTAGGCCCGCGCCATGGCCGTAGACGAGAACCGGCGGTCGAATCGCCGGCGCACCTCGCGCCGGTCGAGGCCCGTCGCCGCCTCGGTGGCGCGGAACGCGCCCTCGAGGTCGTCGACGATGAAGCCCGTGACCCCATCGTCGATCACCTCCGCAGCCGAGCCGCAGCGGAACGCAACCACGGGCGTGCCGCAGGCCATCGCTTCGATCATCACCAGGCCGAACGGCTCGGGCCAGTCGATCGGGAACAGCAGCGCCTGGGCCCCGCCCAGGAACGCACTCTTTTCTGCATCGCCAATCTCGCCGATGAACTCGATCAGCGGATGGTCGAGCAGGGGCAGGATCTCGGCCTTGAAGTAGGCGGCGTCGTTGGTGTCCACCTTGGCCGCCATCTTCAAGGGCATGCCGAGGTGCTTGGCGATAGCGATCGCCCGGTCCGGCCGCTTCTCCGGCGACATGCGTCCCAGGAACGCCAGATAGCCCTGCGGCTTGGCGGTGAACTCGAACAGCTTGGGGTCGAGCCCGTGATAGACCGTGCCGACCCAGTTCGCGAACGGCAGATGGGTCCGTTGGGCGTCCGAGATCGACACCAGCGGAAACTTCGGCCAGCGCCGATAGGCCGGGGCCAGATCCTTCAGGTCGAGGCGGCCATGCAGGGTGGTGACGGTGCGGGAGGCGACGTCCTCGAACTGCAGGAACTGCAGCATGTCGGTGTGGAAGTGGATAATGTCGAACCGGTCCTTCATCTCGCGGACCTGGGCCAGCATCGACAGGTGCGCGGCGAGATCGGACTTCAGCGGCGCGGGGTCTAGGCGGATCGCCTGGTCGCGGACCGGCACCAGGTCGGCGCGGGTGCGCGCGTCGGCGCTGGCGAACAGGGTGACCTCGTGACCCAGGTCCACCAGGGCGTCGCTCAGTTGCGCGACGACCCGCTCGGTGCCGCCGTAGAGGCGGGGCGGAACAGCTTCATACAGCGGAGAAACCTGGGCGACCTTCATGGCGCTACTCACCTCTTCCCAAACGCGGACGCCCTTGGCCGCCCTCAACAATCCTGACTGCCTCAGTTCTCGGTCCGCGGTTTGGTTCCCATCCTCTTGCTCGGCGGCGCCGCGCCATGCTCGCATGCGCAAAAAGCCGGCGCCGCAATTAAAGAGCCCCCGGGAGGTACAGGGTACCTGCGTCCGGGGGCTCGCAGCGGCCCTCGTCGGGGGGGAATTCAGGCCGCGCCAACCAAATGCGTAGGGCCTCGATTGGTTGCCCGGGCGCGCCCGAAAATTCACGCCGCCAACTCAACTCTCGACGCATTACGCACGGCCGAGCTTGTCTGTGTGCAACTGACGCCAATTCAACGCGTTGCATGGCGAACGGAATGCGCAGCTCGCGGCTGCGCCCGACCGAACCACGGTAAGCACAAGCTCGTGAACCAGCCCCGCACCCCCACCCTCTACGAGGCCCGCATCCGCCAGCAGGCGATCGGCTCCCGGCTGCGGCGCCTGTTCGACGACTTCGTTGAAGAGCCCACGCCTCCGGAGTTCAGCGACATCCTGCGCCAGGCCGACCAGGGCGGGCTGAGATCGGCGATCCACGGCGCCGCCGGCCGGCCTGCCGGCCACGCGCGGCCGTTCGACGACCATGTGCCCGAAAACCATGAACCCGAGCCGGCCCCAACGCCGGTCGCCGAACCTGCGCCGATAGCGCCGCCGCCTCTCGACCTGGCGACCATCGGGCGGCTGGCGCACGAGATGAACCGCTCCTGGTGCGAACTCAATGGCGACCATTCCCAGCCGCCGTGGGATCAGGCGCCTCAGTGGCAGCGCGACAGCACCATGGAAGTGGTGCGCTTCTTCGCCGAGCACCCCGAGGCCGGCGACGACGCGATGCACCAAGCCTGGCTCAACGAAAAGCAGCGCACAGGCTGGGTCTACGGCGCGGAGAAGGACCCCGAACTCAAGACGCATCCCTGCATCGTGCCGTTCGAGCAGCTACCCATCGAGCAACAGTTCAAGGACCGGCTGTTCCGCACGGTGGTGGGAGTGGGCCTGGGCCTGATGTGACCTGTCGGCGGCGCCGGCGCCCGAACGTCATCTTTCCAGACTAGCCTCCACACGCCCTTTCCAAGGAGACGCAGATGTCTGGCGCGAAGTTCTGCTGGTACGAACTGATGACCTACGAGGCCGAGGCCGCCAAGCGCTTCTACGGCGACGTGGTCGGTTGGACGGCGCTGCCCCAGGAAACCGGCGACACGCCCTATGAAATCCTGGCCGCCGCCGGGCGACCTATCGGCGGCATGCTGGCGATGACCGAACGCCATCGCGAGGCCGGCGCGCGTCCGCACTGGCTGGGCTATATCGCGGTCGACGATGTCGACGCGAAAGCCAGGGCGGTGGCGGCCAGGGGCGGCGACATCCTGCACCCCGGCGAGGACATCCCCGGCGTCGGCCGGTTCTCCGTGGTCACCGACCCGCAAGGGGCCGCGATCGTCCTCTTCAAGCCGCTGCCGGCCGAGGACCCGCCGCCCGAAATGCCGACGATGAGCGACATCCCCGGCTACGTGACCTGGCGCGAGCTGCTCGCCGGCGACGGCGCCAGCGCCTTCGACTTCTACGCCGACCAGTTCGGCTGGACGCGCGGCGACGCCTTCGATATGGGCGCGGACGGCATGTACCAGCTGTTCGCGATCGACGGCGAGACGGCCGGCGGCATGATGACCAAGCCGGCGGCGCACCCGCGGCCCGAGTGGCTCTACTACTTCGCCGTCGATGGGATCGGCGCGGCCATCGACCGGGTCAAGGCCGGCGGCGGCCGGGTGATCAACGGCCCGATGCAGGTTCCCGGCGACGCCTGGATCGTCCAGGCGCTGGATCCGGAAGGCGTGTTGTTCGCCCTGCTGAGCATGCAGGCCTAGCGTCGTCTTGCCGCTCGCTGGGGTCAGGCCTCCGACAGCCGCTTGATCTCGCTGATGTAATCGACGTGTTGGTCGAGCGTCGTGAAGCCGAGCCCCATCGTGGCGAAGCTGGCGTGGGTGCCACCGAGGTCGCGCCAGCGGCGCCCCGAGTCGGCCATCTCCACGACCCCGGGCCGCGCCCAGACGATCAGTTCGCGCCCGAACGCCGCCGGATCACGCCCGGCCTCGCCGAGCAGCTGCTCCACCCGGCCCCAGCTGGCCTCGGCGTCGGCTGACTGGCCGATGAACATGAACCCGTCCCCAAGCCGCGCCGCCCTCCGGTAGGCCGCTTCCGTCCGCCCGCCCATCCAGATCGGGATCTGCCGCCCGGGGCGGGGATTGAGGCTCATCCGGTCGACCTTGTGGAAGCGGCCCTCGAAGCTGACCAGATCTTCCCCCCAAAGCCGGCGCATCAGCTCGATCTGCTCGCTCATCCGAGGCCCGCGGCTGGCGTAGTCCTCTCCCAGCGCCTCATACTCCAGGTAGTTCCAGCCTGTTCCCACGCCCAGCCGCAGTCGCCCGCCGCTGAACAAGTCTAGATCCGCAGCCTGCCGCGCCACCATCACCGCCTGCCGCTGGGGCAGGACCAGCACGCCGGGCGCAAACTCCAGTTTCGGGGTCACCCCGGCGAGGTAGGCGAACATCACCAGCGGATCGTGGAATGGAGTCTTGTCGGTGTAGGGGCCGGTCAGCGGCGGGTCCCGGCCATCATGCGGCGCGCCGAGCACATGATCGTAGGCGATCAGGTGATCGTACCCCAGCGCCTCGGCCGCCCTGGCGTAGCCCGTGACCGCCTCGGGCGCCCCGCCGAGCTCGATCTGCGGATAGACCACACCGAGTTTCATCGCCGTCTCCTTGCCTGCGCCTGCCCGTGTTTGCGCCCGCGGCCGTAAGGGGCGCAAGGGGCCGGCGGGCCCGGGGATCGACGCGGCTGCATCCTCGGGTTGACAAGCGCCCGGGAGGAGCAGAACATATCAGGAACATTTCTCATGGGGGCAACCATGCGGATCCGAACCTTCCTCGCCTCGCTGGCGCTCGTGATGTGCTGTCTGGCTCCGCCCGGGGCGGCCCGAACCGCCGGGCCGCCGCGCAATCCCGCCGCCTTCACCGAATACGTCGCGGGCCTGCTGCGGCAGGCCGCGCCGGACGTGAAGATCAAGGTGACCGGCCCGCTCACGTTGGATGTCGATGGCCCGGGAGGCCCTCACACGGCCATGCTGGACAATATGTTCGACACCTGCCGGCGTGACCGCGCAGGGTGCGAGCAGACGGTGGCCGTGTACGTCTCCCAGATGACGACCCTCTGGCGGACGCCGCCCAAGCCCCTCGTCGTTTCCCAGCTGCGCGTGATTGTCCGGCCGTCGGCCTATGTGCAGTCGATGCGACAGGACATGCGAGGCGCCGAGCCGGTCGCGAAACCGCTCATCGGCGACCTCTGGGTGATCGGCGCCGCCGATCAGCCGACGGCGATCGACCTGCTCACCAGCCAAAACCTCGCGCCGCTGAACCTCACCGCGGAGCAGGCGATGGCCCGCGGCCGCAAGAACATGCGCTTCGCCATGCTCAGGTTGCTCAAGCCGGCGTTGGCCGCGTCACGAGACCAGATCGCCGGCCTCACCGGCGATCCCTACGAGTCCAGCCTGCTCGCCTTCCCGGAACTCTGGGCCAAGGTCGCGGAGGTCGAGGGCGGCAACCTGATCGTCTCCGTCCCCGCCCGGGACGTGGTCCTGTTCACCGACGGCAGCGGGGCCCATGCGGTGGCGGACCTGAAGCAGGCGGCCGAGCAGGTGATGGCCACCGCCGACCGCCCCTTCTCCTCGGCCGTCTATCGTTGGAGCGCTGATGGCTGGACGCCTGTGCAGCCAGGCTCCGCAAACGCGCCTGCGACCGCCGGCACGCCCGCCGCGGACGCCGATGGGCAGGATCCGCCGCGCCGGACGCATCGGCCGCGCCGCCCCCGTCATCCGGACGCGGCGCCAGACACGTCGGTCGAATCCGTGGCGACCGAGAGCAGGTTGGAGAGCGTCGGCGTGTGATCGTCGCGCCGCCAGACGATTCCGGTCTCCAGATGCGGCGCGCCTTCGCTCAGCTCCAGGTAGCGCACGCCGGTGCGCGCCAGGTGGCGCAGTGACGCCGGCGCCAGTGCGATGCCGATCCCGGCCGACACCAGGCTGATGATCGTCTGCATCTGGATCGCGTGCTGGACGATCTCGGCCTCGCGGCCGCGAGCGGCGTAGTAGCCGGTCACCAGGTCGTAGAAGACCGGCGCCACCCGGCGCGGAAACACGATCAGCGGCGAGGCGATCACGTCGCCGGAAGCGAGGCCGCCGCCTACGGCCTCCAGACGCCCCTCCGCCAGCCAGCTTTCGGGGACAGCCGCGATCAGCGGCTCGGCAACCAGCCGGCGGTACGCCAGCGGCTCCGGCAGCGCGCCGTGGGCGGGCGGGATGACGATTCCCGCATGCCCCATGCCCTCCAGCAGGGCGGAGATCTGCACGTCGCTGGTCGCCTCCGTCAGGGCGAGCTCGACGTCCGGATAGAGTGACCTGAACCGGCGCACCAGCGCCGGCAGGATGCTGTAGTCGGCGGTGCTGACGAACGAGAGGTCCAGCCGCCCGGTCTCACCCTCGAGGATGCGCCGGGCCCTCCCAGGGAGGTCGGCCAGACCTTCCAGCACCGGCTTCACCTGCTGGAGCCACAGCGTCCCAAATGGTGTCAGCGCCACGCTGCGCTTGGTCCGCAAAAACAGCGGCGCTCCCAGTTCCCGCTCCAGCGCCATGATCGACTGGCTGAGCGGCGGCTGCGTCATCCCGAGCCGCTCGGCGGCCCGGCCGAAGTGAAGCGTCTCGGCCACCGCCACGAACTGCCGAAGCTGCCGGACGTCCAATTCTCATACTCCTGACGACCTATTGCTCCGAGAATAATATATTTCACCACGCAGGCCGAGCCGTCTAGCGTGGCGCAGACCACCATCTAGGACTGAGCCATGCCCGCCTATCGCTCCAGAACCAGCACCCACGGCCGCAACATGGCCGGCGCGCGTAGCCTTTGGCGCGCCACCGGCATGACCAACGCCGATTTCGGCAAGCCGATCATCGCGGTAGCCAACAGCTTCACCCAGTTCGTGCCCGGCCACGTCCATCTGAAGGACCTTGGTCAGCTGGTGGCGCGCGAGATCGAGGCGGCGGGCGGCGTCGCCAAGGAGTTCAACACCATCGCCGTGGACGATGGCATCGCCATGGGTCACGGCGGGATGCTCTATTCACTGCCGTCGCGCGAACTGATCGCCGACAGCGTCGAGTACATGGCCAACGCTCACTGCGCCGACGCGCTGGTCTGCATCTCCAACTGCGACAAGATCACCCCGGGCATGCTGATGGCGGCCATGCGCCTGAACATCCCGGTCGTGTTCGTCTCCGGCGGGCCGATGGAAGCGGGCAAGGCGCTGGTCAAAGGCCACAGGCGCAAGCTGGACCTGATCGACGCGATGGTGGTGGCCGCCGACACCACCTACAGCGACGCCGAGGTGGAGACGATCGAGCGCTCGGCGTGCCCCACCTGCGGCTCCTGCTCGGGCATGTTCACCGCCAATTCGATGAACTGCCTGACCGAGGCGCTCGGCCTGGCGCTGCCTGGCAACGGCTCGGTGCTCGCCACGCACAGCGACCGCGAGCAGCTGTTCCGGCAGGCCGGCCGGCTGGTCGTCGAGCTCTGTCGTCGCTGGTATGGCGAGGACGACATCACCGCCCTGCCCCGCGGCATCGCCACGCGCGCCGCCTTCGAGAACGCCATGAGCCTCGACATCGCCATGGGCGGCTCCACCAACACCGTGCTGCACCTGCTGGCCGCCGCCGCCGAGGGCGAGGTCGACTTCACCATGGCCGACATCGACCGGCTGTCGCGCCGCGTGCCCTGCCTCTGCAAGGTCGCGCCCGCGAAGAATGACGTTCACATGGAGGACGTGCACCGCGCCGGCGGCATCATGGCCATCCTCGGCGAGCTCGACCGCGCAGGCCTGATCGACGCCAGCCTGCCCACGATCCACGCCCCGACGCTTGGCGATGCCCTCGCCCGCTGGGACATCGCCCGCACCGATGACGAAGCAGTCCGCACTTTCTACAGCGCCGCGCCGGGCAACGTGCCGACGCAGGTTGCCTTCAGCCAGTCGGCCCGCTGGCACGAACTCGACATCGACCGCGTCGGCGGCGTGATCCGCTCGGCCGAGCACCCGTTCAGCCGCGACGGCGGCCTGGCCGTGCTGTTCGGCAACCTGGCCCCCGAGGGCTGCATCGTGAAGACGGCGGGGGTCGACGAGTCGATCCTGACCTTCCGCGGCGCCGCCCGGGTGTACGAGAGCCAGGACGACGCCGTCGCCGGCATCCTCGCAGGCGAGGTGGTCGCCGGCGACGTGGTGGTGATCCGCTACGAGGGCCCCAAGGGCGGTCCCGGCATGCAGGAGATGCTCTACCCGACCAGCTACCTGAAATCGAAGGGGCTGGGGAAGGCCTGCGCCCTGGTCACCGACGGGCGCTTCTCGGGCGGCACCTCGGGCCTCTCCATCGGCCACGTCTCGCCGGAAGCCACCGAAGGCGGCCTGATCGGCCTGGTCGAGACGGGCGATCCGATCCTGATCGACATCCCGAACCGCGCGATCCGCCTCGAGTTGGACGACCGGACCCTGGCCGACCGCCGGGCGCGCATGGACGCCAGGGGGCCGGACGCCTGGAAGCCCCGGGACCGCCAACGCCCGGTCTCGACCGCCCTGCGGGCCTACGCGGCCCTTGCCACCAACGCCGCCCGCGGCGCGGTGCGCGACGTCAGCCAGATCGAACGGGAGCCCGCGAGGGAGCGGCTTCTCGAACGCGGGTGATGGCGTCGGGGCTGCGGACCAGGATCGGGTGCGAGCCCGACCCTGGCGCCGCAGCCCTGGGCCGTCACATCGGTCTGGTGTCCGTCCGGCGCACGTCGCCGGGGGCGATGTCCGCGTCCGGCTCGAACGCGGTCCAGCCTTCGCCGCGGTAGACGCCGCCGCGGGTGGCCGCATCCACGCCCGAGTTCCGCGCCAGCAGCGCCTCGATCTCGGCCGCGCGCGCGTCGTCGGCGCGGACCGCCACCAGCGTGCCGCCCCGGCGAACGCCCTCGGCGTAGACATTCGCGTCGGCCTCATCGACGCCTGCGTGCTTGAGGGCGCCCAGCAGACCGCCTGCCACGGCCCCGGTCGCCGCGCCCGCCGAAGCCGCGACCGCTGCCGAGGCGAGCCAGCCAGCGGCGTCCACCGGTCCGAGTCCAGGGATGGCCAGCAGGCCAAGTCCGGCCAGAATTCCCAGCCCGCCGCCGACGATGCCGCCGGTGGCCGCGCCCTTGACCGCGCCCGGCCCGACTTTGGTGTCATCGGCCCCTACAAACGAGCGGTCCTCCGTGTGGCGCGCAATCAGGCTGATGTCGTCTTCCGGCACGCCGGCCGTCTCCAGGTCGCGGACCGCGGCCTCGGCTTGCGATCGGGTGTCGAACAGTCTCGAAATCGTCCGTGTCATGAGTTCTTCTCCTGAAAAATGGGGCGTCTACTGTTCGGTGACCGAACCCTGGTAATCGACCGAGACGGCGACCGCCTTGCCGGCGCTGTTGGTGGCGTGGCCATGCCAGACGTGCTGGTCATCCTGGGTCAGGGCGCTGACGTTGGTGTAGCCACCGTTGGTCAGGTGGCCCTTGGCCTGGTCTTCCGTGAACGAGTTCTGGCCGGCGGCCGGTGCGGCGGCTTCCCGGTTTTGCTCGGCGGCGACCGGCGGATTGGCCCGGTTCGACGAGGCGTCGGCAGTGGCGGGCGCACTTTGGACGTCGGCGGCGGCTGCAGTGTTGTCGGCCGGCTTGCTGCAGGCGCACAGTGATGCGCAGGCCAGCGCGGCCAATAAGACGCTCTTCATTAGGAAATTCTCCATTGGCGTCCGAAGGGACCGCCAATGAACCGGTGGGCGATCAGCAGGTTCCAGGCAGATAACGTTTATTTTATCGCCGCCTATTGTCGGGTTGCCGACACTGATTATTGCTCCCAGCGCAACATCCGCGCCCGCCGGGCGTTGCGGCTCCGTCGCTCGTCTTGAGCACAGACCCTCAAGGTCTCGGAGAACCAACATGAAGATCATCGTCGTCGCGACGCTTGCGACCGCTTTCATCAGCAGCGGCGCGCTCGCGCAGCCGTATGACCATCCCCGGGATCGTGGGAACGACATGGCGCACCACGACGACGGGGCCCACGGCGACATGGGCCGTCACGACAACAGTGATCACGGCCGCATGCGTTGGCGCGATGGGGATCGCCACGGCCATCGCGGCCGAGTCGTCTGCGCGTGGAGACATCACCATCGCGTCTGCTATCGACCACACTGGTAGCCTGACGATCGCGCGGACGACCGCCCGCGGCGCGGGCGGTCGTCCGCGTTGCCACGCAGAGCGCTCAGTAGGTGATAGGGACCTGTTCGCTGTTCGGCGAGCCGCAGACCACCAGGTGGTGCGTGGTCAGGTCGCGGCACCTCGGCGCGGCCACTGGAGGCGCCGACACGGGGCGCACCGCGCAGACGCTCGCAGCCGCCGGCTGACCGTTCGCCAGGTGACACCTGCCCTGGGCGTCGAGATACGGCGCAGTATGCGTGTCGGCCATGCCCGCCGCGGGAATGGCGACTAGGGCGGCGACTACGCCAGCGAAACTCTTCAGGCGCGAACGAGTCATGCTTGGATCATGCGCGCGCCCGCTCCGAAAGGCAAAGCGGCTTGGCGGATGGGGTGGGATTCGAACCCACGGTGGGCGTGAACCCACGGCGGTTTTCAAGACCGCTGCCTTAAACCGCTCGGCCACCCATCCAGAGGGGGTCGCTATATCAGCGCGGGCCCTGGCGCGGAACTCCGCAGGCGCGGCGAAGTCCGGCAAGGCGCCACCTCCGCGCGAACCAAGCCACGCCGTTCGCCGAACAATCGCCCAAAAGTAGCGCTTGATTAACCGCGCCCCACGTCGCAGGACCTATCGATGAGCCTTCAGAACACGTCGAGCCGCCTGGTTCTAACGGCCCCCCAGCCGTCGCCTCCAGGTCCCATCGGAACTGGTTGGCGCATGCTTGTGCCGTTGGCGCTGGTGGCGGTGACGGCGGCGGTGTGCTGGGGCCTTGGCCGGCTGCCGGCCGCTTCCCCGCCCGCCTCGACACATCCGGCCGTCGCTGCTGCGCCGGCGCCCGCCGCCCCGATGGCCGAGGCCGCCGTCGCCCCGCCGGCGGCCGCCCTCGCCGCACCAGCCGCCCCGTCGCCGCCCATGGCGCAGGCCTTGCTTAGCCCACCCGCGCCCTTGTCCGCGGCGCAGGCGGCCCCCGCTCCGACGCGGCCGCACATGCGGTCCGCGCGCCATCGCGTCGAGGGCATGCGCACGCTCGACGCCGGCGACGCCAGCGCCAGCGCCGTGGCCTCCGCGCCCGTCGCGACAATGCCGTCCACCGGCGCCCCGGCCGAGACCGCCGCCGCGCCATGACGCCGCCGGTCAGCCGGCCGCATTGACCCGCCGGCCGGGCGCAGGCATCGCGGCTATGTGGACGAGTCTGAACTGCTGATCGATGCGCGCGGTCACCACTGCCCGGTGCCGACCTTGAAGCTCCGGCGCGCCCTCGAGCGGGCCGCGCCGGGCGCGCGGCTGCGGCTGCTGGCCACCGATCCGATGGCGCGGATCGACGTGCCGCACTTCCTCGGCCAGACTGGCGCAAGGCTGATCGAAACCGCCGAAAGGGACGGCGCCCTCAGCTTCCTGATTGTAAAATGAGACCAGTGGGCCGAAAGGGGTGCGGCGCGCCGTTTGGAGGAACGACGCGCCGCCAGGATGACCTTGTCCTTCGTCCTGATCGATCGTCGGCCGCCACGAGGGACGGGAGAGCGCGACCGCCGATCGACAGGTGCGAAGATGCGCCCCCAAAACTGAACCCACGCTGAACGAAATTCAGGCGGGCCCGGCTGTTCAGGCGCAGGCGCAGGTTCGGCGCCCTGCGCGAAATGGACGCTTGGCGCGGCGCGCCGGGGCCGCCTAAGCTCCCGCCGCGAAGGGGTAGTTGGTGCCGATTCACGCGCGAATCCTGATCGTTGCCAAGGACGATGAACGCGCCGGGCCGCTTGCGGACGGGCTGGACCGGCTTGGCTGGCGCACCATCACCGCCCGGGGCCCGTTTGCCGCCATCGCCGCCCTCGGTGATCTGCAGATCGAGGCGGCGATCATCGACCTCGTCGGCGCCAGCCGCGAGACCCTGTCCTACGCCCGACGGCTGAAGGCCGCCTGCGCGCCGCGCCGCCTGCCGGTGATTGCCATCGGCGACCCGGATCCGCAGCTGGCCGAGCACGGGTTCGACCTCAGCCTCGCCCCGCCCCTGCATCCGACCCAGGTGCTGATGCGACTGGAGACCCTGGTGCGCACCGCCGTGGCCGAGGAGGAGTTCGAGCTGCGCCTCGACACCTTCGCCGAACGCGGGCGCCGCCTCGATCTGCCGGAGCCGGAAGCCGGGCCGCTCCGGGTGCTCTGCATCGGCGAGCCGGCGCCGCAGTTCCTGGCTCTCTCGAATGCGCTCGTCAGCAGCACGGCGCAGGTAGTCGGCGCCTTCACGTCCTACACGGCCTTCGACTACCTGCACGAGCGGCCGTTCGACGCCGTGGCGTTGTGGGCCGGCGAGAACCAGCAGGAGGCGCTGTCGATCATCGCCGGCATGCGCCGCAACACCCGCCTCTACCATATCCCCGCCCTGCTCTATCAGCGCGGGCCGCTGGACGTGTCCGCGGCCGACGCCTTCGGCAAGGGCGTCACCGACGTCGCCTCGCCCGAGGTGTCAGAGGCCGACACCGCCAAGCGGATCCTGGAGCTGGCGCGCAGCTACCGCCGCCAGGGTGCGATCCGCAAGGCGCTGGAGAGGGCCCGCGCCTCCGGCCTGATGGACGCGGCCACCGGCCTCTTCACCCGCGAACTGTTCGCCAGCCACCTGATGCGCCTCGCCGCCGCGGCCCGGGCGCGAAACCGGCCGCTGACGGTCTCGGTGCTGAAGGTGGCGGAGCGCGCCGACACCGCCGTGGCCCGGTCCGGCGGCTGGCTCGACAAGGCGGTGCCGCAGATCGGCAGCATGATCGGACGACTGGTCCGCGCCGAGGACACCGCCGCGCGGCTCGGCCCCGAGGTGTTCGCCCTGGCCCTGCCCGCCACCGCCGCCGCCGCAGGGCGGCTGACCGCCGAACGCATCGGCGCGGTGATCGCCTGCACCGCCTTCGAGGCCGGCGAGGGCCGCCCCCCGTTCGTGGTGGAATTCGACATCGGCGTCTGCGAGGTCGCGCCCGGCGAAAGCGCCGCCCGCGCCCTGGAAGTGGCCGCCGAGCGCGCCATGGAGCGCCAGGCGAGTTAGGTTCTTTTCGCCTCCCGGGACAAGGATTCCGCATTCGGGCCAGTAGTTGCCCTGGCCGCCGCCGGGTGGGAAGTTGCGCGTCCAGAACCCGGACTGATCGAGGGAGCCTCGTCATGAAGATGGAAGACATGGTCATCGCCAGCGTGGACGACCACGTGATCGAGCCGGCGACGATGTTCGACCAGCATCTCTCGCCCGAGCACCGGGCCCTGGCGCCGCGGTATGTCACCGACGACAAGGGCAACAGCTTCTGGTGGTGGGAGCACGAGGACAAGCGCTCCTACAACAACGGCACCAACGCCGTCGTCGGCCGGCCGCGCGAGGAATACGGCATGGAGCCGATCAATCTCGAGCAGATGCGCCGGGGCACCTGGGATGCGGCCGCCCATATCGATGACATGAACGCCATGGGCGTGATGACCGCCCTGATGTTCCCCACCTATCCCGGTTTCGACGGCGGCTGGTTCTGGGCCACCAAGGACAAGGCCAACACCTTGCGGGTGATCCAGGCCTACAACGACTGGCACATCGACGAGTGGTGCGGGCCCTACAAGGGCCGCTACTTCCCCACCGCCATCCTGCCGCTTTGGGACGTGGGCGCCACGGTGGAGGAGATGAAGCGGCTGACCCGGAAAGGCTGCCGCTCCGTGTTCTTCCCGGCCAACCCGGCTGCCCACGGACGCCTGCCGTCGGTGCACGACGAGGTCTGGGAACCGATGTGGAAGCTCGCCAACGACGAGCGGATCGTCTTCAACTGCCACATCGGCACCGGCTCGGCGCCGGCGGCCAATTCCGAGCTATCGCCGATCTCGGCCTGGATCACCTCGATGCCGATGGCCATCGCCACCGACGCGGCCGACCTGCTGCACCTGCGCGCGCTGCTGCGGTATCCGGACCTGAGGATCGTGCTCTCCGAGGGCGGGATCGGCTGGGTGCCCTACCTGCTCGAGCGGGCCGACTTCACCTTCCGCCACCACGGCCCGTGGGTGCGGGCCGACTTCGGCGGCCGCCTGCCGTCGGACGTCTTCCGCGAGCATTTCCTGACCTGCTTCATCGACGACAAGTTCGGCTGCCTGAACTACCAGCAGGTCGGGGAGGACATCATCTCCTACGAGTGTGACTACCCTCATTCCGACTGCACCTGGCCCCATGTGGCCGAGGAGCTGTGGCCCAACGTCAAGGACCTGCCCGACCGTGTGATCGACAAGATCACCCACCAGAACGCCTATCGCTTCTTCGGCATGGATCCGGTGGCCCAGCTGGGGCGCGAGGCCTGCACGGTCAGCGCTCTCAGGGCCAGGGCGACGCACGTGGACACCACGGTGCGCTCCTGGGACGGCAACGACGCGCGTCAGCTCGGCGACTGGGACAAGGCCGTCACGTTCCGCGACGTCGCCGCCACGCGGGCGCCGCCGAGAACCTAGCAGCACACGGGCGCGGCTACGGCGTCGGCGGCGCCTCGCGCATCATGCCCGCGCACGCCCCGATCATCGCCTGGTTCACGCCCGCCGATGCGGCCTTGCAGGCGTTGTCGTAGATCTTGCCGTCCTCGGCGCAGACCGGCTGGTAGAAGTCGGTGCAGGCCGTCGGCCTGACCCGGCAGACCGCCGGTTCCGCCCGGACGCCGGCGGGGACGACGTGGCGGTAGCAGTAGAGGCCGTCGGCGCACCGGGCGTCGCCGGGCCGTGCGCAGCGCGCGCCCTCGGCGCCCGGACGCGCGACGGCCGCGCCGTGGCAGGCGGCGCACGCTGCTCCGATCAGCATGGCCAGACTTGCGAGGCGAGCCGCCGTTCCTGATCCCATCGACTTCCCCCCTGACCGGCGACCCCACTGCATCACACGCGGGCGCTCGGCGGAAGGCCGCGCGCTGGGGCTCCTGCAAGCTGCAGCGTGGACCCCGACCTGCCGCCGTGCTCAAACTTTCGCGGCGGTCCATTACGGACCGCCGATCCAACGGAGGGACTCCATGAAGATCGAGATCAGGTTGCTGCCCGCGGCAGCCGTTTTGGCGGGCGCCATCGCCATCGGCGTGGGCGTCGGCGAGGCCCTCGCGGCCCAACCCCATATGGAAGCTGCGCTGCAAGCCCTGCAGACGGCTCGCGCCGAACTCGTGGTCGCGGCGGCCAACAAGGGTGGTCACCGGCTGAAGGCGATCGGCTACGTCGACAGCGCCATCAGCGAGGTGCAGCAAGGCATGGCCTACGCCGACTAGGCAGTTTCCCCGGGCTTGGGGGGCAGCCTTGCCCGGCGACACACCTACGCAATGCCGCTAACCACACTCGGCGAACCGCGCCGGGCGATCCAAGAGATGGCGATGGCCAAGAGCACGCCTGCCACCGCCGCGCTGACCCGCGCGGGCGCTTCCTTCGAGCTCCACACCTACGACTACGATCCTGACGCTGACAGCATCGGCCTGCACGCCGCCGAGAGCCTCGGCGTGCCGCCCTCCATCATGCTGAAGACGCTGATCGTGCGCGTCGACGGCCGGCCCGCCTGCATCGTGCTGCCATCCGACCGCGAGGCCTCGATGAAGAAGGTCGCCGCAGCCCTCGGCGGCAAGGCTGCCGAGATGGCCAGGCCCGCCGACGCCGAGCGGATCACCGGGTACCGGGTCGGCGGCGTCAGCCCGTTCGGCCAGAAGAAGCGCCTGCCGACGGCGGTCGAGGCCGGGGCCCTCGCCCATCAAGCCGTGTTCGTGAACGGCGGCCAGCGCGGCCTGCAGCTGCAGATCGCGCCGCGGGTCTTGCTAGACGTGCTCGGCGCCAAGGCCGCGCAGATCGTCTGACCTGCATTGCGCGCGACAGCACGTCGACTAAGCTCGGCAGGCCAGGACAGGGGAATCTCCGCATGTCACGCCACACCTTTGCTCGCCGCCGCCTGATGGCTGTAGCGCTTGCAGCCTGCGCCGCCACGGCGTGGGCGACCGCGGCCGACGCCGCCCGCAAGCCCGACCTCGCAGACGCGGTGGCCGGCAGCTACCACGGCGATGTGATCTCCGACTCCCAGGGGTCGTCGCGGGCGGACGTCACCCTGACCCTGACACGGGTCGGCCCGAACACCGTCAGCATCTCGTCGGACTACGACCGCCTGCCGGTGATTTCGGTCCGGCTCGAGCGCGCGATGTCGCAGATCGTCAATCGCGACGGCGACAGTCCCTTCTCGTTCGACGCCGGAAAGCTGGATGTCAGTTTTCACAACGAGGTGAGTTGGTCGGGACATCGCTGACGCGGTCTCGCCAAACGCCGTTCATCGAACCATGCTGTAGGTTATCGGTCGGCGCTGGTCCGGCCGCGGTCCCGACAAGCACAGAGGTGCGTCCATGGCTTGGTTCTCCCGCTTCGACCGCTACGGCAGCGCCCACATGGTGCGATCACAGGACACCGTCATGGCAGGCGGGACCGACAGCTCCAACTCCTGCGGCATCTCCAGCATCATGATGGTGAACTTCAAGGTGAAGATGCACCTGCTGCTGCGGGGCCTGGCCGCCGGCGCCGGCGTGCAGGCGAGTCCGGTAGGCACTTTCGTGGGCGGCCAGCTGGCCGACGGGATCGCTGCGGCCCAGGCGACCGAACCGGAAATCTACCAGATCTACACCGACGTCACCGGCTCGCCCTACGATGGCGCGTCCTACAGCGACTGCACCTACTTCCCCACCGTCCTGCAGCGCCTCGGGCTGGGCTCCTGGGAGACGGTGTGGATCAACGGCAGCATGTTCGACGCCATCAAGGCCGCGACCGACGATGGCTACCCCTGCATCGCCCTCTGCCACTGGACCGGGGGCGGCGGCCACTTCTGCTGCATCGACGAGACCCACACCTTCATCAGCAACACCATCTCGGTCTGCGACCCCTGGGACGGCGAGCAGCGCATCGTCAGCGCCCCTAGCGGCGGCACGATCCCCTACGACCCCAGCGGCTTCGTGTTTTCCACCGGCGCCTTCTTCGGCGGCAATCGCCACACCTACGACAGCGCGGCCCCCGGCGCCTTCGACGGCTGGATCACCCGCAAGTGCTGACGGCCTCGGCCGTAACGACCTCCCTCACGCCTCGGGCAGCTGCCCGCTGATCGCCAGACGGACCAGGGTGGCGCTCATCCAGCCGGCGGCGAAGCCCCGGTCGACGGCGATTTCCGAGCCGGTGATCTCCCGGGCGTCGTCGCTGCAGAGCACGCAGATGGCCCGGCCCGCGTCCTCGGGCTGCATGCGCGCCTGGCCGAACACCCCGCCGCTGCTCTTGCCTTCCTCCCACTTGCCGCCGCTCGCCGCCGCCCGCGAACGCGCGTTGCCCTCGGTGGCCACCGATCCCATGATCACCACGTTGGCGCGCACGCCCGTGCCGAAGGTCTCTACCGCGGTGATCTTGGTGAAGTGGATGAGGCCGGCCTTGGAGGCGCCGTACGGCCCGTGGTTGAACAGCCCCTGCACCCCGGCGAACGAGGCGATGTTGATGATCACGCCGTCATGACGCGCCTTCATGTGCGGCAGGACGGCCCTGGTCATCAGGAAAGCGCCCTTCAAGTTGGGATCCAGCGTGCGGTCCCATTCCTCTTCGGTGACCTGCTCGATGCTGGGCGTGGGCAGCGTCGTGGCGGCGTTGTTGACCAGGACATCGACCTTGCCGTGCCGGTCCAGCGCCGACGCGATCGTCCGCTCGCAGTCCGCGCCACTGACCACGTCGCCGGCGACGAAGCTGAACGGCAGGCCGGCGGCGACCAGGGCCGCCTCCACCTCGCGCCCGGTGTCTTCGCGACGCGCCATCGCCACCACCGAGGCCCCCCGCTCCATCAAGGTCCTGGCGATCCCAAGCCCGATCCCCGAGATGCCCCCGGTGACCACGGCCACCTTGCCGTCGAGGCGAACCGTCATGCTTCCTCCTCGCCGCCCGCGCGAGCGCCGATTGGGTCAGCGATCCGAGCCTAGCTGACCTGCCCGGTCCGCCCCATCGTTCGCGAGCCGCCTTGCGTCGCTCCACGCGCAAACGCCTGATGCGATCGGTGTAGTATGCCGCTGAGCTGGATGGGGAAAGGGACGCCATGGCCGAAACTGAGCCCAGGCGCTGGCCGCGCGTGTTGCAGCCGTTCGTCACGCGGCCACACCTGCTGGCTGGGTTCGCGGTGGCCATGGCGGTGTTCTTCGGCGGGCGGCCCTGGATCGCGCGGGATGTCACCCGGGGCCTGACGGCCTGGGACAGCGGGGCGCTGATGTTTCTGGCGCTGGCGCTGGCGTCCATGATCGACGTCGACCACGAGCGGCTGAAGCGCCGGGCGATCGACCACGACGAAGGACGCCATTTCATCCTGATCCTGGCGTCGGTGGCGGCGCTGGCCAGCGTCGCGGCGATCGTGGCCGAACTCGGCGGCGCCAAGGGCCATCCGCTGCGGGTGGCGCTGACAGCCGGAACGATCGCCATCTCGTGGCTGTTCGTCCAGATCGTGTTCGCCCTCCACTACGCCCACGTCTATTACGCCACCGAGGGTTCGCTCACCGGGCCGCACAAGGAAGGGTTGGAGTTCCCCTGCGACGACCCGCCGGACTACTGGGATTTCGTCTATTTTTCGGTGGTCGTGGGCGCGGCGACCGCCACCGCCGACGTCAACATCGTCTCCAAGGAGATGCGGCGCGTCTCCACCCTGCACACTCTGATCGCCTTCGCCTTCAACACCGCCATCCTGGCGACGATGATCAACCTCGCCGCCGGCCTGTTCTAGGGTCGAACCGCGGGAGCTGCGTCATAAGGCGCGCCAAGCTCATCGCGTTCCTGGCCAGCCGGGGACAGCAGTGGCGCGAGCAACTGGCGCAGATGCGCCGGCTCCAGCCCAGCGGTGCTTTGAACCACCAGGAACCGTACCAGCGGCTCGCAGGCCAGGCGCTCCAGCGGACTCCAGCCTTCGAGCTGTGCGGGCGACCAGAGGTCGGCCTCGGAGTGATATCGTCGTCGGCCGTCGTCCGGCGCGAGCACTTGCTCCAGTTCGCCGGTGATCTGGCCCAGCTCGGTGTAGACGGCGTTCTCGACCCAGCACTGGTCCCACACCAGGGACCGGGCCACCAGCGCGCCGATCGCGTCGCCGCCGTTGGCCAGGGCGACCGCCGCCGGAACCGCCCGGGCAAGGTCGCGGGTCAGCACATTGGGGGTCACGGAGAGACCCCGGTTGCTCTTCGGGTTGGGGTGGCCGAGCACGGCGCGGGAGGCCGCCCACCAGCCGGGGTGGACATCCTTGGACTCCCAGTCGGCGATCGCCCTGCCGTCCCGCACCATGTGCGAGGCGCCGAGCGGTCGGATGCAAAGCACGTCGGCGTCGAGATAGATGTAGGCGTCGGCCGCGCAGACACGGGCGAACAGCAGCTTGATGTACATCTGCTTGTACCAGCCGATCAGGTTCTGGATGCGCCAGTCGCCGATCAGCTCCCGCTCGTCGAGGAAATGAAGATCGAGGTTCGGCCGCCGTCCCGCCAGCTGACGCAGCGCCGGCAACTCCGGCCCCATCCCCACCACGGTGATCCTGAACGGCGTCGGATCGATCCAGTGCACGGACAGGGAGTCGAGCAGCATCACGAAACGCTCGCCCGTGAGGCGTTCCTTCTCGCCGGACAGCCGCACAGGAAGGACCGCTTCGATGCTGTCGATGCTCATCGGGGCTGCTTATCAGCGCCTGCTCCGGGGGGCCACGACGGCATCTATGCGAGGGCAGGCTCCTGGCTTCGGCTGCCCTACCCGCTTCCCGCCACCTTCGCCAGCTGGGCCACGATCCGTTCCGCTCCGCGCAGCCGTTCGTCCGGCGTCTCCCATTCCCCCTTCACAACCACCTTGTTGTCGGGCCGCAGACGCCAGACCGACGCGCTCTTCTGGATGAAGGCGACCAGCCCGGCGGGGTTGGCGAAGTGCTCCTCGCGGAAGCTCACCACCGCGCCCTTGGGGCCCACGTCGATCTTGGCGACGTTGGCCTGGCGGCAGAGGGCCTTGATCGCCACCACCTTCAGCAGGTGGTCGGCCTCGGGCGGCAGGGGGCCGAAGCGATCGATCAGCTCGGCGGCCATGGCCTCGCGGTCCTCGCTGCGCTCCGCGTCGGAGAGCCGGCGGTAGAGCGCCAGGCGCACGTTGAGGTCGGGGATGTACTCCTCGGGGATCAGCACCGAGGCGCCGGTGTTGATCTGGGGCGACCAGCCGCGGGTGAGGTCCGGCGGCGCGTTGGCGCTCTTGGCTTTCAGGTCGGCCACAGCGTCCTCCAGCATCTGCTGGTAGAGCTCGACGCCGATCTCCTTGATGTGGCCGGACTGCTCGTCGCCCAGCAGGTTGCCGCCGCCCCGGATGTCGAGGTCGTGGCTGGCCAGCTGGAAGCCGGCGCCCAGGTTGTCCAGCGACTGCAGCACCTCCAGGCGCCGCTCCGCCGAGAGCGAGATCGACCGCTCGGCCGGCGTGGTCAGGTAGGCGTAGGCCCGGGTCTTGGCCCGCCCGACCCGTCCGCGCAGCTGGTAGAGCTGAGACAGGCCGAACATGTCCGCCCGGTGCACGATCAGGGTGTTGGCCGTGGGGATGTCGAGCCCCGACTCCACGATCGTGGTCGAGACCAGCACGTCGTACTGCCCCTCGTAGAAGGCGGCCATGACGTCCTCGAGCTGGGTCGCGGCCATCTGGCCGTGGCCGATCACGAACTTCACCTCCGGCACGCTCTCGCGCAGGAACTTGGCGATGTCCGGCAGATCGGAGACGCGCGGGGCGACGTAGTAGGCCTGGCCGCCGCGGTACTTCTCGCGCAGCAGCGCCTCGCGGATCGACACCGGGTCGAATGGGGTGATGTAGGTCCGCACGGCCAGCCGGTCGACCGGCGGGGTGGCGATGATCGACATCTCGCGGATGCCGCTCAGCGCCAGCTGCAGGGTGCGCGGGATCGGCGTGGCGGTCAGCGTCAGCACATGCACGTCGGCGCGCAGGGCCTTCAGGGCCTCCTTGTGCTTGACTCCGAAGTGCTGCTCCTCGTCGACGATGACCAGGCCCAGGTCCTTGAAGCTGACCTGCTTGCCCAGCACCGCGTGGGTGCCGATGACGATCTCGATCTCGCCCTTGCCCAGGCCTTCTCGGGTCTCGGCCGCCTCCTTGGAGGGCACCAGCCGAGACAGCCGGCGCACTTTCACCGGCCAGCCCTGGAAACGCTGGGTGAAGGTCGAATAGTGCTGCCGGGCCAGCAGCGTGGTCGGGCAGACCACCGCCACCTGCCTCCCGCTCATCGCCATCACGAACGCGGCCCTGAGCGCCACCTCGGTCTTGCCGAAGCCGACGTCGCCGCAGATCAGCCGGTCCATCGGCTTGCCGGCCTCGAAGTCGGCCAGCACGTCGGCGATGGCGTTGAGCTGGTCGTCGGTCTCCTCGTAGGGGAAGCGGGCGCAGAACTCGTCGAACACCCCGTGCGGCGGGTCGACCTCCTCCACGTGCTTCAGCGCGCGGGCGGCGGCGATGGCGATCAGGCCCTCGGCCATCTCGCGCAGGCGCTCCTTGGCCCGCGCCTTGCGCGCCTGCCAGGCCGCGCCGCCCAGCCGGTCGAGCTGCACGCCCTCCGAGTCCGACCCGTAGCGGGTCAGCAGGTCGATGTTCTCCACCGGCAGGTAGAGCTTGGCGTCGCCGCCGTAGTCGATCTCCAGGCAGTCGTGCGGCGCCTCCTGCACCTCCAGCGTCTTAAGGCCGACGTAGCGACCGATGCCGTGGTCGATGTGCACCACCAGGTCCGACGGGGTCAGCGCCGAAGCCTCGGCCAGGAAGTTGGCCGCGCGCCGGCGCCGGCGCGGCCGCGACAGCCGGTCGCCAAGGATGTCGGTC
>Ga0105240_10002883_pt1 | contig 27167 bp, 35 predicted proteins | sample KBSC54metaG_FD_80426 | JGI IMG/M metagenome (GOLD analysis project Ga0105240, IMG submission 80426) | Corn rhizosphere microbial communities from Kellogg Biological Station, Michigan, USA - KBS C5-4 metaG | ecosystem: Host-associated > Plants > Roots > Rhizosphere > Soil | place: Michigan, USA... | reverse complement strand
TAAGGCAGTTTGAAGCCTGTTCCTGATAACCGACTTCGGTGGGCCTACCACTATCCTTTAAGCAGCTTCCAGTAAGATTACTTCCCTACTGTGTTTCTGCAGCACAACATCTTTAAGATAATTGGTTACTCAGTCCAATGACCAAGGCAATAACGGATAGCTTTACCGATCTTTCCTTGTTCTGGTGTTTTTGTTAAATGATGGTCAAGCCATTTTTTAAAAGCATCCAGTATCGGTGGCGCTTTATTTTGCCGTAATTTAAATCGTTCTTCTGGAGATAAATTATTTTCACGCGCTTCTTTTTCAATAGCATATAATTTCCTATAAAATTTCAATGCGTCAACACTAAGACCAGAAGCTTCACTAAGCTTGGCTAATTCAGCAAAAGATCGGCGCGCGTGCGCATGACAGCCTACCGGTATAACTTCATCCTTATCGTTTGTCCAGTTATATCCTGAATAAGCATCTGTCTGTAAATATCCTTTGAAGCCAGATAGAAATCGCTGTGCATGATAGCCGCCGCGGGTTTCTTGATAATCAAAAACAATACTGGGCTGTTTTTCGCCACCACGATAGACCCACATATAAGATTGAATAGTATTGGGTCGGCCAACTTCATCTAAAATTTGCACTCTTGTTTCATCGGCTTGAGCATAATCATTTTCAATGATCTTCTTTCCTAATAATTTAACCAATGGTTCAGATAATTCAGCAGCTTTGAGAGTCCATCCACATAAACTGCTTCGTGGCATGTCAATTTCTAATCTTTCCCAAATCGACTCCTGACGATATAAAGGAATGTGATCGCAGTACTTAGAAACAATAGTATGCGCTACAAGTTCAGGCGTTGCGATACATTGCCCGCTTCGTCAAATAAATCACGTTGAAATGGGTTTTTTTCGGATGACGGTGAAAATCGTCTTTGCTTTGCCAAGCTTAGCTCTTCAAGAAGTCTGGCGTATTTTTCTTTATAGCTAGTGAGCTCTGTGCGCTCTTGGGCTAATTGCAAATGCAAGTCTACAATGATTTTCTCAAGCAATTCAGATGATTTGGGTAGATTTTTAATGTCAATTTCCATAGGCGAATCATAACAAATCACCATTATTTTGAAGAGCTTTTTTTTAAAAATAATTGGCGTATTGCAGTGGTTCCGATGCTTCTTTCCGAGAGTATTTATCGCTCGCAAGTAACCAGCGAAAATGCTCTTTTGTCATTTCAACATGACCCGCCGCATTTTTTTGGAAGACAAATTTTCCTCTTTCCAGCCATCGATACCACAAAGTAAAGCAATTGATTTCATAATATAGAGCTTTAAGCTTATTACCATTGCGGTTACGAAATAAAAATAAAGCCCCTCCGTGGGATTAATTTTTATCGTTTCAGAAATTAAGACACACAGTGTGTCTATTGATTTTCTCATATCAATAGGTTGCGTATAAAAAAAATCTTTATATCATCAGGTATCAACATGACAATAAAACCTCGATCAATTGCTTTATCTGGGTGGCATCATGCTTAATAGGAAGCATCAACTGAAAACCATTAGGCAACGTAAGTTTTATATCATGCCCCTCATGATTAACGATTTTCACTGGCTTAAATTCTGGCTTTGGCAGTTTTGGATTTTTGCGTTTATAAATTCTTCGACAATAGCTAAGTGTGGATATTTTAATACTATGCTGCTTGCAATATTCGGGTTGGGCTAGGCCGCTTTTTTCTTGGTCCTCAATAATTGCCAGCCATTTTTGATGCTTTGCTTTTGTGGTCATTGTGCTTCTCCTTTTATGAAAAAGCACAGAATGACGAAAACTATTTATCTTGGGAAGATGTGTTTACTCAACTTTCAATTACCCACAATTTTTGGTATAGAAGCATGACATTTATAGTTGATAAGGATGTATGGAGTGGAGGCAAAAGACAGGATGTTAAAATCTGTTGTAAAAGAAAGATTGAAAAATGAACTGGAACACAATATTTGGTTATCACATGAGCTCTCGGGATGTAAGTTTAAAGATGAGCACCTAGGTAAGCGATTCAGGACATTGATCGAGCAGCTATGGAATGGAGTTGGAGAAAGTATTCCGTTTGCTTGCCAAGACTGGGCCAGTACAAAAGTGGCTTATCGATTTTTTTCCAATGATCGTGTTAATGAAAAAGAAATTCTAAGTGGTCATTTTCAATCAACCCGCGAAAAATTTTCCAAGACCTCCGATACTGTACTCGTTCTACAGGATACGACAGAGTTTTCTTATGAGCAGGATCAGCCTGAAATAATTGGCGCAACTCGAATCATCCCAAATGGTAAAGATACATATGGAAAGCTAAAACGTCACACAAAATGCGGCATTCTGATGCACTCGAGTTTAGCAGTTATATCGGATGGCTTGCCTCTTGGGTTAGCAGCAATTAAATTCTGGACGCGCAAACAGTTCAAAGGGACTAATACGCTAAAAAAACACATTAATCCCACACAAGTTTCGATTAAAGAGAAAGAGAGTTACCGTTGGCTAGAAAGTTTAAAACATTCTACAAGACTGTTAAAAGATCCTGATAGGTGTGTACATATCGGTGATCGTGAGAGCGACATATATAAATTATTCTGCACAGCACAAAAAGTAAAGACCCATTTTCTTGTGAGAACATGTGTTGACCGTCTTGCAGGTGATGGTAATCACACAATCTCTGATGAGATGGATGAAGTAAAAGTTAAAGGGTTGCATCGAATCGAAGTCAGAGATGATAAAGGTAATGTTTCTGAGGCTGCTCTTGAAATAAAATATCGTCGCCTTAGAATGCTACCACCAATCGGCAAGCAAAAAGAATATCCTGAGCTGGTATTGACAGTTATACATACTGAAGGAAGTGGCGCTCACTAAGGTCGAAATTAATTTACTAAATCAACTAGTGAAGTACAAAGGCAACAATCCATTAAATAAAAGAAAACTATCGAATTACTTAATTAGGATTGCAATGCTTGGAGATTACCTTGCACGAAATTCAGATCTCCGCCTGGGAATATAGTTATGTGAAGAGGTTTGATGATGTTGACAGATATCGCTCTGAGGTTCGCTTTGGGAGTGAAAATTGTGGGTAATTGAAAGCTTCCGAAGACGCTTACACATTATTCAGATGTAACAGATGTATAAAAATATTTTTTAAAATTCAATGACCTCTTGTAATTAGCAAGAGGCCACTTCACAAACATTATACCTTAGGTTGTGTAATAGGTTTTACTGTTAAAGCTTTATCACCATTAGAATTAGAATCACTATCTAATAGCTTATTAGCAAAAAATTTAAACCGAAACTTACTACTCTGAGGTTTACAAAGCCCTTCATTAATGACTTCTTCTTTCAGGCCTTTTTTATATTTTACTGCTGCCATTATATTTTGAACTAGGTATTGGCAGCTTTTGTTTCTTTCAGTATCTTCAAGCTTTTCTAGTAACGATCCATATTTCTCTATAATATCATCAACAATTACTCCAATAATAATTTTTCGGTCATGACGGAAAAATTTTGATACTTTATCAGCATTCTTTCTTTTTTTCTCCATCCACATTTGATGCAACTTTTCGCAACCTACAGCAACTGCACCAACAACCGCTCCTGCTAGCATGCCAATTGCATTTCCAATAATTGGGATAGGAGTTCCAGCAATACCACCAATAGTTGCTGCGGTTATTATCGACTTGGTAGCTTGTCCCGCAGTAATATGACCATCTTTAGAATTACTTTTTTTCCGTTTTTCATACATTTTTAAAAGACCCTTTATTTCTGCTTTTAAAGTGTTTCTTATTTCTCTGCTTCGTGATTTCATAACAATACCCCCATTTTAATTGAAAGAGAGTAATGACAGACGACCTGTGAATGTGCTATATTAACTTTGCTTAAGTCAGGTAGTTTATCGATTACCCTTTACCTTGAGTTCTGGCCTAGAGAAACCGGCAAGTTTCTTTGGGTCAGGCTTAATATAAATCGAGTTACTTTTTATATACTTTCAATAGCTTTTCATGTTTCTTAACCTCCTATTTACCGTTTTAATTTCGTAGTATAATGTTTAATTACTTGATACATTTTCTATAATAAATCTAAATATTGATTTTATAACCCGGTCAAAACACGGATATTTGGCTAATGCTAAGAGGACAAAAACATGCTAAGGCAATACGAATTTGTAAATAATTTACCTGGCTTATTTTTAATAAAAGATACAAATTCGATTATTCGCAGCATGAGCAAGAACTATGCCATGCTCGCTGGCTGGGAAAATGAAGCATCTTGTTGCGGTATGACAGATTATGATATACGTTCAGAAGCTGTGGAATCAGCCAGTGAATTTATTAAGTATGATCAAAAAGTTTTAGCTTCGGGCAAGAAAATGATTACACTTGAAATTCAAAAATATACACAAGGCTGGAAATTAATTTTATTAGATAAAAATCCTATCAAAGATGATAATGGCAAGATAATAGGATTATTTCTATCTTCTATAGATGTATCACATGCAGCTTCCATGCGTGCATACTTGAAAATCCATCAAGATAGTCGATATACTAGTAAAACTTATCATCCAGCTATTTACACTCTCAACGAAGACCACCATCCTTTACCATTAACAGAAAAACAAGAGAACTGTCTTTTTTTATTAATTCGTGGGAAAAGTATTAAAGAAATTGCTAAAATATTAGCATTATCACCAAGAACCATTGAAAGCCATCTCGACGCAATTAAATATAAATTAAATTGCAATAGTAAGGCTGAAATTATTGAGAAAGCTATCGACAGTGGATTTCTATATTATATTCCCAAAGGCATGGCTCTTAATAAATTATAGAAGTTCGTAAAAAGCAATACCAGGATACACATTTAGTAATGTACTTAATCCCAGCAGTATGATCAGCATGGTTATGCGTCACCAATACCCTCACTAGCATTAAATTATACTTCTCAAGAAAGCTCAAAACAGGACTTGCATCCCCTGGATCGATCGCGACAACTTGCCGTAAATGACGATTTACTACCAACTATAGGCCCTGTAGGCTTGCTCTTCATGTTAGTCTAATCTGATGTTTCAAAAAATTATGCGCGGTATCTTTCCAAGAGTACTGAGAAGCCAATTGAATGCAGGCTTCTTTTTTGAGGCTCAAGCAAGCTAAAGCGGCTTCTTGTAAATTCTCAGAGGTATAACCACTAACCCCTTGTTCAATAATATCTATCGGACCCATCACAGGATAAGCAGCAATAGGAAGACCACAAGCTAGCGCCTCTAAATTAGTCAGACCAAAAGTATCATAGCGAGAGGGAAACACAAAAACATCGCCCATGCTTAAAACAGATCGCACATTTTCATAGGGTAAAAAGACCGCCTTCCCCTGATATTTCTTTTGTAGATGATTTTTATAGGGGCCATTGCCAATTATAAACTTAGTACCAGGAAGATTAAGATCTAAAAAATCTTCCAAATTCTTTTCTTTGGAGATCCGCGATAAAGACATAAAGTAAGGGCGCGGATATCCGCTTAGCAGTGATGGGTCTGGGTCATAAAAAAAATCGTTTAAGTCGATTCCAAGAGGAAAAACTTCAATTCGATTTTGAATACCTTTTTTAATCAGCAGTTTCTTCGCACGCGGAGTGCCAACGTGAATAAGTCTCGCAGGCTTGTAATACCAGCGTAGATAGGACCAAATAAGCGGAGATGGTATTTTGGCCCAGTACTTCATGCCGATATCCCAATTCGTGTGGTAAGCACTAGAAAATGGTATACCGTGTTTTACGCAATAATGCCGGGCCGAGACACCTAGCCCTACTTCAGACTGAATATGAACAGCGTCTGGCTTAGTAGATTCATAAATCTTTCCAAAACGATTAGATAAAATACCGGAGAACATGGGAATAAGGGTATGAGAAAGTGTGATTGTATCAACTTTAAGCTGATTGGGATGATTAAAAAAAATCAGCTCATGGCCTTCATTTTCTAATATATCAGCTACCTTATTATAGTAGCGCCCAACGCCCATATCGCTCGAGTTTCGGTTTGCAAATGTAACCAACAAAATTTTCATGTGAAACAGATCCGTGTCAAATATCATGCGTAGATATTTTTTTCTTTTATCATATGTATTATGATCTAATTTTAGCGTCTAAGCAATCATTGCACATTTTTAGTAAGCAGGTCGGGAGATTTTAGCCGCATGAAAAAGAAAAACCTTAGCTTGACGCCTATGAGATCCAACCCTGATTGAACTTGACCTCAAAGACCTTTTGGTATTAGTATCAGCAGAAAATTAAAGCAAATACTTGGTGACTTTATGTATTCATCTTTATCCTTGTCTTCATTCTCCTCTTCTTCATTACAGGCCTCTATGCCTACGAAAAAAACAGACAATCAAACACCCAGTGGATTTGCTCAGGAAATCATGGCCCAAGTCTATGAAGTCTGTTGTTTTGGCAGCATAAATCAAGGAAAAGTAACACAGTTAAGAGAGTCATTTTTTGAGCTATGGAAAATTATATCAACCGCTCGAGAAAATACTAAATTGCTAAGCAATATACAGCAAACATCGGAGAAACGCTTATCAAAACACATTGATTTATTAAAAACTACAGGCATACAAGCGCCTTTTATATTCGACTCTAAGCATATCAAACGAGGTTCCCTGGTTTACTATTTTCCACTAGAAGTTCTAGCACAAAGATCAACACTAGAGCTTGCAAAAAAATTAGATAAAACATTCCACTGGCCGCAGGCTCTGCCCAGAAATCTTTATGCTCTATTTGGAATGTATTTCAAACATTATAATATTACGGAAAGCATACTTGAGATACGCAAGGGAACCCATAAAGACCCTGCTGGCTTTAATAAAATCATGGAAAATGAACAGCGATATGCTAAGCTAATAGACGATCAAAAACCAATTATAAATAGCCAAGATAGAATCTTCTTCTTTGAACAAACGATGCATTATGCAAGAACGATATCTTATCAATATGGTTGGGGTAACTGTAGTCATATGGCAGATCTTGCTTTACTTTTTGCTGTTAATAGAGAAGTACCATTTCCTATCACTTATCTTCATTTTACCAGTTCACAACATGAAGAACTCTACGCCCTCGCCCTAGGAGATTGGCCCAATCAAAACTGTACTATATTAGATAACTGGAGAAAACGCCTTATTCAATGGGAGGGTTCTCTTAACAAAACTAGTGCACTATCTCATTATCAAAAAGTAACCGCTATTCTTTCACTGACCACAAATAAACAGGGACTAATGGAAAGAGCGTTATTCAAAGAAAAACTAAAAAAAGAACAATTTTTAGAGTGGATAATTAATAGGGAAAGAAAAAAAACCACTAATGCCATTATAAGATGCTGTCATTCTAGTGGAATGATCAATGAATTATCCGCAAGCGTGATTGAAGCAATCTCTGGTCACCTTTCTATCACCACTCAATTTAAATATAGAGAAGCAGCAAAAATAATGGATTGTATTGATGATTATTATAATTTTGAAGAAGCAGAAAAAGATAAAAAACAACATGCACCAGGCTAAATAGATGATCTGCCAATTTGTACTGCAATGTATGAAGCCATCAGGAATGATCAAATTTAAACCAGCCCTCTTATGGTAATGTAACTTGGGATTGCAAGCATCAGTCAATCGTTCAAGGTTGCGCTTTGGACGGGGAGTCCTTTGAGGTGGACTTTAACATGATAGGCAATATTACCATCTTGTGTGATTCTCTTCTCGATATTTGCTATTCACTACCACTCTTTATTATGATTCATTATTATATTTATAATTATTGACTTTTATCATCTCAAAATCTGTCATGGGGCACTAATGGGACAGTAAGAGAAAAATTATAGACTGTAGATGCATATATTGTCTTATTTGTGAATAAACATGGATGACTTTAAATGAACAAAATTTTTGCTATCGCCTTTCTTAGCTTGTTGATTTCAAATTGCCTGGCTGCTGATCGAATAGTTAATTTAGTGGTGGGCTATAAAAACGTTAATTTTGCGGGCAGAACTGTTAAAGCCATTGCAGTGAACAATCAAATTCCGGCTCCTATTTTACATTTTCAAGAGGGGGATCAAGTAACCATAAACGTGTATAACCAATTAAATAAAGAAACCGCCATCCATTGGCACGGCATGTTAGTTCCCTGGCAAATGGACGGCGTGCTAGGGGTGAGTCAGCGTGGGATAGCGCCAGGCAAAACGTTTAAATATCAGTTCAAACTAATGCAATCGGGCACCTACTGGTATCATGCTCATGCGGGCTTGCAAGAACAGCAAGGTTTATATGGTGCCTTTATTATTGACCCACCAAAAGAGCCCTCTTACAAATACGACAAGGATTATGTCATTGTTCTCTCTGACTGGAGCAACACCAATCCAGAGCAAATCTTAGCAAACCTTAAAAAGGACGGCGATTACTATTCGCCGAGATTTCCTCTTCAACCCTCCCTGATGAAATTCATTCACGATTATAACAAAGCCAACACCATTGAGCGTCAAAATTTAATTAATGATTACAAAATGATGCAACAAATGAGAATGAGCCTTTATGATATCAATGACATTGCCTATGACACTTTTTTGTTAAATGGGCACCCCTCAAAATTCAATCCCTGGACTGCTCTAGTAAAAGTCGGCGATGTTGTACGTTTGCGTTTTATTGGCGCAGGGACAGAAACTATCTTTCATGTGAAAATAGCTGGCACAACGATGAAAATGGTTCATATAGAAGGAAACGACGTTAAGGCGTATGAAATAAATGACTTCACTATCGCCCCAGGCGAGACCTATGATGTCCTAGTAAAAATTGAGCAAGACCTGCCTTATATTATTTACGCAGAATCACTTGATACCATTGGCGCTGCCTATGGCGCATTAACAACCCATCCTCAGAAAATTGTGAACTACAGCGCGATTAGTCCATTCCCTGAATCCCCGCCAGTCACAAGAGAAATGATGGCTAATATGATGCAAAGCATGAACCCACCCACAGCAATGCCCTCTATGCCACACAAGCATCATGCCAAAACAGAAATGAATATGAACATGGATATGGGCAATGATCCAATGCCAATGCCCCTTACTGAAAGCCATCATGTTCATAGCATGAATATGCAGCACATGGAAATGCCAACTGAACCCTCAACGATGGGAGATAAGAAATCACCTTATAGGGGAACCAGTAACGAAGGTTTAACAATTGGCACAAAATACCAAAATTTAACCGCAAAATTAAAAACAAACGATCCTGATAAACCTATTTCTGGGGTTATCAATATGGAATTATTCGGCTACATGAATCGTTTCATTTGGATGATTAACGGGCAGACTGAGTATCAAGCAAAACCAATTCTTTTAGAGCCAGGGAAACGTTATCGAATTATTTTTACCAATAACTCGATGATGCGCCATCCCATGCATATTCATGGCCATTGGCTTATTTTGCGCAATGGTCATGGCGCTTATGACCCTCTCTTACATACCATCGAAATCGCCCCAGGTAGCACTGCAACTGTAGACATGGATACCGATGCTAGCGGCCAATGGTTTTTCCATTGCCACATGAACTATCATATGGCCTCAGGCATGGCTCGTGTAGTTCAATATTCGACTTTAATTAAACTCACTAAAAATGAAAGGAAGCCTCAAGATATTATTAAAAATTCACAATACTATAATCGCCCCATTATACGAGTTGATGAAACACGACCACTAGATCATTCTCTTGTTCATCACCCCATGGGACATCACGCGGGCCTTTGGTTATCTACTTTCTTAGAAGCCGGAGAAGACCCCTTTCACAATGCACAACGCCTGACCTACAAGGGTTTATACGGTTCTGATTACAATAAACTGGAGTTATTTACTAACGATGCCGAGCTCTATAAAGGAACCGCAGAAAATGCTGACATCGATATTTTTTATTGGCATTTAATGAGTCAATTTTGGGCAATCAAAGGCGGAGCAAGTTACTTTTATCGGCCAGCAATTACACCTTATTGGCAGCCTGGCATTGGCATTGAAGGTTTAATGCCTTATTTCATTGACACTGACTTAAGAGCTTATTATCACAGCGGGAGCGCAAAATTAGATTTAGAATTATCTCGTGACTCGCAAATCACCAATAACTTTTTTATCCGCTTGGGTGCACGCAGTATTTTAGCATCGAAGACAGTGAAACAGGCCAGTATTGGTAGCGGGCTAAACCAGATGCGATATATTCTCCGCCCCTATTATCGCCTTATGCCTGGATTAAATATTTTTGCTGAATATGAATATGAACAAAATTATGGTGTTTTTAAAACATTGCAAAATAATGCGGGTGAGCAAGCCACGCAAAACACCATCACTCTGGGATTGTCCGTATTATTTTAATGGAGTTAATCATGCAACACGATCACAGCCAGCAGCATCAAGCTCATCACCGGGCTCACTCCAATCATGCCCATCATATAGGTGATTCGTGCATAGGAGCAGCTACCCCTACCTGTCTGGGCAAATATAATGACGCCCTACCCATTGAGAAAGCCCGAAGGTAAATCGCTCATTACAGACAACCCCGTGGCACGACCTACGGCGAACCTTCATCACTATAGCAGAAAGCCTAGACATTCCTGCCTATACCCTTAAACCACAAAATGGCCAGTGATCTGACTGCGGGCTATGTTATGCTAGACGTAGAGCATTTGCTGAAACCTATGCAGATGGTTGCCAATTACATATTGGGGCAGATAGGCTTAAAAAAGTCATCTGTAATTGCCTTTAAGGAATAATAATATGGGGTTGATTTTATAAATACGCCTCATTAAATACCTACACATTGACCAACCTAATAAATAGAAATAGTTGTTTGATTAATATATAAATTAATCCAGAACTTATCCCCTCGCATGCTGTTCTATCCCAATTAAGACCTACCTATACCATTTAATTAGCCGGACAAGTACAATTCATTGTTATTCTGCCATTACCCGAGAAAATAAACAAAATATGTTATTTATTATATAATTGAGCAAAATATGAAAAATAGAGTTACCCTAAATGAATAAAACTTTCTCCAAAAATATAATTTTAATGACCGTCATTTTAATGGACTTGCTCGCTGGCATGGAATTTGATCTCTTCGTGCCAAGTTTTCCAGAATTACAGAGCCAGTTCCATCTGTCGCCGTTTTTAGTAGAGTCGTTGTTGTCTATTAACTTTCTGGGATACTCCATTAGCTTATTTATTGTCGGTGGCCTCGCTGACCGCTATGGACGGAAACCCATTATATTGCTTGGTCTGGTTACTTTTATTATTGGCAGTATATTTTGCTTATGGACACCATCTTATCCATTTCTTCTTGCCGGTAGATTTCTACAAGGCATAGGAATAGCGTCACCTGCGATCTTAAGTTTTTTAATCATTGCTGATTCTTATCCACTTAAACAACAACAGTTTTGGATGGCCATGTTAAATGGCACCAAAAATACGGCAGTTGCTATTGCGCCAGTCATTGGTAGCTATATAACACTTTATTTTCACTGGCACGGAAATTTTACAGCCTTATTACTACTGGGAATTTTAGTGTTGGCGATGACCATTTTATTTATTCCTTATAAATTGCCTGAACATAAAGAAACTATTTCATTTAAGGGATACATTCCATTATTTCAATCAAGCTCTTTAATGCTTTTGATGATTAATATTATTTTTATGTTCGTCCCCTATTGGATCTTTGTGGGGATGTCGCCCCTATTGTATATGAAAGACTTGCATGTCAGTCTTGCGCATTTTGGTTATTATCAAGGCGTTCTTGCGCTGGTATTTGCCCTTGGCAGTGTATTGTTCGGATTAATTATGTATGCGTTTCACCAAGAAAAAATTTTACGTGCAGCAAGTACAATCTATATAGTCAGTTTGATCAGTATTGGCTTTATTACTCTCACTAATAGCTTTAATCCTTTACTAATCACCATTGCATTTCTGCCATTCATCATTAGTCAGATAATACCTTCCAATATATTGGTCCCTATTTGCATGAATTTTATTCCGCATGCAAAAGGTAAAATATCAGCTGTTCTTCAAGGGTCACAACTTATATTTTCAGCGCTAAGTGTTGGACTTGCTGGACATCTTTATCAAGGATCATTTCAGAATATCGGAGTAATTATTTCTGTTTTTATTATACTGGCCACGCTCACACATTTTATGGTTATTAAAAAAATGGTGTGATTACAAAGCAAGGAAGTCGTGTTGATTGATTATCATCGAGGGAAAAATGGCTAAAGAAATTAATACAGTAGAACGTGATGGATTTAGATTAAGCTACCACTCAGAAGGTGCTAGCTTACCTGCTATTATCATTGGTAGCTCAGTTTATTATCCACGAATTTTTTCGAGTGATTTGTGTAAAAAAATCCAGCTGGTTTATTTAGACCATCATGGATTTGGTAAGGAAATGAAACCTTTTAATAACTCTTCATTTGAATTAGATGTGTTAATTGACGATATTGAAGCTACAAGAAAAAAATTAGAGTTAGAAAAAATAGCTGTTATTGGTCATTCAGGTCACGCATTTATGGCTTTTGAAAAAAGTGGCCATACACCTCAACTCGAAGAGCCTAAGCTTTTTGACAACGAATTATTACCTTGACTAAGTCAAATCCACAATAAGTAGGAGAAAATCATGGAACCAGGGCCTGATCCCAATCAAATCTACCCTATGCAACCTTACGATAAATTAGTTTTTCTAAAAAATTTTATTAAGGCCAGGAACATCCATATTGGTGATTACACCTACTTTGACGATAGACGTCATGGTCCTGAGAATTTTGAAGAATATAATGTCCTTTATAATTACGATTTTTCAAAAGTTAAATTGGTTATCGGAAAATTTTGCGCAATTGCCGCAGAAACAAAATTTATTATGACCAGCGACCACAAACTAAACGCAATCAGCACCTATCCTTTTCCAATTTTTCAGAAAGGTTGGGAAACAGTTTATGATGTCGCTAATCTACCAGTGAAAGGAGATATCATCATAGGCAATGATGTTTGGCTCGGTTATGACTCTTTAATAAAAAATGGGGTGACTATTGGTGATGGAGCTATCATTGCCGCCAGAGCGGTTGTTGTTAAAGATGTCCCTCCTTATGCTGTTGTTGCTGGAAACCCTGCCAAAATTGTTAAGCTGCGTTTTGATGAAGCCACGATTAAGCGCTTGTTAAATATTGCTTGGTGGAATTGGGATATTCAGAAAATTAATAAAAATCTTTCTCTCATTTGCAGCTTGGATGTGAATCGCTTGGAAGAAGTTAACAACTAAAGTTAGAAAAACAGGATAAATAGCCGATGAAACAACCTCTTTCAGATCAGCGTATTATTGATTGCCTAAACGCTAATTATGGCATTAAAGTTGCTAGGCTTGCCTTTCTTCCTATAGGTGCGGATTTAAACGCATCAATATATAAAGCAGAAACGTACGAGCAGTCATCTTATTTCATAAAACTAAAGCGCGGTCACCATCATGATATTAGTGCCACCATAATAGCATTGTTACATGATGCTGGAATTCAACAAATCATTCCTCCTATCAAAACCAAGCACGGGCAACCCATTCAGCATATTGACGACTTTACCCTCATTGTGTCTCCCTTTATCGAAGGACAAGATGGGTTTAGCCGTGATTTAACAGATGAGCAATGGCTTACTCTTGGGAAAGTGATGAGACAGATTCACGAAATTGATGTACCGTCATCAATCCAACTCATAATCCGGCATGAAGACTATTCACCCAAATGGCGAGAAGCTGTTCGGTCACTCTATGCTCATATTGAATCGGAACCAAGCGGTGACAACATTGCTTTAAAGTTAATAGCTTTTATGAAAAAACATTCAGTGACAATTCATCGTCTCGTAGACAGAGCTGAACAATTAGGAAAACAAATTCAAGAACAATTACCCGACTTTGTCTTGTGCCATTCCGATATCCATAGTGGCAATGTGCTAATGGATCAAAATGACATTATTTATGTGGTGGATTGGGATGATCCTATCATGGCACCTAAAGAACGTGACCTCATGTTTATTGGCGGAGGTGTTGCTAATGCTTGGAATAAGCCATACGAAGAAAAATTTTTTTATAAGGGCTACGGCAAAACTGCAATTAATAGGACAATCTTGGCATATTACCGGCATGAACGAATCGTAGAAGATATAGCAGTTCTTGGTCAACAGTTACTTCTAACTTCAGCAGATAATCAGAATCGGATTGAATCCTATAAACATTTTATTGACCAATTTAAACCTCAAGGGGTAGTAGAGATTGCATTTAAAACGGATGAAACCTTCATATGAAAAATTCGACCAACATCTTTCCAGAAATTAATACTGATGAAGAATATGGAAATTTTAAGCTCAATAATAGCGAGCTGTTTAATAGGTCAGCACTTGAAATTGTTACTCAGCATCATTTAATAGACTTCGGTGATTCGATGCCAGGATTGCCAGAATACGATTTATTAGGACCAGGCGTGTTGATGTCGCCCCGAAAAAACGGACACTCAACTAAGCTACCATTTTTTCCTCAAAATATACCAGGCTTAAATAGCCAAGTCTAGAATGAAGTCGTTTTCGATTATAATACACATCGATATAATCAAATACCTGTGCTTTTGCTTGAGCACGCGTTTGAAATTTTTCACCATGAATCGCTTCAACCTTAAAGCTGTGGTTCCAGCTTTCCATGCTGGCGTTGTCGTAGCAATCACCCCTTTTACTCATGCTGCAGATAAAGCCATTTTCAGCCAATAACTTTTGATACTCATGAGAGCAGTACTGGCTGCCACGATCAGAATGAATAATCACACCTTGCGGCCTTTTTCGGCGCCAAATAGCCATTTGTTGCGCATCAACAACGAGTTTTGTTGTCATGCGATCTGACATTGACCAGCCCTACCATGCGTGAATACAAATCCATTACAACAGCCAAATAAAGCCAGCCTTCCTCTGTCCAAACATAAGTGATATCGGAGGCCCACTTCTCATTCGGCCTGCTTGCTGCAAAATTCTGACCCAATAAATTAGGAGCAACAGGCAATTTGTGATTGCTGTTCGTAGTCGCTTTAAATTTTTTGGCTGCTTTTGCGCGCCATCCGTTTAAGCGCATGATTCTTGCTATGCGGTGGCGTCCAACTGGCGTGCCTGCTGCTTTTAACCGCTTTGCTATGCGCTTAGCGCCAGCACGTGATTTTTCCTCATCAAAGAGAGCTTTGATTTTATCGGTTAGCTCAGCATTTTCTAAGGCACGCTTTGAGAGCGGCCTATCTCGCCAGCCATAATATCCACTTGCTGAAACTGAAAGCAGCCTACACATCGTCTTTATTGAAAATTGAACGGCATTTTCTTTGATCATGGCGTACTTCACTTCGATTCTTTCGTGAAGTACGTGGCCACTTTTTTTAAAAAAGCATTCTCCTCTTCAAGGCGGGCAACTTCGCGCCTAAGCTTAGCCATTTCTGCTTGTTGAATTTTTTGCTGTTCTAATGGCTGGCCGCCCTGGCGTCGCTTGGATCGCCATGAATAAAGCAGCGCTACTGGAATACCCAGATCTTTGGCTGTTTGTGGGAAACCTTCTTTTTCTGCTCGTTCAAGTGCTTGATCTTTGAACTGGGGGCTGAATTTCTTACGAATTGCTTTTTCTTTCTTTGGATTATTTTCGTTCATTTTCACACCTCAATTTAGAGATTTTACTCTCTTAGTGAGGTGTCCGTGAAGTCGGGGCTAGATCAGAAATTTAGGGGCTTGTAATTCCCCACGCAGTGCGTGGGATTTTTCATTACCGTCGGCAACCGTATAAGCTAAATAGAATTTTCGTATATCCTCAAGAGTTGTAACGCCGAAGCCACGCCCAAATTCCTTGCTTAATTTAACAGAGACATCTCTAAGCAATTCCTTGCCATATGCAGCCCTTTTGGCACCGCCTTGTTCTTCTTCAACAATATGTTGGCTTATATGCCAATAGGCTTTCACCATAGTGGTGTCAATTGATCGCACAATACTTGCCCTAGCATTACGGATAACTGAAGCTATTCGCTCATAAAGCGCATTTGCCGCATCAACTGGCCGCGCAGTTTTAATCAGCGAGTTTTTAAGCTGCTTTTTCTTCATTTGACACCTTTAGTAAAAATTTTAATCTATATAGTCTCTAATTTCTGCAACTAGTGGTTGCAGTTTTTAAGTCTTCCCATCTTGCTGTGCTGATTTTAAAACTTTATTGATAAAATCTCCTTTGGCACTTGTATATTCTTCACGATCATAAGTGTATTGCTGTGCTAATTGGGTTTTTAATTGTTGATATTCTTTTGCAATTTCAGGATGGGCAATTAAATAATCTCTGAAATATATTTTTCCGCCCCAATGCTTTGAAGTAGGCTCAACAATATGAACATGGTGAGTGCGCCTTTCACCGAACGGGGGCATGCCTTTCACAAAAAACATACGCTCAGGATCAAGATTATCATGCCAATATTCGTAACCTAATTTTTTCAATGTTTCAATTGCAATTGGCTTAATGCCACCGAGCGATTGGACAGCAATTTGAATATCAATAATTGGTTTTGCGGACAACCCAGGAATGGCTGTACTGCCAATATGTTGAATATCTAAAATATAGTTTCTCGGCAACGCTTCATATAATTTTTGAATTTCGGCTTTGGCCATTTCAGGCCAATGCACATCATAATCTATTAGCTCGATGCAATCATTTTTGTAGGTTTCATACCAAAATAATTCTTTGCCCTCTGGGGTTTTTATTTTTTTCCTAAAATCAAATCCAGATTTTTTTAAAACCTGTTGAGAGGCAAGATTATCTGGATAGGCAGTTGCTACAATTTTATTAATTGCTAAATGTTGAAATCCCCATTTAACGAACGCTTTTGATAGTTCAGTAGCGTAGCCTTGCCCCCAGAATTTTTTATGCAAATGGTAATTGATTTCAATTTCATCTTGTTTCTCGTCAAATAAAAGATGAAATATTCCCGCTTCTCCAATAAATTCATGGCTATTTTTTTCAAAAACCAAACAAAATCCCATGCCATGTCTATTTTCATAGACAATAGCAAAATTTAAATATTCCCTCACCTGATCTGCTGTTTGTTTTTCGCCATAACCGGTATATTCCATCACATCAGGATCAGATCGTAATACCAATAAAATATTAAAATCAGACAGCTCAGGTGTTTTAAGGATTAATCTTTTTGTTTCTAAAAATATGTGCATAATATTAAAAAAATAATTATCAAAGTATAAATTCTAAATCAATCTCATCGCGCACGGGAATATCATAATCACCGACCATCCCTATGGCTGGCTTTATCTTTCTTGAAATTTTTACTGAATCAATATGAACACCACAAATATGAAAACCTCTTTTTTGGTAAAACCTCAGTGCATCTAAATTATCATTAGTAGTCATTAGGTAAATACGAGAACAGCGACGCTCTTTAGCAATACCTTTCAACTTATCCAGCAATATCGTTCCTGTACCCTTAAATTTATCAAAAACCTCAAAAACGATTATTTCGCAATCATTTTCTCGAACATCAAAGAATAAAAATCCAGCTACACCTTCTCCATTTTCTGCAATAATTCCATCCAATTGGGGCGGGTAATATTTTTTACCTCTAATCACTAAAGGCAAACCACCCCAGTCTTTACTCATTAATTCCTCTAGCCATTGAGCATCACTGGGAGCGTAAGATCGTGTTTTTAAAATTTCATTATGAGGCATATAATTCCTTACGCAAAAAATAAAAAATTGAATTTTTTAAAAATCCACGACGCTCAAACTCGACCTCATAGCCCAACTTTTTATAAAAGCCCAAAGCCTCCCAATCCATTGTGTTTACCGTTGCAAAGGTACAGCCCTGCTCTTTGCCTATCTTTTCTGCCTGTTGCATAAGCTGTGTCCCATATCCTTTGCCCCGTAACGATTCCCCCAACCAAAGCTGATCAACATAGAGACAGCCATACAAGTTGCAAAAACTACACCCTCCCTGTATCTGATTGTTTTCATCACGAATGAAGATAGCAAAAAACTCAATTGGCTGATGGCCTCTCTGCTGGCTAGCATATTGCATGATGCCATTGCCAAGCATCTGAACATCATCATGTTGAGGATTTATTTCTTTCTTAAGAATATATTGAGCCATTTATCTACCTTGGGTAATCCGACTATCAAATTTAAAAATATTCTTACGGCTATTATTAAAATGAGCAATATCACGGGTATATTCAATAAAATCATTATTGATATAGTCCTTGATGGTTGCCCTCCAAAAACGATAAGCCCCTTCATTACCAGGAATAACCATTACCTCCCATACTCCAGGAAATTTTTTAAAACACTCCTGAGCCACATACCTTCCAATACCTTTGTTTTTGAATTTTCGCAAAACAAAGAACTGCGCCATATTAAAATCAATCTCGGGGTTACTGCCCTTCTTGTCAACAATCACGAACCCAGCGATCTCACTTTTATAACGCACTAAAAAAGGAAAGCTATTTTTGTCTTCCCAGTATTTCTTAAATTCAATACATTCATACAGGCCATCTTCGGGTATTTTCCATTCTTCTTCCTTTCCGAAATATTCACTCATATCATAGACATAAAAACGCCCCATGTTTTGTAGGATAGGATATTCATTCAAAGTAGCTGGGATAAGAATCAGATCGTTGAAATTAACTTTATTATTGAAAATTTCATAGCAAGGTAAGATTGACCCTTTAAAATCAATCATTCCATGATAGGACATCCCCGCTTTTTCCATAACTCTTCTTGAGCGTTCATTTTCTGGATGGACTATTGCCACAATCTTAGAAAGAGAAAGCTTGTTAAAACCATACTCAATAAGCGCTTTTGCCAACTCAGTTGCATAACCTTTACTCCAATATCTTGGATGTAAACGATACGCCAGCTCAATATCAGGCTGTTTAATATTAAACCCTAAATGAAATAATCCTGCTTGGCCAACAAAAGTATTTGTTTCTCGTTCAAAAACGGAATAAAAGCCCAGCCCATATTCATCAGAATAAGGCTTTGCGTTTTCGATAAACTCTTGTACTTGCTCCTTTGTCTGCACAGCTCCAGTACCGATATACTGCATAACCTGGGAGTCAGTACGTAACAGCAACAGCTCATTGAAATCAGACTTTGCGGTATGCTTTAAAATCAATCTTTTTGTTTCTAAAACAATACTCATACACTTCTCTCATACATCGATGTCATACAATAAACCTTAAATCCTAATCGACTATACAAATTAAACCCTTCGTCAGAGGAATCTAAAAAACAATGCTCATACCCTGCTTTTTTAGCTTCATTCATCATATATACTGTCAAAGCAGAACCAACGCCTTGGTTCCTAAATTTATTTTTAGTTGCAAGATTATGTAACATGACAGAACGGGCGGACAAAAACAAAGTGCCGCAGCTTGCCACCTCACCATTAAAATAAGCTGTAAAATGCCTCAAATTCTTTTCTCCCTTCTGCAATAATCCTGCATTAAGTTTGCGCCACGCTTCGCAATTGTCATTACTGGGAAACCCCTCCCTTTCCGCCTCTATCCAATCTTTCAAATCATCACAAGCCTCTCTAATTTCAATGGTCGAATGAGTAGCTGGCAATTCGGTAAATAAATTGAAATACATCCCTGGCGTTTCGTAAGCTAAAATAAATCCATTTTTTTCTAAATCACGATTACCAGAAAAAGCGGTTACGAACCACCCCCAAGGGACATGATGATTTTTGAAGAAATCAGCAATAAAAGCCACTGTTTGTGTATTATACTCACTATCTTCCTTTGTATCTAAAACAACATTAAGAGATGAAGAATCAATTCCTGTTGCAAACACATCCAATCCAGGGAAATGCAATTGGTCAATTGCCAGCGTGCGGTAGAAATCAACAATTGATTCAATCCCAATTTTCGTAATTTCCTGATCTTTTACTTCAATAGGTGCCAGGCTCATTATTTAATCCCAATATAAATATCCAAACTTGTATTAGCAGGGTCAAGCGCACGCTGGTCATAAACTTCAAAATCAGCTACGTAAGCTCTATCACCCCCAAAGTCACTTGCCGACATTTTCCAAATTTGCTGCCAAGCATTAATCACCACTTCCGGCATCTTTCCCGTTGAGGTCGTGAATTTTTGATATTTCGCTGCCGATACTGTTAGCTTCTGCAAGCCTAACGGCATATTCTCAAATAATTCGACCTCTTCACCAATAAAATAGGTGTAATCCCCGTGCTCATTACTGTCGTACTCCGTATAAACGGATAGAGTCACGCCAGGATTTTTTCGATTGGAAATTTGGCTCGCAATATTTTGGCTCCAAAATCGACCTGCTAGCTCGCCAATTTTAGCCGTTTGCGGGTTCATCTCACTTTGGTTATTTGTTCTTGCCATCAAACCAACCAATTTGATTTCAGTTTTATTTTGCAATTCTTTTCTCATCTCTCTCCCCCTTGATTAACGTTTTAGCACCATTAATTTTAACTGCACCGACTGACCCAATTCATTTTGAGTATCAATAACAGCGTGATGTTGGAAATTTAATTTTTCATAACACTTAATTGCCGGTATATTTCTGACATCGGGATCAACAACACAATATTGAAATTGCGACCACATTTTACCCTCAATAAATGCCTTTATAATTTCGCTGCCAATTCCCTTTCCCATTAACCTCTCATCACCAATGAATAAATCCATCCCTGCTGCATTATTAACAATTTTTTGAGATAAATTTTGATCAAGCCAGGAATAATCATTAGCTTCATATTGTTCACTGATTTTATATTGTTGAACATATCCAATAGGTTCTTCGCCCATTAAAACGATAAACCCTATAACCGGCCTTTCACCTACTATGTAGGGCTTGAGTTTTTCTAATACTTCTTCCTCTGTCCACTGACGTAATGAATAAAACTCCTGGACATGGGGCTGATTGAACCACTTATACATTAGAGGAATATCTGACAAGGCAAGTTGCTTAAAAGTGAGTTTATTTTCCACGATTGTAATACTCCAGCCGTGTTTTTAAATCGCCGGTGTGCAATTCAAGAAGGTGGTTATCATAATCATAGAAATACAATGATTGGCCTTCGGCGCTTTCTCGTTTTCTTCCAGATAGAATGGCTAAGCCAAATGAGCGCACTTTGGCTTCAAACTCAGGCAGCTCTTCTTCACTCACCTGAAAAGCGACGTGATTATAAGACTTCTCGACTGGCTCGCCCTCCATAATGGCAATCCAGATGCCCGCTATCTTCAAAAATTTTTCCTTGGCAATAGAAAAAGGCTTATCCCCACTGCAATAAACCTCCTCAGCGCCAAAAATGCCCTTGAACATCTGAGATGTCTTTTCCAAATCCCTGCAAATGAAAGTAATGTGACTTAACCCTTTGACTTGAAGACTCATACCCCTACCATTCTTAAAAACAACCTGGCAGAGATTATACTGATTCTTGTTTCATTCTTCGATGAAAGTATTGAGATTTGTTGCGATTTGTTACTACTGAGTGCCCCACCAGTGCCCCGTGAAGCTAACCTTGAACCTACCGAACCCGCTGAAACCCGCATGGAATCTACTGCCGACGACGCGAATCGAACACGTGACCTACTGATTACGAATTATAAAAGTATGATTTATACCGATTAATACGCATTTAGAATCATTTTGAAATATTAATAATAATAATAAATTATCTTGCATAATCCATTAGAATCATTTTTAATTCTTTTTAGATGTTAATTCGACACGTATACGACACGCTGCTTTAAGGACTGATTTAATCATGAACATCATTAAATCTAAAGTTGATGATCTTCCAATACCCGAAAAAGGAACTAATGGCCAAACTGGTCAAAAACGTTACTACGATGACAAACTCAAAGGCTTTGGCTTAAGAATTACCTCTGGCGGCGCAAAAACCTTCTTTGTTGAGAAATTAGTAAAAAGAAAATTACGACGAATTAAAATTGGCCGCTATGGCGAACTAACCGCCGAACAAGCGCGAAAACAAGCTCAAATTTTACTTGGACAAATCGCCCAAGGCATTGACCCTCTTGCAGAGAAACGCGCTGATAAAATGCGCCAGGTAACTTTAAAAGAAGTAATGGCTGATTATTTAAAAGCACGCAAATCCCTTAAGCCGAAAACTTTATACGATTATCAGCGTGTTCTTGCTATTGCTTTTGCCAACTGGAAAAACAAGCCGCTTATTTCAATCACAAAAGATAAAGTTGCCAAACACCATGAAGAATTAGGTCAAGAACGCGGACATGCGTACGCTAATCTAACTATGCGCCTATTACGTGCCTTATTTAACTTTGCTGCAGGACAGTATGAAGATTCAGAGGGAAAATCATTAATTACGGATAATCCTGTGAAACGCTTATCCCAAACGCGTGCATGGTATCGCGTTGAGCGTCGTCAAACCTTCATTAAAGCGCATGAACTTGGCTCTTGGTATTCTGGCGTGCAAAACCTTAAAAACGAGACATTACGCGATTATCTGCTGTTAATTCTCTTCACCGGATTACGCAGACAAGAGGCTGCTAAACTTGATTGGAGACAGGTTGATCTAAAAGCAAAAACATTAAAAGTAACTGACACAAAAAACAAAGAGGCACATATACTCCCCTTGTCAGATTATCTTTACGACATGCTATCAAATAGAAAGAAAAACGCCGTAGGAAATTATGTATTTGCGAGCTCAAGTGAAAGCGGTTATATTGTCGAACCGCGCAAACAAATGGCAAAAGTCATTAAAGAAACTGAGATTCAATTCACGGTTCATGACCTTCGCCGCACTTTTATTACCATCGCAGAAAGTCTTGATATTCCCGCCTACGCTTTAAAGCGATTACTCAACCATAAAATGACTAATGACGTTACCGCAGGGTACATCATTCTGGACGTTGAGCGTTTGCGCAAACCGATGCAAATGGTTACAGATCATATTTTATTGAAAATAGGATTGAAAAAATCACAGGTAGTTTACCTTACAGATAACCAACTATTGCAAAATTTGCAACACTTCAAAACTAAGGAATGAAAGGAAAAGAAATGAAAAAAGTTAAACGACTTAATAAACAATCTAAAAATGGCGATCAATCCTGCTCAAAAGGAAAATATTGGGTTAAACCCTACGAAAGAAAAAGAAAGACTAAAGATGGAAAAGTCTATATTCAAAAAGTAAAAGGTTATTGTTGTAGTGCTCATTGCTTATATCAAAAAATTGCTGATGAAGAAAAAATGCTGCTTGATCATTTATATTTTGCTTTAACCCTTTACGGTGAAGCACGTGGAGAAAATGACAAAAGTAAACACGCTATTGCCTGGATCATTCAAAATCGTTTTACAAAAAAGATGAGTGGAAATTCATATCAAGCAATCGTGCTTCGAAAGAGTCAATTTTCTTGTTGGAAAAAGAGTGATCCTAATCATAACAAATTAAAACACCCAGACAAAGATGGCACACCATCTGATAAAAATGCCTGGCAAAAATGTAAATCCATTATAAAGGAAGTTAGAAATGCGCCAAAAGATAAGAATCCTATCCCAGAAGTTTATCATTATTTTAGTGGCGAGCCTAAACTCAAATGGCAGAAAAAATATTTCGACTTGCCTGGCATACCTCATTTTCATTTTGTTAAGTTCAAATAAAATATTTGCATATGAATATCAAAATATTTCATTTGAAAAATTGAATCAAAAGATTCAAAAAAATGATATTTGCGAAATTAAATATAATCCATCAAAAAATGCAGCTATTGTGAATATTGATTGTGGTTCAGCTTATTATATTAATTTTAAAACTCAACAAACATACACCATTATTGATCATGCGCCTAACATATTTCCTACATGGGTAAGCGACACTATAGCTCACATTCAAAGTCCTTGTGGCACTGGCTGCTCTAAATCCATTATTTTTGTGGAACCCGCCATTACGGTTTCATGTGCAACCCATGAATATAGAATAAAAAATATAAATCATAATGTACCGCCTGATTATTACAATAATGCTCCGCTTTTGATTGATCCGAAAAAGGGAATATATGTTTGTTATGATGAAGACAATAACATTCAAGTTTTTCCATTACCCATACACGCTTCAATTCACCCACCTAAAGGTTATTTCTCAGAAAAAGCTGAAATTCATGATGGACAGTTAGTTGTTATTTATACAAATAAGCAAGGAAAAACAAACCGTATTTTGTATGGAAAAATATAAGGATTGGCTATGAAAACGAAAAAAAATATTGATGATACTGTAATCTACCAAACTAAAAATGGTGCTATTAGTCTCAGACAAGATACTTCTGCAGACATGCTTTGGGCAAGCCAAGAACATATTGCTGATATCTTTGAATTGGAGCGCTCAACTGTCACAAAACACATACGCAACATATTGAAAGATAAAGAATTAAATGAGAAATCAGTATGTGCAAAATTGTCACATACTGCCGAAGATGGTAAGATTTACCAGGTACAATTTTATAGCTTGGATGTTATTTTAGCGGTCGGATACCGTACAAACTCCAAAAAAGCTATTGCATTCCGCCAGTGGGCAACAAAAACCCTTAAAGATCACATTTACAAAGGGTATACGATAAATAAAAACCGCGTACAAAAAAATTATACCGAATTTCTTAAAGCTGTTGATGATGTCAAAGCATTATTGCCGTCTGATACCACAATAGACCATAGTGCTGTGCTTGAACTTGTAACCCTATTTGCTGATACATGGTTTTCTCTTGATGCTTATGACAAAGACAAATTGGTTACACAAGGTGCCACCAAAAAGAAAGTGTCGCTAACCGCAGAAAAATTAAATAAAGCACTTGCAGAATTAAAGCAAAATCTTATCGCAAAAAATGAAGCCACTGATATTTTTGGCGCAGAACGCACTAAGGATAGCATTGCCGGAATTATTGGAAATGTAATGCAGTCATTTGGTGGAGAAGATCTCTACCCAAGTATTGAAGAAAAAGCTGCACATCTACTTTACTTCATTATTAAAAATCATCCTTTTGTAGATGGAAATAAACGCAGTGGCGCATATGCTTTCATTTGGTTTCTACGTTATACAAAAACATTAGATCTTACTCGAATGACACCACCGGCTCTCACTGCCATTACACTTTTAATTGCAGAAAGCTCTCCCAAGGACAAAGATAAGATGATTGGGTTGGTTTGCACTTTGTTAGCAAAAAGGAAGGTAAATGATTCCTAATAAAAATTAAAATCGCAACCTATTTACAAATAGCGATCAAAGTAATATAAATATTCTAAGGAGTCATCCTTTAAATGATCGAGACTCGTTCGTTAGGCGAGGCGCTACCGTGGTGGGGTTAACAACCAGTGCTGCTAGTACACTCAAATCACTAGCCGAGACCTGTTGATCTAGCCCAAAATATCGCGGACACAAAGTGGGTGAAGCGCTTATCAATATAGTGAAAGATCAAGCGAAGAATTTAGGTTATCAAATTTTATATTTATTGGCTTTTGATCCCACCATTCCCAATTGGTATGCACGATTAGGATGAACACATATTGGTGATGACGAATTGTTTGGTCATCGTGTTGCGGTGATGAGCATTCCTATTTAATAAATATTATGGTACTTAAAAATGCACTCGCAAAACAATGACCCATTATTAAATATAATAAAAGATGACCTAATTAAAAATTATAAGTGCCACACAATTATTTTATATGGTTCTCGCGCACGCAATGAAGCCACTTCTACAAGTGATTATGACATCATTGCCATACGAGAAACCGGTGATATGGAAAGAGATTGTCGTTTGATTGAAGGCTTTTATTTAGATATTTTTATTTACCCAGAAAACACTACGAAAAATCCAGATGCCTCTTTAATTCGCATTAAAGATGGTACAGTTTTATGCCAAAAAGATCATATTGGAGACGACTTGCTAACAAAAATAAAATCATTATTCCTAGCTGGTCCAGCTAAAACGCCAGCTTGGGAAAAACATGAAATCAATACATGGGTAATGAAAATGCTTGCTCGAGCAAAACAAGAAGATATAGAAGGTAATTTTCGTAGACATTGGCTTCTTCATGACCTACTGGAATGTTATTTTAAATTACGTGATAGCTGGTATCTTGGCCCTAAAGAAAGCTTCCAATGGCTGAAAACAAATGATTTGCGCTTATACAGCTTTTGATGAGACATTAAAGCCAATCGCTTCTTTCAAAGAAATTGAAAAACTAATTGCTCATGTTAAAAAATAAGATATTTATAAAATATTATACATTGACAATCGAGCACTTCATTTTCTTTCCTGAACATTTAAAATCAGATTTACTTTTGATAGTTAATTTTGCTTTAGCAACAGTTCGATTTCCGTCACAGAGCTCGAGCCAGTGATCACCAGGTTCAGGATAAAAATCTTTAATTAAAGCATTTCCTTTGCTATCTGTTACTGCGTCTAAAGGGTTATTGTCAAAAAATATTTCTTTATTTGGCAAAACAGAAATAAACAAAATATTTACTTTTTTATTAACGGGAGAAATAGCAAAAATCATATTTTCAACATTATTACCAGTTTTTAAGTCTACTATATATTTTTGATTTAAAATTTTGACTGAATAACTAGAAGTATTTTGGATAGGCTCAATACTACCTTTTAAATTAAGAATTACTTTCTGAATTGGAATTATGACTCCATTTTTCTGCACAAGAAATTTTTCTGTTCCAGAGGAGAAAGCACAGATGGGTAATAAAAAGATTACCAAAATTGAAATAATTCTACTCAATAAAAATGCCATTCTAATTTTTCCACTTTTCTTTTATCGCAAAATATAGCAACCCAACAAGAACAAAAGCATTGATCCCAAATTTCCAATATATGTATGGATTAATATCCATAAGATCAGCACTGCCATTTCGTAAAGCTAAAATTGTGCTTAGCTGCTCGCTATACGCTCCCAACCCAACTATTATATTTATAATATTAATAATAAAAAAAGCCACAAGAAAAAAACCTGCTAGTGATTTCTTAATTTTAAGTTTGTAAAAAAGATAAGCATTTGCCATAAGCAACAAAATAGTCAAATTTTG
>Ga0105240_10002882_pt1 | contig 27168 bp, 29 predicted proteins | sample KBSC54metaG_FD_80426 | JGI IMG/M metagenome (GOLD analysis project Ga0105240, IMG submission 80426) | Corn rhizosphere microbial communities from Kellogg Biological Station, Michigan, USA - KBS C5-4 metaG | ecosystem: Host-associated > Plants > Roots > Rhizosphere > Soil | place: Michigan, USA... | reverse complement strand
TTGGCTTCGCACCTATTTTGTAGAGTTTATGGCGGAGAGGGAGGGATTCGAACCCCCGATAGAGTTACCCCTATGCCTGATTTCGAGTCAGGTGCATTCAACCGGGCTCTGCCACCTCTCCGTGTTATAAATGTCTTAACATTAGTTACTTACAGGATATGATCGTTTAGTCGTTCTTTGATGCCGAATCTCTGGTGTCCGATTTGGTGTCCCTTTGGTTTCTCCCCTTTACCAGTCGGTCTACAGCCGAGGCCTGGTGTTCAGGAGCGAGATGGGAATACCGCATGACCATCTGGAGAGTCCTGTGCCCCAGCAGCTCTGCGACGGTACGCAGATCAACCCCGGCCATAACCAGTCTACTTGCAAAAGTATGGCGGTTGCAATGCCACGTATATCCCTCGATCTTCGCTTCTTCGAGCGCGCTGGGAAACCAGCCGCGCGAACCTTGAAGAGGCTTGGTGCTTCGATGGGAAGGGAAAACTGGTGCTGATCTCAATATCTTGCCGTTTCCGCGCAGCGCATTGAGGGCGGAAAGAGCAACCGAGTTCAGAGGGATCGTTCGCGGATCTCCATTCTTCGTTTTGAGCAAATGGATTTGCCGACGCTCAAGGTCGACTTGGCCCCACTGCAGTCCGTATTGCTCGCTCATCCGCATCCCCGTGTGGATGGAGAGCAGGAAGTGCGGCAGGAACTCTTTGAACCTACGGCCGATGGTGGCACGAAGGTGCACCTCTTCCTCGTCGGACAAGAAGCGGACTCGACCCCCGCCTTCGGTCTTTCGGCGAATGCGCGCCGCGGGGTTCCGTTCGATCTTCTCGTTGTCGATTCCAACTCTAAAAATCAGTGAGAAAGTAGCCTGCCAGCGATTCCGACTGCTCGCTGCCCAATCCCGCGCTTCTGCCTGCTCAGCCAGCCAGCCGACTATGTCGTTCTTCTTAATGGATTCGACGGGGCGTGAGCCGAATTCAACAAGGAGCTGACTGATGCGCAGGCGGAGCTCGTATGTCTGTTTTGCGCTATTCTCGGATTGACTGTAGGCAAGGGCATCCTCACATAGTTCGCTGAATGTCACAGTCTTGGATCGCAAGTTTTCGGGTAGCTTCGCTCCCTCTAGTTTTTGCGTGTGACGCTTAGCCAAGAGTTTTTTAGCCGCACTGAATGTTCCAGCCTTCTCGCGCCTCTTATGGCCGGCACTATCTGTCCAGCGAACCCACCAGATACCGCTGCCCTTTACTCGCTCAAATATTCCTCGAATCGTGGTCATCGATGACCTCCGCCCGGTTTAGTTTAGCGGATGCGAAGATCTATGTATCAGGTACATTCGAATCTTGAATCGAACTCTCGATGTCCACGCCAAGTTCGCGAGTAAGCGTCGGCCTGCGAAGGCGCCTCGAACTGAATAGGTCAAATGTATGCGAAGCTGCCGGTAAAGTCTTGGACCTAGCCAGCCAACCGCTCCGGATGATCACCCCGGACAAACCGATGTAACTCGGAGCGCGGTATCAAAACTCGCGTGCCGATGCGGCGCACTTGCAGCTGCTTGTTCGCTACCAAATAGTCCAGCGCTCGTTGACTAATCGACAGAAGTTCAGCTGCTTCTTGGCGGCCAACCAGCAATCTCGCATCGGCTGGCAACCCATCTCTCACCGGGCTCTTTCTTGATGGGACATCGGCAGGATTCATATCGCTTCTCCATGTACGGTGATGCTTGGTCAAATCCAATTGCTGAGATGAAGGACTGGCGAATACTTCATTCTCGACGCGAGACGGGGCACTGAGTCAGTATGCACGGAGTTGCTACACCTCTCTTAACCCATGAATTCTGCGCCGCTTTTTCATTGACGTGGCCCAGCGTAGAGCGCAAGGTTTGCAGATCCCGGTCATCCCAGGCGTCATTCCTGGAGGGTGCCTCAATTTGCAGGAGATGTCCAAGACCTTTTTGTTCAAGATCGATGCTTGGAAAGCATCAGGATGCCCTGCGTGGGTACCTGTAGGGAAATTGCCGGGAAGAATCGGATCCGAGAATACCTAGGCTGATGATTCGTTGAATAGGATCCGCGACGGGTGTTCTTTTGGCCGCATCGCCTTTGCGAACACTTTCAAGATCGACGTGTCTTCGTGATCGAATTTTCATTGAAGCCAGTCACCATTTGCATGGTGCGAACGCATTGCGCGCAACGACAGTTTCGACGCAACAATTGCTGTATTCAGACTGCGCTATTTGAAGCTCATTGGTTCAGCATAGAAGCAAAAGTTTTGGCATGTACTTCCGATCTGCGTAATGAAGGCCAATGCTCGCGTACGGCAATATATCAATGGGATGAATACGCGCCGGAACCTGGCTTCCAAAGGTGATCGCCGGAGAGCGAATTCAGAGAACCAAACACCTTGGTTCGAGGTTCGCCTGTCGCAGCAATTTGTCTTCTGACAGACAAACGAATTCCAGCGGGAGTTGAGGCGTCAAACTGGGGCCCATGGACATAAATCTTGCCCGCCGAGATGGACCAAACCCATCACGCAATTCCCTTGAATTCCCGATACGGACCAAATGATAACCGGAAGGTATTGACGGAGACCAAAAGAGTCTTGGACAGCGACAATAGCTGAGATCAATCTTTTCGCATCGACCTTTTGTTTGCGAGATCAGTTTGGAAGAGATGGATCCTCATGAACCTTCCAATCGAGGCAGCGAAACTGTATCCGCCAATTGCCGACACGCGCGTTGATTCACATCGATCGTCACGATCGCTTTCAGATTTGTTCATGACTACCGTTGCGGGTTTCGAGATGAGTCCGAGATTATTCAGCGTACTTCTGCCCGGCGTGCTGAGGCTGCTCCAGAGCGAGCATATAAATGCGTCAGTTTCCTGACCCGAAACTCGACGGTGTCGTCGATAACGCTTCGAGAGGTGGTGTTCATGGGATCGACTATCAATGCCTTACAGGGTCGATCCGATTCATAGTCCCCGGGGCGGAGCGACGACGGTGCTTCGCACCGGTTGAACTGTGACACTCCACCCCTGAAAGGGTTGCGTTTGGAACCATGACGGTTCCATTTGGAAACATGCTGTGCAACCAAGACTTACTCGAAAACCGACTTTCGGCTGGTTCCATTCGGAACCGCGGTCGTAACTGCGAATCGGAGGATACTTCATGGCGACCAACAGCCGTCCAATAGAAAGTCGCCCGGTACATAGCAAAGGCAGGGAAATTCGCACTCAGAGCATCGCTACACGGTTTACGAGGGATGAAGAGCAAGCGCTCTGAGGAGGGCTCAAACGGGAACGATTGGGGAGTGAGCGCCAAGCGCATTTACCGCCTTTATATCGAGGAAGGGACGATGGCGGGCACTCAGACACGCAAGCAGAGAGCGAAGCGGCAACGCGGCGTTTGGGGCCGGACCACGCGACCAATCAGAGATGGAGCATGGATTCCGTCGCCGCAACAGCGCGTAAACTACTCGCCCCGGCTCGTTCGGAGCAGGATTCCTGCATTCTGGAGGGATAGCGGCTTGCTTAAGTAGTATCCCTGAATTTGATCGCAATGATGCAATCGCAGAAAGGACATTTGTTCCTCGTTTTCAACTCCCTCTGCAATGACTTCGAGATTCAGACTCTTCGCCATGCTGATGATCGCAGTTGGGATGGCGGCCGCCTCCGGATCTGTTCCGATATCGCGAATAAACGAGCGGTCAATCTTAAGTTTGTCCACTCTAAATTGCTTCAAGTAGCTGAGGCTGGAATAGCCAGTTCCGAAATCATCAATTGCCAGATTCACTCCCATGTCGTTCAGTTCATCGAGGACGGGGAACACGACATCTGCGTTGGTCAACAGGAGGCTCTCGGTCAATTCCAACTCGAGATTCTGAGGAGCCAATCCAGTCTCCTGCAGTACATCCTTGATCAGATCGCGAAAACCATCTTGCCGAAACTGAACCGCAGACACGTTGACCGCAATAGATATTGCGGGGAGGCCGTCGTCTTTCCATTTTTGGGCTTGGAGACATGCGGTTCTGAGTACCCAAGCGCCAATCGGCACGATTAAGCCGCAGTTTTCGGCGATTTGGATGAACCGATCTGGTGGTACAAGACCCAAAACGGGATTTTGCCAACGTAGCAAAGCCTCAAAGCCGACTACCCTTCCGGTGTCCAGATTTGCTTGTGGCTGATATTCAAGGAAGAATTCATTTCTCGCAAGCGCCACGCGCAGCCCGTTCTCTATGGTCAAGCGTTCAACCATTTGGGCGTTCAAGTCCTCGGTGAAGAACTGAATCCTCTTTGAACCGTTCTGCTTTGCACAATACATGGCGGCGTCCGCATTCTTAATGAGCGTCTCACCATCCGTTCCATCTCTAGGGAATACAGTTACTCCTATGCTGCAGCTGATATTGAGTGAGTGACCACCAACTGAGAATTCAGCACTGATCGTGCTCAGAATCTTTTCCGCCGCCAGCGCTGCGTTTGTTTCATTTACGATCCCGGTAAGCACAACTACAAATTCATCTCCGCCGACACGGGAGACTGTGTCCTGCCCCCGAGACCATGTTTTGAGCCGCGTAGCGACCTCCTGCAACAGAAGATCGCCAATTGAATGCCCGAGGGAGTCGTTGATGATCTTGAACCTGTCAAGGTCAAGGAAAAGGACTGCCAATTTCTCTTTGCGGCGACGCGCGCCGGCCAGGGCGGTAGTGAGTCGATCCGACAGAAGAGTTCGGTTTGGCAACCCGGTCAGGGCATCGTAGTAGGCTAGAAACTGTACTCGTTCCTCCGCGTTTTTGCGATCGGTTATGTCCTCTATCGTTCCTTCAAGAAGAGCAATCGCCCCATTGCTGCTTCGCGCGGCTCGCATATTGGCCACAACCCATTTTTTGGTGCGATCTCTACAGTAGATCTCAATTTCCACGCCTTGGATGACGCAGTGCTGCTCGACTTCTCGCCTTATCTCAGACATCTGATCAGGATCGACAAATGTCTGCCGCGCAACATCGGACACCTCCGCCAAGAATTGCTCAACTGACTCGTAACCGTGCATCCGAGAAAACGCGCGATTGATGCTTAACGGGCGGCCCCCAGGCGTCATCTGAAAGATTCCAACAACAGCATCTTCGAAGATAGCGCGATACTTTTCCTCTGCGTGGCGCAGTGCCTTTTCGGCCTGCTTTCGCTCTGTTATGTTCTGCTTGATTGCGACAAAATGGGAGGTGTCACCTTCCTGCGATGAGACTGGAGTAATGGTCGTCTCATCTGTAAAGAGGGTTCCATCCTTGCGCCGATTGATCAATTCTCCACACCAAGTCCTACCTGACGTGATAGTTGTCCATAGACATGAGAAGAATTCCTTATCTTGTACTCCGGAGTTCAATAGACGGGGGTTTCGTCCCAGTACCTCGTCGCCTGAGTAGCCAGTCAACGCGGAGAAAGCCGGATTGGTCCAAACGATACTGCCGGTTAGATCGGTAATGATAATTGCGTTGGCGGCGGCGTTCAATGCCTCGGCTTGGAGATTCATCCGCGCATTTGCAGAAGACAATTCGGCTGTGCGAGTCGTGACCTCTTCTTCAAGATGCTCCTGATAGGCGCGAAGCTGATCGCTTCGGATCTGGATCTGCTCGAGCATGCCATTGAATGCAGAAACCAGCGTTCCGAACTCGTCTCGATTTGGCAGACTCGCGCGGAGAGAGTAGTCCGTTCCCGTTGAGACCGCGTCAGCCGTCCTTACCAACTGGATCAACGGGCGCGAGATCGGTCGCTGGAGGCGCAAACCAATGAAGAATGACAGAGACAAAGTAACCAACAACGTCAGGGCAAACGCAATGCTGTATTCCCTAAGCCTTTGGCGCAACGGCTCTAGGTCAGACTCAATGTAAATGCTTCCCAGCGATTCGCCGGCAAACACAATGCTGCGAGACAGAATCAATCTGCCTGATGTGAAACTGGCTTCGCGTGACTGCGCTGGCGGAGGAAGAAACGCAGACTCTTTCGATCTGCGCACATAAACAGCAAAGGGCTCGCCATTTACGGTGTACAAGCACGCCGCTGTAACATTTGATTCGGCTCGCAAAGCTTGCAGGACATCTCGCGCGGCGTCGTGGTCACTGAAAGTTAGCGCAGCTGAGCTGTTCCGAGCCACCAGGTCAGCGACCGTCGTCAACTCCCGCGCCATTGATCGCTTTAGCGTCAGGAGGTCAAACGCGCCAATGAGTAAGAACACAATGAGCGCCGTAATAGATGCCATCGCCACGAAGAGTCCCGTCAACTTATGGCGAATCGACCAGTCGGTGAAACGTTTCATCCTGAACATCTCAAGCTACTCAACTACTCTCTTAGCAACGCTGAGAAGCCGCGAACTCAAGCGAATCCTGTATTGAGTCGCGGCCTTATGGTTGACTTGGAAATGCACCTGGCTATCCTGGGTGACGAAGCCTATAATCCCACCTCGGTCGACAAAGGTTTCCGTTTCTCCAATCGTCAAAACGTTCGAGCCGTGCAGGGATTCGAACAGCCGATCAACCTCTCCATTGTGAGCCGAGTTGATGAACAACAAGTGGCAGTGCCGTGCTTTATCGGCGTTGTGAATCGGAACAGCTACTATGGAACGGCCGGCAATGGTTCTATCTTTGACGACGTGCATCACCTGAGAATAGAACCGTGAATCGTCCAAGACGCATAGTCGAATCGGATCGGTCGGAGTTGCAAACGCTTCGGCTGGCCACTCAGCAAACTTAAGGAAGTTATAGATATAGGCTGCCTTGACTTGTTCTTCATCTACAAGCTGCGCGCGCGACCTTTGTTGCCCATGAAGTAGAGCCAGCGCGAGCCCGAGAAGCGCGGGGCACAATCTAGATGGACGGGGCTTCTTCATCGCTGGCTATCGAGCTCCTGATTTCCACGTCACTTTGAATTGAAGCGTGCGGCCGTCCTGCCTGATGGAATGAAGCGAAACGGCAGTGGACGGCGGATCATAATAATCTTTGTCGAAGAGGTTGTAGAACCCTGCCGAAATGTCAAGATGCTTGCCGAGGTTGCGACCAAGCAAGGTTAGGTTCACGAGTGCGAATGGCGAGACGGAGCGGCTCGTCAGAGTTGTCATGCCCCCTCTGTATTGGGCATCGAGACTTGCGAAGAGGCCTCTCCTCAGCAAGGGCTGAACCAGATTTAGTTTGGCGATATGCTGGGGAGAGTTGCTCAGAGATTGCCCCGAGTCTCTGTCCTCACTGTCCTGAAAGCTATAACTGGCGGTACCCTCAAGTCCAGTTGATCGTCTGCCCTTGACTTCGAATTCAATGCCACGCGAAGATACCGTCTGAAGATTCTCGAAAATGTATGAGTCGTCGTTCAACGATTCCTGGGTGATGAGGTCGTCCAGAGTGTTGTGGAATGTGGAGAGTGACAACCAGAAAGAGGTCGATATACTTTGTTCCCAAACAAATTCGGCTGAACGTATCTTTTCGGGTGTGAGGGTCGGGTTGGGAACGTTGGGCGCGATGGAGTAGTACCTCTCGTACACGTTCGGCACGCGAAAGGCTTCGCCGTAGATTGCTTTTAGGGCAGTATGGCTCCATGGCCTCCAGATCAGTGCCGCTCGTGGATCGGTACTTGACTTAACAGCACTGTAATAGTCGTACCGAAGGCCCAGATTGAGAGCAACAGAGTTGCTCAAAACAATCTCGTCCTGCAAGAAGAATGCCGAAACGATCGAATGGCGCTCATCGTCTAGCAGAAGGGAGGGGGGATGGAGGTCGTGGTTGGTCTGATTCTGACGAATGTTGTCTCGAAATTCCCCCCCCACAGTGACTCGATTTCTCCCCGGCATGGACCTTGCCAGCTGGATTTCGGCTCCCCACCATCTTCCGTCGGCACAGTCAACATTGAGATTGGTCTGCGTCGGATCCGTGATTGACGGATAAGCGTAGGTTCCCTGATAGGCATACTGGTCATAGAATGCACGGGCTAGGACATCCAAAGAACCAGGGAAGATGTGTTCATATCGCAGGTCTGCATACCTGTGGGAGTCGATTGTGCGGGTGTCAGGGTTGTTAAAGATTGTTCCGTAAGCACCGGTCGGTATGCCTTTCTCGCGAGTGCCCCAAACTGCTTCAAGAGTGAGATCGTGAGACGAGATGGTGCCGAATGCACTGCCAACTTGGTCATCGTCCGCATGACTCGCGATGCCGCTATTTGTCTCTGGCCTATTGAATTCGGGATAGAAGATCTGGGTTTGTCCCGTGCTGCCATAGAATGAGCCAGATACTAGAAATGAGAAACGCTTCAGTTCACGACCGTAGCTTGCCCGAGCTTTGTAGGTATGAAGGGAAGCAGCGACGGCGGAAACGTCCAGCCCGTTTATATCCCTCGCCTCTTTGGTAACAATATTTATCGCGGCAAATAGCGCATTACTGCCGTAGAGAGACGAAACAGGCCCCCGAACAATCTCAATGCGTTGAATGAGATCGATATCGACGGGAAACTCAGTTCCAATCATTGCCTCGTCGTAAATATTATCGTTGAGTCTATGTCCGTTTACGAGGAGAAGGATCCTGGTGTTGAAATCTCCCGGCCGCGCAAAACCCCTTACCCCAAGGCTGCTGTATATGCGATCGTAGGTGACATAGAAACTGCGAACAGTTCGCAAGATGTCGGCGACTGTGCGGTAGCCTTGTTTCTGAATGTCATCGGCGGAAACCACCGTGACTGATGATGGCGCTTCTCCGGAAGGCTGTATGCGCTTTGAGGCGCTATACACCTGGATGCTCCCTAGTTCTTCGAGCGTCGCCTCAGACAGGTCAGAGAGCGGTTGCTGGCTGTGACAGTAATCGCAAGTACCCAGGATGAATATGAGAACGGTCGTCAGAGATCGCAAGCAGGTGGAGCAGGACAACTTCATAAGCAGCCTTTATGGAGAGCCGAAGCTCCATGCGGTATGGATGGTACGAACAACTTAATCCCGAACCACAGATGCCCCATAGTTTGCCAGGGAAATCCTCTGTTGAGGATGTTCGCACCACGTCTAGGCGGATTGTGACGGCTATCACTTTGTCAATTCGAAGGTAATGAAGTGATCGCCACGATCGCCGTTGGTTGGCCGCAAAGTAGTTACATTCTGGAAGGTCTGCGTCTTGCGAGTGGTTCCCGAGCCGATCTTTGCTCCCGGTGTGCTCCGGAGTTCGTCGATATTGTAGGCAGCGATCGCTGCTCTCGAAGTGGAAGACACAATTCCGCAAAAGGGTGCCATTCTGTCCTCCTTCTAAGTGATTTCCGTAACCGGTTATTCACAATGAGCAAGGACTCCGTGTTCCTTTCCAAGCAAGAGTGTGCCACGATTGGGCAATTCACATTGGGGCATCACACAGAATGCTCATCAAAGTAGACAGCCAAGTTCCGAGGGAGCGCGGGTGGTATGCGCCACCGAAAATGAGGAGTGCAGTGCACGGTGAACTCTCGGTGCTCATTGCACCAAGACAAGGAGTCGAGATGCGAGTGACGACCACTATTTTCATGTTGGAATCCAGCCTTCAGGATATTGAGGCAAGAAGCGCGGCATTCACGCAGGAGTACTTGCAAAGTGCCGACCTCAACGCTGAACTTGAATTAAGGAACTTCGTCAGCCTGTATAGTGGCCAGAACAGAATGCGAGGCAAGGAGGCCTCTGCTAGTGAAGAAGCATGAGCAGCAATAGGTACGCCGCGTTGAGTCAAAGGGGCATGCATTATCGAGAAGGTTGCTGAGGTCACCCTTCTTGATCGAACCTTTCCGCGGTCCGCATTCTAAAACGAGTCTCGTAGTCAGGGGCATCGCGATTGGAAGATCGGAGACACCAACGCTCAGCGGCACGGACTAACGTTCAGCAACGAATGACTGGCAACTCTCTCTTGATATTCTGAGTGTAGTTTCCTCAAACGCTGCTTCGATCTTTGATCGATTCGAGCTGCAGATCGCAATCCGGCACGTGATTCAGTAGTTGTGCTGTGCTGTCCTCGAACCATTAACCATTCGAATGAGAGGGCGTTTTCAAGGCGAGCCGGGGCAGCGTTCGAGGAGACCTTCAGGGTCGTTATGATGCCAATAAAGATTCACACTGGCCTTCATTCCCAATCCAAGCCGTTCCCGGCAGTTAGGCAGAGTTCTCCTCGAGATCGGTTCCCGCAGCCTTTGAGGCGGTGCGCGGTCCGAGTCCATCGACCCGACGAAGACTCGTAGTCGACCCAAATGAGATAAGGGGCCGAGCTGCTTCACCCGCTGCCTTTCGCAGACTCAACTGATGCCGAGGTCCTCTTCGACTGCTTGACTTGCCCAGGCTGCACAGTTGCATGCTTCAGGCTCCGAATGCACCCCAAACGCACGCCAGGAGCGCACTGCCGCTCGCGACACTCGAACTCACAGACCTCAATGTCCTCGGGCACTTCTTCGGAAAGCTGATCTCGTAGCCACCGCGTCAGATCTCGAATGCCGAACATGTTCAGTTAGAGCATCCGCGAGTTTTACTGCCGGCTCTGTGCTTTCCGTCACATCGGTCAGGGTGAAGATGAATCCGTGTGATTTCCTTCACATCCCACCGCCCAAACAAATGAGACCATCACCTAAACATGTGGGAAAGTCTCCCTGTCGCATATCAGCGATGCGTGTGGTGTTCTCAGGCGCGACATCAGAATCCGAATCGGCGTCTGCCTTGTGATCTGGCTCCGTCGGCTTCTCCTCCATCGCCTCGAAACGCTATCCCTCGCTAAGATACGTGGCAAAACAGCTGCACCCGAGAGCAACAATGCCGACCTTTAACACTTCCATGCTGATTCACACTCTGCGCGCAATTATCAACGAAATCGAGAGCGTAGATTCCAACAGTCCGGCCTTGACCCAACTGCGGTTCACACTCCACCAGCGGATCGCGCAGCAACCGATGCTTGGACACCCGAAATCGTGCAGCCCACCAGCCAAGGGCGACGCCACGTGAGTATCCAGCCACCATTCGATCTCCTTGCCGGTCTTCGCTATATGCGCGATAAGATTAACCGCGATCCCTCCCCCCGCACACCCTCGCTGCAAGAGTTTTATGCCTTACTAGTGCGTCGCACTGCGGACTTAGAAGACGTGCAGCTGCACGGCCGAGTTCGCAATGCCTAGCAAGTCACTGGCAACCCCAAAGCGAGACATCCTGGTCCGGTATTCGTTGGGTCCGAAGATGAAACTGCTTCGAACTGACAAGGGCCTCACCCTCGCACGTCTCGGGGCCGAAACCGGCCTGTCCACTGCGCTCCTCTCCAAGCTCGAAACGGATCGCATGGTCCCAACTTTATCGACACTCGCAAAGATCAGCCGCGTCTATGGCGTAGACCTCAGCTACTTCTTCGCCAGTGCGACTCACCACTCCCTTGCAATTACTCGCAACACTTACATCGCTTCCGAGCGCCGCGACCAACCCGCGGCCAAGCAGATCCCACTGCATTCACTCAGAGCTGATAGCAAACAACTGAGCCAGATCGTCGAACTTCCCGCTGGAGGCACCCTTCACGTCGTCGAAGGCGGGATCAGGAGAGAGTTCACGGCGTATGTTCTCGAAGGCACCCTCTCCATGAGCGCTGGCGGAGTAGACGAAGTGCTGAATCCCGGCGACTGCATCGTCATGGACACCGACGCGATCGTTACGTGGAGCGCCATCAACTGCCGCTGCCGAGTCCTCGCCGTGTTCGCGCGGTGATCGCTGTCACGTAGATCCTGCCACCAACGCGGCATTGTCCTCGCACCTGATCGGAGTAGCATTGTCTTGGAGTCCACTTCGGCCCTTTGGACTTCGCCCAGGAAGGCCCGCAGTGCTGATTTGCTGACGCGGGCCTTTGCTTTGCAGCTGGCCTTAAAACCAGGACGCAATCCAACTTGCTTTTGAATCTATCTGCTCTGAGCGCCTGATACGATGGGATCGGGGAAAGCGAACTGATTGGGGCGTGCACTCAATATTCATTAGAAGGTTTCCGCGGAAGGTTTAATAACCCGCCCCGTTGAATCTATTGCCGTATCTGGGACAAACGCTCAGTTGCTACTCCCTTTCGGTCAATTTCAACTTTAGGGTAGAGCGAGTCGTGAAGATCTCTAGCTCCTCGGGTGAATCCGTCTCCTTCCAATCCATTTGCAGGTGACGCTTAGCTCCGGGTAACAACGGAAAGCCGGGATATGTAACGGACATTGAGTCCGAAGTGACCCTAACCTTCTCCACCCGCTCTAGATCGAGCGTATTGTTCTCGATCTCGCAGACAATCTTGCCCATCTTCCAAAAATAGGCTGCCTGTTTTGCTTCAATAATATCGCCTTTTGACGCACGCTTCTTGGGGTAAATGTATACAGTATGCGGAAGAAGGATCCGGGTATCCAGACCAGTCCTGTGCCCAACCATCGAGAACGTCGAATAGATCGTGAACCACGCTGGGAGAGTGTCCGCCTTTGCTCTGTAAAGGGCGTAGAGAGTCTGGCCGGGATCGATCCGGAAACTCGTTGACGAAAGCTTGAGGTGGACCTTTGAATCGAGGGACCGATATACACCGTGCCCGTCCGGAGCTATGTTGAAACTCCGTGGCTCCAGCACCACTGCCACGGGCTCAGGTGTATTGTTCGTAAGGGCGATTCTGCCTTCAGCCTCCCCTATGAACTCTTGTATCATCGGAGATACAGTCTGAGAGCACAAGCATCGCGCTACAAAGAGCCATGCATACATCACTATCAACTTAATAGGGAATGCGATACTCCTGCGCCATCGATTTACCGCTGTGCGCGTTGACGGATTCAAAGCGCCTCCACAACAATGATCACTCTCCCTCGCTCATCGCCGGGATGTTGTACATTAGATCTCCCATCGGGGATTGCAACTTTTAGCTGATCAATTCGCGTCCTCGGTTGGTTTGACTCTCCGATAGCTTCTGACAAGTATATAGTGCCGTTCTCGACAATCCTGATCGTAGTTCGGTTGGATGGCGCAACCCATGAGGTTGTAACTAAGAGGAAGTCGCGATCTAGCGTATGACTGAGTTGGTAGGAGGGCGATACAGTCACCGAAAGTGACTCCAGCCTCGCAATCAGTGTGACATTTGCCACTCCCGAATTGCGTTGCCCGAGGCTGCACGGTGATATTGATGCCATCAAGAGGACAATACTCAACGCACATTTGTGTGTTGCGATCCGAAAAAATGTTATTTTCATTTGCCAACCCCGTAGGCCTCTTGCGCGTCCGATCTGACTACATCAAAGTGCCGCAACTGCTGCCGTTCATCTCATTCGACTTGTCCGCGTGGCATTGGCGGCAATACTGCGCAGACTGATTGCTCGATATCGACACTTTGCTCGGATCGTAAGGAGCGCGCAAAAAGGCGATCGTAGGATATGTGCCGGGGGAATAAGCTCCGGATTGAGTATCTCGAGTTACCGACATAACGTTCTCAGAATGGGGATTATGGCAGGTGCTGCAGACAACAACCTCTTTGCCCTCGTACGGGTGCGGCTTGTTGAAGAAGCCGTAACTAAAGACGAACCTGGATGACTTCGTTCCGTCCATGACGATCACGCCGCTCTTCGACGTGCAATCCCATTCCTCCGGCCCCCCACAACCAAGCTGAGTATCGAGACCGACAGGATGTGCGCCAAGAGTCGAACCAGTGATCACGCTCTGCTCTTTTGTAAATGTTGGAATAATATTGAATGCGCCGTAGCTCACCGGGAGGGCCTCATAGATCGTATCTTTGCGCGGCGCCTCAGAAGCGTAGTTCCCGTCGTGGCAACTTATGCATAGCAGGATGCCGATACGTTCTGGCGTCTTCGCAGTTATATACGTCAGAGATCCAGCCCCATATGGTCTGGTGTCGTTCTGACCCCAAAGTGCGTTGGCAGACAGTAGTCGATGTCTACGAGTAGTCGCGCTTTGATGGATATGGCATGAAGAGCACCCGCGACCGAAATTCGCATGCGGCCCTAAAACATCAATGCGAGAGCCATTCTGCGAAATGGCAAAAGCATTCAGAATGAAGAAGGCGAGAATCAGAATGATACGCTTCATGAGGAGCCTCACAAGAGGTAATGATTGCGACGACGGAGGTGCAACGAGGAGATCCGCAAGCCAGTCCTCGGTCTCCTTATCCCGCATCCCTCGAACACGTATATCGGCAACGTGGTCGATTTCTTGACCGAGATGGTCGCGGTCAATTGCTGGCTGAGATTGCGCGGAGGGGAGATGCTTTCGACAAGGGCACAATGGCAGCCTATTGTTGCCAATCAACTCCTGAAAGCGGTTGTTCTAAAGTAGTGTCGAGCGACACACTGGAGACACCCAAAGTGCCACCTCTCTGTTGTGCGACTTAGGATAAGATAACCCGCGTGCCGAGAATCAGTTATGCATCGGGAGTTACTGAAAATCCCTCCTAGTTCTGGATGAGCATTAGCTATTAGGGCTCGCGGCCCTCACAGGTTGCTGAATTTGCGCGCCTATGTCCCGATCGGATTGCTTCAGATCGCATGCATTCTCACCTAGCACATTTGTTGTATCCCTCGCGCACGGAATGTGACTACAGTCACAGGAGCGTGTCGTCTTTTGGAGCACACTAATGTGATGGAGGAGTATCGTGATTGACGCTTCTCAAATACTCGCGAGGCTAATCGAAATTGGTGAGGCATTGAAGGAAAAAGGCGATATCTTGCGCGCGCCAGATATTCAGAGGATCTGCCGGATGGTCTTAGATGCCCAAGATCTCGTCCTCAGCATCGAAAGGGAGTCTCTCCAGTCTTCGGACCGCTGAAGGGGCAAATACGGACCGGGGAACTAGCGAGAGGCTATCGCCTCGCGTCAGGACGGGGAAAGGTAAGATGAGATCTCTAGTATCGACTCCAGCGTTGTCTTCACTACACAGCGGTGACTCAGGCACAAACCACGTTGCATCGATATACAAAGGGCTCTTGGACAAGCTTTTCGATGGAGTCTACTCAGTAGACTGCGACCGACGAATTACCTACTGGAACGAAGCGGCAGAACGCATTACCGGTTACTCGGCCAGCGAAGTGCTCGGAACACATTGCTTCGACAATATTCTGGTTCACGTAGATGATGAAGGCCATCCGCTGTGTTGTGATGGATGCCCTCTCACTCGGACCCTGGCGGATAGTGAGCGCCGAGAAGTCGACGTTTATCTGCGCCATAGGCAGGGACATCGTATCCCCGTGAGTGTGCGTGTAAGCGCAATTACAGATGAGGGGAATCGGGTTACGGGAGCCGTTGAGGTATTCAGCAATATCACTGCGAAGAAGCGAACTGAAAGGAGGGTAAGAGAGCTTGAAGGCCTCGCGTTTCAGGATTCTCTGACCGGAATTGCCAATCGCCAATATGCGCAGCTGAAAGTAGAGCACGCGATGCAGGAAGTGGATCGGTTCCGCAGGAGAGTCGGACTTCTCTTGCTAGACCTGAACCGCTTCAAAGAAATCAATGATACGTACGGGCACTCTGCAGGGGATTCACTTCTACGCACGGTGTGCCGAACTCTTTCGGAGAACACGCGTAGCGGGAATATGGTCGCACGATGGGGCGGTGACGAATTCTTAATGATTGTGAAGGATGTCAGCAAGAAGGGTCTCCAGCAGTACGGGGACAGGCTTCTGAATTTAGTCGCCAACTCAGCTTCCGTTGTAGGCAAGAGACGAATCTCGGTCACCGTATCGATCGGTGCCACGATGCTACGCGAGGGAGAGACAAGCCAGTCGGCAATCGAAAGGGCAGACGCGCTGATGTACAGCAGCAAGTCTTCCGGGAAAGCAATGACCGCGCTTGGATAAGGGGCACTCGCCGCTCGACTGTGTTGGGGAAGAGTGGTTTGGAACAATGACGAAGATTGGGAGCACAAACGAGGCAACGTGTAGACTCCCTGAAGGTGAGCCGTTTGGATTGTTATGACAACTTACCTGAACAATACAAGCTCGAGTCATGACTGCCCTTCGGCACTCGGTCTTCGCTCTACCGTCCTGGTGTTTTCGGACGACGCTCTACTGAGAGAGGCGTGTTGTGATATTGCGGCAAGCATGGGGTTTCGCACAGAACGAGCTACGAACTCTGAGGGTGCCCGGGAGTGGATCAAGGCACAAATTGTTGATATCGCCATCGTCCACATCCCCTTCAACGGCAACTCCAGGCTGGAGTTTCTCTCCGAGATACATGAGAGAAGGCCCGAAACTGTCATTGTCTCGATGGGCACGTCTACTGCCGTCGGGAACGTAGTTGAAGCGATGCGGCGAGGAGCGGATGATTATCTTCCGATCCCATTTACAGTGGAGGATCTCTCGCAAGTTCTGAGCAATGCGGCTCAAGTTTGCACGGAACGCAGAGAGACTTCAGATCTTGAAAGCGGCACAGGCGAAGGTCAGAAGGCAGGCCGCTTAATCTTCAAATCGCGAAACATGGAATCTCTCATGAAGATCCTGCCGCGAGTAGCACAGAGCGCCCATCCAGTATTGATCCTTGGCGAGAGCGGCACGGGAAAGGAGCGTGTGGCAAGGGGTATTCATGAGATAAGTCCAGACGCAGAGAGGCCCTTCGTCAGCATTGATTGCAGTCGATCTAATACCACGCTTATCGAAAAGGAGTTGTTCGGAATTCAAAGTGAAAGACCGCTTGGAGCGCACCATTCCGGCAATGGTCTTCTCGCCGCGGCACAAGGTGGGGTGGTGTTCTTGGACGAAGTAGGAGAACTCCCGCTTTCGATTCAAACCAAGTTGATACAAGCAATGAGAAATAGGGAGATCTGCCCCTCGGGTGCCGTGAGTCCTGAACCTATTCGCACGCGGATAATTGCCGCTAGCAATCACGACCTTGGTTCAATGGTCAGCGGGGGGACCTTTCGCAAGGATCTCTTTTATCAATTGAATGTGGTATGCCTGCGAATCCCCCCTTTACGAGAACGGCGTGAAGATATACCCCTGTTGATTGCCCATTTTCTTGCCCGGAATAATTTGCAGCGCGAGTGCGTCAGAAGGTTCACCTGGAGCAACGAATTCTTTCGCGCAATGATGAGCTATGACTGGCCCGGCAATGTTCGTGAGCTTGAAAATGTCGTAAATCGCGCATGTGCTCTAGCCGAACACTCCAAACTGCAAGCCTGCGATCTTCCGAGCGTCATCAGAATAGGGGATCACCCAAAGGGCAAGATTCTAAATGGGCATGATCGAACATCGGAAATCATCCCGCTGCGTGAAGTGGAGCACGAGGCAATTCTCCAGGCAATCACTCTCTCAGAAGGGGATAAGCAGAAGGCCGCAAAATGCCTTGGAATCGGAAAGACCACACTGTATCGAAAGTTGATCGAGTACGGCCACGATGCGGAGCTGTCGCGCAGTCAAAGACTAAAAGATTTGCCCAATGGCCAATCGTACCCTTTCATATCTGGAAACGTCTAGAAGACTTCGCGTTCGATTTCAAGACGCGGTATGAATACCATCACCTGGAATATGGGAACGCTCGAAGAGCCAGGTTTCCCCAGTCACAAGGGGACCTGAATTCAGAGACGACAAGCGGGCAAAGAGTTCTGTCGGCCGTCTGTGCGCCAAGTAAGAAAGATCCCGGAACAGGGCTTTGATGTAAATTCGATCGTTCGGCTCCACCAAATCAAAAGCGTTTTCGTTGACGAAGAATGACACTCCTCCATGGTGCTCGACAGCCAACAGGGCAATCTGCGAATCATGTCTCAATCGTCGTTGCGAACTCGGGACGTACGTCAGAGCGCAGACGCTAAAAGAAGCGAAATCCGGAATTAGCCAATCGGACTTGATCATCAGGATTATCCTCTTGCACGGACATCTATATGACATATCGGATCTCGCGGAGCAGACATGCACTTGTTTGCGTCGAAAACGGCCACCGATTCCCAAGTTGGTAGTGTGATAAGATTCAGAATTTCCAGTCAAGCGCAATGTCCGCTAAGGCAGCTCTTGAAGGTCTTCTATTGTGCGGGTAGCATACTTCGGCAGAGGGTGCCCTCAGAGTGCTACCAGGCGTTTAGGCGACTGTGGCTAACCGCGCAAGTGTCATCCGTGTTTTGCGCTGTCGTGGAGAAAGTGCACAAATCGTGGCAATGAACGTCCTCAAGGTGACTAGGCTCCTTCATCGGCTTCGAGGAAGTTCACACCCAGTTCTAGCCGAAGCTGATGATGGAGCGACTTACGTCGTGAAGCTCTCGACTGTTGCTTCAGAGCCGTGGCGGGCCTTTAACGAGGCAGCAGGGTCATTGCTCTTTAGCTCATGTGGATTGCCCGTCCCAGATTGGCGTCCCGTTCTAGTCTCACGTGCACACATCGACGAGGCATCGCAAGCGCGCCTGACAGCCAGTTCTGGATCTGACTCCCAAATGTGTTTTGGTTCTAGATTTCTCGGAAGTGATGGAGGACGTATCTTTGAGATTCTGCCTCAGTCTTATTTCGCGAGAGTCCAGCGCCGCTCGCACTTCTGGACGGCATGGCTACTCGATATCTGCGCTGGGAACCGAGATCCTCGTCAAGTCATCTTCAAAGAAGTCGCAGAGCGGAAGCTTCAACCGTATTTCATTGATAGTGGAGAGATGTTCTCATCTGCATTCAAGCAGTCAAATGCCGCTGTCAATGCGTGCCGGTTCCTTGACGATCGTATCTACCCTTCAATGTCCTCCAGCCGCCTGGATCGAATCAAGAGGACGATCAAGAAGCTTGACGTTGATCGCCTGTGGGTGAGTATCGGCGAATTGCCGGAGGAGTGGAATACGAGAGATCGTCAATTGGCATTCTCTGTATGCCTGACTCGTCTGGCATCGGAGGCACTAACGGGTGTGTTGCTGGATGAGATGCTGGTTTCGCTAGGTATAGCTAGGAATCAAAGCAGAATCCCTTGACAATTGCCTTGCATCTTGTGCTCTGTTTACTGCTTGCCCCACCAGCGCGGTCCTGGGTAGAAGTGCGGCTCATCTGGAAGATTGAAATACCATCCATTCGGATTGCGATGTTTACGCGCGAAGCGAATGTTGAGAACTCCGGAGTAAATGCGGACAATGCCACGGCTGAACATCAAGGCCGAGCCGAGTCTTCTGGCGGGACCTTTTCGCTTGCTAAGATAGCGAGCGATCAAAAACTGCCCCAGATCGTCCGCGAGATTCCATGAATTTACGGCAGCATAGTTTCGACTGCCCGCGAGATGAAATTGCGTAACCCACCCGGTCTCAGTGAACGCCCCGGTTCGGGTCACATCGTAGGCGTAGTTCGCCACCTGCCCAGAAGGACCGAGTCCACACAGCACGTGTTGGACTGTCTGCGGATCATAGCGAACACCGTCGTCCGAGATATAGGTGACAGCACTCCCAAACGCCGGACCATAGCCGCAGATCCATTTGTGGTGCGTCAGGTTCTTGAAGGTCGTCCAGGAATCTATGCCTTCTCCAGCCACAAGAACTGTGAACGCTACATTGTTGACAGTGAACCAACGATGCTTAACAGTCACTGGGGGAGTAGGGCTGTCCACGCTTGTCGCTGTCGGCCCCGACTCCTCAGGCTGGGGAACATCGGGAAGACCATTTTGAGTTTCCTGTCCCAAAAGGCTCGGAAGTGCAAGCGCGATTCCCATGGCAGCTAACATGGTTGTGGATCTGGCCGAAGTGAGCAAGCTAAAGCTGATAATCATGAAGTGCGATGCTTTCTGGAAAGCCTCTATGTATCGAGTCAATTCCCAAGTACGGCGGGTGAAAATCGTGCAGGAGGAACCTAGGCCGGACTGGTCGCGCCTTGCAAAACGTAGAAGCGCTTGCGGCTTCCCGTGCGACCGTTGTCTGGTGCCGAAAATCGTCCAGAACGCCTCACTGGAGCCGCATCATCATGAAAATTGACTTTATCAATGCTTGCATCCAACCCATCCCCTTTACCGTGCTTTGGGTGCCGGGCAGTCGTCATCCGGAGAGTTCCGCGCAAGTGTTCGATTGCCGATGCATGAATCCGTGAAATGCGCGAGTTGACGACGCCAAGGACACGGCCGATTTCCCCTTGCGACCGGTCTTCGAAGTAAAGGAGCCTAACGACAATGCCTTCTCTTTCGGGGAGTTGCTCGATAGCTTCTTCAATTCTCTGGCTAAGTTCACTCCGAAGACAGCAAAGTAAGGGATCGTTATCACAAACTGCCGGAATGAGAGCTAGTGGCTCCTCTGACTCGGTCCCATCTTCGCAATGAAGTGTTCCAAGCTCGAGCCGTTTGAGGCTCCCCCGCAGAATGTGAAAGTCTCTAAGGCTCAAACCCATCTCACAAGCAACCTCATCTTGGCCTGGATGCCGGCCCAAACGTGCGGTTAGCTCATGGATCACCTCATCCATGGCCCTTGCCTTCCTTCTAAGGGAACGTGGACCCCAATCTAAGCTGCGCAAGTAGTCGAGGATCGCGCCGCGAATTCGGAACGCGGCGTAGCTGCGGAACTGGACCTTTCTTCGCGGGTCGAACCTAGTGACAGCGTCCATCAACCCCACAAGCCCGGCTGATACCAAATCTTCAATGTCCATATACTGCGGCAACCGACTGTACACACGTCTTGCAACGAGCCGCACGAGAGGCAGATGGCTTATTAGCTCCTTCTCGCGCCAAACATCTACTGACGAATATATGTTGTGACCTGACTCGCTAACCACGGTGCCGTAGTCCGATGCGGAATATTCAGGACCGACTGAAGGCTCCAATTGAGCGCAGTTATGCGGTCGCACCGGTCTCTTGCTTCTATGTCGACCATCTGATCTGTAGGGCTCGCACATTTGGCAGCTAATGTCGCTCGGCGGCGCCATGCATTCTGAATGAGATCTTGTGCTTTGTTTCATTGCGTACTTTCCTCCCTGGCCAGCGGCTCGCATAGTGGTTCTGCTGATAGCATCCGCCTGGTCTGCAGCGAATAAGGCAGCAAACTACTTGGCGTATTCCGATCGTTCCTGAATTGGGAGGCAGTTTCAGATCGGGAAAGGGCAGCAGCAGCGGATGAGAACGGAGTGTGTAGACACGGTGCCACCAAAGCATCAGACCATTCCCTGAGCAAGAGGCCGATGTGGTTCTAGAGTGGGCGATACGTCCTGCAGATCGCCAACCAGCATCCAGGAGGAGCCGTGTATGAGAAGTGAACAAGAGCGAAATCGGATTCACAAATCCAATGAGGGACAATTATTGACGTATGACGCGTGTTCACCGTCTGCGGCGCAATCTATGGAGAATTCCGGTGATTCCTCGATCTCTGATGCGATGTGGATCGACATGCTTCGAGAGCAGAATCGGCAAATCTGTGGTTCCCGTTGGGATCTCTTCTCGAAACCCAGCGACGAAGACCCGAAATTGTGCGAGATTCGATCGGCCGATATTAGGCTCGTATGCCGATATCTGCAAAAAAGCTACGCCCGACGAAGTGACACGTGGATTTGGGCCATCGGGGCCTTTGTTGTGCCCGCTCTCTTACTGATTCCAGTCATTGGCAACGATCTCGGCATCCTTTTCTCAATCATTACTGCTTTCCTGTGGACCCTTGTACATCGAGTTAGAAGGCTTTGAGAAGCCTGCCGATTGTACGCGCGCGCCGGCGAAGGGGAACCAAGAAATGTTTCAAACCGGGTTGCTTTGCCACAGACGACAGCCCCTGATGCATATAAATGGAGTTCTAAACCATGATGATCCATTGCAACCTACATTGGTGGCTTCCCTTGATTGAAGGATTACTCTTAGGCGTACTCGCAATGTTGCTCCACGAAGGCGGTCACATATTTGCCTCGGTTGCTTTGGGCGTCCGCATCAGGGCACTTCGGGTGAGATGGCAGGGCCTGTGCATGGTTCGCGAATCAGGTCCTCCATGGAAGAATCTTCTGATTTCCATTGCCGGACCGTTCGCAAACGTTATGTTATTGATGACCTACCATAGGCACTTTGATTTCGCTTTAGCGAACCTTTGCTACGCTGTCTGTAATCTTCTGCCGATCAAAGGAGCTGACGGCGAACGCGCGCTTCGGTGCTGGTATCTTATTCGCGCAAACTGTGCCAGCAGAAGGTGTGCTTGCGATGAAGGTGTAGAACCACCCAGGAACTCTTTGAAACCAGCTCAATAAAGTGCGCCAGTGCCCTGTGGCGTCCATCGCTTGGCGTAGACGTGTGCACGTGGACAACAATGGTGACTCCCAACCTCCATTGGAACACCGTCGTCATTTCAATGGAGAGGGCAGCAGAGTTAGCGTGTGAAATATGCACTGCGCTGCACTAGCTACCAACGCGCGATATTAAGCAAAGGCGTCACAGGAACGCGCCTGTTTGGTAGGCCCCAGCATTGCAGATGAATAAAACCAATCTGGAAATCTTAACTCGAAAATCTACCCCTATTCTAGCTCGCACCCTTCTCCAATAGTGCTGCAGGGCGCATGGGGTGCTGACTTCGTGCCGATATATAGGGCATGAACTATCTTCACCTGCTTACAGCTCCAAAAGACCGACTTCAGTTATTCAACGTCCCCACCAAGAATCTCGAACATGTATTGGTATCCAGGGTGAGTCTGCTGACGATGCACATCAATAGATGTGCATGGGCTCAGCTTGCGCTCCTATGCCTATTGACTACAGGTTGCGTTACGAACATGAATTCTGTTCCCGCGATTCAAGGGCCTAACCAAGTGCGCATCGGCACGACTGTGCGGTTTTCTGCAACAGGTGACGCTGCTGGAGGCCCCGAAGCTACATGGTTTGTGGACGGAAAGCCAGGAGGCGAGGACAAGTGCGGTACGATCGCACTCGATGGGGTGTTTACACCGCCCTCCGTCCCAGTTCCAGTCGAAGATCAGCCGCAAGGCGGAGAGCCGCGTCACTTTCCCCGCGTGAGCAAGCCCACTTCGCCACCTATTCCTCCCAGTCAAAAGAAGGCCGCGCGCGTACTCGCACGATTTCCGCGGGATACCCACACAATTCAGTCCCGCTTTGGGACTGCTGTTCATCATTCAAAAGTTTTGCGATTCCGAGAGGACTGTTTTATTACGCGAACGGCCGATAGAAAGCCTAGCAACCAAATCAGTCTCTTGAGGCTTATCTATGATCCGCACCCGCTTCTTCTCTTTGCTTTGCAACCGCTTCGGCAGCTTCTTTAGTGTTCGCGAGGTCGGCGGCGGTGACCCTTGTCGTCAGTTGCTGTCATCCGTGCTTCGCGGAGGGATTCTAGTACTGCTTTCGTTTTCTCTTGCAGGCTGCGGTGCCTCTAGAGAGATTCCATCAAGTCCTTTGTCTATCTCCATTTCAGGACCACGGCAGTTACGGGCAGGTTCTAGTGCAAACTTCGCCATGTCTACCAGAAATTCAAATCCCATAGTGGTCAAATGGCTTGTCAATGGAGTCGCAGGGGGAAGTGCCGCGTCAGGGACGATTTCCGACAGGGGCCAATTCACTGCACCCGCCAGTCCGCAGGCGGTGACCGTGTCCTGTGTGTCTTTGAAGGATCAGTCGGTCCGTGCGTCTATCGATCTTGAGATTCTAAACCCTCTCCCTGAGATCGCCTCCGTTACTCTCATCAACGGGAGCGGATCCACTGGGTCGATCAAAATCACTGGAAGTGGGTTTGTCTCGCAATCGTTCGTAAGTGTAAATGGCGCTTCTACTGCAGTCACTGTCCTTTCCGATCGCGAGATCCAGACCTCTCCTGTCGAAATGCCTCCCTCTAGCAACATGAGGGTTATTGTTAGCAACCCGTCGCCCGGTGCAGCAGATTCGAATATCGCAAATATCTCGACACCTCCATCCGAGTTGGGTGACTTGACAGGATGCCAAAACCCTAACACCGGAAAACCTGTCGGTGATTTTGGCACGAACAATACTCTGGTCTACGTTGACGATCAGCGAATGCGCAGCCTAATTGGAACCCCTAGCTATCAGCAGAATGCCGTCTACTGGATATCTCGAGAAACGATGCCAGGGCAGTCGGTCCTTTTGAGCGGCGCCTTCACAGGATCTGAGAAGCATGTTCGAATTGCTGAGATCGACCCGGGAATCATCAATTGGAAGGGTGCGGTAAACGCGTCGAGCACGATAGTGCCGACGACGCAACGAGGAACCACAGGATTGTCGTTCAAGATTCCTCAACAATTTAGGATCGGAGTTTATGGCTTCAAGATAGAAGATCCCCTGGCTCCTCCGGTCTTCGGACTTGCCAATCCACCGTCGATCACTTGGATTGTTGGCATACCGTCTTTTAAAGACCCAGATCATGCCTTACAAGCTGAAATTCACGGATGTGCGGCCGAGCCGGGTGAGCAGTTGAGAATCTTCGGTAAGAATTTTACATCTGCTACCCAAGTGTTCATTCAGTCCTTAAATGGAGATGTCATCTCATTGAACTCTCAACTTCAAGATCCAACATCTCTCATCGCGCAAGTACCATCCAAGGTTGCAGAGGGTAGCTATTTCGCGTGGGTTGGTAACCTTCAGTGGGATGTGACATCGAGTTCCGCCGTCCTGATCCGCATACTTCCTCCACGAGTCTATCGAGTCACTCACGTAGCGTGTAGCTCCCTTATACCGGACGGCCACGTAGACAATTCAGTTCAGCTACAGCGCTGTCTCGATATAAATGCGCCGTCCCAATCCTCGAATTCGCTCACCTATGTCGATCTGCCTCCCGGAAAGTTGGCGATCGCAGGCAAGCTCAGGTTGCCTCCTTACGAGATTCTGGCTGGCTCTAGCTCCAGCGAGACGCAGATTGTCGGAATTGATTCCGGGCATCAGCCGGACACATGGATTTCGGTATCTAAATTTGGAGGTATCTCGAATCTTTCAATGTTCTCGCCGGGCGGTTCGAACCTGGTCTCCAGCACAGACTGCAGCGGAGATCCAGACACTTCCGGACACTTCTACATTGGAAATACATCGTTCTGGTCAGATCAGGGCAAATCGTCGTTTTCGTTCGATTCGGAGGACGAATGGTTCGATGCAGTAAAGTTATGTGGACCCGACATCCAAGTTTACGGTTCGAGCTTCGGCGGTATAATGCCCTCTTTGCTTTCAATCAATCTAGGCGATGGGGCGGTTGTTTCAAACAACAAGTTCGACAACGCCACCGGTGTCGTAGGTTTCCAAGCGGACCAGAACGTCATTATTGAGACAAACAGATTTACTTCCGGTCAGCCGGTTAAGACCGTGCATGGAAACACGGCTATCTGGATTTCGCGCCCCTTCGCGTCATTTGGTCCGTCCCTGACATCCCAGAACTTCTACATATCCTCAAATGCGTTCGAAGATATGGGCTCGGTCGGGAATCAATCAGTAATTACAACAGACGGAGGAGGTGGCGCATACTACGGACCGGTTGAGTCTAGTACGCCGATGTCTGTGACATTAGCAGAAGATCCACAATGGCAATGGACGGGAGTGACACGACCAGAAGCTGCTTTCGTTGTGGTCATATACGGCACAGGGGCGGGTCAATACAGCCCGATTACAAGTTGGTCCGGTCGGACGATCGTCATACCGCGCCCCTGGCAGATGGCGCCTGATAGCTCGTCTATTGTAGAGATCGTCGCTGCCCACAGAAATCTCATCCTGACGCACAATAGGTTTCTGAACAATATTAATCTGCAGGTCGAGATGGGAGATGCGATTGACCTCGCAATCGAGGACAACAGCATTACTAATTCCGCATTTGGTATCTGTATGAGAGCATACGGCCCCTATGGTGGACCTGCTGCATACGGACCCGTTATGAACACGGACATACTTCGGAATAGTGTTATGGCTGGGAAGGATACGCTCATGTACCATCAGAAACTCAATGACGTGAACCGATCGGGAATTGGGGTCTTCAACAGCGCGGGAACAATAGTATCTGGAGTCATGATTCGAGGAAACGACATTACGAAAGAACAGAGTATCTTCAGTACGAACGGTTGCGGAGGGATAAGCGCTACGATTATCGAACAGAATGAAGCTACTTGGGCTAGCGCCGGATGTAATGTCCCGGGCTTTCTCGTCCAGGACAATCTTCCTCCTAGGCAGTAGTGGACGTACCTATGAACGCGCTGCCATCGAAACCAAGGGCAATTTCTGCTCCGCGGAGTCAGAGCTGCAAACGGTGTGAGCCCCTCTACCAAAACTTCCTGACAACAACTCTGGAACGTGAATGCATTCTTCTTCAACATTGACGTGACCTGCTCCCCTAGATCCGCACACAACCGAGTACGATTTTCGTATTCAGGAGTGAGGACGGAGCATGTCGAGGAGCAAGCACACGGAGGCGCAGATGATCGCTGCGCTGAAGCAGGTGGAGGCAGGCCGGAAGGTCGAGGACGTGGCGCGGGAGTATGGGGTATCGAAGCACACCATCTATGGCTGGAAGGCGAAGTACGGTGGGATGGATGTGACGGAGGCTCAGGAGGCCAAGCAGTTGCTGGATGAGAACAGGCGACTGCGGAAGCTGGTGGCGGACCTGAGTTTGGATAAGGAAGCTCTGCAGTCGGTGATTCGAAAAAACGGATGGAGCTCGTAGCGATGAAGGCAGCTGTCGAGCATGTCGAACAACAGTACGCCTTCAGTCAGCGTCGAGCGTGCAGCCTTCTCATGGTCGCAGTTTTGAGCGTCCGTTATCAAGGACGAAGCTCAGATGAAGATCTGCGGGCGCGTCTGGTGGAGTTGGCCAGAGAGAAGCCGCGCTTCGGATACCGGCGATTGCATGTGCTGCTGCGTCGATCCGGAGACGTGGTGAACCATAAGCGCGTGCATCGGGTGTACCGAAAGGCGGGCCTGGCTCTGCGGAGGAAGAAGCGCAAACACTGCGTCCGACAGAGCGCTCCCTTGCGCCACTACACGGCCGCGAACCAGGAGTGGGCGCTGGATTTTGTGCACGATGCGATCGCGGCAGGACGCGCGATCCGTGTGTTGAGCGTGGTCGATGCCTTTACGCGCGAGTGCCTGGCGCTGGAAGTTGATACCAGCTTCGCAAGCCGGCGCGTAACACGCGTGCTGGATGGGATCATCCAACACCGCGGAGAACCGAGGTCGATTCGCTGCGACAACGGCCCCGAACTGACCAGCCGTCACTTCCTTGCCTGGTGTATTGAGAAGAAGATTGAGCTGGTCCACATCCAGCCCGGTAAGCCCACGCAGAACGCGCATGTCGAAAGCTTTCACGGGCGGCTGCGCGAAGAGTGCCTGAGGATTAGT
>Ga0105240_10002881_pt1 | contig 27174 bp, 28 predicted proteins | sample KBSC54metaG_FD_80426 | JGI IMG/M metagenome (GOLD analysis project Ga0105240, IMG submission 80426) | Corn rhizosphere microbial communities from Kellogg Biological Station, Michigan, USA - KBS C5-4 metaG | ecosystem: Host-associated > Plants > Roots > Rhizosphere > Soil | place: Michigan, USA... | reverse complement strand
GGGGCACGGCACGATCGACTTGCCCCAGCCTTGGGCAAAGCCCGGAACATCCGGCATCTGGTCGACGACGCCATAGCTGAGGATCAGGCGGCGCGCTCGGAGTCTTTCGCCATCGGCCGTGAGGACTGAGAAATCGTCGATGGCGCCGGAAACGCTGTCGGCTCGCGCATTGACCAGCCGGACCGTGGGATAGCGCGCCAGCTGCTGCCGCGCCTCCGCCAGAATTTCCAGCGGCGGCTTGTGGTCGTGGCCGAGCAGGCCATGCGAGTGGCCGGCGAAGCGGTTGCGCGGCAGGCTGGTATCGAGAACGGTGACGTTGCGGCGGGCACGGCCGAGCTGCAGGGCGGCGGCTAGACCGGCAAAGCTGCCGCCGATGATGATGACGTCATCCATGGTTACGGGCTCCTCGTTCAGGGAGTTCGGCTGGGCTTAGGCTTTTTGCCGGGCGGGGCTGTTGTCATTGGATGCAGGATGCCGCGCAGTCACTGTTCGACGCGCCTCGACTACAATCCCCCCGAGCCAGCGCTCGCGCTATTTCCCGTCCGGCGGCGAGGATGCGTTCGGACAGTTCGGTGCCCGCGGCGGCTCGGGCTAGTTGGACTGTGCCGATCATGGTTGCATAAATGCCCATCGCGGTTGCCTCGCGGTCTTTGGTTCCGGGAGGCAAAGCGGCGGCAAGCTCGGTGACCATATTCTGGAAGTTGGCGGCACAGACACGCCGCGTATCGATCGGCTGCCGTGCGATTTCGGGAAGCAGCGCGGTGAGGGGACACCCCTGGCCGGGTGAGTCCCGGTGCTCGGGCGACAGAAACATTTCGATGGCCGCCACAAGATCCCCGTCCGCGACGAACTGCCTTATCCGCATGGATTGGGGATCGGTCGTCACTGCGACCGTTTCGCGGACCAAATCCGCCTTTGAGGGGAAGTGCGGGTAGAATGCGCCGTTGGTCATCCCGGCGTCGCTCATAATCGTGGCCAGGCCAGTTGCAGCGATGCCCTCGGCGCGAAAGCGCTCGGCCGCCACTTCTAAGATTTTCTGACGTGACGCCTCCTTGCGCCCTTTTTCATACCGCATCGACGGCTCCTGCGAATTTCCCCGATTGTATTATGATCATAATATCACTAAGTGGTCATAATTCAATACCCATCATCGCCGAGATCTACAAGGAGAATCATCATGAGACTCACGAGTCGCACCATCCTCATCACCGGCGGGTCCGCCGGCATCGGCCTAGCGTTTGCGCTCAAGTTCCTCGAGCTCGGCAATGAGGTGATCGTCACCGGCCGCCGCCAGGCCCTGCTTGATGCGGTCAAGGCCAAGCACCCGAGGCTGCACACGATTCAGAGCGATAGCGGCGATCCCGCGCAGATCGCAGCGCTTGCGGCACGCGTGCGGCCGGACTTTCCCAAGCTCGACGTGCTGATCAACAATGCCGGTGTCGGCCTTGCGAAGAACCTCACTGCCTCGGTCGATGATCTTGCTGGTTTGATGACCGAGGTCGAGATCAATGTCGGGGGCGTGATCCGCACGACCTCCGCTCTGATCGACCTTCTGAAGACCAATCGGGGCACGGTCATCAATGTCTCGTCCGCGCTCGCGTTCGTCCCGGTTCCGGCGATGCCGATTTACAGTGCGACCAAAGCGGCCGTGCATTCCTACACCCAGTCGCTCCGGTTTCAGCTGGAGGGTACCGGCGTGGAAGTCATCGACCTGATGCCGCCCGCCGTGCAGACCGACATGACCAGTGAGTTCGATGAAGCCGGGATTAGCTCCATCACGACCGACGAGTTGATCAAGCAGACCATCGCGGCGCTTCGTGCCGGCAAGCAGGAGATTCGACCGGGACAGTCGAACCTGCTGGCATTGATGCGCCGTCTCGCCCCCAATTTCATCAACCGGCAGCTGTGGAAAGCTTCAAAGCCGCTCGTGCCGGCAGCGGCTGCCTGACACTTCCTCGAAGCCCGCAAGCTGAAACGCGACATGGCCCATTCGGATGATGATTCGTCGATGCCGGGTGCGTATCCGGTTGAGGCGATCCAAGGCCGCTGGACCTTGCCGATCCTGGTTTGTGTCAATTCCGGAGCGCAGCGGTTCGTGGACCTACGAACAGCCATCCCGCAAGTGAGCGCCAACGTGTTGACTCAGCGCCTGCGCGAGCTCGAAGGTGTGGGACTCATCGAACGTCGCTTTTTGCCGCCGCCGATTGCAAGGCATGTTTACATGGTTGCGCCAGGAGCGGCCGGTCTCAAGCCTGTCCTCGAGGCGCTCGCCATCTGGCAAGCAGAAACGGACCGCCCGACTAATTAATCTGCGAGGATCTTTGGCATGCCGACGTCGCCCTTGCCGACGGTGCCGCTCGCCATCTCAAGCATTCGCTCCAATGGCTTGCGGGCGGCGTCCATCAAGTCCGGCTCAAGCTCGATCCGCGGCTCGAGATCGCGAAGTGCGACATACAATTTCTCAAGCGTGTTGAGCGCCATGTACGGGCACATGTTGCAATTGCAGTTCCCGTCGCCGCCGGGCACGCCGATGAAGGTCTTCTCCGGCGCCGCTTTCTGCATCTGGTGAATGATGTGCGGCTCGGTCGCGACCAGGATGATCTCGGCCGGCGAACTCAGCGCGAAATCGAGGATGGCCTTGGTCGAGCCGACGAGGTCCGCATGGTCGAGGATGTGCGGTGGACATTCCGGATGGGCAGCGACCGGAGCGCCAGGATGCTCGGCCATCAGCTTGAGAAGCTCCGTCTCGCTGAACGCCTGGTGGACGATGCACACGCCCGGCCACAGCAGCATCTCGCGGCCGAGCTTGCGCGCGAGATAGCCGCCGAGGTGCCGGTCGGGACCGAAGATGATCTTCTGGTCGCGGGGAATCTGATCGAGGATGATCTGCGCCGACGAGCTGGTGACGATAATGTCGGAGAGCGCTTTCACCGCGGCCGAACAATTGATGTAGGTGAGCGCGATGTGGTGAGGATGCGCCTCGCGGAAGGCTTCGAACTGATCCGGCGGGCAGCTGTCTTCGAGCGAGCAGCCGGCGTCCATGTCCGGCAGGATCACGGTCTTCTCAGGACTGAGGATCTTCGCCGTCTCGGCCATGAAGCGGACGCCGCAAAAGGCGATCACGTCCGCGTCGGTCGCCGCGGCCTTGTGCGAGAGGTCGAGGCTGTCGCCGACAAAATCCGCCAGATCCTGGATCTCGGGCTTTTGGTAATAATGGGCGAGGATCACCGCATTGCGATCGCGCTTCAGACGCTGAATCTCGGCGAGAAGGTCGGTGCCTACGGGGGGGCGCTGCGGTGCTGTCATGCAACGCAAATAGGAATTCCGCGGCGGTTTGTCGAAGGCGGACAAAAGCATTTTGAAAAACTCTGACAAATATGAAAGGGCGATCCAAGTTCTGGGAGGGATTCGCATGAAATTGTCGAAATGGGCTGGCCTCGCCGCGGCCCTGATGAGCACGACCGCATTTGCCGCACCGCTCGCAACGGTCGAGCGCAACGGCAGCTACGTCGCCGTCGAGCCGATCGCGCCGAACATCGTTCATGTGACCGTTGCGCTTGAGACCGACCTGATCGACAAGCAGCCCCACTACGGAATCGTCGCGAAAAGCGATTCCACCGGGTGGTCGCATATCTCCGGCACCGACGGCGACAAGTTCGACTCTGCCGCAATGGATGTCACCGTGGACTCGCAGCCATGGCCGAAGGCGCCGAGCCAGATGGAGCGCTACTTCGCGTCGTCCATTCCACCGGTCTCCCTCTCGATCGCAGGAGCGGACGGCGCGCCGATGGTAAAGATGACGGGCTGGGACATGGTTCCGCAGACAGTCAACGGCGAGAAGACATTTAAGGTCAGCGCGAACTTCAGCGTCACACCGACCGAACATTTCTACGGGCTTGGCCAAAACCAGGAAGGCAATCTCGATCTTCGCGGCCACACGATCGACTGCCGCCATTACTACGATGCTCCGGCCGGCGAGCAGGTGTGCGTGCCCGTCCTGGTCAGCTCGAACAATTACATGATTGTCTGGGACAATCCCTCCCCGACGACCGTTTCGCCCGGCCTCTACAACCATACTGCTTTCCAGAGCGAAGTCGGGGAGCGGGTCTCCTTCTATGTGATCACCGGTCACAACACCGACGACCTGTACGAAGGGTACCGGAAGCTCACCGGCATTACGCCACTTCCTCCGAAGGCGGCCTTCGGCCTCATTCAGTCGAAGGCACGGTACGAGAGCCAGAAAGAATTGATGGACATCGCCGAAGGCTATCGGAGCCGCGGCTATCCGCTCGATATCATGGTGCTCGACTGGTTCTATTGGACCCGGATGGGGCAGCTGGACATCGACCGCACCTATTTCCCCGATCCAGCCGGAATGAATCGGCAGCTCCACGATTGGGGAATGCATTCGATCATCTCGGTCTGGCCGCGGTTCGAGCGCGAAAGCCGCTATTACAACCTGCTCGCCTCACGCGGATGGTTCCTGCACGACAAGGACGGAAATCCGGTCGACGGACTGGCGGTGCGGTCCGACCGCGCTGGAACCTTGATCGACAGCACCAACCCGGATGCGCGCGCCTGGTACTGGGGCAAGATCCGCGATAACATTTTGAGCCAAGGCTTCGACTGGACATGGCTCGATGAGACCGAGCCGGACCTGGTGCCGGACGGTTATTTCTATTCGATTGGTTCGGGGGACCGGTATCATAACCTGTTCCCGCTGGTGCACACGATGGGCGTCGCGGAAGGCTCAGCCCGCGATCGGCCGAACTTCCGGAACCTGATCCTCGCGCGCGCGGCCTACCTCGGCTCGCAAGCTTCGGGCGCAATTTTCTGGACGTCCGACGTGCAGGCAACCTGGGAAGCGCTGAAGCGCCAGGTCCCGACCAATCTCAACATGGCGGCGAGCGGGATTGCCTACACCAGCAGCGACACGGGCGGGTGGCAGTGGCCGAATGGCCCGGAAGCACAACGGCCCGTACTGGTCGATCCCGCCGGAGCGACGGCGATGGCGCCTTCCTACCGCGACTATCCGGAACTGTTCGTCCGCTGGTTCGAACTCAACACCTTTACGCCGACCTTGCGGATCCACGGCAATCGGCCAGCCACTGCGATCTGGCAGTATGGAGCGGCCGCGGAACCGATCCTGGCGAGCGTTCTGCGCCTCCGGTACCAGCTGATGCCCTACCTCTATTCGCTCGGCTATCACACCTATCAGACCGGTTCACCGTTCATGCGGGCTCTGTTTATGGATTTCCCGAGCGACCCTCAGGTCACGAACTTGAAGGACGAATATATGTTCGGGCCGGCCTTCCTGGTCGCGCCCGTGCTCGATCAGGGCGTGACGAGCCGCCGCGTCTATTTGCCCGCGGGGACGGACTGGTACGACTGGTGGTCCAACAAGCGCTACGCCGGCGGGCAGTGGATCGACGCCGACGCACCGATCGATCACATCCCCCTGTTCGTTCGCGCGGGATCGATCGTGCCGTTGGGTGCGCCGGTGCAGAACACGATGCAGCGGCAGCCCGTGAGCGAGATTCGTGTCTATCCCGGGGCGAACGGAAGCTTCACAGTCTACGATGACGATGGAGTGACCAACGCCTACAAGTCGAGCGGTGGCCGATCTGCCGTTCTGCGTTGGGATGATGCCGCCGGCAGATTGGTCGCGAGTAGCAAACTGCCGACCGGCCAGGACGCGAGCGCGTTGGTGAAAGTGGTGCGACCCTAGCGGTTCGCGCCGTTCATCACCTCGTTCAGCGGTGTTGAGCCATCCATGTAGGTTGTCGGACCGGTGTCCCCATCCTCGGGAAAGCGCGCGACCACCTTCACATCCTTGAACCCGGCGGCGGTGAGCGGCAACGCAAAGCTTCGCTCGATATCCTGGCGAGCCGCTTCCCGAGCCAGACGCATCGGCACGGGCGCTTGTGCCTGCTGGCGAAGATCGGCGACGGCCTTCGCCCGGTTCGCCTCGTCAAGTTGTGAACGCGCGTCGGTAAAGACTCCGAGCAGACCGCTCGAACCGTATTCGCGCGCATGGGCAAGGTCGACGTCTGGCCCGGCGATTTCGATCTCCGGCAGCTTCACGGAGAGTGTCTTGCTATCGCCGTCCCAGCTCAAATCCTTCGGCGCAAGCGCGGCAAGATTGAGTTCGTAGCGCACATCACCGGGCAGAATAAGCGTGCGCTCGGCGGAGAGGCCGAAGCTGCTCTTATCGGTGGTCACGACCGACACGTAACGCGCTTCGAAAGCGATTAGGCGGTTTTCGGCGCGCATCGCCTGCAGGCTCGAGGTCGCGATCGTTTTTGCGTTCGGGCCAAAGATCTTTTCTGCCAGTCCAGTCGAGATCCCCAGCACCACCCCGACGACCAGCGCAACCACAATCCCGATGGCGACGAGCGGCTTGTTTAAACGGCTGTCCATGAGTTCTGCTGCTGTTTAACTAACCCGCGCTGGCGAAGGTCCAGCAAGTGCGCGAGAACCGACCCTCCCGCTGCGACGATGAGCCGCGGGTCGAGCCCCGGATAGGCATCCACGACAATTTCGGCGATCCTGCGCGGCCGCTCCCGGACGAGGGAGAGTATCTGCTTTTCCCGCTGCATCCGGTGACCAACTAATTGCCGCACATATTGCTGCGAATTTTCTACTGCTGGACCATGCGCGGGATAATAGATGCGGTCGTCGCGGCGCCTCAGCTTTTCCAGGCTGGTCATATAAGCCGCCATGTCGCCATCGGGCGGAAAGATGACAGTAGTTGACCACTTCATTACGTGATCGCCTGTAAAAAGCGCGCCCCGGTACCCGAAACAGAGATGGTTTGAGGTGTGTCCCGGCGTCGCCACAGCGACTAGCTCTTCGCCGTCCGCCTGAAGCGTGGCTCCATCTTCAAGTACTCGATCCGGATTGTAGTCCGGATCGAAAGATGCGTCAGCGCGCGGGCCGATGCTCTCCAAAACGAGCGGTGCGCAGCCCACGATCGGCGCACCGGTGCGATCCTTTAGCGACCGAGCTGCCGGGCTGTGGTCGCGGTGGGTGTGGGTGCAAAGGATAGCTTTCAGTGGCCTTCCTGCGATGGCTGCAATCAGCGCCTCGACATGATCTTCCAGCTCTGGTCCGGGATCGATCAAGACGACCTCCCGCTCCCCGAGTAGATAGGTCTGCGTTCCCGTGTAGGTGAACGGCGACGGGTTGTGCGCCAGGATGCGCACAATCCCGGGTTCCAGCTGTTCTGGTTTCCCGTAAGGAGCGGTCACGCGACGCGGCTAGGGCGCGACGGGCTGACCCGTCGCCGCTGCAGGAACAATGACTCGCTGAGCAGAGGCACGCGCTGCGAAGGCCTTCGGATACACCCGGCCGAACAGCGCCTCCATGCTTCCATCCCAGCTGTATTGGAGAGCGTGCCGGCACGCCCGGGTACCCATTGCCGAACGATCACCGTTCCACACTTCTAGGATATTTGCAGCCATCGTGGCCGAGTCATCCACCGGTCCAAGGCTGCCGATTTCCGGTGTGACTCGATCGAGCATTGCCCCGGCGGCCACTCCAACCACCGGCAAACCCGAAGCTTGGGCTTCGATGATGGATACTCCGAACGTTTCGTCCGCCATGCCGGAAACGTAGATATCGGCGCTTGCCAGCCAACGGGCGATTTCGGCCCGGTCGCGAACGTAACCCGGCGCGGTTATGCGCATGCCAGAGGAAGTGATCGTCTCTCGAAGCGGACCTTCCCCGAGGAGCACCAGCGTTGCACCGAGTTCCTGCGGAAGTCGGCGGAAGGCATCGACCACGATCTGCGCTTTTTTCTCTCGATCCAGACGGCCGACGTAGATCAGCAGCGGCTGATTGGGCTTAATCCCGAGCGACTGCCGGAGCTGCTCGCTTCGCTTTCGCCGACTGAACTCACCGAGCTCTACTCCGAGCGGGATGATTTCCGGCACGATCCCAAGCTTTCGAAGCTTCGCCCCACCGCCGTGTTCGCTAAGAGCGAACACACTGTCGAAACGGCGGTAGAGAGAACCGCAATAGCGGTAGGAAACGCGTGCGGCGGCTCGCGCGATAACTCCTCCCAACGCTTTCGAGAGTGGTCGCTCGACATAGACTGTCGGGAAGTCGGTCATGTAAGCCGCCACCAAAGCGGTTTCCGGATGACGCCGTCGATGAGCGATTGCAGCCCAGGGCAGATTATACGCGTCCTGGCATTCGATGAGATCAGGCCGGAAGCGTTCGAGAGCAGCGCGAACGGCTTGGCTCCGCAGCATCAGGCGATAATTCGGACTGCCGGGGACGTGAGGAGAGGCGATCGTTACCGTGGTCGCCCGATCCTCCTCCACCACGGAATCCTTGTCGCCAGGTATTATGAGCAGATGCCGGTGGGGGGTCTTCTGAAGGACGTGCTGTCGCTTGTGCAGAAGATAGGTGCGCACTCCTCCGCCGACCTCGGACCAGCTCTGGGTAAGGTCGCAGATTAGCATCGAAGTTCCGCCCCGCGTGCTCATTCGTAAATCGCCTGCAACGAAGCAATGGCGTGCGTCCGCGTGTCGGGATTTTTTACGATGGGCACGCCGCTATCGACCTGCAGATCGAGAAAAATGCCTGTAATCTGCGGTTCTTTAAAACTGGCACGCCCATTGCTTATTAGATTGCGTCCACTTGGTTCCACGCCAAAGAGAGGGCGGCGAAGCGGTATCTGGTCCCGCATCGCCGCCCTTTTCTTCATTCCGCAGCCGCTCCGACGAGCTGCTGGAGCTCGCCGTTTTCGAACATCTCCATCATGATGTCGGAGCCGCCGACGAATTCGCCCTTCACGTAAAGCTGCGGGATCGTTGGCCAATCGCTATATTCCTTGATGCCCTGCCGGATCTCCGGATCCTGAAGCACGTCGACGGTCTCGTAGTCGGCGCCCAGGCGCTCCAGAATCGCCACGGCTCGGCTGGAGAAGCCGCACTGCGGGAACAAAGCAGTCCCCTTCATAAAGAGAACGATATCGTTCTTGTGAACGATGCCGTCGATCCGCTCCTTCGCTTCAGTCACTTGCCTTCTCCTCGGGCGCTACAGTCTGGAGTTGCAGCGCATGCAATTCTCCGCCCATCCGGCCGCCCAGCGCTGCGTACACCTTCTGATGCTGCTTTACGCGCGGCATCCCTCTAAACGCTGAGCTCACCACTTTGGCAGCATAATGATCGCCATCGCCAGCGAGATCGGTGATAGCCACCTCCGCATCGGGAATCGCCGCCCGGATCAGACGCTCAATTTCGCTGGCCGACATCGCCATCAGAGCGTGTGCTCGTGGATGATCTGGCGACGGGCCTCGACAGTCTTGTGTCCGAACGCCTCGCGGATCTGTGCTTCGTCGATTTCGACTCCCGCAGCGGTAAGATCGCCAAGGAGCTTGCGCACAACATCGCCTTCGCCGGCCGATTCAAAATCGGCGCGGACGACATCCTTGGCGTAGGCTGACGTTTCCTCTTCCGAGAGGCCCATTTTTCGCGCCGCCCATTCGCCCATCAGGCGGTTGCGGCGAGCCGCAATGCGAAAATTCATTTCTTCGTCGTGAGCGAATTTCGCTTCGAATGCGCGCTCGCGTTCGTCGAACTGGGTCATGCTATCATCCGTCTTCCGAGCGGCAGATAGGTGAGGTCGGTTCCGCCGTCCAGCGGCCAACCGCGGGAAGGCTTAAACGAGCGCGCGGCGGATCATTGCCATGATGCTGCGCCCCAGAAATAGCAGAAGCTCGGACCCGTGAAGCGCATCCAGGCTCAATTCAGCCCGCTGACCCAACACCAGCAGCCCATGTGGCAGCGGTGGTTCAGCCTCGAGCTTGATCAACGCTTCCGCCCGGATCAGCTCGCAAGCGGGCCCAAATAGTGGGTGGCCGCGCTCGACAGTCCGCATCTCGACGGGCGCACTTCCGGTAAGGAATTGCTCCAGCAGCCTGGTTTCTACGCGCTCGATGCCGGTCCCATCAGCACGAAATCCGCGGTCGCCGACAATCAGCGCCACAGCCACTGCATCGATGCCAAGGATCAGCGGCCATTCCTGGGTGACGGTCTCCAGCAGAGTGTCTACCGATCGCGCTTCCATCGCCGCGAGCACCGCAGCGTGGATCGAGGCGACCGCGCCCGAATGGCCGCGAGCGAAGGCGATGAGGTCCTGGTTGGCCTCTTCGGCTTGCCCAAGACGCTCGCGCAGCCGTGCGACGGCCCGCTCTTCGAACTGAATCAACTGTCCCACGAGCGCTGTTTTACTGGAACAGCGGTTAATTTCCTATCTCAGCGCGGCAGTGCTCAGATCTTCTGTCCGGTCTTTTCCCAATCGGCGAGGAAACCTTTGATGCCGAGATCGGTCAGCGGGTGCTTGAACAATTGCCAGATGATCTTGGGCGGAGCAGTCATCACGTCGGCCCCGATCTTTGCTGCTTCCAGAACATGGATTGGATGGCGAACGCTGGCGACCAGGATTTCCGTGCTGAAGTCGTAATTGTCGTAGATCAGCCGGATATCGGCGATCAGCTCCATCCCATTGAAACCGACATCGTCGTGGCGTCCGACAAAAGGAGAGATGAAGGTTGCGCCGGCCTTGGCGGCAAGAAGCGCCTGGTTCGCGGAGAAGCAGAGGGTTACGTTGACCATGAATCCCTCGGAGGTCAGCGCCTTGCAGGTCTTGAGACCATCAGGCGTAAGCGGCACCTTGATCGCGATATTGTCGCCGATCTTCCGGAGGATTTCCGCCTCCCGCATCATCCCCTCATAATCGAGCGCAACGACTTCGGCGGAAACCGGCCCGCTGACAACGGACGCGATTTCGCGAACGACCTCGAGGAAATCGCGTCCCGATTTATGGATCAGCGAGGGGTTGGTGGTCACCCCATCGAGCAGGCCGGTGGCGGCAAGCTCACGGATTTCGGCGATTTCAGCGGTGTCGGCGAAGAATTTCATGAGCGCCGCATAGCGAATGCGCTCGACGCCGTCACCACTGAAGTGCGGTTAAGTGGCCGCGGTCCAGACGCGTTTTGACTTGCTAACAGTAATCGTCGGACCGGGAAAGAGAAGTAGACTCGTCGACTGCGTGTAATCGACGGTAAGATCGTAATACTTGCTTGTTCCTGCGGTGCCGCTCACAGGGTCCTCAACCGTGAATTGGCCTATTCCCGTACCAAATACGCTATTGCTTATCATCGTCTTGATTTGGCCTGTGGTCGGAGAATTGCACCCGGTGCTCGTCGGCAGGCACAAGGTTGCATAACGCGCGCCCTGTCCCAGCGCTTGTTGCATCCCGGCCACAGCGAAATAGACCTCGCCAAGCTGAACGACCATATATACCAAGGCGATGAAGACCGGCAGCGCGAATGCGAGTTCCACAACCGTAGATCCATCTTCGTCCGTTCGGATTCGTCGACCGAACATCATTTCGTCCTCATTCCTGCCGACGCCGAGAGGTCATAAGCGCCTTCGGCCGAATTGTAGCTGCTTCCGAAATGAATCGGGAACAGCGGTGTGTACTTGTCCGTGATATACACTTGGATGTAATCTGCTTCAGTGGCGGTCGATGGACAAGGATCGGCATCGTAATCTGTCGATGTCGTGTAAGTTGCCGGCGTCGTTGTACCACCGGCGGTGGCAGTGTAGCTCCCGGTAGCAGTGCATTCGCGCCGCCAAGTAACGGTGACGTTGCTGCTCGTAATCGGACTTGTCTTGCATGTGCCGTCGCTGTTCATGCCATTCACTTGGCAAACTGCTTCGGTCGCCAACGTGCCCTCGACAGTGTCATTTGCCGTGGTTTGCATGACCTTTTCAATCGCACGGTGCGCACCCTGCTCAAGCGCTAGCTTGCGGCTGTAGGCATTGCTGATATCGACTATTCCGATTGTCATCACAGCCAATATGGGCGCGATAAGCGCTAGCTCGATTGTTGCGACGCCAGTCTCGCTCGCGAACATTTTGCGAAGATGCGGAAGCATCAGCTGACTAGCCTCACCATGTGGACGGCTTTTGACGAGGGAAGTCCGTCGCCTGAGCAGACGCTATCGTCAGGACTGCTGATCGCGATTGAGCTGGTGCCGAGGAACGTGATGTTGTTCGCAACCCACATCGCACAAAGGGAAGTCGCCGTCCCTGTGCCATTGATCCACAAAGTATCCTTGGGGAAATAGACAGCCCCCTGGATGACGTTGCTGGCTCCGCCGTTGATCTTGTCTGTGTTCCCCGATGCGCGGCGATCCTGATAGATCGCAATTCCCGCGTACGTTCCGGTAGTCGGTGCAGTGATGTTGTTGGTCGCCTGAGCGTTCGACGACCAGGTGCCGATTGTTGCATTGGTTGCGGTGCTGGTATTCGTCAAAACGATTGTGCAGGTGCAGGTGAAAGCGCCCTTCAGGTCGACGTTGCCGCCGTTGATGTAGATGGTCTTCCCATTCAGCGCGGTGCCCGAAAGGTTAAGTGACTTGTTCGATCCTACAGATAAGGATGAGAAGCAGTTCGTCGTCCCGAGACTGGACAAGTCTGTGCTGTTCGTCAGCGCCGAGGACGAGCAATGCATATCCGTCGGGTCCGGCGTGATGCTGGCGAAAGGGTCGGCAATCGAAGGAGAATAGGGGATGTACTGCTGGACGCTAAAGTTGTTCGACTGCTGAATCCCGCCGACTGCCGCGACGGATTTCGCAGTCACGGCCGAGCTTCCACCCGCGCTTGCCGCATTCGCGGAGTTCGAATCGGAATAAAGGATGCACGTCGGCGCGCTGACGGTCGCATTGCCGCTATAGTTCATCGCCGTGCCACTACTGTTCAGGGCTAAGGCGCAAGGGGTGCCGCTCGAAATACTGGCTGCCTGGGCAGAAACCATTATGACAGGTGCGGTCTTCAAAAACATCGACGTGAAGGGCAAAGCCTGCTGAACCGCCAGCGTGACATTCACCTGGTTCGTTTGATAGGATGTATCGGCAGGGAACGTGACTTTGGGATAACCGCTCGCCAATCCCATCCACGTGTGCAAGTTGATCGAAAGGTCATGTGAAACGGCGGTTTGGGCATTGGTGGTGCCGCCATTCTCGGACTCTCGATCATACACTCCGGCAATCGCCGCGGAATCGGCGGCACGCTGAAGCTGACGTTTCCACAAAGTCCATTCGATCGTGTCAGTGGCCAGGCCGGCAGCTCCGACCAGCACCGGCATGCTGACGCCAGCCAGAATCAGGATGTTGCCGCGCCGATCTTTCCAAAGCTTTCTCAAGAATCGAATCATCGCCCCAGCTCCGCACCCACGGTGGTTTGGGATTGCTCTAGTGTCATCAGGGTGAGCGAACCGTTGAAGGCAATGGTTAACGGCGCACTTCCGGATTATCCTTGAAGATGTGCGTGTTAGATCTATAATACACTAGCGCCCTTGCGCGGAGCGGCGAGCCCGTTCACCCTCCGCCAGCAAGCCCGCGTTGAAAGGAACGGCGATGGCCACCGATGCAAGCAGTGCGACGACCACCGCGACGAAGCTGAACCTAAATCCACCGGAGCCGCTGCAAACGGTTCAGCCGAGCGAGGCGGCCGGCCTGGTGCCGCTGAAGCAGGAGGAAACCAGCGAACTCGACAAGCGCGTCACCCAGTTCGTCGATGAACTCGCCAGTCTCGATCCCAACAGTCCTGAATTCGGCAAGAAAGTCGATCAGCTGACCTCGATGGGCCGCAAGGAAATCACTGAGGCCGCCGGCGCATCAAACCGTTTCCTCGACAGGCCCGTCAAAGCGATCGACAAGGACAGCGGGATTGGCGCCGACCTCATCGAGCTTCGCCGGACTGTGGAGTCGCTCGATCCCAAGGAAGCGACAAAGACGAAGAAATTTCTCGGCATCATCCCGTTCGGCAATCGCATCGACCGCTATTTCGACAAATACCGCAGCTCGCAAACGCACATCTCGAAGATCCTCAGCAGCCTCGCCGACGGCAAGGACGAGCTGTTGATGGACAATGCCGCCATCGACACGGAGCGCGCGAACCTGTGGAAGACGATGCACAAGCTCGAGCAGATGATCCACATTTCCAAGGCCTTGGATCAGCAGCTCGAAGACAAAGCGAACGAGCTCGACGCGACCGATCCCGCAAAGGCGAAGGCGATCCGGGAAAGCGCTCTCTTCTACACGCGCCAGCGCACGACCGACCTGCTGACGCAGATGGCCGTGACCGTTCAAGGCTATCTCGCCCTCGATCTCGTCAAGAAGAACAATGTCGAGCTGGTGAAAGGCGTGGATCGCGCATCCACGACAACCGTGTCGGCGCTCCGTACTGCCGTGACGGTCGCCCAGGCGATGACCAACCAGAAGCTGGTGCTCGAACAGATCGGGGCGCTCAACACCACGACCGCTAACATGATCGATTCCACCGGCGAAATGCTCCGCACCCAGACCGGCGCGATTCATGAGCAGGCCGCTTCATCAATGCTTCCTCTGGAGACTCTGCAGCGCGCCTTCCAGAATATTTACGAGACAATGGACCAGATCGACCGGTTCAAGCTCGAGGCGCTCGGCAACATGAAACAGACGGTGAATACGCTCTCGAACGAGGTTGAAAAATCGAAGGGTTATATCGCGCGTGCCGAGGGGGTCGAGAAGGGCAGACTTGAAGGAGCGGCATCGCCGCTGATTCCAATCGAGGCGAAGTGACCGATCCTGCAACTAAAGTCATGCAGCGCGCGGACCAGGCGATGGCCCGCGCCAATGCAATCTTCGAACGGCTCGACCAGCGGGACGGCGCCGCGCGCGATGCGGCACGCCGGGAGCGGCAGCGGCTGAACGCCGAGCTGGCGCACCGTGTCGGTCGCGTGGGTTTGGCAATTGGCCTGATCAGCATCCTCACGATTATTGTCGGGCTGATCACCCCGATCGGGATGTTCGGTTTTCTCGCTGCAGTCGGGCTGGCAATCGGGATCGCGGCGCTGCTTCTCTTCATTCCGGGAGACTCCGCCGCGAAACCGCCCTCGACGGACCTGCCGAACGGCGAAATGGTGCAGCGCTTCGATTCCTATCTCTATCGCACGCGCGCATCGCTTCCACCGCCGGCGCGCGCCGAAATCGACCGGATCAGCGCCGCACTGCCGTCCCTCAAACAGACCCTTCAGCGGGTCGATACGTTCGATCCTGACGCGCAGGATGCGCGCAGGCTGATGTCCATCCATCTTCCCGGGCTAATTGACCGCTACCAGCATGTCCCTTCCGCCTTCCGCGGAGAGCACGACGGCGAAGGAATGACGATCGACGAACGGCTGGTGGAAAGCCTCAGCGCCGCTCGCGCCGCGCTGGACGAGATCTCGGAAAAGCTGGCGCGCGCCGATGTCGCCGCCTTCGAAACGCAGGGGCGATTCATCAGGTCGCGCTACTCGGAGGATGGCCCACAGCCGGTCGCCCCGACCGACGATCAGCCGTCCAACTAGAGCAGCAGCCCCTCACGACCCTTCGCCGAACGGTCGCTACAGTTGCTTTTCGAAAATCCGGTAGCGGTGGTTGATTCGAGCGCCGGGCAACTCGGCGATCGACAGCATCCCTTTGTTGTCCTCCAGGATCCAGCCGAATTCGCCGACTGTGATCCCGAACTTCTTCACCGCCTCCCGCCGCGTATATTCGATCATCATGAAGGCGAGCATGCTCGCCATTCGCGAATGATGAAGTTTTTTCACGACCCCCATCAGCGGCACTCGCGCGCGCCGGGTGCGTGGATTGCGCAGGCGCCACAGCAACTTGATGAAGTTGAACGGGAACAGCTCCCCGTTCAGATCCTTCATCAGCTCGTTGATGTCGGGGATGGTGAGCATGAAGGCGACCGGCTCACCGTCGATCTCGGCGATCCGCACCAGCTCGTTATAAATGATCGGCTTCAGCTTCTTGCCGGCGTAAGCGATCTCACTCTCGGTCAGCGGAATGTAACCCCAATTGTTTGACCATGCCTCATTGAGGATGTTGAGGATTGTCCGTGCTTCCTCGGCGAACTTCGATTTGTCCGCCATCCGGATGCGAATATGCGGGTTGCGCTCGCCGGCACTTATGAGGCGGTCGATTTTCGGGTCGTTCCAATGCGAGATGTCGACCTCATAAGTCAGCAGGTCTTTGGCCTTCTGGTAGCCAGCCGATTCGATCCAGCCGCGATATTCAGGCCGGTGGTGCCCCATCATCGCGGTGGGATCCTCCGCAAACCCTTCAATCTCCAGTCCCGGCTCATCCCAATAGGAGAGGGCGAAGGGACCTAGCGCCGTCTTCATCCCCTGCTGTCTAAGCCAGTCTTCGGCAGTGGCGATCAGCGCATGCGCGGCTTCTTCGTCCAAAGCATCCAGGAAGCCCCACTGACCGGTGCCCTGCCCCATATGCTCCTGCACCAACTCGTCGACTTGAGCGCTGACCCGGCCGACGACCTTGCCACCACGCTCAGCCAGCCAAAGCTGCGCCTTCGCATGTTCGAACCAGGGGTTCTTGCCCGGTGTGATAAGGCCGTGCACCTCGTCCTTCAGCGGCGGCACCCATGCCGGATCGTCGCGGTAAACCTCCCAAGCGAAATCGACGAAGGCCTTCTTGTCCTTCTTTGTTTCAACGGGGCGGATGGTGAGCGGCGATGTGGTCATTGACGATGGCTAGCCTGTCGATTCGTGAAGCGCCAGTGAAGCTTCGGAAATGATCCGGTTCATTGCCCCGCCACCTTCGCGCCACTATCTCGTGCAAGCAGCGAGCAAATCATGAGCAAGGCAGCAATCCTCGAGCGAAACGGCAGCACCGCGCCCGCGGCGCAGCGAACGCGTGCGCCCTCGGACGACAAAGCGATGCTCCGGGCCGCCGCCGACCTCACGCGCGATCTCAACTCGCCGCGGCCCGTGATTTACTGGGCAGACCTCCTCGGGTCCGCATTGGTGGGATACGGCGGACTGTTCACAGCCATTTTGTCCCGCTCCGTGCCGATAGCACTTGCCGCAGGCCTCATCGCAATCCTGGCGCTCTATCGCGCCGGAAGCTTCATCCACGAGCTGACGCACCTCAAGCCACGTGCGGTGCCCGCGTTCCGCTTCGTCTGGAACGTGATTATCGGCGTTCCACTGCTGGTCCCTTCCTTCATGTATGAGGGGGTGCACAATCAGCACCACGCCAAGCGCTATTACGGAACAGTCGACGATCCCGAATACCTGCCGCTGGCGCTAATGAAACCGTGGACATTGCCAGTGTTTCTCGGCGCGGCGCTGCTGGCGCCGATCGGAATGCTGATCCGCTTCGCAATCCTCGCGCCGCTCTCGCTTGTCGTTCCGCCGCTTCGGGCGGTCGTAGTCGGCCGCTATTCGGGGCTTCAGATCAACCCGAAGTTCGTTCGGCCGAAGCCGGAAGGAGCCTTCGCGCGGGATTGGGCGTGGCAGGAAACCGCCGCCAGTCTCTGGGCGATTGCGATTCTGGCGCTCACGGCTGCCGGAATTATTCCGTTGCGCGCTTTTCTGATCTTTATGGGGGTGGCCTCCGGGGTGATGTTCCTCAACCAGGTCCGGACACTGGTTGCGCACCTGTGGGAGAATGACGGCGAACCGATGAGCGTCACGGCCCAATATCTCGACAGCGTCAACGTGCCGCCGCCCGCGACGCTGGTGATCTTCTGGGCGCCCGTCGGGCTGAGATACCACGCGCTCCACCACCTCCTCCCCGGACTTCCGTATCATGCGCTAGGCGAAGCCCACCGGCGCTTGTGCCGTGAGCTGGAGGTCGACTCGGTCTACCATCACAGTACGCATCGGCGGCTTTCAGGCCTCGTTCTGCGACTGGCGCGGAGCACGATGGGACAGCGCACTTCCTAGAGCAGTAGCCGCCATGGCACCCCCACGAGTTGGCAAGCCTAATCCGCTTTCTTGATTTCGGAAAAATGGTAAACTCGCGGGCATGAACGCCACCCGCCCCCGCGCCGCCACTGCCGACACCCCAGCGGAGGATTTCCAGCGGGAGCAACCGCCGGAACTCGAACTGACCGAATTCGATCGGGTCCATTGGAACGAAAGCCGTGCGGAGAGCGACTCGACGGGTGCCGGCGGACGAGCGGTACTCGCGACGGGCCTGGCGGTACTGTCCGCTCTGTGGCTGGCCTACACGGCATGGTCGGCAGGCCGGGCGCTCACCGGCCAGCCTTTGAGTTCACCGCAGATCGCGGAGTGGGTTGCTGTCGCCGCCGGCCCGCTGGCGCTACTCGGTCTCGTCTGGCTGATGTTCGGCCGCACGCGCCGGAAGGAAGCCGAGCGATTCACCCGCTCCGTCATCACAATGCGCGCGGAGGCAAGCTCGCTCGAAGCATTGCTTCAGGTCCTTTCGCAGCGGATCAACGACAGCCGGTCCGAGCTGACCATGATGTCCCAGCACCTGATGGAACTCGGCGACAGGACGACGGAGAAACTCGGCGGCATCACGCGCGAACTGGATTCGAGCAGCGACAAACTGATGCGTCACGGAGAGGCACTGGACCGCGCGGGCGAATCGGCCCGCAACGACATGGCCGTTGTGCTGGAAGATCTCCCACGCGCCGAACAACATGCTCGCGCGATCGCCGAACAGCTTCGAAATGCCGGAGCGGAGACCGCAAGCCGCACCAATTACTTCGAACGGCAGGTTGCGGCCCTCGCGGAGCGAACTCGTGAGGCGGACGACGTCGTGGCCGAAGCCGCGCAGCGGCTGGTCACGCATCTGACGCATATCGAAAGCGCGGGAGCGGCGGCTGCGGAGCGTGTTTCCGCCGCCGAGGCGAGCTTTTCTGGCGCCCTCGATTCGCTTCTGGAACGAACGGCCGCCACGCTCGAAGAGATTCGCTCGGGCATCGACATCCAATCCGCAGCGGTCACCGCGCTGGTTGAGCAGGCGTCGGCGGGTGTGGGCCGCGCCGGCGTTGAAGCCGCCGAAGCGCTCGGCTCCAATGTAAGCGCGGCCAACAACGCTCTCGATGAACTCTCCGTTCGAGTCGCGGAACAGGAGCGCTCGTCGCAGCGAATGCTGGTGGAGATCGACCGTGCGCTCTCGGAACTCGATCAGCGCTTCGGCGTGCTGGCGCAATCCGGCGATGAACGCGCTACACGCCTGGTCCAGTTGCTGTCGACGTCGCGGAGCGAGCTAGAGGCCGTTACCCAGGCCACCGGCGCCGAGGACGAAGCGGTTACCGCCCTTGCCGAGCGCACCGAGGCGCTTCGTGGCGGGATCGAGCGGTTGTCTGCGAGTGTGCGGGCTCAGCTTGGCCATGCCCTCGACGAGGCCAGAGGACAGGCCGATCATCTCGTCGAATCGACGCGTTCGGTGCGTCCTGAAGTCGAGTGGGTGCGCGACGCCGCGCGCGAGGCGAGTGAGCGGGTCGGAGCGACCGCTTCCGCAATTGCCGACCAGCAGCAGAGGTTCCAGGAGTTGCTTGCGGCACTGGATGCGGGCACCGGCTCGGCTGAAGAGCGGCTTGGAGCTCTGGCCCAGGCAATTTCCTCGGCGCAGGCCGAAGCCGAGCGGCTGAGCGCGCAAACCGGTCCGGCTCTTGTCGACGCGATGGTTCAGGTCCGCGAAGCCGCGGCGCATGCGGCCGAACGGGCGCGGGAAGCGATCGCCAGCGTCATTCCCGGAAGCGCCGAAGAATTTTCGCAGGCTAGCCGTGAGGCGCTGGAGCGCGTGATCCGCGAAACAGTGGAGGAACGGCTCAGCGAGGTCGAATCCGTCGCTGCCCGCGCGGTGGAATCGGCGCGAAGCGCAACCGATCGCCTGACCCAGCAGATGCTTGTGTTGGGTCAAAGCGCAACGGCGCTGGAGCAGCATATCGAACGCCAGCAGGCGGCACAACGCGACCAAGACAGCGAGGCCTTCGCTCGCCGTGTGGCGCTCCTCATCGACTCGATGCATTCGGCCGCGATCGACGTCGGCAAGATCCTGTCGGACGAAGTCGACGAAAAAGCATGGGAAGCCTACCTCAAAGGTAACCGTGGTGTGTTCACTCGCCGTGCGGTGCGGCTGCTGGGCGGGAGCGAGTCACGCGCCATCCGCTCTCATTACGAGGAAGATCGCGAGTTCCAGCAGTCGGTCAACCGCTACATCCATGATTTCGAAGCAATGCTCCGTCGGGTGCTTGCTGAACGGGACGGCGGGATGATCGCAGTGACTCTCATGTCGTCTGACATGGGCAAACTTTACGCCGCTCTCGCCCAGGCGATAGAACGGCGGCGTTAGCCGAAAATGTCGCGGTAGAAGTCCAGATCGTCGGCGGTCACCCAGCCGTAGATGTAATTGAGATCGAACAGCGCGACGAGTACCGCCGCCAGGATCGCGGCGCGAAGCATATGCCGTCCGAAGTTGAACCGGTGCGGTGCGCTGGTGGCCTGACCCGGAACAAGCTCGTCTCCTGCCTCTTCGTCAGTCCGCACGCCGAACGGTAGCAGCACGAATGCACTGGCGATGACCAGCAACAGGTAGATCGCGAGAATCGACGTCCATTTCATGCCGCGCTAGTCGATCTGGAGAGCCGTCACTTCAACCAAAGGCTTCTTGCCGGTCCAAGCGGTTGCGCAGCGGCGAACCGCAAGCCGGACCGCCTCGCGCATCTGCTCATCGTCAGCTTTTGGATCAAAAGCACGTCGAGCAGAGTCGATGGCGTCGGCAATGAAGTCTTCCCGATCTTCCTCGACCGGAATTCCGAACGGCCGGACGATCGGTTCTCCCGCGAGCCGTCCATTGTTCTTTACCGCCAGCGTGACCGCGATCAGGCCGGTGTAAGACATCCGCCGCCGCTCATTCATCGTCGCACCGTCGGCAGGAAGGATCACGTCGCCGTCGAGCACCAGCCGGCCCACCCGCACCTCATCCAACTTCTTCGGCTCACCGGGAGCAAGGCGGATCACATCACCATTCTTCTGAACCACTGCCTCGGGCACGCCGTGGGCGAGCGCGAAGCGCGCCTGCTCGGCCATGTGGCGGGGCTCGCCGTGTACCGGAACGATGATCCGCGGGCGAATCCAGTCGTACATCGCCGCGAGCTCCGGCCTGCCCGGATGGCCGGACACATGAACATGCGCCTGCCGCTCGGTGACAATAATCGCGCCGAGGTCCGACAGCGCGTTCATGATGCGGCCGATTGCAATTTCATTGCCCGGGATGATCTTCGACGAGAAAATCACAGTGTCGCCCTGGCTGAGCTTCAGATCGTGATTTCCAGTCGCGATCCGCCCGAGTGCGGCGCGCGGTTCGCCCTGGCCACCAGTGGCAATGATCAACACCTCGTCACGCGGCAGCCGCATGGCCTCGTCAAATGAGAGCGGCGGCGGGAAATCGAGAAGATAGCCAGTCGCCTGCGCGACATTAAGGATCCGGTTGAGCGAACGACCTGCAATGCAGACCTGCCGCCCGGTCTCGACGGCGACTTCGCCGATGGTCTTCAGCCGAGCTGCATTCGACGCGAAGGTCGTCACGAGCACTCGGCCTCGAGCCTTCGAAACCTCCTCCAATAGCCCCTGGTGAACACCCGCTTCGGATCCGGAGGCTTCCTCCTGGAACACATTGGTGGAATCGCACACCAACGCTAGCACGCCCTCGTCGCCAATTCGGCTAAGCGCCTCCGCGCTTGAGGGCTCACCTAGCACCGGAGTTTCATCGAGCTTCCAATCGCCGGTGTGAAAGATGCGACCATAGGGCGTCTCGATCAGGAGCCCGTTACCCTCCGGAATCGAGTGAGCCAGCGCGACGTAAGTGACTCGAAACGGGCCGACTTCAACGGTGCTGTCCCGCGGAACGACGTGTAACGGGACAAGTCCCGTCAGCCCCTCCTCCTCCAGCTTGCCGGCAATCAACCCGGCTGTGAATGGGGTTGCGTACAGCGGGACCTTGAGGTCTTCGGCCAGGTAGGGAAGCGCGCCAATGTGGTCCTCGTGGCCGTGAGTCAGCACTATTCCACAGAGCCGATCGCGTTGCCGCTCGATGAAATCCAGTTCGGGCAGGATCAGCTCGACGCCGGGATATTGCGGATCCGCGAATGTGAGGCCGAGATCAACCATCAACCACTGCCCGTCGCAGCCGTAGAGATTGACGTTCATGCCAATCTCGCCCGACCCGCCGAGCGCACAGAACAACAATTCTTTTCCTGGAATCATTCGCTCGCGGCAATCTTTTCGTACAACAGGCTTAACCCCTGAATGGTGAGATCGGGCTCCACCGCGTCGAACAGGTCGGTGCGTTTGGCGAACAGCGCGGCCAATCCCCCGGTTCCGACCACTGTCACCGCTCCGCCGATTTCCGCCTTCATCCGATTCAGCAGCCCTTCGATCATGGCCACGTAGCCCCAATAGATTCCGGCGAGCATCTGGCTTTCGGTGGTTCGGCCGATAACACTATCATTTTTCGGCTCTTCAATGGCGATCCGCGGTAACTTGGCGGCCGCGCTCACGAGAGCATCGAGCGACAGGTTCAGCCCTGGCGCAATGATACCGCCTTTGTAGGCACCGGTGGAATCCACCACGTCGAAGGTTGTGGCGGTGCCAAAATCCACGACGATGAGATTGCCGGGATATTTGGCGTGCGCCGCAATCGCATTGAGCGCACGGTCGGCGCCGACGTTCTGCGGCTCGTCGACATCGAGCGCGATCGGCCAAGCCGCCTTTCCCTGCCCGGCAATCAGCGCCGGAACACCGAAATACTTGCTGGCTAGAACCTCGAGATTGTGGGTTGCCCGGGGGACCACCGTCCCGACAATGACCGCCCGAATATCGCTGCGAGATAGCCCCTCCAGCGCCAACAGCTGGTGAAGCCAGACCGAATATTCGTCAGCCGTGCGGCGCGGGTCCGTTGCGATTCGCCAGCGCGCCTTGATCTCGCGCCCTTCAACGATCGCGAACACCAGGTTCGTATTGCCGGCATCGATCGCAAGGAGCATGCGACGCCCCTAGCGGTAACGCGGCGCGTTCGCAAAACCGCTCATGCGGTGACCGGCTGGGCGGCAATCTCCATGACCGGCCGATCGGCGGCCAGATACTGGTGGATGGTCGCGACGACCTGAGCGCCATCGCCCACTGACGCGGCGACCCGCTTCACCGATCCCGAGCGAACGTCGCCAACCGCAAACACACCGCGCCTGCTGGTCTCCAGCGGAAATTTTGCGCCCGCCGCCTCTCCAGTCTGCACAAATCCGCGCTCGTCCAACCTGATTCCGGAGCTTTGCAGCCAATCCGTGTTCGGATCTGCGCCGATAAACGAGAACAGGAAGCGCACGGGCTCCCGGATCTCATTTCCTGAATTGCGATCGCGAACGGTTACGGCCTCAAGCTCCCCCGAACTGCCGCCCAGTTTCGTGACCTCGCAACCGACCACGACATCGACGTTCGGCAGACTCTCGATCCGCTCGATCAGATATTGCGACATCGTGTCCTTGAGCGGTCTCCGCGCTACTAGCGTTACGCGCCCTGCATGTCCGGCAAGGAAGACCGTCGCCTGGCCAGCCGAATTGCCGCCACCGATGAGCGCGATATGGTGTCCTGCGGCAAGATCGGCTTCGAGCGGTGAAGCCCAGTAATGAACTGACTTCCCTTCGAATTCCTCCAGCCGCTCGACACCGAGGCGGCGGTACCGAGCTCCGGTCGCAAGGACGACTGCACGGGCCTTCACACGCTCTCCCGTTGCGAGCTGGAGCCGGCAGGGATCACTTCCGCACTCCAGCTTGACCCCTTCGTCGGGAATGGCGATTTCCGCCCCGAACTTCTGTGCCTGGCTGAAAGCGCGCCCCATCAAGGCCATTCCGGAGATGCCGGTCGGGAAGCCAAGATAATTCTCGATTCGCGCTGAAGCTCCGGCCTGGCCACCAAAGGACCGGCAATCGATGGTGAGCACCGAAAGCCCCTCGGAAGCGGCATAAACCGAGGTTGCAAGTCCGGCCGGACCGGCCCCTACCACTACGACATCATAAACCCGATCGCCGTCGAGCTTTCCGACCAGGCCCACGCATCGGGCGAGCTGATCTTCGCTCGGGTTCCTGAGCAACTGACCCCCAGGGCAGAGTACGATCGGCAGCTCTTCCGGCGTGACCTCGAACCGTTCAATCAGAGTGCGCGCACAACCGTCGGCAGCAGGATCAAGATTGCGGTACGGATAGCCGTTGCGGCGAAGGAAATTGATAAGGCGAAGGACATCGCCATTCGCCTCATCTCCCACGATGATCGGGCCGGCGCCGCTTTCGATAAGCCCAACCCGGCGCAGGATCAGCGCCCGCATGATACGCTCGCCGAGATCGGCCTCGGCGATAAGGAGCGCGCGGAGCTTCTCCGGTGCGACGACAACGACATCTGAATCGCTCAGCGCCACCGCATCCACCAATGACGGGCGCCCTGAAAGTTGGGCGAGCTCGCCTAGGAAGTGGCCCCGCGTGTGAGTCACGATCGGACTCCGGTCGCACGAGCCGTCGTGTTGCGTGACTTGGATTTCCCCCGAGTGGACGAGCAAAAGCCCTGGCCCCGGCTCTCCCACTTTGACGACCGTTTCACCGGAGCGATAGTGGCGCGGCTCCCCGAAGCGGGAGAGGCGGGCAAGCTCCTCGTCGGAAAGCTGCGGAAACATCTGCGCTCCGCGTGTTGCGATCAGTTGCTGGGTCGGTTCGGCCATTGTCGATTCCAAGGTGAGGACTGCGTCCGCCTCTCGTGAGACTAGCCGGAGCTTTGGGCAAGAGGCCCAGTTTAGCCGATATCGACATCACCGGCGCGAACCAACTCCATCGATCCATCATCGAGCATCAACCGGAGCGCGCCGTCAGGCTCGAGACCGGCAAAGCGGCCGCTGACAGTCTCTTCGCCGGAGACATGGACTGTCAGCCGAGTGCCCGGGAGATGTGCCCTAGCAAGCCACGCCTGTGCGAACGATTCGGGCGATGAACTACGCCAAAGATTCAGCATTCGCGCGACGCTTCCCGCGAGTAGCGGAGCGAAGGCCTCCGGCGTGATCTGCCCTCCCAGGGCCGCAGCCTTGCGGTCCGCGAGCTCGGGAGCGCTCGCGAGATTGACGCCGAAACCCACAGCCACGCGATCACCGCTCCGCTCCAGCAGGATTCCCGCGAGCTTTTTGCCCCCGAGCGTCAAATCGTTCGGCCACTTGAGCATCAACGCCTTGCCGGGGACAGCCGCGTCGAGTGCCTCGATCAGCGCAAGCCCTGCCGCTAGCGAGAGCGATTGCGCCGCCGGATCCCCGGCCTCCAAATGGACAAGGCTACTCCCGTAGAAATTGCCGCCGGCGCTGACCCATTCGCGGCCTTGGCGGCCCCTGCCTGACGTCTGGTGAAAAGCGACCAGCCAATCGCTTTCCACTACATCGCCGTCGGCCAACAAATCGCTATTGGTCGAGCCGGTCTGCTCGACGAAGCGGATACGGCTCAGAACAACGACCCCGCAGCGCGGTCGGCGAGAGTGCTGAGCGGCCGGATCAGCAGATATCCGATTGGTGACACGAGCAGCGCCATCGCGAAGATCAGCAGCCCCTGGACCGGCTCGCGGGCGCGGGCATAAGGGGCTGCCGGCTCGTCGAGGTACATGATCTTGACGACTTTCAGATAATAATAAGCGCCGACGACAGTACCGAGGATGCCCGCTACCGCCAGCGGCACAAGGCCTGCATGAATTGCTGCGTTGAACACAACCAGCTTGGGCCAGAAGCCGAACATCGGCGGCACGCCGGCCAAGCTAAACATGAAGATGAAGAGGGCCAGCGCGAATGCCGGCCGGGTCTGTGATAGGCCGGAAAGGCTGGCCAAGGTTTCGATCGGTTCGCCATTTTCGTCGCGCATCCACAGCACGCACAGGAAGGCGCCGAGAGTCATCACGACATAAACCGCAATGTAGAAAAGCACTGAGGAAGCCCCGGCCGCTCCACCGGCCGCGAGCCCGATCAGCGCGAAACCGACATTGTTGATCGAAGAATAAGCCAAAAGACGCTTGATATTCGTCTGGCCCCAGGCTGCGATTGCGCCGAGGAAGATTGAAGCAAGGGCCGCAAAGATGATGATCTGCCGCCAGGCCTCGGTCGCGGGTCCCAGCCCTTCGACGCAAACGCGCACGCCGAGAAGCAGCGCCGCCGCCTTGGGTGCGGTCGAGAAGAACAAGGTGACCGGAGTGGGGGCGCCTTCATAAACGTCCGGAGTCCACATGTGGAACGGGACAGCGCTGACCTTGAAGGCAATGCCGGACAGCAGGAACACCAACCCGAACAGCAGCCCGAGCGAATGGGCACCATCACGCGCGAAAGCGGCGGTGAGGCCCGGGTAGGTCATCGTGCCGGTGAAGCCGTAGAGCAGCGAGATCCCGTAGAGCAGGATTCCGCTCGCGAGCGCGCCCAGGACGAAATATTTAAGACCTGCCTCGGCCGACCGGTCGTCCATCCGCCGGTACGAGGCGAGGACGTAGGAAGCGAGGCTGAGCAGCTCCAGCCCGACATAGAGCGTCATCAGGTTGGTCGCGGAGACCATCACGCCCATTCCGACCGCGCTGAACAAGATCAGTACGGGATATTCGGCGGCATGCTCGGTCCCTCGCTCAAACCATCCGTGGGCGGCAATGATCGCGACGGCAGCAGCCGGGAAAATGATCGCCTTGCCGAAGGCCGCGAACAGGTCGTCTGTGATGAGGCCCCCGAAGACCGGCCCGGCGTGCGAGGGCGGTCCGAACAACAGGGCAGTCGCGACGATCAGCAGCAGGACCGAAATCCAGCTTACTGCTCCCGTTGAGCGCCGGCCGGCGATCGCGGCCACCATCATCAGGACGATGGCACCGATCATCAGGATCAGTTCGGGAAGCTCTGCCTGTAAGACGCTCATCGGGCGGCTCCCGCAACCTGGATTGTCTGTGCGGCACCGCCACTGGGCTGCGAATCACTGGCCGGGCGCGAATGCTCCACGCGTTCGACAATCCGGCCCACATCAGCGCGCATCGGTCTCAGGAAGCTTTCCGGATAAATGCCCATCCACATCACGCCGACCGCAATCGGTGCGAGCAGCCACCATTCGCGAGCGCTCAAATCGACCATGGTTGCCGCTTCCGGAGTACGCGACGCGCCGAAGCAGATCCGCCAGTAGAGCCAGAGCATATAAGCCGCGCCGAGGATGATGCCGGTGGTGGCCACCGCCGCAACCCAGCTGTCCGCCTCATAGGCGCCGACCAGCGCGAGGAATTCGCCGACGAAATTCGCGGTGCCCGGCAGGCCCACCG
>Ga0105240_10002880_pt1 | contig 27177 bp, 21 predicted proteins | sample KBSC54metaG_FD_80426 | JGI IMG/M metagenome (GOLD analysis project Ga0105240, IMG submission 80426) | Corn rhizosphere microbial communities from Kellogg Biological Station, Michigan, USA - KBS C5-4 metaG | ecosystem: Host-associated > Plants > Roots > Rhizosphere > Soil | place: Michigan, USA... | reverse complement strand
GTTGTTTTCGATGGCGCGGGCGCGGTGCAGGCGCCAGTGATCTTCCGCGATGGAGATCGCGAGAGTCATTTCGAGGCAGGACTGCGGGTTGAAGTCGGCGAGGAGGCCGTTGCAGTGGACTTCATAGGCGATTTGGTCTTCTTCGGAGAAGGCGTGGAACTGCCCGGTTAATCCGTGGCGGACTGCATTGATGGCGCTGGTTGTTTTGCCGGATTCGGTCTTTGGTCCTGTGGACTTTTGAGCATTTTCACGATTGGCTGTTTGCTGCGCGTCTGAGATTGACATGGCTTCTTCCTCAGCCGATTAGTAGCATGTGGATTTGGGGCCGGCGGCGGGGATTGCCCGTAGGTTATTGATTTGATTCGGGCGATTTTTTTGATTTGGCTGTCACCGTTAAGAGGCCAAAGCCCGAAAGGATCAAAAAGTCTCTTGCCAAGGCGCAGCGCCGCCAAGAAGGGCCTGGTGGCGTCGGCCTGGCGGCTGAAAAACTTAACCGGGGAGCGGTTCTTCGTCGTCCGGATCGATCGCAATCCGCTTCTCGCTGTTGTTCAGCTTCATATCGATCGCGAACCGACGGACTCCGCTGCGAATTCGTTCCAGGGGATCGTGGGCTGAAACCCAATCGCCTTTCTGAATCGCCGCACAGACGGCCGGCAGCATCCACATGGGCATGCGGATCACATCCCGCATGAAGGGGGTCCAATCGGGGGCGTCGGGCGGAAGCTTAATGAGATCTGAGACGGTGGCGCGGACGGCCTCCGCGGTAGGCGGGTAGCGGCTCACTACTTTGAATCGAGACGGTAAAGGTAGATCATGTGAGGCCGACCCTCCACCATCATTTTCTCCGTCGCGGCAGGTTTCCAGCCCTTGATTTCGAAATCGTGGGAGACAACCCGCGCGGTCGGTTTCAGGTATTGCAGCAGCACCGGCTTCAATCGCTCATTCGAACCCGTGAGGAGGTAAAGGGTCACCACGTCCGCCGGGCTTAAATCGGTCTTGAGGGCGTTGCCGTGGATAATTTTTACCTGATCCGAAAGCCCCAGCGATGCAACTTTACCGAGGGTCGTTTCGTATATTTCGCGGCGAATCTCGATGCCGACTCCGTGTGCTTTGAACTTCTGCGCCGCTGTGATGACAATTCGACCGTCGCCGCAGCCCAGATCATAAACGGTTTCGTTCGGCTTCACCTGCGCGAGTTGCAGCATATGGTCCACAACCACTTGCGGCGTAGGGAAGGCGGGGGCGAGTGTGTCCGGGTCCGTATATCGCTGGGCGCGCGAATGCGGAGCGGCCATAAGAAGCAGAGCCACCGGAACTGCTACCGCACTCCCGAGTACCACACCGCCGAAGCTGAATTTCATGTCTATTGCAATGACGCGGGCGAGGCCGCAACCAGTTTCAACTTTACGATACGCCCCATAATGTCAGACCATGCCGACCAGAGGTCGCGCGGGCGGCTAATGGTGTACTCGTAACCACGCAGCTTTTTTACGACCGTCCCAATGGAATCTCTCCACGGGTTTTGCTGCGGCGTCAGGTTGTAGTTCATGTAGAAAACGGGGAAGTTAATGGCGGAGACATCCTTAAAACTATCGGGCGGAGGCGCCTCGTCAAGCATTACCTTCGGACCGGCGAAGATCACCGCATCCGAGGTATTGTTGCCCAGCTCATCGTGGATGAGGCGCGTCAGAAAATCGGTTTCACTGCGTTTATCGCTCAGCTTTTTGTAATCGATCCTACCGAGTTTCAGTGTGGAAAGCGCTTTGCCCAGTTCTGGAAAGTCGATGCGGTCGGCGTTTTCCTGCCGGTAGATGACGCGTTGATCGTTCATGTTGAACGCAACCACCGAAAATTTCCTGATGCGCGGCTCGCGAGAAATATTTCTAAGAATGGAAACCAGGGCGCTGGTGTCGATCGGGGCCATCGCCGCCGAGGTCGGCTTCTGCGGCGCGAAGTTGATCAGCACCTTTACGTTCAACGGTTCGCTGCCATTTGGCCCGGTGGTGAGACGCGTGACCGGCGGCTCATCCTTAAAGAACTCCCGCTCCGAAACATCGATCGCATTGGCGGGAATGGCCATTTTGATGCCCTGATCCCTGGCGGGGAGGCTCGCCGCGACGTCCCATGTGGAGGAGCAGACCCGCTCCATACGGTCGCGCATCATCCAGGAAACGTGATAGTTGCCCTCGCCAACGTCGAAACCACCCTGCAGATACGCGTCACCTCTGGCGTCCGGCTCAATATTCGGAACATTATATTTTTGCGAGAAATAGCTGGGGGAATCTTTAGCGGTGTCGGATGTCACCTTAAAAACGATCGTCAGGATATCGCTGTCGCCGGCGATCTCGCGCAAGGGAAGCACGATGTCGTAACCGGTGTGGAAGCGGAGATCAAAACCGAGGATTGGCTTGACCTGAGTGACGGTGCAGGGGAGATCTTTCTTGGCCTCCTCTGTTTCAAGTACCGCGGAGTCGGAGGTCAGAAGCTGGACTGAGCCACCCGAGGAGAGCCCCTGCAACAAGTTTTGAGGTGTCGCCAGCGGGCAAAACGCCGCGAAAAGGGTTGGAATCAGCCCCACTCGCCATGCCAGCCCCGAAATTCCATTAAGCGGATTCATTGGCGCCGCAGTCTCTCGTGAGAGATTGATGAATTTCATCGTACACCTGAACTAGTTGAAATCAAACAGATACTTCTCAGGCATTCGTACTACCATTTTTCGGAGCGCATTTTCCAACTTCCGGCGCACCTGTCCGCTTTGCAACACAGGTGTGAGACACAGCATCATGAAGCCACGGAATGAGCTTTTTTATCGTGTGAGCCGGGATTTCTCTCGCGCGCCGCTTAGAATGCTCTCCGGCTGCGGCGAGCGGCGCTGTTAAAATCGGCTTTGACTCGCCGTACTCTACTTGCATCGGCCCTGCTTGCCGGATGCGGCCGTAAACTGGCCACGCGCTACTTCGGATGGCTGTTTGTCACGAGCGCGGCTGAGCGGACCATTGCCGTTGCGGACCTTTCACAGTTCCGCCGCATTACAGGCATTCCGCTGGACCACGTTCCAAATCAGGTCTTTCGGGCAGGCGACAGACTGTTCGCCACGTGCCCCGACGCCAAGTTGCTGGTCGAGATCGATCTGAATCATTTCACTGTCGCGCGGAAAATTCAGTTACCCGGCCGAATTGTTTCCGCCGCGGTAACTCCGGACGGGAAATCGGTTGTCGCCATTACCGATCAGGCTCCGTCCATTTGTATCGTCGATCCGGCCTCCATGCGGCTGAAACGGCAGACGCTGCTTGCGGAGGCGCCCGCTGTGCTCGACGTTACCGATTCTTTGGCGGCAGTGGCTCCGGCTTCCGGCGACTCGATTGTGCTGATGTCTCTCACGACAGGGCTGGTTAAGCGCCGTACGTCGGTGGGCTCCCGGTGCGGCGCGGCGCGGTTTCGCAAAGACGGCCAGGTAATCCTTGCCGGGCTGCCCGATTCGAAACAAATCGTCACGCTTGAGGCCGCAACCGGAATGTTACTGGCGCGCCTGCCGCTCGCGTTCGCGCCAACCCGGTTCAGTTTCAATGGCGACGGAGGACAAATGTTCGTGACCGGGGCGAGTGAAGACACGCTGGCAATCGTGAACACTTATCAGAATGAAGTGGATCAGACGATCGTCGCCGGTCGTACTCCGTGGGGCATGGCGGTGTCGGTACTGCGCAATCTGCTTCTGGTTACTAATCCGGGCAGCGGCGACCTGACTATTCTCGATATCGAAACCAGGAAGCTATCCGCGTCCGTTCACATCGGAGGCGATCCTGGCGAAGTGCTGCTGACTCCGGACGAAGAGTATGCGTTGGTAATTGGCCGCGGCGCCGGCGAGGTCTCGGTAATCCGATTGTCGACCGTCCTCGATCGATCGATAAAAACGAAGCCGCTATTCACAGTGTTTCCAATGGGCGCGAACCCACAATCGGCCGCCATCGTTCCGCGAGCTGTTTGAGCTGTTGCCCAAAAAAGCGGGGCTGGACAGAGCCAGCCCCGAAATAGAACACCCAAGACTTCAAAGTATGCGGTTGAGTTGGAACTAGCTTCTTTGTTTCCGGCGAAGGAATCCAAGACCGATGAGCGACGATCCCAGGAGGACCATAGTGGCCGGTTCCGGGGTTGCCGAGGCAGGCGCTTCCACCAACACCGTATTTCCAGCGACAGTTCCATCGCTCGCGTCGCCCGGAACATTTTTCAGGGCCTGACCCGATTGGAAATCAAACGATCCGCGAGCGCCGCTGGTTGAAAACACATTGATGGTGTACAGGTTGACAGCCACGGAATCAACAGGGGTGACAGTACCGGCAATGTTGGTTCTGACGTTTCGAACAGTCGCGCTGTCGGGTACTGCCTGATTGGACGCCATGGTTGAAGTAAATTCAAGCACAGTGGTTGGCGTGATGCCCGCAAGAATGTTTGTATAACTCGCGGAAGTGACGCCGAAGAAGTCAAAGATAACGGCGAAGTCCGTCGCGGCCGCGCCGGTGCTGGTCGTGGGCCCAAGCTTTTGATCGGGCGACAGTGTCGCAATGTAAGTCCAGTCGAAGAGGCCGGTGTTGGCGCCCGTTCCCGCTGTAACGGTCTGGAAATTGTAAATGATGGAAGCGCCGGCCGGCCCGCAAGCCAGGAACGACGCCACAACGGTTGCGCAGAAACAGTGTTTGATATTCATCTCAGATTGTGTCCTTTTTGAAAAATCAGCCCTCTAGCGGTACTTCCGCGTCAGTTTCTTTATCGGTTGTTTTGGAGTCGTGTTTACTGTTACGCCGGAAGTCAGCAAATCAAACCATGACCGGACCGGACGTCAATACGCGCGAATACAGAGCGCGATTTATTCCCCGGGCCCGACAGCATGACGGATCGGTTTTTCAATGTGCATCCAAGTGGCCATACTACTTAGGAAGAAAAGTCAAAAGCGGGTGTGGTAATCACACTTTGTGAGTAACTTTCCGTGCGACGCGTGAGCGTCCGTACTTACATATTTCCGCACTATGCGGAATAACTTCCGGGGGCCTGTCACGGTCATTTCCGCTTGCGCGGAACTGCACAAAGCAAGTAAGTGAGATTCTGCACGAAAATGATTCTCATAACTTATAGTTCTGTTGAAAAACGCAGACCGGGGTGATCTGCGTGCTCACGCGATGTCATCCGGGAGGAACCTTCCTGGTGTCCGCGGATGCGCATAACAGGATATCCACCGCCGGTTTCGCCGTCCGACCGGCAGGTCTATTGTGAAACGGCCGAGCACTTGCTTGCCCTGTTCGGAGAAGCCGTGCAATGCGTGGTCAGGCTTCATGAACAGCAGTTCCTTACAGTTCTGCGCGGCGGGGAAGATGCGGGCCGTTTCGAGATCCTGATGGATCAGGCGAACGAACGTAAGCTGAACGCCAAGTACGCCTACCTCACGCATCTTCAGTTGCACGGCTGTTCCTGTCATTTTCAAACGAAGCCCGTCTGAATCGGCTTGCGGCAAGAGGCGGCTGCCGGTCTGAAGCGCACGGCTCGCCTCTGTTTTCCGATATATACTCAAATCCATGACAAGCCGGACCCTTATCGTTGCGCTGTCGGCGGTGATAGTCAGCGGCGCCGGCCCCTACGACGCGCGGCTTTCGAATGAGCGGCAGATCACACATGCGCTGAACCGCCTTACCTTCGGACAGCGCGCCGGAGATGTGGAAGAAATCCGGCGATCCGGTGTCGCGAAGTGGATAGATTTGCAGCTTCATCCGGAGCGAATCGTGGAAAACCCCGTTGTGGAAAGCCGGCTGAAGGCCCTCGACACGTTGCGGATGGATGTTGCCGCGCTTGTCAAAGACTACCCCGCGGTATCTCCCGCGCTTGCCCCGCGGTTCACCCCGATTAATGAGCTTCTTACGCCCGATCAGGTTCGCATCGTATTTAACGGATCACTTGAAGACCGGCGCAAAGTGCTCGATTCGTTCGATGCCGTAAAGCGCCGCAAAATTCTGGCGACGGTGGCGCCTCAGTCTTTCTCGGGCATGCCCGATTTGCAAAAGGAAGCGGAGGCCGCTCGTAAGGCGCAGCAGGAGGAGACTCAAAAGGAATACCGGCGCGTGATGCCTCCGCTGGCCGACCTGCTGAATGCGGATCAGATGGAAGCAGCGATGCGCGGGAACGCCGAACAACTTGCCGACCTTTTCGCGTTTCTCGATCCGGTGAAGCGTCAGCAACTGGCCGCCGCTCTGCCGCCGAAGGCTTTGGCTGCCTTTCCCGAGATGCGCCGCGCCGGGCTGCGCCTTCGCCAGCCTCAGCAGGTAGTCCTTGGCGACCTCCGCGAGGCCAAGGTCTTTCGTGCCATCTATTCCAATCGTCAACTGGAAGAAGTGCTGGTCGATTTTTGGTTTAATCACTTCAACGTATTCGAAGGCAAGGCCAACGATCGCGTGCTGCTCACCAGTTACGAACGAGATGCCATTCGTCCCCACGTTCTGGGCCATTTCAAAGATCTGCTGCTGGCCACGGCGCGGCATCCCGCGATGCTTTACTACCTTGATAACTGGCAATCCATTTCGCCGAACGCTTTCGAAATCGGCCCGTTCGCGCCTCCTGTCGAGAATATGGCGCGGCAGCTTGCCCGTCAGGCTCACGGCATCAATGAGAACTACGGTCGCGAACTGATGGAACTGCACACGCTCGGCGTCAAGGGCGGGTACACGCAACAGGATGTAATTGAAGTCGCCCGCTGCTTCACCGGTTGGACCATCCGGACACCGGCAACCAACCCCGAATATGTGTTTGCCGGGTTCATGCACGATTACGGTGAGAAGACTGTGCTCGGCCACAAGATCGCGGCCGGGGGCGGCGAGCAGGATGGTTTACAGGTCATCGACATCCTTTCCCATGCGCCCGCAACGGCGCAGTTCATTTCGAAAAAGCTGGCTCAGCGGTTTGTCGCCGACGAACCTCCGCAACCTCTGATCGACCGCATGGCGCAGACCTTCACCAGGACCGATGGCGATCTGCGCGCGGTGCTCGCCGCCATGTTTGCTTCGCCTGAATTCCTGTCGGAAGGGGCGTGGCAGAGCAAGGTGAAGTCGCCGTTTGAAATGGTAGTGAGCGCCGTGCGCGCCATGCATGGCGACGTGACGGATACCTTCGCGCTGGTTCAGAAAATTGGCGATCTTGGTGAACCGCTTTATGCGAAAGCAGAGCCGACTGGTTACTCGAATTCGAGTGAAACATGGCTCAGCACAGGCGGGTTACTTAGCCGGATGAATTACGCGCTTGCCCTTGCTTCAGGCCAGATTGCAGGCGTGAAGATCGATTCCGCCGCGTTTGACGGCAAAGACACAAAGGCCATGACGCATTTGCTGCTGGGCGGCGATGCCTCGCCTCAAACGCAGGAAGCGCTCGATGGGGGGCTGCAGGGAAAAGAGCCGACTCCCCGGCAGCTGGCCAGCTTATTGATAGGCTCTCCGGATTTTCAAAAACGATAGGCAAAGGTAGGCGATCATGATGACCCGACGTGTTCTGTTGCGTGGCTCGGCAATCGTAATGGCCGGTTCCGGAATGTCGCCCGCATGGCTTGCGCGCGCCGCCGGCGCCGGCGACAAAACCGCCAAACGTAAAATTTTGATCGCGATCTTCCAGAGGGGCGCGGCGGACGGGCTCAATATCGTCGCGCCGTTTGGCGATAAGCGATACCGCGAACTGCGGCCGACCCTTGCTGTAGCGGCGCCGACGACAGGACAGACAGCTAACGGTTTGGGTCAGTTCAGCAGCATCGATCTGGATGGTTACTTCGCATTGCATCCGCAGATGCAGGCGCTCAAGCCCCTTTGGGAGAGGAAGCAGGTCGCGTTCGTTCAGGCCGCGGGTTCGCCGGACCCGTCGCGCTCGCACTTCGATGCGCAGGAGTTTATGGAGTCTGGTACGCCAGGTAAATCGCTTGGCGATGGCTGGCTCAACCGGGCTCTTGCGCCCGCGGATGACAAAACCTCTCCCGTGCGCGCGATCGCACTCAGTTCCGAACTTCCGCGTACTCTCCGGGGCAGCCGCGCGGCGATCGCCGTGAATGACGCGCAGCAGTTCCAAATGGGCGATCAGCAAAGCGCCTCCATTCTGGAGCGCATGTACGCGCAGTCCGCGAGCAAAGATCTGAGCCGGACGGGCACCGATGCTTTTGCTGCAATTAAGACCATTAAGACAGTGAACCAGCAGCCGTACAATCCAGCGGGGGGCGCGCAGTATTTTCAGGGCGGGGAACTGGGCCGCAGCCTGCAACAGATCGCGCGTCTTATCAAGGCGGATGTCGGCGTGGAAGCGGCATTTGCTGAGATGGGCGGCTGGGATCATCACGGAAATGAGGCGGGTCAGATGGGCAACATGCTGGGCCAGTTCAGCCGTGCGATCGCGGCGTTCAGCCAGGACATGGGGGACCGCATGGAGGATATCGTGATGGTTACCATGTCCGAATTTGGCCGCACCGCGCAGGAGAACGGGGATGGCGGCACCGATCACGGACACGGCGGCGTCATGATGGTCTTTGGCGGCCCGGTGCAGGGCGGCAAGGTCTATGGCAAATGGCCGGGGCTGGAGAAAGAGCAGCTTTTTGAGGGGCGCGATTTGGCCGTGACGACGGATTACCGGGAGGTCCTGGGAGAGTTGGTGATTCAGCACATGGGCGCGAAAAACCTGGGGGATGTGTTCCCTGGATATCAGCCGGGACCGGGGCTTGGGTTGCTGAAGGTTTGAGGTTACATCTGGTTTCGTGAGATCACCAACGGGCAGGTTTGATCCAGACAGCTACGGCGACACGGCCAGGAGATGCGGTTGACGGCCCCGCCGTTACGCCGGTCGCGGAAATCGGCCACGGAATTTACCGAGCCAACTCGGCGGACACACGACGTCGGAGGCGGGCGTTCCTCGATGATCTGAAGGCCGCCCCGCGGCTTATCCATCCTGTGACGGACGCCACTGCGGAAATCATCGTCAGGATCGGCGGCGAGGCGGAAGCAAAGGGTGTTAGACTTCCGCTCGGAGATCTTGTGATCGGAGCCAGCGCTCTGGAACTGCGGCGGGAACTGGTAATCTGCGCGATTTCACCCGCATTCCTGGACTGACCGTTTTCCAACGACGGTGTGACCGTAGTCCGCGGATTCGTGGTCGGCAGGAGCCATGCCCAACCGGATCACCCCAAAACCCGTGCCGCCGCCTTGGCAAAATACGTCAGAATGAAATCCGCTCCTGCGCGCTTGATCGAGGTCAGACTTTCCATCATCGCCCGTTCCAGGTCAATCCAGCCGTTGGCCGCGGCGGCCATAATCATGGAATACTCGCCGCTCACCTGATAGGCCGAAATTGGCACATCGAAGCGGTCCCGGGCTTCGCGAATCAGATCGAGGTAAGGCATCGCGGGCTTCACCATAATCATGTCCGCGCCCTCCTCCAGGTCGAGTGCGATCTCGCGCATGGCCTCGCGCGCGTTCGCGGGGTCCATCTGGTAGCTGCGCCGATCTCCGAACCGCGGCGCCGATTCCGCCGCCTCCCGGAATGGTCCGTAAAACACGGATGCAAATTTCGCCGCATAGGAGAGTATCGGAGTCTTCGAAAAGCCGTCGGCATCCAAAGCGGTGCGAATGGCCCCCACTCGCCCGTCCATCATGTCGGAAGGGGCCACGATATCGGCGCCCGCCCGCGCGTGCGACACGGCCGCTTTTGCCAGCCATTCCAGCGTGGCGTCATTATCCACGTCGCCATCCACTACCAGCCCGCAGTGGCCGTGGCTCGTGTACTCGCAATTGCAAACGTCCGTGATCACCAGCAGATCCGGGACTTCCTTTTTGATGGTCCTGACTGCGCGCTGCACAATGCCGTTATCGTCGTAGGCGCCAGATGCCTGCTCGTCCTTCGTCTCCGGCAGGCCGAACAACATAATGCCGCCGATCCCAAGGCATTCGATCTCGCGGCACTCTTCCACGGTAACGTCGATGGACATCTGCGCCTGGGGTGGCATTGAACTAATCGGGCGGCGCACTCCCTCGCCGGGGCACACGAATAGCGGTAGCACGAAATTCGCCGGATCGAGCCGTGTTTCGCGCACGAGACGGCGAATACTCTCGGTGGATCTGAGCCGGCGCGGGCGATGAATCGGAAAAGGCATAAACCGGATTTTACCTGAGGCGCGCCCTTCGCCACCGCCCAACACGGGTAGAGATTGTTTTCTGTATAATTCTGGCAACTCCGGTTTCGCGAAGACTCGCAGCCGGATTATAATTTTGGGATAGCAGCAGCTTCAGAATTCATTCACCAAGCACTTGTATGGCAACCGCCTGTGAGCATCAAAGAACGACGATCATCGCACGACGTGACGGGATCGACTACCTGGAGTGTCTGGATTGCCGACAGATCTTCGAAGCGGAAGATCTGGAACCGGTGAGCGCCGAACCAGACGACGATTAGCCGGCTCTGCTCGCAAACGCGCTGCATCGCACGCCTGTTAGCATACGTGTATATGCATGATATGGGGACGTTTCGCGCCAATTTGGACGCGATCGCCGAACGCCTGTCTACGCGCGGCGTGGCGCTGCCGCTCGATGAATTTCGCGATCTGGACCGCACTCGCAGGGCCGCAATCACGGAATCGGAAAAGCTCAAAGCGGAACAAAATTCCCTTTCGCGCGAGATCGGGATCCTCAAAAAGCAAAATCTGAATGCGGACGAACCGCAGGCTCGCTCGGCGCGGATGCGCGACCGGATCGCTGAACTCTCAAAGAACGTTGAAGAGGTGGACGCCCGCTTCCGCGAGATGCTCGCGGGCATTCCAAACGTGCCGCACGAATCCGTTCCGACGGGGAAATCCGCTGACGATAACGCACTGATTCGCACTGTTGGCGAGCCTACAAAGTTCGATTTCGAACCGCAGCCGCACTGGGACCTGGGCCCCGCCCTCGGCATTCTCGACTTCGACCGGGCTGCGAAAATCACCGGAGCCCGTTTTGCTATTTATATGGGGCTCGGCGCGAAACTCGAACGCGCGCTCATCAACTTCATGCTCGATACGCATTCCCGTGAGCACGGCTATACGGAGGTTCTGCCGCCGTTCGTAGTGAATTCCGAGAGTCTGTACGGAACCGGTCAATTACCCAAATTCGCGGAGGACCTGTTCAAGCTGGAAAATACCGATTACTGGCTGATCCCCACCGCGGAAGTGCCCGTCACCAACATCTATCGGAACGAAATTCTCGATCCCGAAAGGCTTCCTGTGAAGTTCTGTTCCTACACGCCCTGCTTTCGCAGCGAGGCCGGTTCTTACGGACGCGACGTGCGCGGCATCATTCGGCAGCACCAGTTTCAAAAGGTGGAACTCGTGAAATTCACCAAGCCGGAAGACAGCCATGCGGAGCTGGACGCGCTCACCGCGGACGCCGAGGACATTCTTCAGCGGCTCGGGCTTCCATTCCGCACCATGTTGCTCTGCACAGGCGATATGGGTTTCAGTTCCGCGAAGACGTTTGACATCGAGGTATGGCTTCCCGGTCAGGGCGGTTACAAAGAGATTTCATCCTGTTCGAATTTTGAAGCCTTTCAGGCCCGTCGCGCCGGCATCCGTTATAGGGCTGGCAAGAAAACGGAGTATGTCCACACGATCAACGGGAGCGGTCTCGCGGTCGGACGGACGTGGGTCGCGATCGTGGAAAATTATCAACAGAAGGATGGCAGTGTAATGGTTCCCGAAGCACTGCGGCCTTACCTGAATGCGGAGGTGATCACCGCCTCCGCCCAGATGAAGTGACGGGAATCAGATCGAGTGAAGCAGGGAGGCGGTCTCCGGCAGGCTGGAGCCCGTGCCACTGACTGATGGGCGTGCCGACCATTCCAGCAGTTCCAATGCGGGTGCGTAGACAGGGTTATTCGATGCCAGAATCCTTTTGTAGACCATGCTGTTTTTGAAAATTGCGTCAGACAGGATCGGTTTGACGCGTGGATCGAGAACTGCGTTTGCCATTCGGAGCGCGATGATCCAGGAGCACAGATTATCGGCGGGATAATGCACGCCCGCCAACACGCGGCGATCACCGATGTCGACGGTATATTGCCGCAGCGCGTTCCAGGAAGCTGGGCTGACATTAGCGCCCGTTGACAACAGCTGCTCCATAATCGCACCGCCGCCGATCATCCCCTGCAGACAATGCCCGCTACACATGGATGGAGTGAGGGAAGTGGTCGCATGCTCCAGGTTAAAGTCGAACCCGAACAGAAATGCGGTTTGATATGCGCGGGGGCGCTGCAGTTCCTGCTTGAACTGCGTGCTGGCGGGATTGCATTTATTGTCCACACCAAATTTAAAAGTTTTCTGGAGATTGCAGCTCTCTGGCGGGAGTGTTGCGTCATAGCAGCTGAATTTGTGGAAGAAAACACCCGGAAGGTCTTCCACTCTGAAGAGGCCACGCTGGTCTGGACAATTTTGGGCTTGAGGGTAGAGGGGCGAATCGGGCAGGGCATCGAGCGAATCGTGAGGCACGCGGAGATCCATTAAGATGCGGAGGTCAGCTTCCGTCAACTCCTCCATAAACTCTGTAGCATCGCCTTCCCAGCGTTGCTCCGCCCGGTTGTAGCGCGGCCAGAGCACGTCGGCAATCATCGTGAGCGTCTCTTCCCGGAATGCAAACCAGTCGGTCCCAACAAGACCCGCATTCCATTGCTTCGGAGCGCCCAGATTTATTTCATCGGAATGCTCCTTGTCGATCACCCCGTAGGGAGGGAAGTTGCCGATCAGAGCCCGGTTACGTTTGTTCATTTGAATTATCCTTTGATCTGGTTTTCGTGAATTTTCAGAAGCAGACGAATCTCCTGTTCCATGCCTCTCGCGAGTGCGGCTCCGTCCATGACGGGCGAAGACCGAAGGCAGGATCGAAGCCGCTCTCTGCCGGTGGCCAATGCGTCGGGGTCGGCGGCGAGCCGCACTGCCGTGCGTACATATTCCGTTGTGCTGTCCGCAGCCAGGTAACTTAGCCCCGCACGGCTGACCAATTCAAAACCAACTCGCGCGACATGCCATTCGCCCGTGAGAGTAACGACCGGAACTCCCATCCAAAGACATTCGCAGGTGGTTGTCTGGCCGTTGTAGGGAAAGGTGTCGAGCGCGATATCCGCTTCCGCAAGCAGTGCCAGGTGTTCGCGCAGGGGGCGCGCGCCCCGCAGGATGACGCGATCGGCCGATATACCCCGCTGTGCCAGTTCAGAATAGATGTTTCGCGATGGCCGGGAGTCCGGTTCATCGAGTTCGGCGGAGTAATAGTGGACGAGAAGCGCGGAGCCGGAGCAATCGGTAAGAATCGCAGCCACCGTGTCCCAGAAGCGGGGGTTGTATTTAGCAGGGCGCTGGAACAAGCCGAAAGTCAGGCGTTCGCTGTGACCGGTGCGGAGGGGCAGAACGGCCGGGGGTTCCCAGGCGAGGTAGCCGGATGGCAGGAATCGCGGCTCTTCGGAATATTGGTACTCCGATCCGGGTGGACAGACCCAGCGGTCCGTGAAGATGTAGTCCACGCCGGGTGCTCCTGTTGTGCAGGGGTAATTCGGAAAGGCGGCCTGAACGGGCGCTGCGCGATGAGCGAACAGGTCCAGCGATTGATGAAAATAATGTCCGGTGAGGTCGATGAGAATATGGGCGCCATCGGCCCGGATCTTTTCAGCCAGTTCCGAGGGACTCAGGTGTCCGACGTCATATTGGGTGAATTGAGATGCGCCTGAATCGGGAGTTCGGCTTGTGGCGTACAGGGAAATGTCGAAAGCGGACCGGTCATGGTTCGACAGCAGGGGCGACAGAAAATGCCGGAAGGGAGAGTTGGCCGCTTCACCCCAGACGTAGCCAATTCGCGTTTTCTCGCGGCGAGGCGGGGCGTGCCGCAAAACGGGGAGCGCCGGCGTCGCGTGTGTATCGGACAAGCGTTCATGTTCTTGCCGCAGTGTTCGGGCATCTTGTGCCGGGTCATGCAGCAGCATCCGCAGGCAGGCGGAGCGGGTTTCCGGAGTAGCTTCACCGGTTGCGATCAGGGCGCGGCAATCGGCTATAGCCTTGTCCAGATCGCCCGTCTGGAACCGGGCCCATGCGACCCGCGCCAGAGCCCCGATGTCATTGGGTTGCAGACGGTATGCCGCCTCACGGCACTCCATCGCGGCAAAGGGGCGAATTTGATGCGAGCGAATATCGCCGAGGAGATCCCAGGCTCGCGCCTGTCCAGGTTTGATGGAAAGACACGCCTCCAGCGCCGCGGCGGCTTCCGGGTACGATTCAGTGGCGATAAGGGCCTGGCCCAGCGTGAGCAGGGTCCGGGGGTGGTCTGGGCACATATCCAGAGAACGCCGGCATGCTTCAGCGGCATCGGTCGCGCGACCGCACCTTAATAACGCGGCGGCGTGAGCGGCGGCCAAATCCAAGCTTCCGGGGTCCTCGGAGGCAAGTTCCGCAAGCAGGGTCTCGGCTTCGCCGAAGCACGAACCGGCCGTCAGCGCTACCGCCAGATCGCGTTTCCAGCGGCGGTTCGCGGGGTTTAGCGCCAGGCTCTGCCGCAAAAGCGTTATTGCGGCTGGAAAATCGCTTAGAACGGCAGCCGTCAGGCCGGCGAGATGGAGCACGGGTCCATTCTGGGGGACGCCGCTGGAAGCGATCAATTCACGGGCTCCCAGCGCATCCCCCTGGAGCAGGCGCGCCCGCGCCTGCTCCAGCACGGCTGGTGTGCCTGCCGGGGATGCCATTTCTGTCAGGCCTCGTCGGTGAGGGTCAGATTTAGATTCACGCCGTCCGGATCGTCGGACAAAATTACTTTATTCACCACGAACGGAGTACTCAAAAGTGCCACGGTGTGGCCGCTGTCAAATAAGCTCGGCTTCTTCTTCGGATCAGTGATGTTGAATATCTCGTGTGTTCCCACTACAATTCTGAATTTTTCCTGGCTCATCTTCTTTGTTCCCTTTCGAAGTGCGTGCAACAACTTAAACCAGGTTCATTCTGCGCAGAAGTTCCTGGAATCCCGAGTCCCCATGAAGTGTTTCGAAATGGGGATTGATATTGACGTAGAGCAGCCTCCGGTCGCGCCACCCTGCCGCAAGGCGCAGCAGTTGGACGGCCTCGGCGTTTCGTCCCTGAGCCGCATAAACGTTGGCGACGACGACCGGAGAAAGAGTGCCTGCTTTCATGTCGGCTTCGATGCGCCGCAGGTGAGGGTCGGCAGCGGCCGGATCCCCTCGTGTGCTGTTGAGGTGGGCAAGCAGATAATCCGATATCGGCGACAAATGCGTAGGGCCAGGGTCCGGAGTGGTCAGGGCTTCGGCCCGGCGAACCTGTTCCTCAGCCTTGGCGAAATACGCGGCGGATGCGGCCTTGTTCAGGTAACCCATCCAGGCATATGTGAACGCGAGATTCCACCGGGCGAGGGCGGTTTCCCTTGCCGCAATTGCGGTCTCCAGCACCTTGGCTGACTCGGTGAATCTGCCGGCCTGAAACAGCAGATAGCCCAGGCTGGCTCCGGCGCCGCGGTCGTAAGGATCGTCGCTCATCGAGCGTCCGATCTCCGCAAACGCCTCATCAAAGCGCCGCAGCGACACAATCATGCCTCCGAACCACCGGCGTGCCCGTGCCAAACGGGGCTTGAGACGAAGCGCCTCGCGATAACTGTCTTCAGAGGCCTTCCATTCCCAGTTGTGCTGTCGAACCGCCCCGAGAACCATGTGCGCTTCGGCCAGCCCGCTATCGCGGCTAACGGCCCGCTCCGCATAATTTTTCGCCGCATCCGCAAGCGCTCGGCGAGGGGCCACTTCGTAATTCATGAGCGCCAGGTGGGCATCCGCCAGGGCTGCGTAGGCGAGTGCGAAGTTCGGGTCTTCGCCGACGGCTCTGGTAAACAACTCAATGGACGCCTGAGTGCCGGACGGCGACGACTCTTCCAGGAGGTTGTGCCCCTGCATGTAATAGTCGAACGCCGCCCTGCTGTAGGTGGGCGGGCCGGGCAGGGCAGCCGCCGCTTCCAGGTTGAAGAAGCTTCGGACCCGGCTGGCCAGAGGAGCGACAAAGGCGGTTGCCGGCCCCGATGCGGCGCTTGCCATAAGCACGCGATCCTCCAGCACGCCGGCGGCGCTGCGCGCGATATCGCCCTGAAGTTGCAGCGAATTCCCGAGCTTTGCGCTCTCGAAGTTTTCGGACCAGACGAGGGATGAGGCGCGGTTATCCACGATCTGAATCGACAGCCGAACGGTGTCTCCCTGGGCCTGGAGCATGCCGTCCAGTGAGAACCTTCCGGTTCGCTGGGCGGGTGCTTTCGAATGGGTGGCATAGACGGGAATGACACGCACTCCGCTGATGTGCGTGAGGCGCCGCATCAGTTCGCTGGTGGTGCCGCGACACAGATAGTCGTATGAATCCCGACCCGTCAGATTGTCGATATTGAATACTTCGACGGACGTATCGACGGGCTGGAATGCGATGGCAGCTACCGCTGCGGCTCCAACCAGGACAGGGGCGCCGGCAGCGGATGCGATCAGTCTGCGCCGAGTCAGAAAACGCCGCGGGACCGCGGCGCCGGCGGGAAGCGCGGGGTGCGAAAGTGGTTCGGAGGACAGAGGCAATGGCGCGGGGCGAATGGCAACTGAAGACCAATCATCGAGCGCGGCGATTATCCGGGGGACGCTTTCAAAACGCATCGCGGGGTCGCGATCCAGGCATTTCAGGATTGTGAGTCCCCAATGTTCGCGCAAATCCGGCGCCCGATCGACAGGGTTGAGCGGCTCTTCCCAAAGTTTCGCGAAATAGAGGGCCTGAAGAGAAGTTCCGGCGAATGCCCGCGTGCGCGTCACCATTTCATCGATCACGAGACCGAACGCGTAGATATCGGAAGCAATGGAAGGTTTTGAATCTCTCAGAATCTCAGGCGCCATAAAGTAAGGCGCTCCCGCCCTGAAATCGCTGCGCGATTCGAAGACCTCGGTATCGTGGGTCTCGGTGCGAGCCAGACCAAAATCCATGAGCACCGCTCGCTGTGTGCCGTCTTTCCGCCGCACCAGCATGATGTTCGATGGTTTCAGGTCGCGGTGGATGATGCCTTGCTGGTGAAGTGCCGCCAACCCGTTGGCCATCTGACGAATAATTGGCATTGCCCGCGCAGGGCTGAGGGGCCGTTCGCGCGAGAGGAACTCAGAGAGGTTTTCACCTTCGAGCAGTTCCATGCTCAGGCACGGTATGACGCGATTGCCGAAGGCTCCGTCCTGAATGGTGTGTTCGATAAGGTCGTAGACCCGGCACACGTTATCGTGCGAAACTCCGCGGGGAAGAATGACCTCTCGCCGGAAGCGGGGCAGGGCTTCGGAGTCGGTCGCCCGATCGGACCGAAGGGTCTTCAGGGCAAGACGCACGTTCAGGTTTTCATCGAAGACTTCATAGACTTCGCCCATACCGCCGCTCGCGATGAAACGAACTACTCTGAAGCGCCCGGCAATGCACTCGCCTGGTAAGAGCGCAGGCCCGCGCGCGGGAACGGGGCGGGCTGAAACCGAGCCGATTTGCTGATGATTTCGCAGCAAATCGAGAACTGTTTCGCGGATATCTTCGCTTTCGGTTACGGAGCGAACGTACTCCGGCCACTGCGCGGGATCGAGATTCACCGCGCTGTTGAAGATCCGTTTTATCAATTCCCACTGCCCGGCTGTCACGTTCCTCTGCTCTTCATTTGCCCATACAGCCAGGCTTTGGCTATCTGCCAGTCGCGCCTGACAGTACGCTCGTCAATGCCGAGGATACCGGCGACTTCCGAGTGGGACAGTCCGCCAAAGCAATGCAATTCGACTACGCTCGCCATACGGGGTTCTTCGGCGGCAAGGCGATCGAGAAGATCGTTGATGACGAGTACGTCCGGCTCGGATCCCATGGGCAGGTCGAGACCATCGAGCGATAACTTAACGCATCCACCGCCGCGCTTGTCCGCCTGGCCTGCGCGGGCGTAGTCGATCAGGAAGCGCCTCATAGCCTGTGATGCCACGGCCAGGAAGTGTTTGCGGTCGCGCCAGGAGATATCGCGCTGCAGGGCCATTTCGAGAAAGAATTCGTTCACGAGGGCGGTGGCCTGGAGAGTATGATCCGCACGCTCGGACCGCATACGGGTCTCGGCGATGCGGCGGAGTTCCGGATACATAAGGCCCATCAGCCTGGAGCGCGCGCCCGCATCCCCGAGGGCAATCTTCTGCAACAGCAGGGTGACGTCCTCGCCAGAGGGCGGGGTCGGCTGGGGTTCAGGCTCTGGTAAGGCGCGGGGTTCGCTCATTCGCTGGAAAAGTGAACGGATGATAGCTAAATAGTTCCGCAGTTGTCAATACAAAGCTGCAAAAGAGCGCAGCCCCCCGTTTACTATGGCGTCACTTTCCGACGAAAGCGGACAAAAAAGTGGCCTCGGAATTTATGCGTGAACACGCCGGCCTGGAGTTAGACAAGCAGAGGAAGAAAAATTCAGACGGACGCCACTCCATTTCACCCGGCCCGGAGAAGATGAAGCTCGCTGTATTCGCAGTTGCTGAAAGCGGTAAGGGCTGCTCGTCTAAGCAGGATTTGCGGATGAACGCCATTTTGGGCCGGGCGATCTGTTCATTCGATTGCCAACGCCCGGCGCACGACGGCGGGCTCTTTCGCGATGACAGTCAGGTAGGCCCGCGCAGCCGAATCGGGCTGCCGCCCACCCTGTTCCCATTCCCGCAAGGCACGATTGCTCAAGCCATATGCACGGGAAAATTCGGCCGGGGACATCTTGGGACTTGCCTGCGAATCGCCTTGACGTCAATTGGCTTTGGCCAAACCTGTTCCAACCCGACCTTGCCCCGCTGATGGGCGAGGACCAGTTTCATCCTCTCAATCAGATCTTCGCCGAAAGTTGTCGGCTTGTTTCTACCGGCGCTGGCCTTCCCTGGCATTCCATTGCGCTCCTTTCAGATGGGCCGCGATCTGTTGCCGTTGCTTTTTCTCATCGGCGTTCAAATCCGTTTCCGGACCCCGCCCGACCGTAACAAGGATTAGAGTTTGACCCGGCTCAGCTCACCCGCTGCCTTCCATTGACGGGTTGTATGATCGAAACGACTGGACCAGAGAAGCTGAATATCGTTTCGGTCATTTCCGACCGGTTAGGCGACTAAGTGATAGACCGCAGAGATTTCATCGCGCAATCCGTGGGAGGGGCCGCGCTGCTGGCGCAGGAGGGAAGGGCCGCGGAAGGCCGCCCGAACATTCTGCACATCATGTCAGACCAGCAGCAGTGGGCCTGTATTGCGAATCGGGGGATTTGCAACACGCCCAACCTGAACCGGCTGGTGAAGGAGGGCATGTTATTCGAGAGGAGCTACACGCCGACCGCAGTCTGTTGTCCGGCGCGGGCCATGATTCTTTCGGGCGCCTACCACTGGCATAACGGCGTGTTCAATCAGATTCATTCGTCGCCCTCGGTCCACCGGGATATGTTTCCGGATGTTGTGCTTTATGCACATCGCCTGAAGGACGCGGGTTACCGGCTGGGGTATACGGGCAAGTGGCATGCAAGCTGGACCAGGTGCCCGGCCGATTTCGGATATGAGATGGCGGCAGTGGGTGGATGCGACCCGGTTGTGCTTCGCAAATACGATTTGAATCCCGACAAAGTGGAGCGTTCGGGGCCGCAGCTTCGGCCTCATGCGCTGAAAACAGTGCAATGGCCCGGGTCCGCGCCGTTCACCGAGTGGGGATATGTGGAGGGTCCGGAAGAGAGCACGCATGCGTGGGAGGTGGCGGAGAGTGCGATCCGGATGATGGGCCGGTTCGCGAAGGACACGAAGCCCTGGTTACTGGAGACGCATTTCGTGGATCCGCACGACCCGTACATGCCTTTGAAGAAGTACCTGGACCGGTATGATCCGAAGTCGATTCCGGTGCCGAAGAGCTTCCACGATACGTTCGCGGGAAAGCCGGGTCTGCACGCGAGGGAGTCATCCATCTGGGGACCGATGACGGACGAGGACTACCGTCAGAGCAGGGCCTGTTATTACGCTTCGGTGGAACAGCTGGACACGCAGATTGGGCGCCTGCTGGATGCGCTCGACAAGACGGGGCAGGCGCAAAACACCATCGTAGTGTTCACAACGGACCATGGCGACATGTGCGGCAACCATCGGATGTGGATCAAAGGCTGGATCCCGTACGAAGAAACGTACCGCATTCCGCTCGCGATTCGCTGGCCCGGGCACACGAAGGCCGGGGCCGTATCGAAGCACCTGGTGCAGACGCACGATCTGGCGCACACATACGTGGCGGCGGCCGGCGGCAAAGCGCTGCCGTACGCCGATGGCACGGCGCTGCAGCCGCTGTTTGCAAACCCGGAAACATCTTCGTGGACCGATCAGATCCTTTGCGCTTTCTATGGGGGCGAGTTTCTGTATACGCAGCGGATCGCGATCACGGGGCGGTTCAAGTATGTGTTCAACGGGTTCGACATCGATGAGCTATACGATCTGGAACGCGACCCTGAAGAGATGCATAACGCGATTGCCGACGGCGCCTATGCGAAATATGCGGACGATATGCGAGCCCGCCTGTACGAGATGATGGACAAGTTCGAGGACCCGTATGGGATACCCGCGAAGTGGACGCTGCCGGGGCAAAGGCCAGACCGGTATGGCGCCGCGCGATACCTGCCACGCGGTAAACGGCTCGACTCCTGACTGCTGACTCTTACCGCGGCGGCTTCGGTTTTCTTACCAGTTCAGGTGGAAAATCCGCGCGCTTGGGTCCGTTCGGGTTGCGCAGATTGTTTTGCGTTCCGCTGTCGCGATAAAGCGGGATGTACATTGCGCCTGTTGATTCCATCGCGTCGAAAAGCTGCTTGTTCATGCTCCTGATCGTGTCCTGATGTTTGGGGCTGAAGATCAGATTGTTAGATTCCAGCGGATCTTCCTGTAAATCGTAAAGCTCGTCGATATCCCAGATCCCGTAGTAGTGAATGTATTTGTAACGGGCTCCGCGGAGCGCGTGCATGGTCGGGGTTTGCGGGAAGTTGCGCTCCCAGTAATATTCGTAAAGCAGGCCGTCCCGCCACGGGATCGATTTTCCCTGTAGCAAGGGGAGGAAGTTGCGACCCGGAATATCCTTCGGCGATTCCAACCCCGCAACGGCGAAGAAGGCAGGCAGGATGTCGATATTGGCGACAACCTCTTTCATCACGCCGCCGCCGGGGAAAAGTTCGGGACAGCGCGCGAGCATGGGAACGCGCATGGATTCCTCGTACGCGGTGCGCTTGTCGATAAGCCCGTGCTCGCCGAACTGGAATCCGTTATCGCCCATGTAGACGATCAGGGTGGAATCGAGTTCGCCACGCTGTTTGAGAGCATCAAAGACGCGACCGATGGATTCATCGACAGCGAGAAGGGTTTCGGCGTATTGCTGGTAGTACTCGGCGAGCGAGAGGTCGCTGTGATAGGGGTAATCGACGCCGTGCCAGCTATTGCGCTGATTTTGGGTCCACATGGGACGGTTGCGGGCCATGTCGCCCGTCTCCGCAATGGTTGGCGGCGGGACGAATTTTTCGTTGGCGTATTTTCCCTTGTGCCGTTCGGCGGGGATGAATGGCGCATGAACCGCTTTGTGCGAGAGGTAGAGGAACCAGGGCTGATCTTTTGAGCGCTGGTTGAGCCAGTCAAGCGCGTAATCCGTGAGCTCATCAGTGATGTAGCCCTTTTGCGGAACGTGCTTGCCATCCACGTTCAATCCCGCGGGTACGGGAAGGTATGAACCCTGACCGCGAAAACTGACCCACCGATTGAAACCGGGTTGCGGCTCGTCGCCGGTGTTGCCCATGTGCCACTTGCCGAAGAAGCCAGTGGCGTATCCGGCATTCCGCAGGTCTTCGGAGAAGAAGCGGGTTCCTGGCGGGATGGCCGTGTTGTTATCTACGATCTTGTGCTGGTGGGCATACTTGCCGGTCAGAATGGAAGCCCGACTGGGGGAGCAAAGGGCCGTGGTGACGAAGGCATTTTTGCAATGCACGCCTTCGCGGGCCATGCGATCCATATTGGGCGTCACGGGATATTTTTGAGCCTTCATGAAACTCATCGCATCGTAGCGATGGTCGTCCGTGAGTATGAAAAGAATATTGCGCCTGTTGGCTGGGGCGGGAGGCGCCTGGGCCTGAGCGGCGCCGGCGCTGAAAGCCGCACCGAGGGTTCCGAGAATAGCGGAGCGTCTGTCGATAGCCATGCCTTCTTGATCCTACGCAGACAATATCTCAGAGACAGAGTCTGAGCAAGCGGTATGAAAGAATTCAGCTAATTACTGGAGGAAACAATGAACGCCAGGCATAATTCACGCCGGGGATTCCTGCGCAGCGCTGTTGCGACCACGAGCATTCCGTTGATGGCGGAGGCTCAGGGCGAAACGCGGATCAGTCGCCCGAATATCGTTTACATCCATTCACATGATTCGGGCCGTTACCTGCAGCCGTTTGGGCACGCGGTTCCTACGCCGAATCTGCAGCGGCTCGCTTCGGAAGGAGTGTTATTCCGGCGCGCCTTCAGCGCCGCGCCGACATGTTCGCCCAGCCGGGCTGCGCTGCTTACGGGCCAATGCCCGCACCGCAACGGAATGCTGGGGCTGGCGCATCGCGGTTTCAGCATGAACGACTATGGGAAGCACATTCTCCACGCGCTTCGACCCGCGGGGTACAGATCTGTACTCGCCGGACTGCAGCATATTGCCGCCAGGCCGGAAACGATCGGCTACGACGAGGTTTTTCGCCCGAAAACGACCGCCGCGGCTGACGTGGCGCCAGGCGTTGCTGAGTTTCTGAACCGTCCGCATAACGAGCCTTTCTTTCTGGATGCGGGGTTCTTCGAAACACATCGCGAGTATGCAAAGCCCACTTCCGCCGACGATCCGCGCTACACGCTTCCGCCCGTTCCGATCCCCGACACACCGCAGACTCGTTTGGACATGGCCGGCTTTCACGCCAGTGCGCGGAATCTGGACAACGCTGTCGGCCAGGTGCTGGATGCGCTGGATCGCAACGGGCTTACCGGCAATACGATCGTCATCAGCACGACCGATCACGGCGTCTCATTCCCGCTCATGAAGTGCAATTTGGAGGACTCGGGATGGGGTGTCTCGCTGATCATGCGGGGGCCTGGCGGATTTTCCGGGGGCAAGGTGTGCGATGCGTTGATCTCGCAGATCGATGTATTCCCGACGCTCTGCGATCTTGCCGGAATTCCCCATCCGGACTGGCTGGAAGGCAAGTCATTTCTGCCGATTATTGGTGGAGGGGCAAAGGAGATCAACGACGAGATTTTCGCCGAAGTCACGTACCACGCCGCTTACGAACCGAAGCGCGCCGTGCGCACGCAACGGTGGAAATACATCCGGCGCTACGGCGACAAGCATACGCCGGTATTGCCCAACTGCGACGACGGATTGAGCAAGAGCCTTTGGCTCGAATACGGATGGAAGAACCTGGTTCTGCCGGAGGAGAGTCTGTATGACCTGATCTTCGATCCCGCGGAGCAGCATAATCTGGCCGCGGACCCGGCGCTTCTGCCGGTACTTACAGAAATGCGGGACAGGCTGAACCGCTGGATGCGCCGCACGCGGGATCCACTGCTGAACGGCAGTGTGCCGGCTCCGCATGGAGCGCAGGTAAACAATCCGAACGGAACGTCACCGAAGGAGAAGACGGATCTGATCGAATAACGAAGAGCGCATACACATCTTTACGTTGGCTCGGCAAACTTGGGTATATCTTAGCGTTGAAACGATACAATCGCTATGAGTGGAAGCGCGTATCGAATGGCCGGGCAAATAGGAGAGACGAAGTGAAATTGACGAATCGGACGATCGCCTCAACGGCGCTGGCGGCAGCAGTGCTGCTCATGACGGTTTCACGAGGGGACTCGCAGCCGCCTGCTCCCGCCGTGACCGGGCAGGGTGGCGGACGCGGAGGGTTTGGTCGTGGCGGGGTTCCTTTTGACTTCGCGGATAACGAGGGGTGGCAATCGCTGTTCGACGGACAGACGATGAATGGATGGGATGGCGATCCGCGCTTCTGGTCTGTGAAAGACGGCGCGATTTACGTCAATCCGACATGCGAAAAACCAACCGGAACCATCTATGCGGTTTGGAAGAACGGCGCGCCTGCTGACTTCGCGCTGAAATACGAACTCAAAGGCACGGTGGGTATTAACGGCGGTATGCAGTTCCGCAGCTACATGACGGCGGACAGTAATGTGGAATTTCGGTATCCACCGCGCGCGGGTCGCGGGGGTGGCGGCCGGGGTCCGGCAGGGCAAGGCGCGGCGGGACAAGGCGCAGGTGGCAGGGGCGCGCCCGTCGCGGGCGCCGCGGCGGCGGGTGGCAGGGGCGGGGGACGTGGTCCGGCGTGCGCCAATCCCGGGACACCGCCTTCGGCGAGCGAACGCGCGCACTGGGATATGTTTGGGCCTCAGGCAGATTTTGACGGCAATAACAATTTCAGCGGGATGTTTTACGAACAAGGTGGCCGGGGCATTATTTCACTGCCTGGACACGTCATTCTCGCCGAAGCAGGAAAGCCGGTAGTGCAGCTAAGTACCCTCGCCGACAAGGCCACGCTGGATTCGTGGTTCAAGAAGGAAGACTACAACCAATTTCTGATTGTCGCAAAGGGCAACACCACATCGATTTACATGAACGGGCACCTGGTCACTCTGTTCATCGATAACGATCCGAACTACTTCCGGGCGGCCGGAAAGATTGGATTGGAAGTGGAGGCCACGGGAGAACAGTGGGCTCGGAATATCTGGCTGAAGCGCCTCTGAGAAGGGGGAACGGCCAGGGGCCGGGCAAAAAGGGTACAGGCCCGAAGTTTCGCAAGTGCGTCGAAATTCGCGCCAGTTCCCTTTTCAGGCCTCGTGAATCCAGATCACCGAACCTGGCGGGCGCGGGGCGCGGCGCTCGCCCGGAGCGGTTGCAGGCGGCGCGGGCTTCTGCGCAGTCGGGCCCATGTAGAACGATTCGTCCGCAGCCAGGGGGCCCGCTTCCGGCGGCAGATCTTTTTCGCGATTGACCCTCGCATAGTTCGGTATGGCCAGCAGCGGACTGCCATCCGCGAATTCCCCGCGGATCGCCATCACGCCGCCCAAAAGATCGCCCCGCCACTCAGGTTTGAGCCGCGATTTTTCCGCAACAGGCTTGGAGATATCCTGGTCCACTTTCTCCAGGTTGTAAATCAGCGGACCATAGCGGAGCGCCTCTTTTCCCCGCGTGGAAGCGATCCGGTCATCCGCTTTCACACGCTGCACCTGAAGGGGGAGTTCGAGCTCGACCTTATCTCCGGCTTTCCAGCTCCGTGAGATCGCCGCATAGCCCATGGAAATAACCGGCTTCACGGGCTTACCGTTGACCGAGAGAGACACGAGGCCGCTCACTTCGGGAGTGGTCTTGTAAAGCTTGCTGGTCGTGCGGTTCGGGATACGGAGCCGAAGCGTGAACTGTTTCGCTACTTTCGGGTTCACCGTGAGAGCGATTTTCCCGGCCCATGGATAATCCGTCTGCTGCACCATCTCGATGTCGGTGCCGGCCGCGTCTTCGAGGGTAATGGTGCTGCCGATATACATGTTCACGTATACGCCGTCGGGAGCCTTTGCGTACGTCCACGTGGGTACCATCAGCAGAGTGCGCGGCACGTTTCCCACGCAGCACGGGCACGTATGCCACGAGCTTCGCGCCATGGTCGCATCGAGCGGATTGGTGTAGTAGAAGTGCCTGCCCTCCAGATCCAGTGAGCCGAGCAGCGCGTTATACATGGTCTCTTCGTAGTTATCCACGTATCTGGCATCGTGATAAGCAAGGTTCATCTTCCAATGGAAGAACACCATCCCGCAACTCGAGCAGGACTCGCAATAGGCGTTATTCCGCAGCGAATAATTGGGACCGAAACCCTCTGACGTTTCCCCGCTGCCGATGCCGCCGGTCAGGTAATACTTCTTATCCACGATGTTCGCCCACAGCGATTTGACCGCGCTCTGATAATCGGGATCATGCGTTTCCACCGCCACGTCCGCCATCCCGGAGTAAGTGTAGGTGGCGCGCACCGCGTGGCCCACGGCTTCGTACTGCTGGGTAACGGGGAGATGGCTCTGATCGTATTCCTGTCGGTCGCGAAGCGGATTAACGGCGGCAGTATAGCGGCAGTCCAGCAGGAATTTCGCGGTCTGAATATATTTATCGCCTTTGCCTCCGCCCTCGGTATCGTTCACGAAACGGCCAAAACGCACCAGCGCCTGCTCCATCTCCTGGTGACCGTCATACCAGGGTTTGCGGGGCGAAGGGCCCAGGTTGCCGGCCCAACAGTCGGCCAGCTTCTTAGCCGCGCTGTAAAGCCTCGCATCTTTGCGGTTCGTCATCTGGTAGTGATTGATGGCGGATTCCAAAAAGTACCCCGCGGTGTAGCCCTCATGATCGCCGCGGTGCAGGGGATCCCAGTGCTGAAACTTGCTGCTCGAAATGATTCTGCCGTCCCTGCCGGTGTCGCGATCGAGCGTGAACGCCGTCTGGAGATATCCGTCGGGCTCCTGAGCGCCAAGAATTTTTGGAATCCAGTCTTCGAGGGTGGCATGGAATTTCCGGTGTGCTCCGAGGATCTCCGGGTCGCCCCGCGGGTCGATCATGAGCGCGATGCTCATGGCTTCCACGGTTTGATGCACCCAGGCGTTCGAGAACACGTAACCCTTGTGATACCCCGCGGGTTCGCCGCGCAGCTTCTTGCCGGCTTCTATGAAATTGTCGATACCGCCGGGCCCCAGCGTGACGTCGTTCCGGCTGATGACATCGATGCAATGCGGAATCCAGTTGACGATGAGCGCTTTGGCCCGCGCGTTCCAGAACTTGCTGTCGATCTTAAAGTTTTTTGTGTAAACCGCTTCCAGTTGCCGCGCCGGAGGCGGAGTCTCCACTGACACGCCGAGTGTGGAAGAGTATTTGGCTTCGCCATTGTCCGCGGTCAGCTTCAGAACATAAGGGCCCGGAGCCGAAAAAGTGGCGGTGGTGACGAGCGCCGCCGGGTCCGCGAATTTGACATCGCCGGGGCCGGAATCCTTACTCCAAAGTGCCGTCGCAACGGGTCCGGTGGGGGCTGCCGGTGGGGGCGTCCGCATTGCCTG